>ERZ795044.2716-NODE-2716-length-15247-cov-7.136322_pt1 | contig 15247 bp, 13 predicted proteins | sample MGYA00375128_ERZ795044 | MGnify/ENA primary metagenome ERZ795044 (study PRJEB30173, sample SAMN05720213) | anaerobic digester metagenome | isolation source: active sludge of municipal wastewater-treating anaerobic digesters | place: USA | collected 2014-12-22 ... | reverse complement strand
AGCGCATCGTCTCCATGTCCACCTCCATGATCTCTCTCTCGGGAGAACCCGCAACCCTGAACATCGCCCACGACATCACCAGGCGCAAGGGCATGGAGCAGAGCCTGGAGTCGACCAACAGGTTCCTCGCAGGGCTCATCGCGAGCTCTTCGGACGCCATCGTGGCCTCCGTCCTCAAGGGAAAGGCCCTCATCTTCAACAAGGCCGCCGAGGAGATCACCGGCTACTGCGCCGAAGACATGCTCAACCACAAGAGCAACATCGCCGAGTTCATCATGCCGGGCGAGCGAGACCGGATCATGGCCATTCTGGACCAGGGGACCGAAGAGAATCCCACGTGGGTCGTGAGCGAAGAGACGAAGGTCTATGCAAAGAACGGTGAGCTCATCCCCATCTCGCTGTCCATATCGTACCTGTATTCCGAAGGCAGGCCCGTGGCGGCCATCAGTGTCTTCCGCGACCTCAGGCCCATGAAGGCAGTGGAGAACAGGCTCAGGGAGTCGGAGCAGAAATACCGGATGCTGGTGGAGAAGACCGCCGATGGGATCTTCGTCTACCAGGACCACCGGATGCGCCACGCATTCGTGCATGGCTGGGGTGGCGCGCTGCACGTCATGATCACCGAGGATCCATGGACGTGCGCGCAGGAGCGTCGCCCGCGAACCGGTTGGTCTGCGGAGTTCACGATCCCCCCCGGTCCCGGCGGTTCGTTCTACAGCGGCGCGACGATCGGCCTGGGGTTCGGCGCGGTCGACGCGCCCGTGACGTTTGAAGGCCGTTCGTGGCGAGAGGGTCTGCGCGCGGGGCTCAGCGGAACTCGAATGCCGGCATGGCGAGTTCACCGCTGAACGAGCGCAGCGCCTTTCGGGCCGCGTCGCCGAAGGCGTCGGCCCAGGCGGCGATCTCCTCGGGCAGGCCGGCGGGCACGGCGGCTTCCGGCTTGCGGCCGGCCAGGCCCTGGAGCGCGGGCGAGATCAGCGCTTCGACATAGATGATGGCGCCGGTGCTGTTGGCGAAGTTGCCCACCAGCAGCAGCGCCTTGTCGGGGACCTCGAAGGGGTTCTGCGACCAGGCGGCGGCCAGGCGGGTCTGGCTTTCCTTCACCAGATGGGAGCCGTCGAAGACGCCATAGAGCTGCACGCACTCGGGCGACTCGCGGCGCCCGCCGGTGAAGTCGCGCACGTAGGCGCGTTCGCTGGCCGGGCAGCTGCCCTCGAGGCGCAGGTTCCTCGCCGCGCCGTAGGTGGCGTAGACCAGCATCGCGGCCACCGGCTTCTCGTCGGCGCCGCGCAAGGTCAGCACCCGTGCGTGTCCTTCGAGCGAGCCGAACATGCCTTGGCCGGTGCTGCTGCGCGACGAGTCGAGCTTGATGTTGCCCAGGTCGACTGCGGTCGACTTCCAGCCCGGCTCGGCCAGCACGAGCTTGACCCTGGCGACCTCGACGGTCGGTCCGGCCTGCGCCACCAGCGCGGCGGCAGCCAGACCCAGCCCCAGCAGCGTGTTGAGCGACTTCATGACGGGGCCTCCGGTGCGGCGGTGTCGCGGTCCGGACGGTTGTAGTCCGGTCGTCCTCGACGGCACATCCCTAGCCTGGCGGGGATCCGCCCGCTGGACGTTTTCAGGCGAGGAACCGCAACTTCCGGAAGCGCCGCCGGAACGCCTCCACGTCACCGGCCACCGCTCGCGCATCGCCCTCCAGGGCACGGGCGATCAGCGACGCCAGCTCGGGCATGTGCTCGGCCGTCATGCCCAGGCGCACGATCTCGGGCACGCCCAGGCGCAGGCCGTTGACGTCGCCTTCCACCGGCGCGATCGGCAGGCCGATGCCGCAGGCCAGCAGGCCGGCCTTCGCCAGGTGGCGGGCGGCGGCCTGGCCGCCGGCCCAGCGCTGCGCCTCGAGGGCGAACTGGTGCGACATCGTCGCGCCGCGTTCGATCGCGTAGACCGGCAGGCCCAGCGCCGACAGCGACTGCGCCAGGGCCTGGGCGGTGGCCTGCATCTCGAGGGCGTAGGCGTCGCCGCAGACCTTCCAGTCGATCAGGCCGACGGCGAGCGCGGCCACGCGGCCGGCGTCGAAGTTCGCCGTGAGGCCCGGGTAGGCGATGGCGTCCAGCCGCTCGGCGAGCGCCGCCTCGTTGGTGACGATCAGCCCGCCGGGCGGGCCGCCCAGGCTCTTGTAGGTGCTCATCGTCATCACGTGCGCGCCGCGCACGAGCGGGTTCTCCCAGGCGTGGCCGGCGAACATGCCCGACAGGTGCGCGGCGTCGAACATCAGCGTGGCGCCCACCGCGTCGGCGATCTCGCGCACGCGGTAGACCGGGTGCGGGAACAGGTTGAGGCTGCCGCCCAGCGTGATCAGCCGGGGCCGCACCTGCTGCGCCAGCACGCGCAGCGCCTCGATGTCGACGCTGTGGCCGTCGACGTGCACCGGCGCCGGCACGGTCTGCAGCCCGTACAGGCCGGCCGCGCCCGCGGCGTGGTGGGTGACGTGGCCGCCGATGTCGGCCGGCGGCGCGATGATCGTGTCGCCGGGCCGGCAGGTGGCCATGAAGACGTAGAGGTTGGCCAGCGCGCCCGAGGCCACGCGGACCTCGGCGTACTTCGCGTCGAAGACCTCGGCCGCGAGTTCGGCGGCGATGACCTCGATGCGCTCGATCGCGTCGAGCCCCGTCTCGTACTTGTCGCCGGGGTAGCCGAGCGACGCGCGCGAGCCCAGGCCCGAGGCCATCATCGCCTCGGCGCGCGGGTTCATCACGTTGCTCGCCGGGTTCAGGTTGATGCCGCGCACGTCGTGGATGCGGCGGTTCTCGGCGACGAGGTGGCTGAGGCGCTCGCCGAGCGATTCGGCGTCGGACGAGGCGGTCTCGGCCGCGATCGATTGCACCAGGTCTTCGCAGTGGGCGGGCACCCAGGGGCGGCGTTGCAGCATGGTCGGCGGGGCAGTGGCGACGAACCGCATGGTACGACCGAGGACAATCGGGGCATGGCAGTCCTCTCCCTCTCCAACGCACACCTTGCGTTCGGTCATGTCGCGCTGCTCGACGGCGCGGCGTTCTCCCTCGAAACCGGCGAGCGCCTCGGCCTCATCGGCCGCAACGGCGCGGGCAAGTCCTCGCTGCTGAAGATCGTCGCCGGGCTCGAGAAGCCCGACGACGGCCTGCTGCAGCTGACGCAGGGGCTGCGCATCCGCTACGTGCCGCAGGAGCCCCGGTTCGACGGTGCGGCGACGGTCTTCGACGTGGTCGCCGACGGCGTGGCCGAGGCCCGCGCGCTGCGCGCCGCCTACGAGGCGCACGAGGAGGGCACCGATCTCGACGCGCTGCAGACGCGCATCGAGGCGCTCGACGCCTGGACCTGGGAGCAGCGCGTGGACACCACGCTCGCGCAGCTGCACCTGGACGGCGCGCGCGTCGTCGGCGAGCTCAGCGGCGGCATGAAGAAGCGCGTGGCGCTGGCGCAGGCGCTGGTGGCGGTGCCCGACGTGCTGCTGCTCGACGAGCCCACCAACCACCTCGACCTCGACTCGATCGCCTGGCTCGAGGAGCTGCTGCGCGGCTTCAGGGGCAGCGTGATGCTGATCACCCACGACCGCGCCTTCCTCGACAACGTCTGCACGCGCATCCTCGAGCTCGACCGCGGCACCCTGCGCAGCTACCCCGGCGACTTCAGCACCTACGAACGCGTCAAGGAGGAGCAGCTCGCCTCCGAGGCGCTGGCCAACGCGCGCGCCGACAAGCTGCTGGCGCAGGAGGAGGTCTGGGTGCGCAAGGGCGTCGAGGCGCGGCGCACGCGCAGCGTCGGGCGCGTCGCGCGGCTGCAGGCGCTGCGTGCCCGGCGCGCGGCGCGGCGCGATTCGATCGGCCAGGTGCGCCTGGAGGTCGATGCCGGCGTGCCCAGCGGCAAGCTCGTCGCCGAGCTGCAGGACGTGTCGATGTCCTTCCCGCTGCCCGGCGGCGGCCGCAAGACCGTCGTCGCCGGATTCAGCGCGACGATCCTGCGCGGCGACAAGGTCGGGCTGATCGGCCCGAACGGCGCGGGCAAGACGACGCTGCTGAAGCTGATCCTCGGCGAGCTCGCGCCCGAGTCGGGCACGGTGCGCCAGGGCACCCGGCTCGAGGTCGCCTACTTCGACCAGATGCGCAGCGCGCTCGACCTCGACGCGACGCTGGCCGACACCATCAGCCCGGGCAGCGAGTGGGTCGAGGTGGGCAACGCGCGCAAGCACGTGATGAGCTACCTGAACGACTTCCTGTTCTCGCCCGAGCGTGCGAACTCGCCGGTGCGCACGCTGTCGGGCGGCGAGCGCAACCGGCTGCTGCTGGCGCGCCTGTTCGCGCTGCCGGCCAACGTGCTGGTGCTCGACGAGCCGACCAACGACCTGGACATCGACACGCTCGAACTGCTCGAGGAGCTGCTGCAGGACTACGCGGGCACGGTCTTCCTCGTCAGCCACGACCGGCGCTTCCTCGACAACGTGGTCACCAGCACGATCGCCTGGGAGGGCGAGCAGACGCCCGGCCTGTGGCGCGAGTACGAAGGCGGCTACGAGGACTGGAAGACGCAGCGCGAGCGCGCCGCGGCGCTGCGCGCGTCCGCGGCCCGCGGCGCCGCGCCGGCCGACCGGCCCCGGCCCGCCGCCGCGCCCGCGGCGCCGGCCGCACCGGCCGCGAAGCCGCGCAAGCTCAGCTACAAGGAGCAGCGCGAACTCGACGAGTTGCCGGCGCGCATCGAGGCGCTCGAGGCCGAGCAGAAGTCGCTCGGCGCGCTGCTCGCCGACCCGGACGCCTACGTGAAGGACCCGCCGGGCGTGGCCAGCGCGCAGGCCCGCTACGCGCAGATCGACGACGACCTGCTGGCGGCGCTGGAGCGCTGGGAGCTGCTGGGCAGCCGCTGAACGCGGCGCCGGGGCGGTTCAGGCCGCGCTGCGCGGCGCGGTCGGTTCGAGGCGCTGGACCCGGTTGCAGCCGGCCGCCTTGGCCGCGAACAGCGCCGCTTCGGCGTCGGCCAGCAGCGTGTCGAGCGAGTCGTGGTGGTCGCGTTCGGCCAGGCCGATGCTGACCGTCACGCGCAGGTCGGCGGCGATGCCGTTCCAGGCGTAGCGCTCGACGCTGTGCCGCAGCCGCTCGCAGGTCGACAGTGCGGCGCGCGCGCCCATGTCGTGCAGCAGCAGCACGAACTCGCCGCTGCCGGTGCGCGCCACGAGGTCGCGGTGGCGCAGCTTGGAGCCGATCAGGCGCGACAGCCGGCCGAGCACGGCGTCGCCGACCAGGTGGCCGTGGCGGTCGTACAGGTCCTCGAAGCAGTCGATGTCGAGCACGGCCACGACCAGGGCCGGCGCGAGCGTGAAGGCCGAGCGGCCCTGCAGCTCGAGCCCCCGGCGGTTGAGCATCTGCGTCAGGCCGTCGTGCAGCGCGGCGCTGCGGCGCGGCGGCGCCTGGCTGCGCAGGGCGTCGTTGGCGGCGCTCAGGCTGCGTTCACGCTCCAGGGCGGCCTTGGCGTCCAGGCGCGACTGTTCGACCTCGGCAAACACCTCGGCGCTGCGCGCGACCATGCGCAGCCGGCGCCGGTAGTGCCCCTCGAGGTGCCTGTGGCGGCGCTGCATCCACTCGATGGCCTCCTCGTGCCGGCCGGCGGCCGTCTCGAGGGCGACGCGGTCGTCGAGCAGCTGGGCCTCGGTCAGCTCGTAGCCTTCGCCGCCGACGGCCGCCAGCGCGAGGTCGAGCCAGCGGCGCGCGTCGTCGAGGTCGCCGCGCAGGCGGCCGAGCGCGGCGCGCGCCTGCAGCACTTCGATGCGGACCTGCGCGTAGGGGTCGGCCTGGCGGGCCGCGCCGGCGAGCGCGGTGTCGGCCTCGCCCGCGCGGCCGAGCAGCACCAGCGCGAGCGCGCGATGGCAGCCGGCCCAGGCTTCGGCCTTGCCGTCGTTCGCCTCGGCGGCGATGGCCTGTGCGCGCGTGGCGCGATCGAGCGCGTGACCGGCGGCCACGGCCAGCAGGGCGCCATCGTGCAGCGCCTGGGCGCGCCGCGCCCGCGCCAGCCAGGTGGCCGCCAGGTTGTTCAGGCAGCCGGCCAGCGCGAAGGGCAGCGCCAGCCCTTCGGCGATGTCGAGGGCGCGCTCGAGGGCGTCGACCGCGAGGTCGTGCGCGTCCGTCATGCCGAGCAGGCAACCCTGGTCGCTGCGGGCCTTCATGGCGTTGACGGGCTGCCCGCCGGCCTCGGCCAGCGCGATGGCGCGGCCGACCCACTCGAGGCCGCGCTCCGGGTCGCCCAGCCGTCCCAGGCTGAAGCCGATGGCCGAATACGCCCAGGCCAGGCGGGGCGCATGTTCGCTGGGCTCGAGGCGCCGCAGCGCCGGCATCGCGTGGCGCAGCGCGGCGGCTTAGTGGCCGGCCTGCATCTGATGCACGCTGTCGAGCAGGTCGAGCGCGGCCTTGTCCAGCGGATCGGGCGGCGCGTCCGAGGCGCGCAAGGCGCCGCGCAGCGCCTCGGCGGCGGCCGGGATCTGGCCCTCGCAGGCGAGCGCGAAAGCGCGGTGGAGGATGCTGTCGGCGACCAGCGCCAGGGTCGCAGGGCCCCCCGCCCGGTCCTGGCCCTGCGGATGCGGACCGTCCGACCTGCGGTCCTCGGCCGGGTCGCTGCGGGCCGCGCGCATCAGAACCACTTGTCGCGCACGGCGTCGGGGTGCGAGCGGCTGACGATCAGGCCGGCCTGAAGGTACAGCGCATTGAGCAGGCGGATCGCGCGGTCGCGGTCGAGCCCCGGCCACTCGGCCAGATCGCGCAGGCTCGCGGCCTGGCGCGTCAGCCGCAGCACGGCGGCCTGCAGCGCGCCGCTGATCGGCAGCGCCGCGAGGTCGAGTGCCGGTGCGACGCGGTAGACCGCCGGCCCGGCGATCTCGGGCAGCAGGCTGCGGCGCAGGCCGCGCATGCCCAGCTCCCACAGCAGCGGGGTCAGCGCGTGGTGGTGGTCGTCCTCGCCGACGAGCTCACCCTCGGGGTCGCCGGGCGGGCGGCGCACGGCGTGCTCGACGTGCATCACGCGCAGTTCGGCGAGCTCCTTGCCGAGCAGTTCGTCGAGCGGCAAGGGGCAGTGCACCAGCCGCTCCTGCGGGAAGACGGTCAAGGGCACGACCCGGTCGCCGCTCTGCAGCTGGATGGTCACGCGCTTCGCATGGCGCACGCAGGCGGCCATGACCTCGAGCACTTCCGAGCCGCCGTCTTCGTTCTCGAAACGCAGCAGGTCGGCCATCAGCGACGGGCTCAGCGACGCGATGCGCGAACTCACCCCGCCCGGCACCGCATCGGCGTCGAGCTCCTCGAGGTAGCGCTGGTAGGTGCTGGCCCGCATCAGCTCCGGCTCGCCGAAGGGGATGGTGGGTTCGAACATGTCCGCTGACATAGACCGGCATTTTGGCCTGTTACCGCTGCTTGCGAATGACACAAACGCGAGATTTCCCGACAAAACGATACCCGGCCACACGGGTGAGGGGGGTGTCTTTACATTTCGCGCCGCTGCCGGTCCAGCGTGCGCCAGAACCGTGCGTCCTGCGTCGAGGCGAAGTTGATGCGCATCAGCGTGGTCGCGCGGGGTGTCGCGTGGAACAGCGCGCCCGGTGCCAGCAGCCAGCCCTCGTCGAGCATCGCGCGTGCCAGGCGTTCGGTGTCGACCCCGGTGTCGACCCAGCCGAACAGGCCGCGCGGCGGCGCGGCGAAGCGGCAGCCGTGCGACTCGGCGAGCTTGACGACGCGCGAGCGCGCCGCGTCCAGCTGCCCGGCCACGCGCTCGGCATGGCGGCGCAGCAGGCCGTTCTCGAGGCAGTGCGCCATCGCCTGCTCGGTGAGGGCCGGCGTCGTCAGGGTGCTCAGCAGCTTGGTGTCCACCAGCCGGTCGACCCAGGCGGGCGGCGCCGCGACGAAGCCCACGCGCCAGTTCGGCGTGAGGATCTTCGAGAAGCCGCCGACGTAGAAGGTGCGCTCCAGCGCGTCGAGGGCCGCCAGCCGCGGCAGGTGCGCCGGCGCCAGGTGCGCGTAGCTGTCGTCCTCGACGATGTACAGGTCGTGCGCCTGCGCCAGGCGCAGCACGCGGTGCGCCGACTGCAGCGACAGCGACGCGCCGGTCGGGTTGTGCAGCACCGACACGGTCACGTACAGGCGCGGCCGCTCCTGCGGGGTCTGCGCTTCGATCAGGCGCTGCATGACCTCGAGGTCGGGGCCGTCGTCGCCGCGCGGCACCGGCAGCACGCGCAGGCCCAGCGCGGCCAGGCGCGCGTACTCGATCGACCAGCCCGGCTCGTCGACCAGCACGCTGTCGCCCGGGCGCAGCAGCGTGCGCGTGACGATGTCCAGCGCGTGCGTCGCGCCGATCGTGGTCACGATCTGCGCCGGCGACGCCGCGATGCCGAAGTCCGCGAGCCGCGTGGCCAGGGCGCGGCGCAGCCGTGACTCGCCGGCGGGCTCGCCGTACTGCAGCGATACCGCCCCCAGCTGCGAGGGCGCGGTCGCCTTGCGCATCGCGCGGGCCAGCATCGGCAGGTCGAGCCATTCCACCGGCAGCGTGCCCAGGCCCGGCATCGGCAGCGCGCCCGGCGGCTGGAACATGCCGCGGATCAGCGTCGTGGCGCTGATCGGCAGCGGCGTGCGCCGTTCGCGCGGCGCCGCCGGCCCGGCGGCCTCGGGCCCGGCGGGCGCCGGGGCCGCGTCGCGCACGTAGAAGCCGCGCTGCCGTCGGGCCTCGACCAGGCCTTGCGCGAGCAGCTGGTCGTAGGCCGCGACCACCGTGCTCGGGCTGACGCCGTGGCGCCGCGCGCACTCGCGCACCGACGGCAGCCGCGTGCCCGGCGCCAGAAGGCGCTGGCGGATCGGCCCGGCGAAGTGCGCCGCGAGCTGCTCGGTCAGCGTGGCGTCGGAGGCGCGCGTCAGCGCGGTCGGGGTGGGCGGGGGGCGCACGGAGGTCATCGCAAGGCTGTATCGCCGATGCCGGCAATACAGAGACTGAACAGAGGTCGAAAAGTGTACTGGTTCTGTACTGTCGGCGACCCCTAGGAGCGTGGGCGGCAGTAGTTTGCCGCGCCCGCGCGTTCGATCGATTCCCGACACGGCGCTGGCGTTTTGCCCGCTGGCCAAGGTCGCGAGGTGCTATGACCGCCCAGAGCCCATTGCGGGTGCCTCTGAAACTGGCTGTTCGGGTCGGTTTTGCGCATCTGAGTACCTTCAGCCTGCCAGCATGTTGCCCATTCGCCGCAGATTCAGCGCCAGGCACACGAGCTTGAACTCGGCTTGCACGCGGTGCAGGCCGCGCAGGCTGAACTGCCGGAACCCGAGCACGCTTTTGATCCAGCCGTTGGGCGGCTCGGCGATCCACTTGCGTCGGCGGTAGGCCGTCTTGCCCTCGTCGGTCTGCAGCTTGGCTGCCATTGCTGCGGTGCGTGGGTTTCTCTGGGCATCCACTTCGGCGCAGCGTTTGCCCTCGCGCCCCAGCGCAATCACCAACTCGGTGGGTGAGCCTGCCAGGCCTGCGAAATTGGCTTCGCTGCGGTAGCCCGCATCGGCCAGCGCCTGCTCAGGTGCTTGGCCGGTGTTGTCCTCGACCGCCTGCAGCATCGGCAGCAGCTGGCCCACGTCGGCTGCGTTGTTGCCCACCTCGGCAGCCACGATGATGTGCGCGGTGTCGTCCACCGCAGTCTGGGCGTTGTAGCAGGGGTCGAAGCCTCCACCGGCGCGCTTCATGATGCGGCTGGCCGGGTCGGTGAAGTTGTCCTGCGCCTTAGGCTCTGGCACGCCGAACTCGCGCTTGTAGCGTCCGCCCTTGGAGTTGCCGTCCTCGTCGCGCGGCTTGCACTCATCGTCGTCGCTGCGACCACGTTCGATGTCGGCATCGCGCTGGCGCTGCTCCAGCCGCTCGCGGGCTTCGGCGATGGCCTTGAGCCGCGTCTCGCGCCGCTCGATCTCGGCGGGAATGTCCAAGTCCGGCTCATTGGCCTCGGCCGCGTCGGTGGTCTTGGCCCGCTCCAGCAGCGCGTCGATCTGCGCCTTCAACTCGGCTTCGGTCTGCTGCATGCGCTCGTAGCTCATCGCCTTGTGGCGGCTGGCGTTGGCCTTGATCTTGGTGCCGTCGATGGCCACCGTGCCCAGCTTGACCAGCCCCATCTCGCGGGCCAGCTTCACCACCTGCACAAACAGGTCCGCCAATTCCTTCAAGTGCAAGGCACGGAAGTCGCGGATCGTGCGGTGCTTGGGGAAGTTGCCTGCACCCAGCATGCGAAACGCCAGGTCCTCGTGCAGCCGGCGTTCGATCTTGCGCGAGCTGAACACGCCCGTGGCGTATCCGTAGACCAGCACCTTGACCATCATCGCCGGGTGAAACGGCTGGTTGCGCGCGCCGCCTCCCGCGTAACGGGCGTAGAACGCACCCAGATCCAAGGCGTCGATCGTGTCGCTGATGAAGTACGCCAGGTGCCCCTTGGGCAGCCAGTCCTGCAGCGACGCGGGCAGCAGCATCTCCTGCTGCGGTTCATACGGGCGATAGCTGATGGCCATGCTTGTTCAACGTGCGAGCGGTGCTCGTGGACGTCAGGGACTTCCCTTCTGCCGCCCACACTCCTAGACTGTGGCCATGTCGCCCGAGGAACTGACCGCGCTGCTGACCCTGGCCACGGCGATGAGCTTCACGCCGGGCCCGAACACGACGCTGTCGACCGCCCTCGCGGCCAACTTCGGGCTGCGCCGCACGCTGCGCTTCATCGCCGCGGTGCCCGCGGGCTGGACGGTGATGATGCTCGCCTGCGGCCTGGGCCTGGGCGCGCTGGTCACCGCGGTGCCGGTGCTGCGCCTGGCCGTCAAGGCCGTGGGCATCGCCTACCTCGTCGCGCTGGCCTGGCAGCTCGCCGGCGCGCGCGCCTTGCGCAGCGGCGGCACGACGCTGCACGTGGGCTTCTGGCAGGGCGTGGCGCTGCAGTTCGTCAACATCAAGGCCTGGATGCTGGCGCTGGCGCTGGCCGCCGGCTGGGTGACGAGCGCCGCCGGCCAGCCGGCCCCGAACCCGGGCGAGCGCCTGGCGCTGGTCTGCGCGGTGATGGCGGTGTTCGCCTTCACGAGCAACCTGACCTATGCGCTGGTCGGCTCGATGCTGCGGCAGTGGCTGGCGCAGGGCGCGCGGCTGCGCGGGTTCAACCGCGGCATGGCGGCGGTGCTGCTGCTGACCGCGGCCTGGATGGCGGTGTCGTGAACGCCGCGCGCACGCCGCTCGACGAGGCACGCGGCCTGTGGCTGGGTGCGCTCGGCGTGCTGATCTTCGCGATGACGCTGCCGATGACGCGCCTGGCCGTCGGCCCGGCTGCCGACCCGCAGCTGCCGCCGCTGTTCGTCACCTTCGGCCGCGCCGCGTTCGCCGGCCTGGCGAGCCTGCTGTACCTGGCCGCGACCCGCGCACCACGGCCGCAGCCGGGCCAGTTCGGCGCGCTGGCGGTGTGCGCCGCGGGCACGGTGCTCGGCTTTCCGGGCTTCCTGGCCTACGCGCTGCGCGAGGTCGACGCGATGCATGCCGCGGTGATCACCGGCGTGCTGCCGCTGGCCACGGCCATCGCCGCGGCGCTGCACTTCCGCCAGCGGCCGTCGAACGCGTTCTGGGCCTGCGCCGCGCTCGGCTGCGCGCTGGTGATCGCCTACGCCGCGGTGCAGGGCGGCGGCCGGCTCGTCGCCGCCGACGGCCTGCTGCTGCTCGCGGTGGCCAGCGCGGCCATCGGCTACGTGGCCGGTGCGCGGCTGTCGGCGCAGATGCGGGCCGAGCAGGTGATCTGCTGGGTGCTGGTCGGGAGCCTGCCGCTGACCGCCCCGGTGGCGCTGGCCACCTGGCCCACGGCGCCGGTGCGTGCCTCGGCCTGGGCCGGCTTCGGCTACGTCGCGCTGTTCTCGATGTGGCTGGGCTTCTTCGCCTGGTACCGCGGCCTGGCCCTGGGCGGCACGGTGCGCGTCAGCCAGGTGCAGCTGATCCAGCCTTTCCTGGCGCTGGTCTTCGCCGTGCCCGTGCTCGGCGAGACCCTCGCCCCGAGCACGGTGCTGTTCTCGCTGGCCGTGATCGCCACCGTCTTCCTCGGCCGGCGCGCCCCCGCCGGCACCCCCGCCCCCGACCGGAGAACCCGATGACCCCGCCCCGTTCCTCCTGGCAGCTCGCGCAGCGCGCCGAGCGCATGAACCCCTCGGTGATCCGCGAGATCCTGAAGGTCACCGAGCGGCCCGGCATCCTGTCGCTGGCCGGCGGCCTGCCGTCGCCCGACAGCTTCCCGGTCGAGGCGATGCGCGAGGCCACCGCCCGGGTGCTGCGCGACACGCCGCGCGAGGCGCTGCAGTACGCCGCGAGCGAAGGCTTCGGGCCGCTGCGCGCGTGGGTCGCCGCCGACCTGTCGGCCGCCGGAATGGCGGTCGATCCCGCGCAGGTGCTGGTCACCACCGGTTCGCAGCAGGGGCTCGACCTGGTCGGCAAGGTGCTGATCGATCCGGGCAGCCGCGTCGCCGTCGAGGCACCCACCTACCTGGGCGCGCTGCAGGCCTTCGCGCCCTACGAGCCGCAGGTGCAGAGCGTGGCGGGCGATGCCGGCGGCCCGCGCCCCGAGGCCCTGGCCGCGGCGGCCGGCGCGCGCTTCTTCTACGCGCTGCCGAACTTCCAGAACCCGAGCGGCCGCTGCCTGGACGAGCCGCGGCGCGTCGCGCTGGCCGACGCGGCGCGCGAGATCGGCCTGCCGATCGTCGAGGACAACCCCTACGGCGAGCTCTGGTACGACGCACCGCCGCCTGCGCCGCTGGCCGCGCGCTGGGCCGAGGGCACGGTCTACCTCGGCTCGTTCTCGAAGGTGCTCGCGCCGGGGCTGCGCCTGGGCTACGTCGTCGCGCCCCGGGCGCTGGTGCCGAAGCTGCTGCAGGCCAAGCAGGCCGCCGACCTGCACACGCCGGGATTCAACCAGCGCATCGTGCACGAGGTGATCCGCGACGGCTTCCTGGCCCGCCACGTGCCGGCCATTCGCGCCCGCTACCGCGTGCAGCGCGACGCGATGCGCGACGCGCTCGGGCGCCACCTGCCGCCGGGCTGCCGCTTTGCCGTGCCCAGCGGCGGCATGTTCTTCTGGGTCGAGCTGCCCGAGGGGCTGGACGCGACCGCGCTGCTGCCGCACGCCGTCGAGCGCGGCGTGGCCTACGTGCCCGGCGCGGCGTTCTACGCCGACCATCCGAAGGCGAACACGCTTCGCCTGTCGTTCGTGACGCTGGCGCCGGCGCAGATCGAACAGGGCGTGGCCGCGCTCGGCGAGACGCTGGCCGAGGCCCTGGCGCAGCAGGAGGTGCCGGCATGAGCCACCGCTACACGCAGCTCGACGTCTTCACCGACACGCCGCTGCGCGGCAACCCGCTCGCGGTCGTGCATGGCGCCGACGACCTGGACGAAGCGCAGATGGCCGCCTTCGCGCGCTGGACGAACCTGAGCGAGACGACCTTCCTGCTCGCCCCCACGGACCCGGCCGCCGACTACCGGGTGCGCATCTTCACGCCGGACCGCGAGCTGCCCTTCGCCGGCCACCCGACGCTGGGCAGTTGCCACGCCTGGCTGGCGGCCGGCGGCCGAGCGCGCGGCGACGAGGTCGTGCAGCAGTGCGGCGTCGGCCTCGTGCGCGTCCGGCGCGACGGCCCGCGGCTGGCCTTCGCGGCGCCGCCGCTGCGGCGCCATGGCCCGGTCGAGCCCGAGTTGCTGCAGCGCATCGTGCGCTGCCTGGGCATCGCGCCCGAGTCGGTGCGGGCTTCGAGCTGGGTCGCCAACGGCCCGCAGTGGGTGGCGGTGATGCTCGGCACGCGCGACGAGGTGCTGGCCCTGAGACCCGACTTCGCGGCGATGGGCGAGATCGAGCTCGGTGTCGTCGCGCCCTGGGTCGGCGGCGACGCGCAGTTCGAGGTGCGCGCCTTCGTGCCGACGCTCGGCGTGCAGGAGGACCCGGTGACCGGCAGCCTGAACGCCGGCCTGGCGCAATGGCTGATCGGCGCCGGCCTGGCGCCGAAGCGCTACGTCGCGAGCCAGGGCACGGCGCTGCAGCGCGCCGGGCGGGTGTTCGTCGAGCAGGTCGGCGACGACACCTGGATCGGCGGCCACAGCGTGGTGTGCATCGCGGGCGAACTGACCCTGTGAGGCCCGCGGCCGGATCCCGCGGCGGGCCTCAGTCCTTGCGGTAGGTGTCGTGGCAGGCCTTGCAGGCCTTGCCGGTTTCGCCCACCGCGGTCTTGATCGCGTCCAGGTTGCCGCCCTTGGCGGCGACGTTCAGCTTGGCCATCTCCCCCTGCATCTTCGACGCGGCGGCGTCGAACTTGGCGCGCTCGGTCCAGATTTCGGGCTTGGCCTGGGTGTCGCCCTTGTCGGTGCCGTCGATGAATCCGGCATAGGGCAGCTTCGACAGCATCGTCGCGGCTTCGGCGTTCTCGGCCGCGACCTTCGGGTCGAAGGGGGCCTTGCCGTTGGCCATCGCCGCGACCCGGCCGAGGTGGGTGGACATCATGAACATGCCGCTCTTGCGGTACTTGATCGCGTCCTCGGGCTTCGCGAACTGCGCCGCGGCGGGCAGGACGATGGCCGAGCCGGCGATGACGACCGCCAGCATGCGGATCGAGGGCAACAGAGGTTTCATGCGGTCTCTCCTGAGGGTTCCGGGGATGCGCTCCCGTGCGCGCGGCCGGGGACCGCGGGGGCGCTGAGGGGTCTACGACCCGCCCGGAGCGAATATTCCTGTGGAACGAAATTCATCGGTGAGGGATTGCGTGGGGCCGCGCAGCGGGTATCTTTTGATGGATCGCAGTCGCACCTCGTTCCCATGAACCCTGCCTTGCACCCGACCCGCGTCTGGGACCTGCCCACGCGGGCCTTCCACTGGACCCTCGCCGCCTGCGTGGTCGCCTCGGTGGTCAGTGCCAAGATCGGCGGCAACGCGATGGTCTGGCACTTCCGCTTCGGCTACGTCGTGTTCACGCTGCTCGCCTTCCGCCTGGTCTGGGGCGTGGTGGGCGGGCGCTGGTCGCGTTTCGCGAGCTTCGTCTACCGCCCGCAGACGCTGCTGCGCTACCTGCGCGGCGAGCACGCGCCGGGCGACCACCTCGACGTGGGCCACAACCCGCTCGGCGCGTTCTCGGTGTTCGCGCTGCTCGCGGTGCTGGCCGCGCAGGTGGGCAGCGGCCTGTTCGCCGACGACGAGATCTCGAACACCGGGCCGCTGATCCAGTTCGTG
>ERZ795044.2713-NODE-2713-length-15256-cov-16.061180_pt1 | contig 15256 bp, 17 predicted proteins | sample MGYA00375128_ERZ795044 | MGnify/ENA primary metagenome ERZ795044 (study PRJEB30173, sample SAMN05720213) | anaerobic digester metagenome | isolation source: active sludge of municipal wastewater-treating anaerobic digesters | place: USA | collected 2014-12-22 ... | reverse complement strand
AAAAAAACCTCTTAACTCTGGTCGCAATTTGCTTCAAGACGAGGCAGGAATACCACCTCAATTCATAGCCGGTGGACGATCAGGTTCCGCAGAGATAGGCTTTGATGCGGATGCGTCGAAGGCGGTTCAATTGGCCGCGAGCAAAGGCTTGAACAGGCACGAAGATGCGCATCAGGCGATGGTTACCAGCGGATTGGCTGAGGGCAAGCTGTCGGAGCGGCCTCTGACGAGAGACATTTTCAAATCTGTACTCACGCTGGTGGAGGGTACCTGGGGGCCTGGCGGTTCATCCGTCGCGGGTAGCGCTCAAACATACTGGGCCTCCGCAGAAGCTGCCCCCGTGATGGCAGATGTCGTGACCGAGCAGGTGACGTATTGGGTCAATCACGAATTGCAGAATGCTGAACTGACACTGAATGACGCCGGCCATGAACCTATTGAAGTGAGTATTTCACTTCAGGGAAAGGAGGCGCATGTTGACTTTCGGTCGGATCAGGCCGCGACCCGGGAAATACTGGAAGGGGCGGTGTCAAACTTGAAAGATATGTTGGCTCACCACGGACTTTCGCTTTCAGGCGTTTCCGTCGGCGGTTCCAGTCAGGGCGAGCATCATTCGGGCAAGCAGAAGAATCCTGCCGAGATTCGCAAGACCTCCGTGCAAGTTGTATCCCGTGACCCAGTCACTGGCTCGGCCACAAAAAGAGCCACTGTTATCCGGGCACTTGATCTATTTGTGTAGCCAGCCCCAGGGGTTCCGTGACAAATGAATAGTCCGGATTAGCCCCCTTAATCGGCGAATCAGGTTGTTTGCTTGTACAGAATAATCATTTCGTGCGAGCGCATTCAAGATTGGATGTTGGAGACCATGACCGCACGTTTTTGAGGGAGATACCGTGTCCGCCAAACCAGATGTACCAGAAGGAGTGAAAGCTCCAGCCAAAAGCAAGAAGCTTTTGATCATAGTTGGTCTCGCCGTCCTGGTTGCTGCGCTGGCCGGAGGCGGGGGCTGGCTTTACCTGAGCAAGCAACAGGCCGCTGAGGATGGCGAAGAAGAGGTCGTGCACGAAGAAGCCAAGGGCCCACCGACCTTTCTCCCACTCGACAACATGGTGGTTAATCTTGCGGATGCGGGAGGCGAAAAAGTAGCGCAAGTTGGAATCACACTTGAACTACTGGATGCGCATGCGACGGACAAAGTCAAGTCCTATTTGCCAACCATCCGTAGTGGAATTTTGCTGCTGATCTCACAGCGTACCGCTGAAGAGCTTCTTCAGCGCGAAGGGAAAGAAAAATTGGCGGCTGACATTCTGACGGAGGCTTCCCGCCCTTTCGGTGGGTCGCATGAAGAGCCTGTCAGCGAAGTGCCCAAAGAAAAAGGGAAGCCCAAAAAGAAAACTGCGAAGAAAAGGGATGGTGAAGAAAATCCTGTCCGAGGTGTCCTCTTTTCAAGCTTCATCGTTCAATAACCACTAATTGCAGGCTGGTCCATGAGCGAATCCTTTTTATCCCAGGAAGAAGTTGATGCCCTGCTGGAGGGTGTTACAGGCGAGAGCCAGACGACTTCCGAAGTGGCGACAGATAGCGGAGATATTCGCAATTACGACATGTCGAGCCAGGAGCGGATCGTTCGTGGCCGCATGCCGACGATGGAAATCGTCAACGAGCGATTTGCCCGTAACTTTCGGGTTGGCCTGTTTAATTTTGTTCGTCGCAGCCCTGAGATCTCCGTAGGTTCTGTAACTGTTCAGCGCTACAGCGCGTTTCTGCGTGAACTGGCCGTGCCCACCAATTTCAATATCGTGGCCATGAAGCCGCTGCGTGGCAACGGGTTGGTGGTTTGTGAGCCAGCATTGGTTTTTGGCATTATTGATACCCTTTACGGAGGTATTGGAAAGTTCCAGACCCGGATCGAGGGGCGTGATTTTTCTGCTACGGAACAAAGGGTCATCAACCGGATGGTCGAGGTCATCACGGCCGAATACAACAAGGCATGGAAAGGTATTTACCCGCTGGAGCTTGAATATCAACGATCCGAGATGCAGCCCCAGTTTGCCAATGTTGCCACTCCCAGCGAAATCGTCATTTCTACATCTTTTCAGCTGGAAATTGGTGATATTTCTGGTGCGATTCATTTTTGCTTTCCCTACTCCACGCTGGAACCCATTCGGGATGTTCTGTATTCCTCTACCCAGGGCGACTCGGTTGAAGTAGACAGGCGCTGGGTGAATGTATTAACCCGGGAAATTCAGGCCGCAGAGGTCACGATGGTCGCTGAACTGGCACGTGCAGATGCCACGGTCGAGCAGCTTTTGGCAATGAGGGTGGGTGACTTTATCGAACTGGATCGCGAACCCAGAATTGAAGTGTCGGTAGACGGTGTACCAGTCTTCGAGTGTCAGTATGGCACTCACAACGCCAAATACGCAATACGTATCGACAAGAGCTTGCGTGGCAATGATTCCAACTGGAAAGGAAGTTCTTATGGCAGCTGAAGAAGTAACGCCGGAAGGCGATGGTATGGCCGACTGGGCTGAAGCCCTGACTGAGCAGAAAAGCGCTGCCGATGGTGGTGTGGAAATGGCTTCGGGAGGGGTCCTCTCGGGTGAAGCGTCCCGTCCATTTTCTTCCGCTTCAGACTCCGACATTCCGATCAACGACATTAACCGCGTCCTCGATATTCCTGTGCAGTTGTCGGTCGAGCTTGGTCGAACCAAGGTCCCGATCAAGCATATTCTGCAGCTGGGCCAGGGTTCGGTGGTCGAGCTCGATGCACTGGCTGGCGAGCCCATGGACGTGCTCGTCAATGGTTATCTGATTGCCCAGGGGGAGGTTGTCGTTGTCAATGACAAGTTTGGCATCCGTTTGACCGATGTAGTCACGCCATCCGAGCGTCTGCGCCGTGTCAGCAAAGGTTGAGCTCTTTTCATGATGTCGTCGATTACCACCGTTGTTGCCGTTCTCGTGTTGCTGGCATTTCTGCCCGTGACGATTAAATGGATTCAACGCAGAATTGGCGGCGATTCCACACGGGTTGTGCAAGCTTCTTCAGTGGTCTCGGCGGTGGCCGTTGGTCCAAGCCAGCGCGTCGTCACGGTCGAGGTTGGCCCGCCAGGTGATCGGAAATGGCTCGTCCTCGGCGTTACGGCCCAGTCGATTACCTTGCTGCACTCGTTAGCGGGTGTGCCAGAGGTCGTACCAGGGGAAAGTTCCCGTCAGCCTTGAGCTTTGGGTACTTCCTGACACTATTTAAAAGGAATTCTCGTGGGTTATGTGCCTGATCAGTCGATGAAGCGCTTGCTTTGGGCGGGCAAATGTGGGCTATGGGCATTTGGAGTGTTCACCAGTTCGACTGCGCTTGCGCAAACAGGAGCGCAGCTCCCACTGCTGGTGGGAACAGGCGCGACAGGGGTGAGCTTTTCCGTACCTGTTCAAACCTTGCTGTTTTTTACAGCGCTGTCGTTCCTGCCCGCTATTCTGCTGATGATGACAGGATTCACCCGCATTGTGATCGTATTGTCTTTAATGCGTCAGGCGTTGGGTACGCAGTCATCACCACCCAATCAGGTGATTGTTGGTTTGTCGCTTTTTCTGACGTTCTTCGTGATGGGTCCCACACTGGACAAGGTCTACGCTGACGCCTACCTTCCTTACACAAAGAATGCCATTACATTTGAACAAGCCCTTCAAAAAGGAGAGGATCCGTTGCGCCAGTTCATGGCAAAACAGACCCGGCAAGCGGACCTTTCACTATTCGTCAAATTGGCCAAACTGGAGCCAGGCGTCACGGCTCAAACAGCACCGATGCGAATTTTGGTACCTGCTTTCGTCATCAGCGAACTCAAGTCTGCATTCCAGATTGGATTCATGGTTTTCATTCCGTTTCTGGTGATTGACATTGTTGTAGCGAGTGTTTTGATGTCTCTGGGCATGATGATGCTGTCACCCGTCCTCGTGGCGTTACCTTTCAAGCTCATGCTGTTCGTACTTGCAGATGGCTGGAATCTTCTTGTTGGCTCTCTTGCAGCCAGTTTTGCTTCATAGGTGAACTGTCAATGAATGCGCAAATGGTTTTAACCATGGGCCAGGAAGCCCTGCTGATGCTGCTGATGGTCTCGGCGCCAGTATTGGCCGTGGTGCTTGTGGTGGGTCTGGTCATTGGTCTGTTCCAGGCAGTTACCCAGATCAACGAGGCAACACTTGCCTTCGTCCCCAAATTGATTGCTGCTGTCGCCGTGTTTGCCATTGCCGGGCCCTGGATGCTCAATATGCTGGTGGAATACATACGACGCACCATTGAGTCCATTCCGGCCGCCGTCCTCTGACAGGGTTCAGTTGTTGTGATCAGCGTAACGGAAGCCCAACTGACGGACTGGCTTTCCCCCATTTTGTGGCCATTCTTTCGCATACTGGCAGTTTTTACTGCTGCGCCTATTTTTTCCTCCCGGGCGTTTCCAGTGCGAGCAAGAATTGGACTGGCGTTCCTTATTGCTTTGGCAGCGCAAGCCAGCTTGACAAATCAGCAAGTGATTGGAATCAACAGCCCGGATGCTTTTGGAGCTGTACTGCAGCAAGTAGGAGTTGGCCTCGCAATTGGATTTGCTGTCCGCCTTGTGTTCAGTGTGTTTGAGTTGGCCGGGCAAGTGGTTGGTTTTCAGATGGGCCTGGGGTTTGCAGCTTTTTTTGATCCCTCCACAAGCGCCCAGTCGAGCGCAATGGGCCGCTTTTACGCCAACATTGCAGCCCTAATGTTCCTGGCTGTGAACGCGCATGTTGTCGTGCTGATGGCTGTGATACGGAGTTTTGAAGCATTTCCCGTCGATCAGAATTTCCTGTCTGCCCTGCAGAAAATGCAGTTGCACACTTTGGGCGCCGAGTTGTTTGCCAGCGCTCTGTGGATTGCATTGCCTGTAATTGGCATGCTGATGTTCGCCAACCTGGCGCTCGGCATTGTTTCCCGTGTCGCCCCGCAAATGAATATTTTTTCTGTCGGATTCCCGGTTACCCTGGCAGTCGGCCTGCTGGGAGTTGCCGCGACTCTGTCCATGCTGGATCAACCGTTCATGCGCCTCATGGAGCGGGTTCTGGAAATATTCTAGCGAGTTGAGCGGCTATCACACCAATTCATTGCGAATTGCATAAACCGTCAACTCGGCATTATTCGACAACTTGAGTTTTTCGAGAACCCTCGAGCGATAGACGCTGACAGTTTTAGGGCTCAACATCAGTTCTTCAGCTATGTCAGAAAGCCGTTTACCGGAAGCAATTTTCATTAATGTCTGCAGCTCACGTTCAGATAAAGCTGCATGTAGGGTTTCGTTGGTCGGGGCGGACAGGCTCTCAACCAGCATTTGTGCAACTTCTGGCGTAACGTATTTGCGCCCTTGAGCAACAGCTCTGACGGCATTAGCCAGTTCAGCTGGATCACCAGCCTTATTCAGATAGCCTTGTGCCCCTGCGCGCAGGCAGCGTAGTGCATATTGATCTTCCGGAAACATGGACAAGATCAATACCTTGACCGAAGAATTCGACTCTCGCAAGGTAGCCAACACCTCAAGACCCCCCCTCCCCGGCAGGTTCAGGTCCAGCACAAGAACATCACATGGCGAATTTCGCAGCGCCTCCCGGGCCTCGGAATAGCTGCCTGCTTCAGCAACCACCTTGATGTCAACGGCCTCGGCCAAAGTGTCCTTTATGCCGCGTCTTACCACGGCATGATCGTCACATAGGATTACTTGAATCATCAAAATGCTTCCTGATTGACCTGCTGGGACGTTGGTGACAACGGGATGGAGAGGATTATGGATGTACCCTCACCCACGCGGGTACTGACATCGAGCCAGCCGCCGATGGTTTTCGCACGCTCACGGAGGCCCTTGAGACCAAAAGAGTTGACCTTGGCCAAGTCTGCTTCAGAGATGCCTTGACCGTTATCAGTGATTTCCAGCGTGAGCATCCCTTCCGTGTCAGTCAAATCAATGGTGACGAGATCGCAGCGGGCATATTTTGATATGTTGGTCAATGCTTCTTGGGCTGTCCTGTAGGCGGTGAGCTGAACTGTCTTGGTAACCTCGGGTTCACCGCCCGATGAATGAAACCTGGTTTTGACCCCTGTTCGTTTCTCGAATCGGGATACCAGCCACTGTACAGAGGCAATCAAGCCTTGATCAAGAATAGCTGGCCGCAAATCCATCATGATGCGCTGACTTGCGCCTATGGCGTGTTGGAGCATCTCCGTGGCTGCGATCAGATGCTCGAGTACTGCAGTATCCGTTGTGTGCCTGTTGACCCATGCCAAGTCCAGGTTTGCGGCAGCCAGTGATCCGCCGATATCGTCATGGATTTCGCGGGCAATGGACGCGCGCTCCTGTTCTATCGTAGTTTGTAAATGGCTGGCGAACTCCGACAAACGAATCTCCGAAGCCGCAAGTTCCGCAGCTGCGTGCTCTTTGGCAATTCGTGCCTGATGAACTTCCAGTGACCGGCGGATGACGTGAGCTAATTTCCCCACGCTGTCCTTGAGCACGTAGTCACTTAACCCCAGTTTGATCGCTTCCACCGCGGCAGATTCTCCAATAGCTCCCGAAAGAAGAATAAACGGTGGGGCGGACGAAAAGACCTGGAGCGCTTGCCACGCATCAATGGCGGTAAACCCGGGCAAACGGTAGTCGGCCAGGATGACATCAACGGTCGAGTGTTCCACCCGTTCCAGAAAAGCTTCAAGCGTGTCAACCCGATGAATGCTGAAGCTCAGTGCGGCTCCGGTCAGAGACCGGCATACCAGATCATGATCCAGGGTCGAGTCTTCCAGATGAAGGATGCGAATCGGGTTTGGCGAGGTTTTTTGCATCATTTTGATAGTTTCGATTGTGTGCCGGAAATCATGACCTCAGCCAAACACAAACTGAAGGCCCGAAATGAACCCGAAACCCCCCCAATATTGACTAATGCCGCGCACAGGCTCTGACAGAAAATTCTAATGCGATCCCAAGTACCGTATGGAGTGATGCTTTAACCATTGCCAACATTTACCAGATGGAATATTCCGACACTAATCCACCGCCCCCGGCTGTGCAACTCCCTGTCCGCCTGGTAGCGGACTTGCAGGACTCCCTCCTGATCGTTGTGCATGACCTGAGTCGACTCGATAGTTTGCTGGCAGATGCTACTGAAAACCTGATGACACGATTCATGAGTGTTAGCGAGAACCTGGCGAACGCTGCAAATGGTGAGTCCGGGGAACTGGAGGGTGTTCGGGGGGCTTTGCAGGCAGCAGTCATTGAACTCCAGTTTCAGGATATGGCATCGCAATTGATTGGCCATACGAGCAAAACGCTTCAAGGATGCGCCTACCGCCTGGCTTGTGAGTCGATGAGCCCGGAAGATGGCGATGCAGTGCCCTTTGTTGATGAGGTTCCTGACCGTCCCAACCCCGTGACGCAGGACGAGATGGATGCGGGCTCCATTGAGCTTTTTTGATTCGACGCCACCCAACCTATTTTTTCTTTTGATCTGCTGGAGTTCTCATGACCCGAATACTTGCTGTTGATGATTCACCCTCCATGCGCAAAATGGTTGCTTTCACCCTTTCAGGGGCTGGATATCAGGTAGTCGAAGCTGTGGATGGGATAGACGCTTATGAAAAAGCCGTTAACCAGACTTTTGATCTCGTTTTGACCGACCAAAACATGCCAAGACTGGATGGATTGGGGTTGACCCGGAAACTGCGCGAGCATCCGCAATTCAAGACGGTGCCCATCCTGATGCTGACCACAGAGTCCAGTGATCTCATGAAACAGGCGGGCAGGGCCGCAGGTGCTACTGGCTGGCTGGTCAAACCTTTTGATCCGACAAGATTGCTCGAAGTCATCAAAAAAGTCATTTGCTGAAGTGACGTCTGGCGCACAAAGTAACTAAGGAATTGCAATGTCTGAAATGCATCAGGAATCCAGTGGATCCGGCGACTCATTTGATCTGAGTCAGTTCTATCAAATCTTTTTTGAGGAGGCTGGCGAGAATCTCGATTTGATGGAGCAAATGTTACTTAATTTGAATCTTGAAGCCGCAGACGACGAAGAATTGAACGGGATTTTTCGTTGTGCTCATTCCGTCAAAGGGGGCGCTGCCACATTTGGATTCGCGGATGTCGCCGAATTGACACATCAGATGGAATCGCTGTTGGACCGGTTGCGTCGTCACGAACTGCAACCCAACCCCCAGATGGTAGATGTGTTGCTGGAATCTGCTGATGTTTCAAGGGGATTGCTTGCCAGACATCAGGCTGGAGGTGCGGGCGATCCGCTGCCGACCGCTGATCTGGTGCGTCGCATCAGTCTGCTGGCTTCAGGTGGCATGCTGACACCCGAACCCGCCCCTTTGGTGCAGTCTGATTCGCAATCCAAAGTATTGGGCGCTACGCAAAAATTGACAAATGCCTCCACGCCATCTGGTGTAGCTCCCGCAGAACGATCACTCGCAATCAGCATTGGCCCCATGGACAAACCTGAGCAGGCTGACGCGATTCTGGAATTGTTCCGGGACATTGCTGGACTGGGGAAAATCGTGGCATCGACCAGTGACCGGGAAGATACCCGTGTCTTTGCGGTTGAAACGACCTCGTCAGACGAAGATTTGCTTGATTTGTTTGAGTTCCATATTTCAAGAGAGCTTGTCAAAATTCAAACGGTCCCCGAGACTGGCGCAGTGACGCCAGGCGACGGGCAAGAACTATCCGAATCCTCCGCCATCCATGCAGGCTTAACCAGCTATGCCGATGATCCCCCGCCAGGAGCTCCTTTGGCGCCATTGCCTGGTTTTGGCTTTTTCGACGGTTCACCAGGAGCTCCTGCTGCAGGTGCCACCGTCGTTCAGCCTGCAGCCGAACAGAAAACTGCTGTGGCTAATCCTGCAGCGAGAGCCGCAGCACCTGCAGCACAAACCGAAGCCGCGACTATCAGGGTTGCGATCAGCAAGGTGGATCAGTTGATCAATCTGGTCGGAGAGCTGGTCATCACGCAGGCCATGCTCGCGCAAAACAGCCGGGCTCTCGATCCTGCGGTGTATCAACAGATGCTGGTTGGTCTGGCAGACCTTGATCGAAATACGCGGGATCTGCAAGAGTCTGTGATGTCGATACGCATGATTCCTATGTCGATTGTTTTCAGCCGATTCCCCAGGATGTTGCGTGATTTGGCTGGGAAACTGGGCAAAAAGGTGGATTTCATTACTCAAGGTGAGGCAACCGAACTGGACAAGGGGCTAGTCGAGAAGATCACGGATCCCTTGACGCATCTGGTTCGCAACAGTTGTGATCACGGCATTGAAATGCCAGCAGACCGGCTGGCCGCAGGGAAGCCGGAAACTGGCACGATCACGCTGTCTGCCGCTCACCAGGGTGGGTCCATTGTCATTGAAGTGCGCGATGATGGACGCGGTATGTCGAGGGAAAAAATCCTGAGCAAGGCGCGTGAACGCGGACTGAGCGTGTCGGACCAAATGCCTGACTCCGAAGTATGGCAACTCATCTTTGCTCCTGGTTTCTCGACCGCGGAGGTTGTGACCGATGTTTCTGGCCGGGGTGTTGGCATGGACGTGGTCAAGCGCAATATCACGGCTCTCAACGGAACGGTGGAAATCGATTCTGCTGAAGGCTTTGGCATGAAGGTGTCGGTTCGACTACCCTTGACTCTGGCCATTATGGATGGCATGTCTGTGGGTATCGGCAACGAGGTCTATCTGCTTCCACTGTCGTCCGTTATCGAGTCGTTCCAGGTGGACGCAAACGCTGTGAACACAGTCGGTCAGGGCGCGCAACTCGTGAAGGTGAGGGAAGAATATATGCCCGTCATCGAGATGGAAAAGCTGTTTCAGGTACCACGATTCAGCGCCGAAAAATGCAACAGCATCATGGTGGTCATCGAGGCTGACGGGAGTCGCGTCGCGTTGCTCGTGGACGAACTCCTTGGGCAACAGCAGGTCGTCGTCAAGAACCTTGAGTCAAACTACCGCAAGGTGCCCAACGTGTCAGGCGCAACCATTCTCGGGGATGGCAAGGTAGCACTCATCCTGGATACCGCTGCCCTTGTCCGTCGCTCACGTCACTGAATACACTGAGTTTGAGGTACGGCTCATGGGCATGATGGAACAAATTGAACAGTTGAGCACACCTGCTGTGCGGGAGTATCTGACCTTTCGGCTCGGTGACGAAGAGTATGGCATTGATATTCTGAAGGTACAGGAGATTCGCGGCTATGAGGCACCAACGCGAATTGCGCAGGCACCCGCATTTATCAAAGGCGTCACGAATTTGCGAGGCACGATTGTTCCCATCGTGGACCTGCGTTTGAAGCTGGGATGTGAGCTGGCGCAATACACGGCTTCGACGGTTGTCGTGGTTTTGAACCTGCGTAGCCGCATTGTGGGTATTGTTGTGGACTCGGTCAGTGATGTGATGGCCTTGCCTCAAGATAGCCTGAGGCCGGCGCCTGAAGTTGAAGGAGCCATTGACCGGGATGCAGTTTTGGGATTGGGTGCGCTGGGTGAACGGATGTTGATCTTGCTGGACATTGAAAAATTGATGTCTGGTATGGACATGGCACTGTCTTCCGAAATCGGATTGCCCGCGGCATGAAATGCAATTCCACCAGTGTCAGCGTGCAAGCGAGCGAATTTGTCTGGACAGCCGCAGACTTTGAACGGATTCAATCGCTGATTTATCAGCGTGCTGGTATCAACTTGCACGATGGTAAACATGCGATGGTTTACAGCCGCTTGTCGCGACGCTTGCGGGAGACAGGCCATGCGAGTTTCCACGACTACCTCGGCTGGCTGCAAAACCACGACGGCCCTGAATGGCAGGAGTTTGTCAACGCATTGACGACCAACCTCACCTCCTTTTTCAGGGAGCATCATCATTTCGAGATATTGGCCAAATATCTTAAGACGCGGTCTGTCACAGGTGGCTGGCGGATATGGTGCAACGCTGCTTCCACCGGCGAGGAACCGTATTCCATTGCAATGACCGTGATGGAATCCCTGCAAGCCAGGACGGCATTTCAACTGGTTGCGAGCGATATTGACTCCAAAGTCCTTGCTTCGGCTGAAAAAGGTGTTTACCGGCTGGAAAGCCTCAAAAATGTGGGGGAAGAGCGTTTGCAACGTTTTTTTCTGCGCGGTACAGGTGCGAATGAAGGGATGGTCAGGGTAAAGCCGGAACTGCGTCAGGCAGTCCAGTTCGTCAACGTCAACCTGATCAAGGATGGGTGGCCCTTTCAGGAGCCCTTTGACGTTGTTTTTTGCCGGAACGTGATGATTTACTTCGATGGAACTACCCAACGACAGGTGTTGCAGCGCATTCATCGAACGATGAAGCCGGGTGGACTGCTTTTTGCAGGGCATTCGGAGAATTTCAGCGATTCGCGCGATCTGTTTGTGTTGCGTGGCAAGACCGTCTATGAGCGGCTTTAGGCCATGAATGCCATTGTTTCAGTCGCTGCAATGGGGGCTACCAGAAATCCGGATTTGGGTGCACGTCTGTCCCGTGTTGATTTTCTGAAATCCCAAGCCCGCAAGCCCGGGGAGGCTGCCTTTTTTTATCGCGACCATCATTTTCAGTATGACGCCGTGAAGGTGCTGCCGGGCGAATACTACGTCTCAAGAGACGATCTGGTCATCATGACGGTCCTTGGGTCTTGCATTGCAGCCTGTATATGGGATGCTCGCGCCCGGGTCGGAGGTATGAACCACTTTATGCTGCCTGACGGTACCGGCGCCGAGGGTGGAGGACGCTATGGCTCCTACGCGATGGAGTTATTGATCAACGAGTTGTTGAAATTGGGCGCCCGGCGGGAAACTCTGCAGGCCAAAGTCTTTGGTGGTGCGCAGGTGATGGCGGGTTTTACCTCCATGAATGTCGGGGAACGCAACACGGCGTTCGTCCTGGATTACCTGGCGACCGAGCGCATTCCAGTTGTCTCGCAGGATGTTCTGGATATTCATCCCCGCAAAGTCTGTTTTTTCCCGGTCGTGGGCAAGGCGCTGGTAAAACGCCTGGCGCACTCCCACCCCGAAACACTGGCTGTCGAAGAGCGGCGGGGAGATGCCTTGGCGGTGGCCAAGTCCACATCAGGCGGTTCCGTGGATCTTTTTTGAAGGTGCGCAAGTGAACAAGACCCGAGTACTTGTTGTGGATGATTCGGCGTTAGTCCGCAAACTACTTTTGGAAATCATCAATAGCCAAAGCGACATGGTTTGTATCGGGACGGCGAACGATCCACTGATCGCACGGGAGATGATCCGGGAGATGGACCCGGATGTGCTGACGTTGGACGTGGAAATGCCCAAGATGGACGGGATTGAGTTTCTCTCCCGGCTGATGCGGCTGCGTCCCATGCCTGTTGTCATGATTTCAACCCTGACCGAGAGGGGCGCTGAAGTGACAATGCGTGCTCTGGAACTGGGGGCCGTTGACTTTGTAGCCAAGCCCCGCATGGGCCTGACCGACGGCATCAAGGACTTGTCAGCGCAAATTGTTGACAAAATTCGGGTAGCTGCTGTGGCCAAAGTCACACGGGCGGCGCCTGCAGGCGTCGCAGTGGGTGCCTTGAAGTCGTCATTGCCTGGCGTGGCAGCTAGTCCACTGGGTCGCATTTCTACCGAAAAGATCATTTGTATTGGTGCTTCAACTGGCGGGACGGAGGCCATTAGGGAGGTCTTGACAAGAATGCCTGCGGATTCACCGGCCATCGTGATCACACAACACATGCCACCCGGGTTTACGACCAGTTTTGCAGCCCGGCTGGACACACTTTGTCAAATTCACGTGAAAGAGGCCGTTCAAGGCGAACGGATTTTGCCCGGACATGCCTACATTGCCCCCGGTGGCAAGCAGTTCCGATTGAGTCGCAGTGGTGCCAACTATGTCGCGGTGGTGGAAGACAGCGAACCGGTGAATCGGCACCGGCCTTCGGTAGAGGTGCTGTTCAAGTCTGCGGCCGCCATCGCAGGACGGAATGCTTTTGGCATCATGCTCACCGGAATGGGAAATGATGGTGCCCAGGCGATGCGCGAGATGAAAGATGCTGGGAGCTACAACTTTGTTCAGGATGAAGCCAGTTGTATCGTGTTTGGTATGCCACGCGAGGCGATTCTGCATGGCGCAGCTGACGAAGTTTTGCCTTTGACTGGCATCGCACCTGCTTTGCTCGGCCGGTTGCGTGGCGTGACTGATCGCTACCGTGTCTAGCGACGCTGACTCGCACTAACCCAGTCAACGGCCAAGGATTGCTCTTCAGAGTGCACTATTTGCCCGACAGTTCTTCCCAGCGAGTCAGGGCCGCCAACAATTCCTCGTCCAAAGTCGCATCCCGTTGATAGAGACTGTTGGCGCGGGCCGGGTCACGAGCATAAAGGTCTTCATCGGAGAGTTCTTTGCGCAATGCCGCCTGCTCAGCTTCCAGCAGTTCGATACGACCGGGCAAGCCATCCAGTTCCCGCTGGTCCTTGTTGCTGAGCTTGCCGGGCGTTGCAGCGCCCCGTTTCGTTGGTTTTTCAGTATCATTTTTGGCCTCATCCCTCGTGGATATTGCGGGAGAGGCTATCAATTGTGTAGCGCTTTTCAATTCCCGACTGCGCTTGGACTGGATTAACCAGTCCTGAACCCCTCCTTCGTATTCGCGCCACACGCCGTTGCCTTCAAAAGCCAGCGTGCTGGTCACCACATTGTCCAGAAATGTCCGGTCATGGCTGACCAGAAAGACCGTGCCTTCGTAATTTTGTAACAGGTCTTCCAGTAACTCCAGGGTGTCGATATCCAGATCATTTGTCGGCTCGTCTAGCACCAGCACGTTTGCGGGGCGGGCAAACAGGCGTGCCAGCAACAGGCGGTTGCGTTCGCCACCTGACAGTGAACGCACAGGTGAATTCGCGCGTGCAGGGGAGAACAGGAAATCTGTCAGGTAGCTCTTGACGTGTTTGCGCTGAGTGCCAATTTCGATCCATTCGCTACCAGGGCTGATGAAGTCTTCCAGTGTGGCATCCAGATCAAGAGCATTGCGCATTTGGTCAAAGTAGGCGACCTGCAGATTGGCCCCCTGGCGAACCTTGCCGCTGTCAGGCACCAACTCGCCCAGGATCAGTTTTAGCAAGGTGGTCTTGCCGGCACCATTGGGGCCAATCAAGCCGACCTTGTCTCCTCGCAGGATCGTGCCGGAGAAGTTGTTGACAATCAGTTTTTCGCCGAAGGACAGGCTCACGTCTGTGAGCTCAGCGACCAGTTTTCCGCCCAGCGCCCCCGACGATACATCCAGCTTGACGCTACCCAAGGCATCGCGACGCGCCGCCCGACGGTTTCTCAGATTTTCCAGCCGAACGATGCGGCTCTGGCTCCGTGTGCGTCTCGCTTCCACGCCTTTTCGCACCCAAACTTCTTCTTGTGCCAGCAGTTTGTCGGCTTTGGCGTTAATCACCGCTTCCTGCGCAAGTTGCTCTTCCTTTTGCAGCAGATATTGGCCAAAGTTTCCGGGGTAAGAACTCAGATGGCCGCGATCCAGTTCCACGATACGGGTGGCAACCCGGTCGAGAAAGGAGCGATCATGCGTGATGGTCACGATGCTCCCCTTGAAATCGATCAACAAGTCTTCAAGCCACTCAATGGAGTCCAGATCAAGGTGGTTGGTAGGCTCGTCAAGCAGTAGCACGTCTGGTTGGGTAACCAGAGCTTGTGCCAACGCAACCCGCTTCCTGGTACCGCCTGACAGTGTGTTGACTGGGGCGCTACCCTCCAGATGAAGCCGGTGCAACGTTTCGGTAACACGCTGCTCCCAGTTCCATCCGTCATAGGCTTCTATTTCGCCTTGAATGGCATTCAGATCACCCTCGCCAGCACAATACTGATCAATGAGGGCGATGACTCGTGACAATCCAGCGCTAACCGAGGCAAAAACAGTGGCATCAGGATCCAGCACAGGCTCCTGTGCCACATAGGCCAATCTTAGATTCTGCTGGTACTGCAGTGTCCCATCGTCGGGCTTCTCCAGCCCCCCCAAAATCTTGAGCATGGATGACTTGCCAGCCCCGTTGCGCCCAATCAAGCCGACACGTTCGGCGGTCTCCAGCGAAAAATCAGTCTTATCCAACAGTGGGACGTGACCAAAAGCGAGTTGGGCTTCCAGGAGGGTAATGAGGGCCATGCGAGCATCCAGAGACAGAGATCAATAAGGCCAGCGAGAGTATCACCAATGACCGTTAGCACCACCCGATA
>ERZ795044.2712-NODE-2712-length-15257-cov-7.387712_pt1 | contig 15257 bp, 13 predicted proteins | sample MGYA00375128_ERZ795044 | MGnify/ENA primary metagenome ERZ795044 (study PRJEB30173, sample SAMN05720213) | anaerobic digester metagenome | isolation source: active sludge of municipal wastewater-treating anaerobic digesters | place: USA | collected 2014-12-22 ... | reverse complement strand
CTAAGCAAACGAAAAGGAAATACGGTTTCTAATTTATCATCTACACGCGCCTTGCGCGATGTAACTGAAAAAGCAAAAGGTCAATACAATGCTGCGGCTGTTGGCGAAGTGAACGTGGTAACTAAAATGAAAGAGACAAAGGCTGTGATTGGTGGTGAAGGTAATGGAGGTATCATCATACCCGACTTTCATTATGGCCGCGATGCGTTGATTGGAATCGCCTTATTCCTGACTCACCTCGCTAAATCAAAAATGAAGGTTTCGGAATTACGAAAATCATATCCGGCTTATTTCATTTCTAAAAACAAAATTGAACTCACTCCGCAAATTAATGTTGATGAGGTGCTGGAGAAAATTAAGACCCGATATTATTCTGAAAAAATCAATACGATTGATGGTGTAAAGATTGATTTTGAAAAAGAGAAAGAATGGGTTCATTTGCGCAAGAGCAATACGGAGTCGATCATTCGCATTTATGCAGAATCTCAAAACGAACAAAAGGCCGATCAACTTGCACACCGAATCATTCAGGATATAAAAGAAATTATTAAATAAAGTCCACAGACTACCGTTAACGGTCCACAGTAGACAGTGGTCGGTGGACTGTCGATCAATTACCCAAAGTATGAGGATCTATCTCGATAACGCAGCTACCACACCTCTCGATCCCGAAGTATTTGAGGCGATGAAACCCTTTATGCTGGAGGATTTTGGAAACCCATCTTCTACTCATGCTCATGGGCGTAAAGTGCGGGCTGCCATTGAATCTGCCAGAAAAAAGGTTGCCGAATTATTAAACTGCACTCCCGGAGAAATCATTTTTACATCAGGTGGAACCGAGGCCGACAATACAATTATCCGGAGTGCCGTTGAAACTTATGGACTTAAGCACGCCATCTCCTCTCCTATCGAACATCATGCAGTAACCCATTCCCTGGATCTTCTTGTTAAGCAAAATTTAATTCAATTACACCATGTGAACCTTGATGAAAAAGGTCATGTGGACCTGAAACATCTTGAGGAATTACTGAAAGAATTTCCGAAGGTCTTGGTCTCGCTTATGCATGCCAACAATGAAATCGGAAATCTTCTTGATATGGAAGCCGTAGGGAATCTTTGTCACACCTATCAGGCCTACCTTCATTCCGACATGGTGCAAACAGTTGGACACTATCGTCATGATATGAAGAAACTGAAGGTGCATGGCATGGCCGCAGCCGCGCACAAGTTTCACGGACCGAAAGGTGTTGGCTTTATGTATCTCAATAAAGACAAGAAGATCCATTCGTTTATGCAAGGCGGGGCACAGGAACGCAACATGCGTGGGGGTACCGAAAATGTTTACGGTATCATTGGTCTGGCCAAAGCACTCGAAATTTGTTATCGCGAAATGGATGAACATAAAGCATCCATTGAAGGTCTGAAATCCCGGATGATCGAAAAATTAAAAGAGGCAGTACCAGGAGTAACCTTTCATGGTGACTCAGAAAATCTGGATCGCAGTTTATACACGGTGCTTAACGTAAGCCTGCCCGAATCGGAAGAAAACGAAATGCTGCTTTTTAATCTTGACTTGCAAGGCATTTCGGCCTCCGGTGGCAGTGCCTGTGCCAGTGGGGCATCAACGGGTTCGCATGTGTTAGGAGCTCTTTATCCCAAGTCTAAGCGAGGGGCGGTTCGTTTCTCTTTCAGCAAATACAATAAGCCCGAAGAGATTGATTTTGTCACCAGTAAACTATTGGAGATCTACAAGGTTACGGTTTAGCTTACCGCAAACTGGTGACTTCCAAAGCGCTTGATAATTTCCTTTTCGAGCATTTCACGATTGGCAGGATGCGCAATATTCATAAGTGCCAACGCCCGCTGGTGTAGATTTTTTCCGTACAGGTTTGCAATTCCATACTCCGTAACCACATAATGCACGTGGGCCCGTGTTGAAACTACACCTGCCCCCTGTTTAAGGAACGGAACAATCTTTGACTCGCCCTTCTTAGTTTCCGATGCCAACGTTATAATTGGTTTACCTCCTTCCGACAAAGAGGCCCCGCGGATAAAATCCATCTGTCCGCCTACGCCAGAGTATTGATACGTACCAATAGAATCTGCACAGACTTGCCCGGTTAAATCAATTTCAATGGCGCTGTTGATAGCAACAACTTTAGGATTAGTGCGAATAACCCGGGTATCATTTACGTACTCAGCTTCTAATAAAGCAAACCCAGGGTTATCATCAATAAAACGATAAAGCTTATCCGTTCCGATGGCAAACCCAGATACCACTTTTCCACGATGTTTCTTTTTGTATGCATTTGTAATGACTCCGTTCTTGACGAGATCAATGACTCCATCTGAAAACATTTCTGTATGGATTGCCAGATCCTTGCAATGATTCAATGATTTCAAAACAGCATCCGGAACAGCGCCAATACCCAATTGCAGAGTAGACCTGTCCTCCACAAGTTCAGCAACTTTCCTTCCGATAATTAGGTCGGTGTCAGTAACGCGCGCACTGTAATCCAACTGAGGCAATGCATCATTACATTCCGTAATAGCATGGAGTCGGCTTATGTGTACAAAACCATCGCCATGGGTACGGGGCATGTTTGGATTAACCTGAGCAATTACTTTCTTCGCATGCTTTATGGCAGATTTTGCAACATCCACGGAAGTGCCCATTGAGCAATACCCATGTTTATCCGGTGGCGAAACATGAATCAGTGCTACATCTATTGGCAAAATTCCCTTTTCAAATAATTTAGAAATCTCACTGAGGAAAATGGGGACATATTCACCGTTTTCACCATTAATACATTCTCTTATATTTTCTGAAACAAACAGTGAGTTGAAATAAAACCGGTCTTTAAATTCGGGTTTTGTTAAATCTAACTCACCCATGGTACTCACAGCAATTAGCTCGATGTTTCGCAGGTGTTCAGAATTTTCAGCCAATCCTTTCAACAAAGTCTGCGGTGTAGCTGCACTTCCATGTATAAAAATACGATCTCCCGATTTTATCAACTGTAAAGCTTCGGCAACGGAAGTATATGCTAGAGACATGGTATTTTTATCAGGCCGAAAGTTAAGCAGGGCTTTTGGTATTAACCGATGATTTATATCAGTTAATTAGTTAATTTTAATCGTATGGCAGCCTCACATTTTGTTTCCTTTATTGGTTCTGGAAATCTCGCCTGGCACCTGGCGCCCGCCCTTGATAATGCAGGTTTTGTTGTAAAGGAGGTCTATAGTCCAAATCCACAACATGCTGAACAACTTACTGATCGTCTCTACCAGGCAGAGGTAAAAGCAACACTTGATTTTTCTACGAGTGATTCTTCAGTTTTTATTATAGCAGTAACCGATGATGCAATCAGAAAAATTGCCCAGGAAATAATTTTACCGGATGATGCGGTTTTAGTTCATACTTCGGGTAGCCAGCCAATCACTGAATTGCAGTTTGCTGCAACACCCCATTTAGGAGTACTTTATCCACTACAAACTTTCAGTAAAAATCGCAAAGTGGACTTTAAAACCATTCCACTGTTTATCGAAACACATACAGAAGAGGCAGAAAACATTTTGATGCACCTTGCAAAAAGCATTAGCAACGAGGTAAGAAAAATTGCATCCGAAGAACGTAAAGCTTTGCATATCGCAGCCGTGTTTGCCTCCAACTTTACCAATCACATGCTGACCGTTTCAAAAGAAATTCTTCAGCAAAACAGCCTCGACTTTGACTGGCTCAAGCCATTGATCACAGAAACGATTAGCAAGGGTTTATACATGGGTCCGGAAGAGGCGCAGACTGGTCCTGCCAAACGAGGTGATTTAGATATTTTGGATAATCATTTGGATTTTTTGAAAGGACAGGACGCCATAGCGGAAATCTATAAAGTGATCAGCCAGCATATAATAGACACACATTACCAGGGGTAATTAATGATCACAAAAAAAGGTCAGGAAATCCTGACCTCTTTTATTAACTTTTTTTGGAATTACTTACCTGTTTGAGCGGCTTGTACTTCTCCTTTGATTGTAAGCTGAACAAATCCCGTTTCGATATTTGCAGTTACCGTCACAGTTTTGCTGAAAGCGCCAGCTGAAGCAGCATTGTAAGTTGCTTTAATAAATCCCTGACCACCTGGCATAACCGGTTCTTTTGACCAGTCTGGAGTAGTGCAGCCACAAGAGGCCTGAACATTGGTAATCACCAAGGGCACCTTACCCGAGTTGGTGAATTTAAACTCATGAGTTACAGGGGTTCCTTGCTTGATTTTACCAAAATCGTGAGATGTATTATCCCAGGCAAAAACTGCCACATCCGTCTTTACTTCATTCTTATTAATTGTAGTTGGTGGCACTTGTTGGGCTACGGCAACTCCTGCAAAAGCAGTTAAAACAGCGATAAAGAGTAATTTTTTCATTTCTTCATTAATTTAGGGTAAACTTAAATCGTTCTTTTGAACCTTACAAACATCCGACTCAAAAACCAGACCATGTGTTAACAAAGGCCTAAAAAGTGTTAAGGACTTGTTAATCTTCAAATTACGGCATTAAATACTCTTTACCTTTACAAGGTGAGTCGCTTAACCTTACGGATTGTCATCATTCTTGCCGCCATCAGCATTGCAGGTATTACTGCTACCCAGATTTACTGGGTACGCAAAGCTTTCGATTTACGCGAAAACCAGTTTAACCGCGATGTAACATCCGCGCTTACCAGCGTAGCCTCTAAAATCCTTGAGATCTCCAAAACTCCTTCACCAGCCAACAATCCTGTAACTCAGCTTTCAACCAACTATTTCGTTGTTCTGGTGAATGGCCCTATCGATAATAACCTGCTGGAGTTTTTACTGCTTACCGAATTTGAAAAGCGGCACATAAAAGCCGATTTTGAATATGGTGTTTACGATTGCGTGAATCAATGCATGAAAGGTGGCAATCATGTATCTCCAAAAAAAGCCTCTACACTGGTCAACTTTACAGAGTTACCAGCCTGGAAAAATGATGGTTATTACTTTGGTGTGCAGTTTCCCATGGTAGAAGCCAATCTTATAAGCCAAATGGGTATTTGGGGATTTTCCTCAATCGTTCTTTTGATTGTGATTTTCTTCTTTGTGTATACCCTATTCGTTATTCTCAAGCAGAGACGATTATCAGAAATCCAAAAAGACTTTATCAATAACATGACACATGAGTTCAAAACACCATTGTCAACCATTGCTATTTCCACTTCCGTGCTCAAAGATCCATTGATTGTAAACACCCCGGAGCGTTTGTTAAACTACGCAACCATTATCGAAAACGAGAGTCAACGTTTGAAACAACAAGTTGAACGGGTACTTCAGATGGCCCGGCTTGAAAAGGAAGATATTGGTCTTAAAAAAGAAGAACAGGATCTTCATGAATTAATTCAGGAGGCAGTAGCTAATAATTCGTTGGCTTCTAAAGCAACCATCAAACTCCAACTGGAAGCTAATCAAACTAAAATCATGGCGGATAAACTTCATTTGGTTAATGTGATTTTCAATCTTCTGGATAACGCCATAAAGTACAATAACAACCGCCCGGAAATTCAACTACATACATCCAATACAAATGGCAGCATCCTTCTCAAAATTCAGGATAATGGAATTGGAATCAGGCCGGAAGATCAAAGGAAAATATTTCATCGTTTTTATCGTGTGCCCACAGGCAATGTTCATGATGTAAAGGGTTTTGGTTTGGGCCTGAGTTATGTGAAACTCATAATTGAAGCACATAAAGGAAAAATTACTGTTTCCAGTGAGCGGGGCAACGGAAGTTGCTTTTCAATCGTATTACCACTAGTAAAAGCATGAATGCAAAAATTCTGTTAGTGGAGGATGATCCGAACCTGGGGTTTGTCATTAAAGATAATCTGGGTATTAAGGGCTATGATGTAACGCTGTGTAGCAATGGAGACGATGGCCTAAGCACGTTTTTAGAAAAGGAATTTGATTTGTGTGTTCTCGATGTGATGATGCCTAAAAAAGATGGGTTCACGCTTGCCCAGCAGATTAGAGAAAAGAACCAGCAGATTCCTATTCTTTTTGTTACAGCAAAATCCATGCTTGAGGATAAGATTGCCGGGTTTCAAAGTGGTGGAGATGACTATCTGATCAAACCATTTAGTATGGAAGAACTTTGCCTGAGAATTGAGGTATTTCTTCGAAGAATCAATTTGCAACCTAAAGAAGAATTTACGTTAGGAGATCTCCGTTTCGATTGTCACAACTTCACCTTACATCATAGCACGGGAGAAAAAACACTTACTCAAAAAGAAGCTGAAGTTTTAAAATTGCTTTGCCAAAACAAAGACCGCGTATTGAAGCGCGAAGAAATCTTAAAAGCCGTTTGGGGTAACGATGATTATTTTCTGGGGCGATCGATGGATGTTTTTATTTCCAAACTCCGCAAGTATCTTAAAGAAGACCCGCGTGTTCAGATAGTAAACTACCACGGAGTGGGTTTTCGATTGGAAGTTGATCAGAATCAACTTTAAGATTTCAAAATCTCTCCACTCAAATTAATTTTTCAATCAGATTATCCACAGTCATTCCTTCAGCCTCAGCTTTAAAGTTGCGAACAATCCGATGACGAAGGACAGGCCTTGCTACAGCCTGTACATCTTCAATATCCGGAGAGTACTTCCCGTTAATTAAGGCATTACACTTAGCTCCAAGCACCAAATATTGTGATGCCCGCGGGCCCGCACCCCACTCCAGAAATTCATTGGCAAGCGCAGAACCGTTCGGGCCGGGTCGGGTAGCCTGACTCAACTTTACTGCGTACTCCACTACATTATCAGCAATAGGCACCCGTCTTACTAAATGTTGAAACGACACAATTTCATCGGCCGTAAGAACCTTTGAAACTTTTAATACGTCATCGGCTGTCGTGTTTTTAACTATGTCCACTTCCTGCTGATACGATGGGTAATCTAGAAAAATATTAAACATGAAGCGATCCAGTTGAGCTTCCGGCAACGGATAGGTGCCTTCCTGCTCAATAGGATTTTGAGTGGCTAATACAAAGAAGGGACGGGGTAACTTGTATTGATTTCCGGCAATCGTTACGGCATATTCTTGCATCGATTCCAAAAGAGCGGCCTGTGTTTTGGGTGGCGTACGGTTGATTTCATCCGCTAAAATAATATTGGCAAAAATAGGACCCTTCACAAATTGAAAGTTCCGCTCCTTATCCATGGTTTCTGCCCCAACAATATCAGAAGGCATCAGGTCAGGCGTAAACTGAATTCTTTTGAATTGCAGATCGAGTGAGGTTGCAATTGTTTGTACCAGAAGTGTTTTAGCTAAACCTGGCACGCCTACTAGTAATGAATGGCCCTGACAAAATATTCCGGTGAGAACAAGTTTCACGACATCATCCTGGCCTACCACGACCTTAGCGATTTCATTTTTCAGTTTTTGATAGGCCTGCTTCAGTGCATCCGCGGCCTCTACGTCATTCGAAAAATTCTGCGCCATACTTTATGTTTAACGAAAGATACATGTTTTATGTGGTGCCCAATGAAAAGAAGTACACCAGCGGCACTACTCCATAATTTTACAGTAACTATAAGTAGGATCTATATTTATAAAGACGTCCTGACGGGCCTTTATAAACCACTTATCAAGAGCCTTATCTTTTTTCTCTGCCAGGGCTGCCGATTGAATACGATTCCAATCATCCTTTAGGTTAGCGGCATGTGGGGGAAGTTTCTTTTTAAAATAAAGTATTCGAACTGCATCCTTGCCATCATCAGTTCTGTATTGAAGTGGCTTGGAAATATTGCCAACTTTCATAGTGTCAATATTCAGGTAAACAACAGGATCGATATCGCGCATAGAGATTTTGGTGGATCCATCCCCATCCGTAAAGAAGCCCCCCATACCCTTGGTCATTTCATCGTCTGAATATTCTTTTGCAATCTGTTCAAAATTCAATTTGTCTATAATAATTTTTGAACGAAGGCTATCCAGATATTTTTCAGCCAGCGCAATATCTTCTTTAGAGGGGACTGCCGAAATCAAGATATGCCTTGAATGATATTCATTGCCTCTCCGATCTAGCAATTGCAAAATGTGAAATCCAAAATCAGACTTAAAGGGTTGCGAAATCTCACCCACCTTTAGCCTAAAGGCCATGGCTTCAAATTGTGGCACCATCGCTCCACGACCAACATAGCCCAAATCTCCACCATTATACTGGGCACTTGGGTCTTCCGAATTTTTCATGGCTAACTCTGCAAAGCTTTCGCCCTTTAAGATACGCTCGCGCAAATCCAACAACTTTTTTCTTGCTTCATCTTCCTGGGATGCGCTTACCTTGGCAATTCTTACGATTTGGGCCACCTCTACATCCGAAGAATAAAAGGGCAAACTGTCTTGCGGAATTTTATTATAAAACTTCTTGATCTCCGCAGGAGTTACCGTAAGACCTTTTGTAATGCGAGAAGTCATTTCTCGTGCAATCAATTGCTCCCGGATTTGATCCCGTAATTCCAGCTTGATTTGCTCCATGGATTTACCGTATACTCTTTCCAATTGTTCAGGAGAATTTCCGGAACTCTGTAAGATCATGGCCATTCTTTGTTCTGTATTGTTATCCACCTCTAAGTCTAAAACCACGACCGAGTCAATTTCTGCTTTGGCAACCATGAGTTTATTTAATATAAGTCGGTTAAATAATTCACAACGCGCCTCTTCAGAAGCTGGGTTACCCTCTGATAAGTAAGCCTGATAGCCTATCTCCAGTTCCGACTTTAACACTATATAATTATCGACCTTCGCAATGATCTTATCTACCACAAAGCCTGTGTCTTGAGCGCCAGCCGGCAACACAAAAAATAGAAGCCCTGCTAGCAAACTACTGGTTAAAAACCTCAAAATCTTTTCTTTTAGCGGCATTTTCATACACATCGTCTTCCAATTTTCTCGCAAGTTCAACTTTTCTTTTATTTAATATAATGTTTCTAATGTCCTCTTTTACGAATTCGAGCGGGGACACGTTATCCAAAATTTTATAAGCATCTATTTTAAGGAAATACAAAAACTCATCATCACTTGTCTCGTAATAATTATAACTCCGCAGAAATTGAATTTTGTTCGGGATCTCGGCCAGGGGTGAGTTCACAGCCAACTTATCAAACTCAATCCATGAAGAGTCAGCCAAGTGATACGCAGCCGAAAAACTGAGGCAATAGGATTTTAGTTCAGCTATTTCCTTCTCTTTCTTAGAATACATCAATTCCTTAACGCGTTTGGTTCTGGGCGCTTCCTTTGGCACCTTGATATAAGTACCCTGAATAATATTTTGCTTTAGAATAAAATTATCTAGCCGTTCTTTATAGTAAACTTCAATTTCTTTGTCTGATACGCTATCGTCAAGATTCTTCTTGATGTAATAATTCTGATATTCATACCCAATCAGGCTGTAGCGATAATCCAACACTTTTCTTTCCACTTCAGCTTCGTTGATGTCAATGTTCTTCATCGCTTCGTTAATCACGAGTTGCTTACGTATCCAGCTATTCACATAAGCAGTTACACGTGCAACACTGTCTTCGCTGATTGTTCCTGTGGGGATGATCCCGATTAATTCATCCTGATACAAAAATGAATTGTGCACCCGGGCCACCACTTTACGAACATTTTCTGTCTCGGCTTTCTCATTCTTCATTCGGATAAATTCGCAATTGAAAAGAAAGAGACCTACCAATACAATGATTGCTTTAGCTGCTCCTGCCCTTAAATACAAATTTCGAAATCTCATTTTTTTGTTAACTCTGCTAAAACGAATTTCTTGCCCTTATTATTGATTTTCACGCGGTATTTCTCACGAAGTTGACGAACCCAACTCTTTTCAAGATAATCCTGATAATCAGAAATCACCTGGGCACGGGCTTCGTCAAAACTACGGATACCTGGCGGAACCAATTGCTTAACCTCCACAAGATAGAATAGTCCGTCCGATTCTGTTTCATGAAGACCCGTTGACCAGCTAATCCGGTCAATTATCTTGTTTTCCTTCTTTTCGTAAACCCGATATTTCTGGATAGACTTAAACTTCTTCAAGTCCGCATCTGTCAAGGTGTCGCCCTTGTTTATTTTACTGATAATTTCGTCACGGATTGTTTTATCCTGAGCGGCAAAAATCCGGGCCTCAATGCGATCTCCGGCCTGATAGGTATTTCTATTATTCTGATAGTAGTTCCGTTGCCCCAACGTATCGGCAGATGCTTTGTTCCAAACTTCTGTCTCCATTATTTCAAACAATAAAATACCTTCACGATACTCGGTAAGAAGACTGTTGTATTCGGGATATTTCTTTTTTAATTCTTCCTCTTCAGCAATCTGAATTCTTTCATCTACCAGATTTTCATAAAGCTGGTTCATATAACCTGTTGGAGTTAAATTAGTCACCTTCTGATTTGCCATAACATAGGCGACAAAATCTGAAATCATTACAGGATTATTTTGAATAGAAAATAATCTCGTATTCAATTTTTCTTTTTCCCCCAGGTATTTCCATAAGCCCCGGATAAGGCTGGAGTCAGCCAATAAAAGTAAACTTTGCTTAGCATCTTTATCCTCGGTGAACGAATACTCCTTTTTACGTTTGGCACTCAATGCCTGTTGCGATAATTGCAATCGCTCATCTCTACTTACCCTGCGCTTTAAAGAAGGTTCCATTTCCTTGTACCCCGGCAATGGTATTTTTTTCTCGAGGCGAATGATATGCCACCCGATTGAAGATTGAAACGGATCAGAAATTTCGCCAGGTTGTTGCAGTGAAAACGCCATCGATTCAAATTCCGGAACAGAGGCCAGCGCGCCAACACCAAAAGGCTTTAGTCGACCGCCATTGTCTTTTGTATTTGCATCTTCTGAATACTCCTTACATACTTCATCCCAGTTTCTTCCGCCTTTTAATTGATCATAAACTGAAAATGCGGTGCTTTTAACTTTACCATCGTTCCCTGTACCGGTGCGAATCAAAATATGCGATACTTCCACTTCACCACGGGCTGGCTTGCGATCTTTCACTCTAATCAAATGATATCCAAAGCGTGTTCTAACAATGGGTGACAATCCACCAACTGGTGTGCCATAGGCGGCCTCCTCAAAAGGATACACCATCTGCAATGCCGTGAAATAACCAAGATCTCCGCCATTGTATTTAGCGGAGGGATCTTCAGAAAGTTCCCTTGCTAATTTTTCAAAATCCTCACCACTATCAACGCGTCTTTTTATTTCCGAAATTTTCTGATAAGCTACTAAAGTGTCTGTTGGTGGTGCGTCAGCCTTCACCGCAATAAGAATGTGGGCCGCTCTTATCTCTTCTGTTAAATGCTGATAGGTTTCCTGGGTTAGTTTTTCCAATGCATCGGGCTCCGTACGATACGGTTTCTTTAACTCTTCGCGATACGTTTTGAATTCCGCGTTGAATTTGGCAGTAGTATCTAGCCCACGAGCATGGGCTTCGGCAACCTTTAATTTAAAATTGATGAAGAGATCCAAATATTCATTTACTTTCTTTTCGGTGAAGTCTTCCGTGTTGTTCTGATGGTTCTTGCGGTATGTATATAAAAACTCATCGGTGGTAACCGTTGTTTCCCCAACCGTGAATAGAGGCAAGGATTTAGCCTGCTCTTTGGTTTGCCCAAAAGAAGATGAAATTAGACTACAAAAAACAAGGACCAGAAAATTACTTCTCATAGACAGCAGCTCCCTCAAATAATAGGATTGCAAAAATAGGGTTTTTCGGCTGGAAATTTAAGGACGTAGCAAAACCGGAACAGGCTTCAATCCACCTTGAGTTGCTTGGTCAGGCGGCATACATTTTTATCGTTTCTCTTAAGATATTCTACATTATCCATAATGGCCTTTACGAGGCGAATCCCCAACCCACCCTTTCTTTTTTGATGGACCAGATTATCCAATTCCGGCTCATGAAATTCGTTGATATCAAATACAGAACCATCATCGATTATCTCAAAAATGAATTTCCCACGCGTTGGAACATCCACATGAAGCTCGAGCAAATGGTCTGGATTACAGTGATGAGCATGGATCATCAGGTTGGAACACATTTCATCAAGTGCCAATACAATAGCACTCATTTCAATTTCGGGCACATTCTGGTCCTTCAGGGAGTTTCTGATAAACTCCCGTATGCCCTTCAAATTGCTAAGGCTGCACCCTATGTTATACTGATAGCTCATCCGCCAGCTTCTTTGCTTCCTGTTTCGTATCCCGGATAAAGAGTAAATCCGCCAACCCCAGGATACTGAATGTATTAGCCACTTTCTCTTTCATACCAAACAACACCAGTGGCACATTTTTATCTTTCATCTCTTCGATATACGACATAAAAACCCCCAACCCAGCTGAAGAAATGTATTCAAGGGCACTGCAATCCACGAGAATTTTTCTATAGCCTTCCCCCAGACTCTTTGCAATGGTGAGGTCCAATTCAATGGAAGAACTTGCATCAATTTCTCCAATTACCGAGATTATGTCTGCTCCATCTTCCTGTAGTCGTTTGATGTGAACCATGTTTCAGTTAGTTAAACGGTTTAAAATTTTTAATGTTCTCCCTCTCATTTGAACTTTATTGTCATAGACGTATAATCATCATTTATTTCAGACGATCCTGAAAATTCGTAGAGCCTTTGTATGATATGTTTTTCAATTTCCTGGGAACTTTTATCGGTTACTTCTTTCAGCGCAGCTTCCAGTCGGGGATAATCGAATTCTTCCCCCTTTTGATTTTTAGCCTCCGTTATACCATCGGTATATAGCACCATGATATCGCCCGGGGCATATGGAATTTCATTTGTTTCTACATATTTACAGTAGTCTCTGCTGCGCACCATTCCCAAGGCAGTGCCTTTATCTTTCAAAAATTCTGTTGTTCCTGTACTAGCCTTGAAGTACAAGACCGGGCAATGGCCCGCCCTTGAGTATCGGATCGTTTTTGTTTGTGAATCCACAACAAAATAAGTGGCTGAAATAAATGAACCCCGCTCGAGACAAAAAACTAAAGCTCGATTGGCACGCTCCATGAATTCCTTGGGGTTCAATTCCAGTTGAGCGAGACTATGGAAGATTCCCTTCATTTGAGACATATGAAAGGCTGCAGTAGTTCCTTTACCTGATACATCAGCAATAATCAGCGCCACCTGATTTTCATTGATGCGCAAGGTGTCATAATAATCACCACCCACTTCATCTGCTGATTCGGCAAAGGCATAGATTTCAAAATCGGGAGCCGATTCCAGCGATGTGGGCAGCAAACTCTTTTGCACCGTCTTGGCAATCTTTAGCTCCTCCTTGTATCGTTCTGTCTGGAAGGCTTCTTCCATCAAACGAAAATTCTCAATGGAAATGCCCGCCTGGTTAGCAAAGGTTGACACAATACGGGTCATTTCTTTATTAAACCCTTCTGGCAATTCTTTAAGTAATGCAAGTGTACCAATCGTTTCTCCCTTTACAGTAATGGGGAAAGCCAACAAAGAACGAAACCTGGAACCTTTAAGGGAAGCCAGATGCTTGGAAAGATTTCTTGTCCGGTCACTGCTTTGCTCCAGTGCTCCTTTGATATTATGACTCTTTAAGTGATCCCGAATATCTTTTGATTCCTTCTCGGTGATTTTATAGGTAAAAAGTTTATGTCCATCATTGGCGCTCTGTATCTCAAGCCAGGCAGCATCCGCAAAGACTGAACTCACAGAACTTTCAAGCAAAATATTATAAACGCTTTCCTCGTTTTGCTCAGTCTGAATGGATTGACTTATGCGCTGAAAGTTTACAACCTCTTCCAGCTTTTGTTCGAATACTGATGACGTTGGTAAATTGAAAAGAATAACCAGAAAAGAAAAAGTGCTATACACCAAGACAAAAACCAACAAACACAAATTGAAGATATGACTATTAAAATCCAGAAATGCCGGGGACTCAGCGCTAATGGATTCTGAAAGCCGGCTAACGGTGTAAATAAAATAGCCGAGGTAGAAGAATGATAAAAGCAGGAGCAATAGGCAGGTCCACTTTTGTTTAAAATTTAAATAGGCTACCCATCGCATGTTTGCCGAAAGCACAATAACCAACAGCCCGATAACTACAAGTATAAGCGTGGTAGCCGTTTCCGGGATTGAGATCTGCAGGCTATCATAGATAAGCACAATAAACAGGCAGAACTCGAAAACAATCCAGGTGCGAATCAGCCATTTTGATTTCTGATATAAAATGAGTCGTTTCCAGGAAGTGTAAGCAGCAAGTAAAAAGCTGATGAATAAGGCCAGGTTAATCTGGTAGATAAAATCCGTAAACAAAATGTTTGATACCAATTTCGTGGTGCCGAGTAATGAAGAGCCTAATCGGAAAATCAATGAAACAACGGTAGCAATAAGGCCGGTGGCAAATACCTTCCAAAGTAAATCCGTAAAGTTCAACCCTTCATCCCGCTCTACACGATACTTATAATAGTAGAAAAGGCAAATTATGAATAAGTCCAGCATTACACGGGGCAGCCAGATGGGAACCCCCGGTGGCAGGCCTTTCATGTCGCTGTACAATACCGTGATGTCAGAAAACACGAGGATCAGCCAGGCTATAATAGAGCCCAGAAATGTCAGTCGTATAATCGCTTTAGATTTCAGCACAATAGTTAAAAAAGAAGCCAATCGATAAAATTGGCTTTACAATAATAGGAAATGATAAAATGGTTTGAAATTAGTTCTTATTCTATGATGATTTTTCTTTGAATGTTGGTGTCGGTCCCTAGTTGCATGAGATACAAACCCTGAGGCCATTTATCAACCTGTACACGGGTTTTAACGTTCCCATTGGAATCCGCATTAAGAATTGTCGAAAAAGCCTGTATGCCAAGCGCTGACCTAATTTGTAGAGGAACCTGTTGACCCGGTTGAAGTCGTTTCAACTCAATTGTAAGAGTCTCGAAATTTGTTGGATTAGGATAAACACTTACTGACTCTCCAAATTCCTTGAAATCCACAATAACAATTTTAGAATAAGAAAACTGACCATCAAGGTCTGTTTGCATTAGTCTATAATAGTTTATTCCAGCCAGTGGTTTAGGATCGATAATTTCATAGTAATTCGTTATAGTCGTTGTTCCCTTACCCGGAATTGTAAATAATTTATCAAACTCATCTTTATCATTGAGAAGATCGGAAGAGCGTCGTGTAGGGAAAGAGTGTGAGGACTTGTGTA
>ERZ795044.2708-NODE-2708-length-15265-cov-4.272650_pt1 | contig 15265 bp, 15 predicted proteins | sample MGYA00375128_ERZ795044 | MGnify/ENA primary metagenome ERZ795044 (study PRJEB30173, sample SAMN05720213) | anaerobic digester metagenome | isolation source: active sludge of municipal wastewater-treating anaerobic digesters | place: USA | collected 2014-12-22 ... | reverse complement strand
TATTGCCATTACATCGTCTGTCTCACTCTATCTGGCAAAAACACGAATCCGGTTTTCCCTCGGGCATGATAATAAAATAATGAAGGAACTCTTTTTTTTGTCCCTACCGGTTGGGATTACGCTTCTTTTTAATGTTGCCTACTTTCGTATTGATAGCATCATACTTGCCCTTACCCGAACCACGGCGGAAGTCGGTGCCTATGGCTTTGCGTATAAGATTTTTGAATTTTTGCTGGTGATCCCTTCATTCTTCATGAATTCCCTCTACCCCATTCTTCTGGAAGAACAAAACAACAAAATAGACCAAAACGGAAAAACAATGGGTATGTTGGTCAAAAAATCGGCAGTGCTTTTGTTTGTTGCCGGTTGTGTGATTGCCTGTTTCATGTATGCCGGTGCACCGGTCATTGCAGCCCTGAAGGGATTTGACGCCAGCATACTTCCGCTTCGTATCCTATCGCTCTCACTTCCGTTTTTCTTCCTTACTTCCCTGTTTATGTGGCTCATGATCGTCCGCTCAAAACAAAAAAGACTTGCCTATATTTACGCGTGTTCACTGGCAATCAATTGTATCGGAAATGCACTGGCAATTCCCCGTTTTGGTATGACTGCCGCGGCAATCATGACCGGAGTGACGGAAATGATGACGCTTCTCTTTCTGGTGTATTCTGTTTCAAAAAAATAAATCGTCGCTCTTCCTGTTTACGTGACGGAGACATATATGTTTTTTGTCTTAGTGATAAATGTTGTGCATTGACATTTTTTCTGAAAACTTTATTCTGAAAATCATGGAAACGGATACTACAAAAAAATTCATTATCCATACCGATGGCGGTTCCCGGGGAAATCCCGGACCGGCGGCAATCGGATGTGTCATTGAACAAAACGGAAAACTTGTTGAAGAAATTTCAAAAACCATTGGCGTTACCACGAACAATGTTGCGGAATATACTGCGGTCTTGACTGCCCTTGAATGGCTGGTAAAAAATAGTGGTACTGGTTTAACAGTAACGATTTATTGTGACTCGCAACTGATCGTCGAACAACTTTCACTCCGGTATAAAATCAAAGACGAGAAGATGAAAAACTTATTCGGAAAAGTAAAAAGACTTGAAATGGAAAATCGTTTTTTGGTGACGTATGTCTATGTTCCAAGGAACCAAAATTCACATGCTGATGCACTGGTAAACCGTGCGCTCGATCACATATAACAAAATCCTCTCTATCTTTTTGGTCCTCATGTGTCCTCTGGGTTTTTTGGTAAGGCTATCCTTTTTCGGAAATTGTGTTCGCTTTTCATTTCTGGAATAATGAAGCGTATATTTCCCGAATCATTTACCGGAATACTCCCGTATGTCCCTTACTCCAAATACAACACAATTACCGAATGCGCTGATATATTCATCCGATACTGATGCGATATTACCCTTGCGTGAATATCTTTCGCAGTTTGGATGTCAGGTATTTGTGAATATACGTCTTACCAATGAACCGGAGTATTTTTTTGTTGTTGGAACCCGGGAATTCGTGACAGAAATTTTGGAAAAATCACGGCATTTGTCCTGTAAAACTTTGGGAATCGTTTGGTCCTACGAACCGATATCCATACAGGCGATATGGAAAAAAAATTGTAAACTTGCAGTCGTTGCTCCGGATGCCTGGAACCAAAAAACCATCTCCGAACTTCTCCATTTCTTGGTCATTTCAAAAGAACAATTTTTCGGAATCGGTCTTGGATCCAAACACCCGGTGATTATAGAAAAAAAGGAAGAACCGGAAATTGTTCGTGTCCGGGTGTCACCTTCTCCCGTACAAAAAACGGAAGACGTAAAACCGGTACACAGTATACAAACCACACACCACCCATCCATTTTTCCAAACACCGATACCACTCATCGGATGTATAAAGAACCTTCCCAGGATATCCGCAGGATTTCCCAAACCATTGCATCGGTCTATGCCCCATCCCCCAAACAACCACGACGGATACAGGTTGGATTTCTTTCTAAAATTGCAGTTTTTCTGATTACGCTTTTGGTGGTTGGCATATGTTGTCTTCTCCCCTATGCTTTCCTTTCCTATCATGCCAATATCCTTACCGGTTGCATAAACAGTTCGGATGTTTACTGTATCGATCATGAGTCTTTGGTGCTTTCACGTGCAGTACCAATGGTTGCATCCTATGACGGATTCCTTTCCGAATCCGTATCCCTTCTCTTTCCAAACGCGAAACTTCCGACAACACCGTTTGTTTCCGCTATGGTTTCCGTAACGGACATTCTTTCCAAGTTGCCGGACTATCGCCAAAATGGCCAGACATTTATCCGCGGTGTCATTTCCGGGGATACCCAGGTCCCCGTACTTTCGCTGTCGCAAAAATTGCTTCGCCAAACACAGGACATCATCGGTCTTACCAGCGACATAAATATAAAGCTCTCGGAAATGAAAACCCTGTCCGGTTTTCCACTTGGAAACATCATCTCCTTGCCGATTGCCTCAATCAGGGAAAATGTTTCCGTAACCATAGGGATGCTTACACAAACACAACAGCTGCTGTCGCTCTATCCTGTTGTCGGGGGATTTCGGGATCCATCTTCCTACGGGGTTATCGTGCAAAATACGGACGAACTCAGGCCCACGGGGGGACTGCTTCAAACTCTTTTGGTTTTTACCATGGATGGGGGAGTCATCAGGACAAAAAAGGTTGAAGATGTTACAGCTCTTGACGCCACTCTTCGTGGCCACGTTGCTCCTCCCGGTCCAATCCAGCACATTCTCGGACAGGAACATTGGTATCTTGCAGACAGCAATTGGGATCCGGATTTCCCGTCAGCTGCCCAAAAAATCCTGTGGTTTTACGAAAAGGAAACCGGTGGAACGCTGGATGGCATTATCGCCCTGACGACACAGACGATCCGTGACTACCTTAAATATATGGGTCCATTGCCGCTTGCCGGTACCCAAACCGTCCTCACGGCACAAAATTTATCCGAAGAAATACTCCAACAACCAAAAACAACCGTCCTTGGGGAACCACCATCCGGCGCTCATTCTATCCTGGGATCCGTGGTGGAAACGATCCTTTCGTCCATATCCGCGAGCGACACGAAAGCTGGGGAGGTGTTTGCAAAAACGATCGTCCGTTCGCTTCTGACGGGGGAGACGGCACTGTATTTTCAGGATGATACCCCTCAACAGATGGTGGAGCTTTACGAATGGGAAAGGGAAGTGCCAAAACTGCAGGACTGTCTTGGTGTATCCCAAAAACAATTTACCTGTGCAGGATTGCCCATCCAGATCAATGAAGCAAATCTTTCATCCTCCGGCATCATTCCCATCATCACCAGATCGCAATCGCGCGAACTTATCGTGGATGAAAAAGGAATGGTTACCCAATACGCAACCCGAACGATTTCCAATATGCAAGCAGGCGGGGAAGAATCGTCGTATACCGCATATCTTCAATTCGTCTACGGACAAAATACCGTGGTTGGATCCGTGACGGTCAATGGACAGACGGTTGTACAGGGACAACCCCAGAGCCCCTCATCCTTCCCGTATTGGGAAATAAACACCCTGCAACACGGGCTCATCGTTGGTGTTGCCGTCAGGATTGTACCGGGAGCATCCGCCTCCATAACCGTAACCACCAAAACGGAAACGCCTATTTCATTCGGCCCACAGGGGGCATTTCTGGAAATTACTACCCAGCGGCAGGCCGGTATTCCCACAGTCCCGACATCAACGATCATCCGCTACCCGCACGGATGGAATATGTCAACGCTTCGCAGTTTGCTATCAAATTCCCTTGCAATACAGGGTCAACTCGAGTACAATAGCGATCTATCCCAGGATGAAACACAATACCTTATCCTGAAAAAAAATCCATGACACACTACAGCATCCAAACAACCAAACGAACCATTATTGGGAAAAAAGTTGCCGCAATACGGGAAACCGGTATCGTTCCCGCAACGATTTACGGAAAAGGAATTGAAAGCCTTTCCATTTCCCTCAAAACGGGGGACATGGAAGATCTGTATAAAAAGGCGGGTCATTCATCCGTTGTGGATGTTACGGTTGATGGCCAGTCATATCCATGTTTAATTGCCGATCTTTCCCGTCATCCGGTATCCCATACCTTATTGAATGTACAGTTCCGGAAAGTGAACCTGAAAGAAAAAATCAAGGCGATGGTACCCGTTGAATTGGTGGGTCAATCACCGGCAATCAAGGAAAATGCGGGGGTACTGCTTACGCTGGTAAACGATGTTGAAGTCGAAGCGCTTCCCAATGACCTTCCGGAACATATCGAGGTCGACATTTCATCCCTTGCTGCCGTAGACGATCAGCTCACGGTAGGGGATATACAGCTTCCCTCCCAAGTTACCCTCGTTACGGATCCAACATTGATTTTGGTAAAAATCGGCGAAAAGACCAAAGAGGAAGTCATCGCTCCTCCTCCGGCTGCGGAAGAAGGTGCCGCGACACCCGCAGAAGGGGAGATCCAGGAGCCGGCTTCGGAATCCGCCCAACAGCCTGCCGAAAAAACGGAATAATTCTTCTATCTCCGATTGTTTTGTATGATCAATGCTCTTGAGCGTCGTGATCGATGGGATGGTCCGCTTATAAGAGAAAATAATTGCACGTTATCTGCGGGTCCCCACTCTCTCTGTATCCTATCTCCGCTGGGAATGTATACGTGGAGTTCAATACATGATTATGAAACTACTTCAGGATTAGGAAATGATCTTCTTCGTCGTCTTCGCGGAAAACAAATCATCGAAGTCGGTCCGGGATTAGCGGAGCTTACCCCAACAATCGCACTGTCAAACGAATATCCTCCCCCCATTATCATTGAACCGGTAAACCTTTTTGATATTCAACAAATACTTCAAAGCGGCATAGATAATCCTGGATTTGCGCTCCACAAAGAAATGCTAACGGTGCTTCTTAATAGGGTATTGGTGCTTACATCCCCAAAAGTACGATGGATCCGGGAAAAAATTGAAAATATACCACAAACCCATCCGGAGCTCGCTCATCAAGCTGATACTGTTATCGATATAAAGGCAGGAACAATCTATGGGGAAAACTTTTTCCAAGTATATGCTATTGAACACGAATTTCTTCAAAAAAAATAAATTCTTATTTCACAATGCGCGCACGCAGTGCACGGACCGCATGCCCGGATGGCATCATGGCTGATGCAGCGTCAAGAAGTTTGGTTATCGTACCGGCGGGTTTTCCCAGTTTGATTCCATAATACGCGGCGCGGAGTTTGGCTTCGGGATAGTCGGGGTATTTTGATACGACTGCCATCCACTGGTCAAACAGGGATGCGTCTTTTTGCCGTTGTTTGGACAGTATCGTAAGCGGCGTTTCCGTTGTTGCCCCCAAAACATTTGGCACGGACTGCTCGCGGTCAAGCGCTAGCTGGACCAGAAATCGCGAGGTGGGGGAAAGGAAACCCGGATCAATACGGGCCGCCGCCTCATAGTAGGCACTGCCGTGTTGCGGATAGTGCAAAACTGCATACCTGTCTGGCGATAGGGAAGAAAATACCTGATGTGCAAAAAGTATGGAAAAGAATCCGCAAAGAAGTACACCAAGAAGGGGAATAGTCACACCAATCGCACTACCAAGCTTTTCCGATGCAGCAGGGAAACTCCTGTGAAATAAGACAATAGGAGGGAAACGTCGTATCATACAAAAACCACGTAAGGTTCTTGGTTCATTCTATGAAAAGCACCGTACCAAATGCAACCCGCACGAATCCAAACGGAAAGCGTGTACTGGAACTGCTTGCCGGGTTGTATCCGGATGCCGCAATTGCACTTACCTTCAAAACTCCGTGGGAACTGTTGGTTGCCGTTATGCTTTCCGCCCAGTGTACCGATAAAAAGGTTAACGAAGTAACACCCGGATTGTTTCATCAGTTTCCGACTATGAATGCATTTGCCTCTGCAGATAAACGGACACTGGAAAAATTGATATTCCCTACGGGGTTTTATCATATGAAGGCAGCACATATCCAACAGACCGCATGCACCATTGCCCAAACGCATCACAGCGCTGTTCCCAAAACACTTGCGGCTCTTACGGCGCTTCCCGGGGTTGGACGGAAAACAGCCCACATCGTTCTTGCAAATGCTTATGGTATTGCAACAGGCATTCCTGTCGATACCCATGTCGCACGCATCAGCCAGCGGCTCCGTCTGGTTGACATCCGGACAATCGGCGGCAATGCTCCCATCTGGATTACCGGGAAAAACCATCCGGTTTTAGACTACTATCGCCATCCCGATACGAACCGTATCGAGACGCAGCTTTGTACACGCATTCCAAAATCGCAGTGGAATAAAATCTCCTATCAAATCATCGAACACGGCCGGGCTCTGTGCAAAGCTCTACGGCCCGGATGTTCATCCTGTTCGCTTGCACCCCTGTGTCCGGCTGCGCGATAAGCAAGTCCTATGGGATTGTTTCACCCCGTTTTCTGTGGTACGCTGTGGCTGTACTAATTACCTGCTTACCGAAAGGATGCTATGGCACGAAAACCACACACAAAAGCGATAAAAAAATTAAAAGCACCCGCAAAGCGCATAAAAAAAGTGTCTATGGAAAAGACAGAGCCGGTGATTATGCCGGAAGCACCGCTTTCCCAATCGTTTGCACCCATTTCCGAACATACCTTCAAAAATAAAATCGGATATGTCGTTATTGGCATCCTTGCCATCGCCGCGCTTCTGTTTGTTTCCAAAAAAGATTTGTTCTTAGCGGCAACCGTCAACGGAAAACCGATTTACCGGTGGACGCTTACCAAAATCTTAGTAGACCGCTATGGGGGGCAGACGCTTGATAGCATGATCACGGAAATCCTGATTACCGAGTCGGCCCAAAAAGACGGAATCGTCATCTCCCAAAGCGATATTGCGGCAGAAGAAGACAAAATCGTTAAAAGCTTCGGCGGGAAAGTATCCATCGATGAACTACTGAAATATCAGGGGATGACAAAAACCGATTTTGATGCACAAATCCGGCTCCAGCTTCTTGTCCAGAAAGAGTTGTCCAAAGATATTAAGGTTACCGATGCGGATGTTACCGCGTATATCGAAAAAAATCGGGAAACCATGACAGCAACCGATGAAGCCGGACTTACCAAGGAAGCAAAAGACGCCCTGACCAACCAACAGCTCAGCGAAAAAGTACAACCCTGGCTCACACAGCTTCGTTCAAAAGCAACGGTCACGACATACCTGGGAAAATGAATCCTGGGAAAAAGGAGGGAATATGTTCTATGGACGTTTGGGGAACACTCCCCAGGAACCTTTTTGGTGGTTTGGAGGCATTCATTTTGGTGGGTGGGTTATTCTTATCCTCCTTTGGACAATTCTTTGGAAAGGGCTTGCCCTCTGGCATGCGGCCAGGCGCGGGGAGAAGTGGTGGTTTGGCATTCTTCTGATTTTAAACACCATGGGAATTGTTGAGATGCTGTATTTGCTTCTGGTTGTGAAGTTATTTGCGGCGAATGGAAAATCGCCTAAAAAATCGCTGCGCAGCACAAAATAATTCTCCTGTTTATCCTTTTGCAGAGCCCCGTTGTAAATTGGGGGAAAGTTTGGGATAATACGTACCACGAAATCATGTTGGGCCGCACGACCGGCCCGTTATTTTTGGAGGGCATATGGCAGTGATCACTACGGCAAGTTTCAAAAAAGGAATGTTTATTCTTTTTAAGAACGAAACGCATCAAATCGTTGAATTCCAGCACGTCAATCCGGGCAAAGGGAGTGCATTCGTCAGGACAAGACTCAAATCCCTCAAGTCAGGCAAAGTCCAGGAATTTACCTACAAATCAGGGGAGTCCGTCGAAGAACTTGCGGTAGAAACACATGAAATGCAATACCTGTATCCGGAAAATGCGGGATTTGTGTTTATGGATAACCAAACCTATGACCAGGTAACGGTTCCTCAGCAATATATCGGTGATTTTTCGAAATTCCTTCGGGCAAATGATACCTATCAGGTGCTTTTGCTTGACGGTGAGGCAGTCGGCGTTCGGCTTCCCAAAAAAGTTCGGCTCAAGGTGGTTGAAGCAGCTGAAGGCGGAGCAAAAGGAAATACCATCGGGGGCGCCCAAAAGGCAGTAACATTGGAAACCGGTGCCGTAGTGAATGTTCCCTTATTTATTAAAGAAGGGGAAACAATTGCCATCGATCCCGAAACCGGGGAATATATCGAGCGGGCATAATCGTCCCTCTTTATAATTTCATTCCGGCAGTCCGGTATTCCTAGCTATTATCTATACCTACTGCGCCTTCCGTAGCTTCATGCAGAGGAGGAACCTGCCCCCCGAAGCTCGAAGAGCGAAGGAGGGCCCCCCGTAGCTTTAATTTTTATATGTCATCCTCGCGAATGCGGGGATCCAGTTTTCCAGTCTTTCAATCTTACCTAACTGCTGCGCCCCCCGTAGCTTCATGCGAAGGAGGGCTAACTACCAACTACTAAGCGTCTGCTAACTCCTAACTACAATCTACTAACTACGATCTACTATGTCACAACGATGGTTTGACTTGTGTCGCCGCAGCGTGAAACAATATCAGTATATGGATGATACCGACCAAAAACCCATAACCACCCAGGATTTATACGCTCCCTCGGACACACAAAATCCGGATCAGGAACCACCGGCACACGAACCCCTTTCCTACGAAGAAACGCCGATTTTAAAACCCGTTACCCAGGAACCTGTGTTTCCTGGGGAAACGCCGCGTATGCAGGAACAAACACCGCCGAAACGACTCAATGTCCTTGGATTGTTCCTTCTGTTTGCTCTTCTTTTCGTTCTTGGCTACGTGGGAAGCGGATATATACGCCGGTTTCTGGCAAAATCAACACCGGGAACAAAGACTAAAGTCGCCGTTTCTCCAACAGCCACTCCGGCCTCACTGCTTTCCGATCAGTTCCCGGTGGGCACGCCGTCTGCATCATCATGGACCCAATATCCGGTCGTAAACGGAAAAACAAAACAACAGATAGACACGCTGTTTCTTTCTCTTCCGAGCGATGTCCTGCCACCAATTTGTGATGATAAAGCATGTTCGTCCCAGGGAACCTATCTTCCCGGCGGATCACGCCTAACCATTGCACCCCGTGGAACCGGACAAGTGCTTCCGGCGTTTATCGATCAAACGATTACGGACGCCAAAGGCGTTGCCATGACGACAAAAGATACAACTATATTGGGAAAACCGGCCAAAGACTATACGGGAAATTTTTCAGGTTCGTCGGTTTCGGGATACCGGTTTACGAAAATCCATGGTGTCATGATAGAAATAACGCCGGGAGTAGTATCGCTGGAAATCAACCATTTTGTCCCTGCCGGCATAACGGCTGATTTTGCAGCTGATGATGAATTGTTCGAGACAATTCTGCAGACCCTCTCGTCTGGCGGGGAAGAAAAAGGAATTGCACCCGGAGCGTCCGTCTCACCCTCACAACAGTAAGACAGAGATAAGAATCTGTTATTTTCCCGGCCAATGGCGCAGCATAAGCATACCTTCGCCAAAATGGAGTTGTTGCCAAATCGTTTCCGTGGCAAACGGCATAAATGGATGGAGAAGGGTTAAAAGCGTTTTATAGATATGGGCAAAGACGGCAAGCGCCTGTGTGTCGCCGCTCTTATACCGGTCCTTATTTTCCTCCACATAGACATCCGCAAACCGGTGCCACACAAATTCGTACAACGACTGTGCTGCATCGGAAAAACGGTATGTGGCAATAGCTTTTGTGACGGAAGCAGTGAGCATGGAAAGCTCCGAAAGCATCTGCTTGTCCGGATCGGAAAGTGTGCTATGCATATCTAGGGAGTAGGCGGGGATCTGCTCTTTTGCGGAAGCAACGGACAACTCATACAATCGCCCGATATTCCAAAGTTTATTGGCAAAGTTTCGCATCCCGCGTACTTTGTCTTCGGAAAGGGAAATGTCGCTTCCGGGCGCCGCGCCAAACACAAGCGCCATACGGAGAGCATCAGCCCCATATTTGTCTACCATTTCGATCGGATTAACGACATTTCCTTTGCTTTTGCTCATCTTCTGACCAAACTTATCCACTACCCGGCTATGCAGATGAATAACCTCAAACGGAACCTTACCGGTGAGGTAAATCCCAAACATCATCATGCGCGCAACCCAAAAAAACAGAATGTCCCAGAGTGTATCCAGTACACTGGTTGGATAAAAATAGGAAAAATCGGCCGAATTCGGATACCCAAGTGTCGTGACGGGCCACTGACCCGACAAAAACCAGGTATCGAATGTATCGGTTTCCTGGACTATGTGTGTTCCATGACAAAGAGGACACGGTCCCGGGATAAGAGAATACTTTGCCTCAAGTGGCGCAACAATCGACTGCAGACCCGCAATAATTTCCTCGTAGGAATGTTCTTTGGAAAGCGTTTCGTATGTTCCGAATTTTTTCGTTTTGTCTTTGGTGAGAAACGTCACCTCAATGGTTTTGGTGCAGTCAAGGCAATACCATACGGGAATCCTGGGACCCCATACGATCTGCCGGCTGATGTTCCAGTCCAGAATATTTTCCATCCAGTCAAAATAGAGTTTTTTGAATCTGGGAAGCGGTTCTATGGTGGTTGTTCCGTTTTTCACTGCTTCGATTGCGGGTTTGGCAAGCGGTTTTGTTTTGACGTACCACTGTGGAAGAAGCATTGGTTCAATCGTGTTTTTGCACCGGTAACACACGCTCACCATGTGGACGAGCGGTTCCTTTTTTTTCAAAAATCCTTTTGCCTCCAGATCCGCAACGACTTTCTCCCGTGCGGGAAGCACCTTCAGTTCTGCGTACTCATCGGGAACATTGATAAGCCGCCCAAACCGGTCGATACAACTTGGCATTGGCAGTTTGTGCCGGAGTCCAATCTCATAATCTTCCTGTGCATGGGCGGGTGTAACTTTGAGTGCACCTGTTCCGAAATCGATTTTTATGGAGTCATCGGCAATAATGGGGACTTTTTTGCCCGTAAGCGGAATCGTTGCCTCTTTCCCGATCAGATCCTTGTACCGCTTGTCTTTCGGATTCACGGCAACGGCAACATCGGCAAAAATCGTCTCCGGACGGGCTGTTGCAATCCGAATTGAGCCGTAGTCAAGGGTATAGAGGAAATCGTGTTTTTCATCATGGTTTATTTCCAGATCGGAAAATGCCGTCCCGCAGCGGGTACAGTAGTTTACCAATCGTGATGCGCGGTAGAGCAGGTTGTCGCCGTGGAGTTTTTTGAATGTGGAAAGAACGGTTGCGACAATTTCCGGCTCCAGGCTGTAGTGGTAGCGGGTCCAATCAAGGGAAAACCCAAGCCGTTTCATCTGGTCACGGTTGATTGTGCGGTTTTTGTCCACAAACTCGGAGATCATTGTATAGAGTGTTTCGCGGTCGAAATCAAACCGGCTTTTTCCTTCTTTTGCAAGCCGTTTTTCAAATACAAACTGCGTTTCAATGCCCGCATGGTCACCACCCGGAAGCCACAGTGTCGGTTCGCCCAACATCCGGTGATAACGGATCATAATGTCCTGGACGGTAAAAAGTGCGTGTCCCATATGCATCGGATCGTTGGCATTGGGAAGGGGAAGAAGGATGGTAAAGGGTTTTTTGGAGGGATCGATGGACGGCGTAAACGCGCCTACCTTCTCCCATAATTCATACGTCTGCTGCTCTGTTGTCTGTGGTGAATATGCTTTGTCCATAGTTATGACCTTCGTGCAGGAACATCACCACCAAAAAGATATGCTGTTTGCTCAAAAATATGATGTGGCCGCCCATTTGGGTTTCCTTCAAATCGATTGGTTCTGCCATTGTTGCCCATATGAACAGCCGGAGGAATTTTCCCATCTGTAAGAGAAGGGCCATGTTTTTCCCAAAAATCTACGTAATTGCCGAGGTCAACTTCACGAAGCATTTGGATAGCTTCCCGTTTGGATACTGCACTCATACTGGTTCTATTGTACGGGGAGCTGGGTATCGGAACAAGGAGATTAGAGCTCCTCGAGTTTCATCCCGTCTGTTTTTTGCCCCTTAATAAGCTCTAGGTACTTTTCCGTGGTGGAAAGCCGCTTATGACCGACAAGCTTGGAGATGGTCGTAATTGCGGTTCCCGCCATTAAGTGGTGGGCAATGAATGTGTGCCGGAGGTCATTAACCTTGGCATTTTCAATACCCGCAATGCGGAAATAGCGGTCAATGGCGGTCCGGATATTGCGGATTAAAAGCGGCCTGCCGGTTTTGGTAATAAATAAAGCTTGGCTTTTTGCTTCGGTTCCGCGGTACTGCAGATATTTTTCCAGTGCCTCAACGGCTGCTTTATTCAGAGGAACGGTGCGTTCCTCATGGCCTTCCTGGGCGGCAATATGAAGCTGGTTATTTTTTGCGTCGGTTACGGTAAGTGCCGCAAGTTCACCAATCCGGATGCCGGTTTGCAGGAATAATTCGACAATGGCATACATACGGATATCCGTCCGGCATGCATCACGGAGCGCACGATATTCCAGTTTGGATAAAACACGTGGCGGTTTTGCTTCGAATTTCGGGTGCTCGATATCAATGGCCGGATCAGTTGGAATAGATCCGTTTGCCTTAAGGAACCGGAAAAAGGTTTTGATGGAATTGATTTTGCGGGAAATGGATTTTGGGGTGTAGTTGTCGCTTTCAAGTTTCTGGATAAAGGCAACGATTTCGTCCCGTCCGACCTCATCGACGGTCTTTTTTTCCATGGCGGTCAAATACATCACAAGCTGTTCGATGTCCTTGCCGTAGGCAATAACGGTGGCGCGGGCCCGCTTTCTTCCGGTCAAAAACTCAATAAATGATTTGCGGGCATCAAGTAAAGATAATAGAGCCATGATATAGTATGTAGTGCAGGAAAGTGATTATACGATCGGAGCGTTCTATCGTTCCGTAAGCAGATATAAAGCCTATAATATCATAGGCAAAAATCGAATGCAAGGGGTATGAAACGGCTTGTCCTAACAATAAAACTCATTCTTCTGACCTTTTTGGTCATCCTTATCCTTGGGCAAATCCGCACCATTACCGGCCTGTCGGGTAAAAAATCTATTGTCACCAACCGACAAACGGAACTTTCCAAGCTCAAAAACGAACATGAAATGCTGCGACGAAAGGAGGAGGAAACAAAAACGAAAGAGTATGTCGAACGCGAAGCCCGAAATAAATTGGGGATGGGGAAGGTGGGGGAAACCATCATCCTGCTGCCCGACGAATATTCAACCATTTCAGGAAAAATAACACCTTCATCGGCCGACTTCCGCCCCATCTGGCAACAATGGTTGGAGTTGTTCTTCTAGATATCCGAAAATAATTTCGACAGAGAAGGGAGAACGTCTACAATTTCCGGAATAAAATTATTTGGTGGGGAGAGAAGGCTTTTTCTTATATAAAACTACGCGCTGCTTTGAGGAGATGTAATCGTTGATTCGACAAGCTGGAACATGTGTACTTTACTATCGGCCTCTAAACCAACAATGGCGTATCTCTGGCGTAATTGTTCTGTGTGGGGATTTGCAAGGAAATCCAGATAATCACGAAAATACTTCAGATTCCATACATACATATTTAATAGTTCCGTTACGTCTTCACTGGCTTGTTTTATCGGCTTCCCTATGTTGTCAATGTTTCCAAATGCCGTAAAACCCACATTCCCGTCTGCCCGAACTTCGGAAGCTAGGCGCAATAATTCTGTGGCATTCGGGTGTTTTGCCTGAAATACCAGAAAGTCTAGGTATTTATGTATAACTTCATGGGTAAAACGATAGATTAACTGCTGTTCGTATCCCCGGGGACACATGCTGGAAGCGGTATAGAATATAGCCTCCTGTATATCGCGTGGTATTTCATGAAAACCTAACTGGATTGTGGAGTTGTTGCCTGTTGTTTCGCTAATCCAGGATTCCCGAAGAACAATAGAGTCAGGAGAGACTAAGTGTACTGATTCTAATCCTGAAAAAATTGGTGCTATGCGGGGATTACCCCGCACCTTTTCCACGAGAATTTTTTTAAATGCGGCCGGGTCGCGACGGGCAAGTTCTGGACTGAGTGTATTTGGGGGAAAAATCGCGCCTTCTGATGATGGAATTGGCATGCAGATATCATACACCTCTGTCACGCAACAAAATAATCGGGCCGATGTATTGTCTCTAGGTACAATGGTTGGAGTTGTTTTTCTAAAAATTTAAAGATATTGAGTAAACCTAATAATTTTTTCTAAAAATATATATTTACCCTAATTAATGCGTAATATTTCTCAACTAAAGGTATATTATATAATCCTATAATTATTGACAAAAAATGATTATTTCTTTATAATTTCCGCTTACTCTTGTCTTTGGAAGCCAAGAACATTGTTCTTGATGTATAACCGCCTACTAACGGATTTCGTTTAGGGTGGTTTTCTTTGCTCTCCGATGCTTTCTGCAAAGGATGGGCGATTGTCCGAAGAAAGAATAAACACTATGAACATCTAATGCTCCACAAACACACTCCGTTTTGCGGGGTGTTTTTTGTGACAGTTTTTATTTTGAAAAAATAAATTACTGCCACATATGGCCGTAAGGCTATTTGTGGGTTAGATTCCGTAGTTTTGCACTTTAACAACTTCAAGAGAAATCGTGTTTATCTCCAGGTTGGGAGTTGAAATGAAGAGGAGACATTCGTCGCCTTTTTTGACAACTCTCAATCAATTTTCACTCAAGGAGGTAGAAAACTTAATTATTTTACATGTACGTTTAGACCAAATCGGATTAAATCAGATCGTATAAGGAGTAGGCATGAAAGCATTTCGTGTAATTCCAGTTTTGATCGTCCTGGCGCTTGTAATACCAACAATGATCGTCAGCGCTCAGGGAATACCACCTGTTCCGCAGGTGCCAGCAGACGGAAACTATGTCGTCGATGAATTAAACTGGCTCACCTCTGAACAGAAGACACAGATCAATCAAATCGTAAGCAAGCTTGATAGCGATGGGATCGCCGAAATTGGCGTGCTTACCAAAGATGACTGTGGGGACGATGTGACTCGATACCGGTATGAGGTATTCAACACCTGGGGTATCGGTCATGCTAACAAAAATAATGGTTTGTTGATCGCAGTTTGCTGGTATGGAGGGGATGAAAATAAACGGTCCGTAGCACAAGAAGTTGGGTATGGCTTAGAAGGCACACTACCTGACACCCTTAC
>ERZ795044.2706-NODE-2706-length-15270-cov-6.878541_pt1 | contig 15270 bp, 13 predicted proteins | sample MGYA00375128_ERZ795044 | MGnify/ENA primary metagenome ERZ795044 (study PRJEB30173, sample SAMN05720213) | anaerobic digester metagenome | isolation source: active sludge of municipal wastewater-treating anaerobic digesters | place: USA | collected 2014-12-22 ... | reverse complement strand
CTCGGCCCCCGCTTCAAGCCCGCGTTTCTTATCGGCATCGCTTTCCCGGGTGGTCACGATGATAACCGGGACATTCCGGTAAAATTCGTCCTGCTTTAACCGGGTCGTCAATTCAAAGCCGTCCATGCGCGGCATCAGGATATCGCTGATCACCAGGTCGAATTTCTCCTGAGACGCCTTCTCGAGCGCTTCCTTCCCGTCCCGGGCAATCACCACGGAAAACCCCGCGGCCTCCAGCACGTTTTTCTCAAGCATGGCCGTGCTCAGGGAATCCTCCGCCAGGAGTATCGTCTTCCGTTTCTTTTTCACCGCGGCGGGCCTCGCCTGGGCCGCCTGCCGGCGGATCACCACTCCTTCCGCCGATTGAATAATCGACGCGATATCCAATATCAAAATAACGCTCCCGTCTCCCAAAATCGTCGCGCCGGCGATATTTTGAATATTCCGGAGCGGTTCCCCCAGGTTTTTCCGGACCAATTCCTTCCGCCCCACGACTCGGTCCACCAAAAGTCCGATTTTCCTCTCGACGGACTGCACGATCACCACCGGAAAAAAATGCTTCTCGATAATGCCTTTTTCGGGAAGGGCAAACAAATCCTTCAACCGCACCAGCGGCATGATATGCCCCCGGACCGTAATGGCTTCCTTGGTTTCCACCGTGCGGATTTCATCGGGATCCACCCGGATCGTTTCCGCCACCGCATCGATCGGAAGCGCGAACATTTCACTCCCGGCGTTCACGACCAGGCACTCCGTGATCGCGAGCGTCAGCGGCATCTTCATCACGAAACGCGTCCCTTCGCCCGGCTTTGAGAAGACTTCGATCACTCCCTTCAGCTGAGCCACTTTTTCACGCACCACATCCAATCCGACTCCGCGGCCCGAAGTTTCGGTCACTTCTTCCCGCGTGCTGAATCCCGGAATGAAAAGAAGCTGATAAATCTGCTCATCCACCAGTTCTTCGGCCCGCTGCTGCGTGACGATCCCTTTCTTCACCGCACGGGCTCTGACCGCCCCGAGGTCAATTCCCCTCCCGTCGTCCGAGACTTCAATCACGACCTGAGTCCCCTGCTGATACGCGTTCATGAGAATCCGGCCCGATTTGGGCTTCCCGCGCCCCTGCCGTTCGGAAGGCGTTTCAATCCCGTGATCCACGGCGTTTCTCAGGATATGCATCAGAGGATCTTTTAATTCGTCGATAATGGCCTTGTCGAGCTGCGTCTCTTCTCCGCGAATTTGCATCTCGACATCCTTACCTTTGCCCTGAGCCAGGTCCCGCATCGATCTCGGGAACAAATTAAACAGATAGGAAACGCTGACCATCCGGACCGTCAGCACTTCGTTCTGCACGTTGGAGGTCAGCGAATTGATTTCCTCATTGACCTCCTTAAGCTCTTTTGCCAAAGCCCCCAGGTTTTCATTGCCCCGGATATCGGAATCGATTCTCGAAACCAAATTCCGCACCGTTTCATCGAGCCGCGTCTTTGCGATCAAAAGTTCGCCGGACAAATTCACGAGCCGGTCCAGTTTCACCGTCTCCACGCGGATGCTTTCCTCGGAAACCGTCGCGGTTCGTGAAGCGTGAAGCGTCTCCCGCAACCCATCTTCCTCAAATTTTCCTTCTTTTCCGCCCGGCACAATTCCCTCGGCCTTTCCTTCTTCGCGCTTCTCCTCTCGTGCATGAGCTCCGCGATCTTGCCGCCCCGCTTCTCCGTCCGCGGAAGCACTTGTCTTAAAAACCTCTCCCGTTCTGGCGCACAATTCTTCCACGTAAGGCCTGGCAACGCCCTTTTCTTCCCAGGTCAATTTATCTTCCAGGAGAGGTTCGATGGCGTCCAGGCATTTGAAGAGAACGTCAAAATGGGCTTTTCCCATGCGGATTTTCTCTTCAAGCGCCCTCTGAAGACCGCTTTCCATCCCGTGGGCGATCTCCGAAATCCGGCGATACCCCATCATCGACGCGGACCCCTTGATCGTGTGGGCTTCCCGCATCAAGGACTCGAGGAACCCCTTGTCATCGGGATTTTTCTCGAGCTTCAAAAGCCCCTGACTGAGCTTTTGAATATGCTCCCGGGTTTCGGTCTTGAAATGCTCTATGAATTTTGATTTGTCGAATGTCATAAGCCTGCCGTATCTCGCGGGCCGTGAATCGTCGCTCGCAAAAAAACTATTCCAAGCTTTTCAAATTCTTGCCTTTTGACGTCACCCTGAGAAGCCTAGCGGCGAAAAATCCCGCTTTAAGACCTTTCTCGAAACTTACCCCGGAGATGCGCAGATTCTTCGTCCGCCGCAATTCTTGGCGGACTCAGGATGACACGCACCGAAAGACTCAAGGCAACGATTTATTGCAAGATTTTTAATTCAGCTTAAACTTCGCCGTGACCAAGTTCAGTTCACCCGCAAGAGCCGTCAACTGCTTGGCCGCCACCTGCGCCTGCTGGGCGCCGCCCGCGATTTCTTTCATCGCTTCATTGATATTGTTCATCGCATCCGCGATCTGTTTCGAACCGCTGACCTGCTGGTTGGCGCTCATCGCGATCTCCTTCGCGCTTTCGGCGGATTCCTGGGCCAGCTTGACTTCCTCATTCACGTTCGAAACGCTCTCTTCCATCGCCATAATGGCGTTGGTCATCTCATGCTGAATCAGCTCGATCAGCGCCGTAATGTCTTTGGTCGATTTCGCCGTCGAATCGGCCAGCTTGCGAATCTCGTCCGCCACCACGGTAAATCCCCGGCCCTGCTCGCCGGCACGTGCCGCTTCAATCGCCGCATTCACGGCAAGCAGGTTCGTCTGATCCGCCACGTCATTGATCAGATCCGTGATCTTTCCTATTTCTTTCGATTTCTCGCCCAGCGTCGTGATCTTCTCACCCGTCTTTCCGATCGCCTGCCTGATTTTCGCCATCCCGGCCAAGGCATGGCTGGTGATCTGCGCGACCCGCTTCACATGATCCCCGATCTGTTCGGCGCTTTTCGAAAGCTCCGTCGCGGCGGAAGTCGTTTCCGCAATCGCCGAAGACTGCTCCCGGGCGCCGGCGGCCTGCTGTTGGCTCGCGGCAAGAATTTCATTCGAGGCGGAAGTGATCTGATTCACGGCATCTTTGGTCTGATTTAAAATTAAAGTCAGATTTTTGATCATCACGCAGAAATTTTCGGCCAAAAGCCCGATCTCATCCTTGGCCTTGACCGAAATCGTCTCCGTCAAATTCCCTTTCGCGATTTTGTCCGCAACCGATGAAAGCTCCAGGACGGGATTCGCGATCCGGTTGGCCATGAATACGGCAATCCCGACCGATAAAAACCCAATGAGCAGCGTAATAAAAATAATCCCAAAAGTCAGTTTCCGGACCGCCACAAATGCCTCATCGGCGTCAATTTCAGCGAGAAGAAGCCAATTTAAATCAAATTCCGAATCAATCTCATCCCCCATAGAAGCGCCGACAACCCATTTTCCCCGGTAATCCTTATACATGCCGGTCATCATCTTGTGCTGCGTTTGAAAAAATCTTACGGGCTCAGTATCAATTTTCTGCTTCAAAACAGTGTCTTTCCCGAAACGGGACTGCGTAACCATGTATCCGTCTCCGTTCACGATATAAGTCTCGCCGGTCCGCCCCATCCCCGTAGCGTCCGATGCGATTTCGTTCAAGACAATCGTTTCCCTCTCCGCGACCAAAAGTCCTACTTTCTCCTTCTGCCCGCTTACCGCCGAATAAACCGGCACCGCGATATCCTGAAGAAATTTCCCCGTCTGGGCATCTTTTCTGACATCCGACATAAATTTCTTATTCATCCCGCGGATAAAACGGGGATCCGATGACAGATCGCTTCCGGCCAAGCTTGGATTCGTCGAATAATAGACCTTGCCCGAATTTCCGACAAATGTCATCTCGAAAAATGAAACCAACTGATTAAACTCCTCAAGATTCAGCTGAAGAGACCTCAAGATTTCCGAAAGCCTCTGCCCGTCAACGGGCTCTCCTCTTTCCTTCTGCGCCATCAACTGCATGAATTCCTGAACCGTATCCTGCTGGCCGAATGCCTCAACCTGATTCATTCTCCACTGCAAAAGGGTGAGAATCCCCCGTTCTTTGGCTTGAGCCACCGATGATAAGGCGTCCAGGACTTCCTTTTGAAGTTCGGCTTTACTGATCAGAAAGCTGGCGCCGCCGACTATCGCGATCGAAATCAGCGAAACAGCCAAAAGCAGAACAATCAATTTACCCTTCAAACTATGAGTCAGAATATTTTTCATGAGAATTTCCCCCTTTTATTCGTATCTCGTTTCTCGCTTCACGCTTCACGTTTCACCCTTCACGCATTCCGCTTCCCGCTTCATTGCTTTTTCAGCTGCTCTATTTCCCGGCAGGAAAGAACTTTTCCGAGATCAATCAACGATAAAATCGTCTCCCCAAACTGGACTTCGCCTTTGGTGTACTCCGCGACTTCTTTTTTGACCGTCCCGAGCGGCGGCTGAATGGCGGTCTCTTCGATATCCAGGGCGTCTTTGACTCCGTCCACCAAAATCCCCATCAATGCGCCTCCCGCATCGGTCACGACAATCATGGACTCCTTTGTCATTTCCCTTCCGCCCAGCCCGAGAAAAAATTTAAGATCGATAACCGAAATGATTTCCCCCCGAAGGTTCATCACCCCTACGATAAAATCGGGAGCGTTGGGAACCCTCGTGAGGCGGGGGACTCTCAAAACTTCTTTCACTTCGGTCACCCGCACCCCGTAATTCTCGCTCCCCAGGGAGAAAGAAAGAATCCGGACGGTCTTTTTCTTTTCTTTTTCCGCCCAAAAATCGTCATCCCCCGCTTCAATAATAATCTTCCCGCCGTCAATCATATCGATACCGTACCTCGGGGTTCGTTACTCGCATCTCGGGAAAAAACAGCATCTCCTACACTTCCTTATCCGCATCTCAAAAGATTAACGAAGTTTCTTAATCAAGTTCGTAAGCATCCGGGACTCATGATCGACTTTTTCAAGTACTGAGTCTTTTTGTCCGGCAAGCAAATACTCTAACCTCCAAGCAATCTCAATTTACGTTTCCAACTCCGCGCAAGAACCTAATGCGATATAAAGAAAATGACTATACTCCTTAGTGTGAAAACGGTTAAACCCCTCCGCTATATTTGATGGGATTGAAATCGCCGAACGGCGCATTTGAGATGTTAATCCATATATTTCCTCCCGGGGAAATTTTTGGATCATGCGGTAGATGCCGAAAACAATCTCCATGCCTAATTTCCATATATCCAACTGCCTAAAATTCGTAATTTTCTCATTCATTGTTTCTAGCGAGATACGAGCCCCGAGATACGAGTCACGTCCGTTTCTTTATCTCCACCCTTCCCTGAACTTCTTCCAATTTCATCTGATCTTCGCCGGACAACAATTGTCCGATATCGGCGATCAGAATCAGCCGTTTCCCGATTTTCCCCAAACCGATCAGGTATTTTGCCTCCTTCAAAACAGCATCCGGCGCTTCGATGCTCGTTTCATCAAGAGAAATGACATCGGTAATCCGATCCACAATAACCCCCAGCGGATGCTTGCCGCATTGCGTGATCATGATGCGATTGGATCGTGCCAATTCCGCCTCGGCAAGACCGAGCTTCCTCCGAAGATTGATCAAAGGGATCACTTTCCCGCGGAGACTGATCACCCCTTCCACAAACGCGGCGGAATCCGGAATCGGGGTGATGGTCCGCATCCGGATCACCTCCCGAATCCTCTCGACCGCCACCGCATATTCTTTGTCCGCTAAGGTAAACGCAACCGCTTTCATATAAGTAATATCCTATGGGGTCACACCTTAATTGCAGGTGTGGCCCCATATTCTTTTAAGAAAGTTTTAATCGTTCAATATTATCCCGACAGACACTCGCGAGCGTCGCCGCATTAAAACCGCCGCTATACGCAATAATATCCGTCGCAGCGTGCCTTCCGAGCACTTTCATAGTGTTACGGTATTCTCGGATGGATTCTTGAGAAGAACCTTCGCTTTTATAGACACCCGCCAGGGCAAAATTGGCCGATACAAAGTCTTTATCCAGATAAAGGGCCTTTTTGAGATTCCGCTTCGATTCCTCACCGCGGTTCTCTTCCGAGCAAATAACGCCCATCAGGTAATGGGCGGGCGCAAAAAACGGTTTTTGGGCAATAATCTTCTCCAGATACGTTTTCGCTTCCTTGAAATACCCCTGATTGGAGTAAATCTCCGCCATAAAATAATGAAGATCGTCCTGATTCCCGTCAATCGCCAAAGCCTCTTCAATCAGCGAAAGGGCCCGGCTATATTGTTTTTGATGAATGCCTTTGATGATCTCCACCCGGATTTCCTTAAGATCCTTTTTGGGGAGGATAAACTCCGGCCTCTCCGTTCCGGTCTCTGTTTCCGCCGCCGCCTCGGCCCGCGAGATTTCATCCAGGACTTTCTCGGCCCGGTCATGAAGCACAAGAGGCGATTCGGCCCGCGCCGGAGCCTCCCTGGGACCTTTCCGGTAATAAATGGCATCCTGCCAATCCTCCATACGAAACCGGTCGGACACAAATTGAAGGCTTTCCGAATATCCGATCAAAAGATACCCGTCGTCCCGGAGGCCGGAATGAAACTGATTCAGGACCTTGATCGTCGTTTCAAGTTCGAAATAAATCGTGACATTCCGGCAGAAAATAATGTCGAAATGCCCCGGATACTCGTCTTCGATCAGATTCAGGTATTCGAAATCCACCATCCGCTTGACCGTATCGCTCAGGCAAAACTCCTGCGTGCCGCCCTGGCTTTGCCGGACGGAAAAATATTTTCGGAGATATTCCGGAGAAACCGAACGGATCGAATTCTTCCCGTAGACGCCGGCCCGGGCACGATCCAGAGTGCCGGTCGACACGTCCGTTGCGAAAATTTTGACATCCCAGTCCGCAAGGTCCGGAATCGCTTCCCGAACGATCATGGCGACGGAATAAGGCTCCTCGCCCGTCGAACACCCCGCGCTCCAGATTCTGAGAGAAGGCCTTTGAAGTCCGTGAAGCGTATCTCGTGAAGCGGCCGCCGCGGGCATTTGCCCGGCACGCGTTTCGCGCCTGAGAATTTCCGGAAGAATTTTCTCCTTCAGCGCCACAAACTGCGGCTCAGTCCGGAAGAAATAGGTATGATTGACCGTCAAAAGATTCAACAACTCGCGGAATTCCTCCTCCCGGCGGTCCTCAGCCGTCAGCAGATGATAATAATCCTCGGGAGCCCCGATCCGGCAGGCGGCCATGCGTTTCGCAAGAGCGCTCTCCAGGTCTTTGAGATCGTAATCCTTGAAGTACAATCCGCAGCGGGATGTGATATGATTTTTGAATTTCAGTTTTAGTTCCTGAGGAAAAAACATGGCCATGTCTGCGACTGTTTTTTTGTGAATCCCGGTTTGACTTCCCTTTTTCAGTCCGAACCTCATCGGTTCATCAAAGTCATTTTACAATATTTAACGGCTTTCCATCGCGGAAATTCCGGCAAGCGTGATTGCCGGGCCTCAAGTCAAAACAAAAGAGGCGGGCCAGGGGACTCCCCCAAAACCCGCCTCTTTCGGAAACGACCGTTTTCACGGTCCTCTCATATCTTAAGCTTTTGAGACCGCGAAGATCTCTTAAAAGCTCAATTCACCGCCTTCTTCAGCTCGGCGCCGGCCGTAAACGCAGGGACCTTTTTCGCCTTGATCTGAATGGTCTGCCCCGTCTGAGGGTTGCGGCCCATTCTGGCTTTTCTCTTTCTCACGAGAAAACTGCCGAATCCGACGAGTTGAACGCGCTGGCCCTTCTTGAGCGATCCCTTGATCGCGTCAAAGGCGCAGTCAATCGTTTCCAGCGCTTTCGACTTGGACAGGTTGGTTTTCTTCGCGATTTCACTGACCAGATCTCCCTTATTCATCTTGATTCTCCTCCTTCTAGTGGTTATTAAAATTCCTTTTTTTCGAAAGGAATCGTTTTTACGCTACTTCCATTTTCGGTTCACGCAACATCAAATCCTCCACGGCCCGGCGAGGATCTTTTTCTTCAAAAAGCACTTTATGGACTTCGTTTGAAATCGGCATCTCGACGCCGTGCCGCCCGGCCAGGTCCCTCACGGATCGCGTGGTCTCGACGCCCTCGGCCACCATCTCCGTCCCGGAAAGAATTTCCGGAAGTTTCCTGCCCTGCCCCAGGAGTTCCCCCACCCTGCGGTTCCGGCCGAATTCCGAAATGCAGGTTGTCACCAAATCGCCCAGCCCCGAGAGCCCGAAAAAGGTATTCGGATTCGCCCCCATGCGGCTCCCCAGCCTGACGATTTCCGACAGCCCTCTCGCAAGAAGCGCGGCTTTCGTGTTGGACCCGAACTGGAGCCCGTCGCAGATGCCCGCCGCGATGGCAATTACGTTTTTCACCGCGCCTCCGAGCTCGACGCCCGTAACGTCATCGGACGTGTAAATCCGGAAGCTCACATCCATAAAAACTTCCTGGACGGCCCGGGCAACCGCCTGTGTTTCGGACGCGACCACCACGCAGCACGGAAGTTTCCGGGCTACCTCCTCGGCATGGGACGGTCCCGACAAAACAGCCAGCCTCTCGCAGGAAAGTCCCGCGCGGATGATCTCCGAAGGCCTGAGCAGCGTCTTGGTCTCGATCCCCTTCGCGACGCTCACGACGGTTTTCCCGCTGATCCATTCGGGGCGAATACGACCGAGGACTTTTCTGAGATACTGGGTCGGAATCGCGACGATCAAAAATTCGCAGGTCTTAACGGATGTTTCGAGATCCGCGGAAACGGTCACGGACTCGGGGATGTGAAAACCTTTCAGGAATTTAACGTTCTCTCTTTTTTCCCTGAGCACTTCGGCATAATCCGGAAACGCGCTCCAAAGCGTCACGGAATATCCCTTGCGGGCCAGCAAAAGTGAAAGTGCCGTCCCCCACCCTCCGTCTCCGAGTACCGAAATTTTGATTGTCTTCTCCATTCTCCATCCCTTGAAAAGGCTTGAAAATACTGGGTTCTCCGCGCGACGCGTAATCTAACACGCACGACAATCAATGTCAACGGATACCGGGGAAAAGAATGGATTTTTTAAAAAAAAGAAGAGAGAAAAGGGGTGTAACCCCTTTTCTTATTTAGAACGGGGATCGATTTCCTGAAGTGTGACCCGGGCTCGGATTTCTTCCGGGACCCGGACGGGTTTCATGTCCGTATTCACAAAGGCGTGCACCGTATATCCTTCCGCGATTTTCCGCCGGGTCTCTTTTTCCGTGATGCGGTAGACGAATTTCATCGAGCTTTTCCCGAACCGGCTCACCGCCACTTCTATCGAAAGCCGCTCGTCGTAGCGGGCGGGAGACGAATACCGGCAGTTCGCTTCCACCACCGGGAGATAAATGCCTTTCTTCTCACACTCCGTGTAATCCACGCCGAGCGAGCGGAAATATTCCGTCCGGCCCATCTCGAACCAGACAAAATAATTCGCGTAATACGAAACGCCCATCTGGTCCGTCTCGGCGTAGCGGACCCTGAAATCGAACTGAAACAGGCTCATGGGAAGCGGACCCTCCAACGTTTGTAAATCATGCCCCCGAGCAGGACCCCGGCCGCGTCATAGGCGAAATCGATCAGGCTCGGATCCCGGGTCGGCACAAACGACTGGTGAAACTCGTCGCTTGCGGCGTAAAGCAGGCAAAATAAAATTCCCGTCACCGTGCTGCGGACCCTCAACCCGGCGATGCCGGACGCGTCAAACGCGCGCCGCGTCAGGAAAAGCAGGCCCGCGTACTCCAGGATATGCGCCGCGAAATCGCTCGCGGAAAAACCGAACGTCCGTTCCGGGTTCTGAAGGCTCGAAATAAAAAAAATCAAGCCCAGATACGCGTACCACGGCAGCCAATGGGTGAGGAATTTCCCCGCCTCAGGCATTCGCCGCCTTGCAGCCCCCGGAAGGGCAGGTCCCCGTCGGCGAATTCTTGCAGCTCACCGGCTGGGATTCTTCTTTCTGCTTCTTCTTGTAATTCTCGCTCCGGTAGTCGGTCTGATAAAACCCGCTGCCCTTAAAGATAATTCCGGCACCGGCGCCGATCAGGCGATGGACCGGCCCGCCGCAATCCGGGCATTTTCGAATGGGTTTGGCCGTAATCGGCTGAAACTTCTCGAACGTTTTTTTGCAGCCGCGGCATTCGTATTCGTACGTCGGCATTTTAAAAATCCTCCTTCACGATCGAAATTATTCCTTGAAACTGTCCTTCACTTTTTCGAAGAGGTTCTTCCGCCCTTCGATTTCTTCCTTCCGGAGCTTCGCCAGTTCTTCCAGCAATTTTTTTTCGGCGTCCGGCACATGCTTGGGGACATGAATCCTCACGCGGACCATCTGGTCGCCGCGCCCGTGCCCCCGGAAACTCGGGAGCCCTTTTTCCTCGATCCGGAAAATCTTGTCGTTTTGAGTCCCCTTGGGGATTTTCAGTTTGTAATCCCCGTCCGCCAGCGTCGGCACGGTCACCTGCCCCCCCAGGCACGCCACGGTATAGGGGATTTCCGTTTCGCACAAAAGGTCCCGCCCGTCCAGGTGGAAAAAAGAATGAGGCTTGGGAATGATGCGCACATACAAATCCCCCGCCGTCCCTCCTCGCTCCCCGGCTTCGCCTTCCCCGGAAATTTTCAGACGCGCCCCGGGTTCGATCCCCGCCGGCACTTTGATATTTAATTTCCGTTTTTTCGAGATTTTTCCGTGTCCTTGGCAGACTTTGCAGACTTTTTCCACCCATTCCCCTTCGCCCCGGCATCGGGAACAGGTCTGCTGGAAAATAATGAATCCCTGCGACAAGCGCCTCTCGCCGGTCCCCTTGCAATCGGGACAGGTTGTTTTCTTGCTCCCGGGTTCGGCCCCGCTTCCCGTGCAATGCTCGCAGGTTTCATGGCGCGGGATTTCGAGATTGACTTCCTTGCCCCGGACGATCTCCTCGAGCGTCACTTCCAGATCATACTGCAGATCCACCCCGCGCCGCGACCGGTCCGAGCGCCGCGAAGACCGCCGGGACGAGCCGAAAAAATCGCCGAACAAACCGCCGAAAATATCCGTGAAGTCGCTGAAGCTCTCGGAAAAATCCCCGAAATCGCTGAACCCGCGCCCGCCGAGGGAATGGCCGAATTGATCGTACAGGGAACGTTTCTCGGAATCGCTCAGCACCGCGTAGGCTTCCGCGGCCTCCTTGAATTTTTCCTCCGCCTCCTTGTTGCCGGGATTCCGGTCGGGATGATGCTGAAGAGCCAGCTTCCGGTAGGACTTTTTTAATTCGTCGAGGCTTGCCGACCGCAAAACCCCGAGGACTTCGTAATAATCTCTTTTCTGTGACGCCATCTTCATTGTTCCGCCGGACGTTGTTCTTCGTTTTCGGCTCCGGGCCCCGCGGTTTCGCTTCCGGACACCGCTTCCGCCCGGCCGGATTTGGCCTGTGAAATCCGGACCTTGGCCGGCCGGAGCAGCTTGTCGTTTAAAAGATACCCGGCTTCCAATTCCTCCAGCACCGTCTCGTCCGGATGGTCCCCGCTTTCGATATGCCCGATCGCTTCGTGAAAATGCGGATCGAATTTCTTTCCGACGGCCTCAATCCGTTCCAGTCCCTTCGTTTTCAGAAAATCCAGGAGCTGTTTCTTCACCAGCGAAACGCCGTCCCGCAGCGCCTTCGCGCTTTCCTCCGCCAGCGCCTCCGTGTGGTCCAGTGCCCGGTCCAGATTGTCGATCGCGGGGAGAAGCCCGCTGATCAGTGACTCATTGGCAAAACGGAGATAATCCTCGCGCTCCTTGGCGAGACGCTTCTTCGCGTTTTCGTAATCCGCCGCCGTCCGCAGGCACTTGTCCCGTATCCCCTCCAGCTCCGAGACCTTGGCGCAAAGGGCGGCGTAATCGGCCTCGGGGATTTCGACCTTCTTCTCGGCCGGCTCTTTCCCGTCCGCCGCGGCTTTCGTCTCTTCCGGAGCGGTTTTCTTTTCGTGTTTTTCTTTTTCTTCGTGTTTCGATTTCATCGCATCCGTTCCCGTTTAATGAATTTCCGGACCGCTCAAATCCACTGCTCAAGCGCCCGGCTTATTTCCTTTGAAATAAAATCCACATAAGAAATCAGGTTGGAATAAAGCATCCGTTTGGGCCCCAAAATCCCGAGGACCCCCACCGTATTCCCGTGCACCTTGTAACTGGAGGTGATCAGGGAACATTCCCAGATCTCCTCCCGCTTGTTTTCCCGGCCGATATGGACCCGAACGCCGTCGGAGTCAAACCCCTCCTTCATCAATTCAAGGAGTTCCCTCCGGTTCTCCAGCGTGCGAAAGATCGAAGTCGTTTTGGAAATATCCTGAAAATCGGGTTTTTCGAGAATATGCGAAGAGCCTTCCACGCAAAGTCTCGCGACACCGATTTTCCGGACCGCTTCCTCCCCCATGCGGACCGCGAGTTCATACAGCTGGAAAAGCGAATCCCGGCGGGAAGCCAGCCGTTTCCTGATTTCGGCCGGGATATCGGAAAACTGGCATCCCGAAAGCTCCTCGTTGAAAAAATTTCCGATCTTCCGGATCTCCTCGTCCGTCACCGGACTTTTCATGTCCACCAGAATCGTCGTGCTGAAACCGGTGGTCGTCGTCCACACCGTCCAGACATGCGTTTCGTCAAGAGGCTGAAGGTCCAGACGCCGAAACACCAGGCTTTTCATCTCGGGATAACTCACAATCCCCGCCTGCTTCGTGATCCCCGCCAGAAGGCAGGAGACCTTTTCGATCAGCCCGTCGATCCATTCGATTTCATGTTTCAGCTGCCGGGAAATATTCACCGCCATCTCGGGCGAAAGCATCTGCCGTTCGATCAGATGATCGATAAAATACCGGTATCCCCCGTCCGTCGGAATGCGGCCCGCGGAAGTATGCGGGTGCGTAATCAAACCGGCTTCCTCCAAATCGCTCATTTCATTGCGAATCGTCGCCGGGGAAATGTCCAAATGATATTTCCTCGCGATCGTCCGCGATCCGACGGGCTCAGAACTTTCGACATACGCATCGACGATAATGGAGAGTATCCGTTTTTGCCTGTCCGTAAGTTCTTTATTCATAACATTTTAGGCCTTTCCAGATTCATATATCCCCAAAAAGCGGGTTGGCACTCAAAATATCCGAGTGCTAACGGAACCAAATATTATTCATTGTCTATTAAATTGTCAAGGGGAACATTCCTCCCCACATCCCGCAGCCAATATTCACACAACGCTTACGCGATAAATCGTATCAGCCACGAAATAAAAAGATGGCTAGGCGAGCGAAGCGAAGGGCGCCTATCCAATCTCGATTCATGAACTGACGCGATCAATAATGGGTAGCGGAAAAACGCCGGGAGAAAACTTGCGGAAAGAAATCAAACAAGAAGCGGTTACGGGTAACCTACGTAACGGCGCTTTTTTCAAGCAGCTGCTCGACGGGGAGCTTCTTCTTCCGGTAGAGTTCGAGATTCTCTTTGCTCATGACGAAAGGCGTCCCGAAAACGGATTCCAGCTTGATATAAGCGTAATCCTCGAAATGATATCCGTGAAGCACGGTCATACATTCCCGCAACGCGAGATCCAGAAGATAGTTGACGTCCTTCTCCTCATCCTCGTCCAAATTCCCGAGGTACGGGGAGTTTTTGAGGACAAGATCCGTCTCGACCGAGAAAAAACCTTTTTGTTTTTTTTCGTCCTCGGGATAAATAAAACGGAACAGGACCCGCCGCTTCGAAAACGTATTCTGAATCCGCTCGTCTTCCACGAGAAGATTCGAAACTCTGCGGGTGATCTGCTGGGCCAGGAAGTTCTCGAGAAAAATCTCGTTCAGATCAAATTCCTTCTGCCACTTGTCCAGGTTCTCGTACAGCTTCAGCTCCGGAGGGAAATCCACTTTCTTCACGGAACGGTCCGGCGCGAGATAAAAGAAAGGAATCACGCGGTTGATTTTGTAATCCCCCAGATATTTCGTGAGCACGAAAATATATTCCGCTTCCGCGCCGCTCGGGAGAATAAACTCATGCCCGGCCGCGTCCGCCTTGGGGGTATACGTCTCACGGACTTTGGCATACACCATCGCTTCGTTGGGACGGCTGGCCGTGGCCCGGAGGTCCAGGATTTCGCAGGAAATATTTTCTTTGTACTGCGCCTCAAGCAGGAGGGAGTAAAAAAGCGGCGAGAGCGTCTCGAAACGGGACCCCGGCAGGAAATATTTTTCAAGAAGCGTTTCCGTGTTCTCCTTGCCGAGGTTCCGGAAGAGCCCGACCACGGGCCGCTGCCAGATCACGACATAATTCACCTGCAGATCGTGCAGGACCCGCTTCCGGTATTCCGACCGCGGGATGTCCCAAAACCGGACCCGCTTGATGTCGGGGACATACCCCACGAGAATCAGGGAAATCCCCGTCGATTCGGTATCGATCGCCTTGAGAATGTAAAAATCAAGCGGCTTGTCCGTGCTCAGGATCACGCGGGAAGTCGAAAACAGGACGTCCTCGACCTTGTCCATCGCCTTCGGCGACAGTTGCATGAAACTCGCGATGTTTTTGACTTTCCCCGAGGCCAGTATCCCTTCGATGTCGGTGGAAAAAAGCTCATCCAGGGGGAGATAAACCCCGATCGTTTTCCCCGCCGTTTTCACCTGGACGTGATCGACGCCGTACTCGTCTTTGCAAATCTGCTTCAGGGATTGCTCAAGGGTCTCTTTCGGGTAGGAAGGCATACAACCGTTCGCGAGGGAAAAAACCGCGCAGAGGAAAAACCCGGTCAAAACAAAAAAGCGTCTCAAGCCCCCCGCCGTCATTCTTCGCAAGGGACCCGGATCAGTTTTTATTTTCCCCGGGAGCGCTTGGCCCCGGAGGATTGGGTTTAAACGAGGAATCCGACGGCTGATATTTCCCCACCGTCCTGGGGTTGGGTTTTCCGTATTCGGAAAAAATGGCTTCGATCTCATCGTATTCAAGCTCTTCCCGGGCCAGCAATTCCTTGGCGAAACGCTCAAAAATCGCGTTTTCATCCCTGAGCAGCTTCTCGACTTCCTTCAGGCATTCCTGGATGATCTGATTCGCGTCGTTATTCAAAGCGGTCTTGATCTCCTCCGACAGCTGGCTCTCCGGAATCACGGTATAATCCCCGACATACCCGCTTTTCCCCATGCCCCACTGCCAGACCATCCGGTGTGCCCGGCTCATCGCGATCCGGAAATCCATGCTGACTCCGCTTGTCGTGATGCCGAATTTCAATTTC
>ERZ795044.2694-NODE-2694-length-15318-cov-6.689576_pt1 | contig 15318 bp, 12 predicted proteins | sample MGYA00375128_ERZ795044 | MGnify/ENA primary metagenome ERZ795044 (study PRJEB30173, sample SAMN05720213) | anaerobic digester metagenome | isolation source: active sludge of municipal wastewater-treating anaerobic digesters | place: USA | collected 2014-12-22 ... | reverse complement strand
TGACGACTAATTTTGGGATCGCCGTCATTCCGGACGCTATTTATGAATTGACTTCGGGGGTCCAGGCGGATGCTTTTCAGCAGGGCGTGGTTGTGGTGAATTATAGTATGTTCATCCCGTATCTCCTGCTGGTTTTTCAGACTATTCTCAAAACGGCGAAGGACATCGATTTTGAACGGCTGAATGCGTGCCTTTCCGCTATTCGGAGCAATACGGAAGCGCTTCAGGCAGAGTTGGAAGGACGTTTTGCCGATGCTATCACCCGATTAAGTAATTCCCGTAACGCAATGAGTTCACTTCTCGGGAAAGTAACAAAAGAACTGGCCAGTCTTCAAACCGATTAAAAGTTTTCCTTCATTCTGAAGGATTCTTTCTCTCTTCGGGTAAAATAGATTTAGCCCTATCTCATTGATTTTAATTGGTTTATGAGCTTTTATTTTTTGAAAAGCCATTTCGGGGCCTTTTAAGTCTGCAACTAATTGAAATTAAACGATTTAAGAGCGAAATCTCTTTTTTTTAGGTCTACGGCATGTTAAATGTTGATAAATCGCATAAATTCAATATAATTCAAACCAAAGTCAGATTCATAAATTCTATTTCTGCATAAGTAATGATTTGTGAATAAGTTGGGAATAGAAAAAGTGAAACCTGAAAAGGAATCCCCCGATAATGGCTAAAACAAAAATTCGGAAAAAGAAAAAATCCATCGAAAAAATCGAAGAAAATCCTGCCACGCCATCGGGCTTGACGGCAACTCCGGCGCCGGTTGCGGAATCCATCGCCGGAGATTTCAAGCTTGAACAGAATGCCAAGACTTTGAGCGGAGTGGATTTAAAACCTTTTTATGGCCCGGAAGATGTGATGGCTTTGAATTATGCGCAGGATTTGGGGCATCCCGGCGAATATCCCTACACGCGGGGAGTTTCAAAGCACGAAACTTCTTCGTGCCCGTGGGTGATGCAGAGATTCAGCTCGTTCGGGACGGCTCAGGAAACGAATTCCGTTTTTAAATCTCTTTTCGCTCAGGGCGAGACGCAATTGCTTTGTCATTTCGATCAGCCGACTCTCGCAGGGTACGATTCGGATCATCCCCGGTCGTTCGGTTATGTCGGTCGAAACGGTGTTGCGGTCGATACCTTGGCGGATATGGAAGAGATCTTCCGTGATATTCCGGTCGGGCGGATTGCTCCGTTTTTAGCTTCGAACGCAACCGCTGCGATTCTTTATTGCATGTATCTCGGCGCGGCAGAGAAGCAGGGGGTGAATTTCAAAGAAGTCTCGGGAACGGTCCAGAATGATATTTTGCGGGAGTTCATGACTCAGAATTTCTGTATTTTCCCTTTGGACCCTTCGTTCCGGCTTTTTAGCGACTTGCTGAAATTTTCAATGACCAAGACTCCGCATTTTAACGTCGTGAGCGTGGAAGGCGCGGCGCTGAGAGAAGCCGGGGCGAACGCGATTCAGGAACTCGCCTTTTCTCTGGCGAACGCTTTTGCCTATGCGGGAGAGGCGACCAAAGCGGGGATCGAAGCGGACGCATTTCTGCAACGCCTGTGGTTTACGTTCGGCGTGCACATGGATTTTTTCGAAGAAATCGCAAAGTTCCGTTCTGTGCGTAAAATTTGGGCGCGTTGGCTCCGGGAGAAATACAAAATTTCGAATCCTCATGCCTGCGAGCTTCGATTCCGGGCGAAAACGGCCAATATTTCGTTTTCCCGGCAGCAGCCCGAAAATAATATTTCCCGGGCAACGGTCGAGGCGTTGGCGGCGGTGTTGGGAGGGGCGGAGGGCTTGTATGTGAATTCCATGGATGAACACCAGGGCATTCCGGGCGCGGCGGCTTCGAGGCTGGCGATGAGGATTCAGCAGATTATCGCGTTTGAATCCAGAGCGACGCAGGCGACGGATCCTTTGGGAGGAGCTTATTTTGTCGAGGCGTTGACCCGCCGTATGGAAGAGGAAGTGGAAAATTATTTCCGGAAAATAGATGAAGTCGGCGGAGTGACGCAGGGGATTCTTTCCGGGTATTTTCAGAAGGAAATAGCCCTGAACGCTACGGGGATGCAGAGGGATTTGGATCAAGGGAGGCGGATCGTCGTCGGATCGACTCGCTTTCGGGATGGGGGGGAGATTTTTCCGGTCCCGCCGCCCAAGCTGGAATCCAATCCCGAGAAAGATCAGCTGGAGCGCTTGAAAGCCGTTAAAAAATCTCGTTCCCGGACCGGTGTTCAGGCCGCCCTGAAAGACCTTCGCAAAACTGCCATGGGCAAGAACGGCCTGATTCCCAGAATTCTCGATTGCGTTCGGGAGTATGCAACAGTCGGGGAAATGATTTCGGCATTGAAAGAAGGTCTCGGGGAGTACGAGCCTCCCTCCGTTTTCTAAGGCGGTATTTTCACGAAACGGTTTCTTTCCGGAACACTGCTTACGGGGCGAGACGTAAGCCAGATCAAAATTATGGGGCAAATCGGAAATCCTGAGAGGGTGTTTTTGTTTGCCGGGATCATATCCCGGGACGAAGGCATTTACGATGAAACGAAAAGGCGCCTTCGAACGCAATGGGGTGAGATCCTCCGGGAGACTCCCCGCCGGCCTTTTTCCTATACGGACTATTACAGAAAAGAGATGGGTGAGGGACTTGCGAGATCATTTTTGATCATGGACTGTCTGATGGATCCCGAAGACCTCGCGGCGATTAAAGTCGAAACCAATCGGATTGAGGCCTCTTTCGCAGAAAAAGGGGGGCGGCGGATTAATATCGATCCGGGATATTTGGGGCTCGCAAAGATTGTTCTGGCCAGTACGAAAGATTTCAGCCACCGGATTTGTCTGGGAAGAGGTATTTACGGGGATTTGACGCTTCGTTTTGTGAAAGGCACGTTTCAGCCCCTGGAATGGACTTATCCGGATTACCGGGAGACTCAAACGATTGTTTTTTTTAACGAAGCCAGGGGGGTACTCCTTGGAAGACTCAAACGGTAATGTGAATCGTTCCTGCGATACGTCCGGACGGGCGAAACGCTATCAATCGGTCCGGCATAAACTTTTTTTCTGGAACCTTCTGTTGCAAGCGGCCGCATTGTGGCTGATTTGGAGTTCGGGGTTGACGTTTTTCTTCCGGAACCGGGCGGTCGGTTTTTGGCCTCATCCCGCAGGGGCGACTTTCCTCTATTTCACTTTCTTTTCCCTTTATTTCCTTTTGATTGAGCTTCCGATGGAATTTTATTCGGGCTTTTGGGTGGAAAAACAATTCGGACTCAGCAATCACCGGTTTTTGTCCTGGTGCTGGGAAGAGGCCAAGAAACGGAGCCTGTCGTTTATATTCTCTCTTGCCTTGGTCGAAGCGTTGTACTTCCTTTTGAGGATTGAACCCCGTTCCTGGTGGCTTTTCGCGTGGGCCGGATGGATTTTTGTGACCGTCCTGTTGGGTAAAGTGGCACACATCGTTTTGCTGCCGCTTTTTTACAAATCGGAACCCCTTCAGAATGAAAGTCTGAAGGCGAAATTGGAAGGGCTTTTTGCGAAATACCGGTTCCCGGTCCGGGGGATTTACCGGATCAATCTGAGCAAGACAACCAAAAAAGCCAATGCGGCTTTTGCCGGATTCGGCTCGACCCGGCGGATTTTTCTTGCGGACACGCTTTTGGAACATTGCGGAGAGGATGAAATTGCTTCGGTGGTGGCGCATGAACTGGGGCACGCCAAGCGATATCATCTGCTGAAAGGGATTCTGTTCAATTCCGCCGTTTCGTTTTTTATGTTTTACGCGGTTTATGCTATTTTGAATCGTTGGGCCGTTGGGTTCGGGTTTGAGGGGCCCGGAGATCTTGCCGCGTTCCCGTTGATTTGTTTTGTGGGGTTTGCGGGCGGGCTCGCGCTTTTGCCTTTGGGCAATGTCTTTTCCCGTTTCCACGAAAGGCAGGCGGATGCTTTTGCCCTGAAGGAGATTTCAGCTCCTGAGGTTTTCGTTTCCGCCCTGAGAAAGTTGGGAGAGACAAATCTTGCGGATTTCGAACCGAACCCGGTCATTGAATTTCTATTGTATTCGCATCCTTCCCTGGGGAAGAGGATTCGCTATGCGGAACAATTTGCGCGTTAAGAAGCTTTGGGTGCTGATTATTCTGTTCCTGTCGGTTACCGGCGGGATCGCCTGGCGGGGGCGGCTGAGCGCGGAATCCGTCCGGGAGGCGAATGAACGCGGAGTCGCTTACATGGAGCAGCGGCGGTACAAGCAGGCGGTGGATGAGTTTGAAAAGGCTTTCCATTCGGATCCGGAGAATAAAGTGGTCCGGGAGAATTTGGCGATTGCGTACAATCAGCTGGCCGTGAGTCTGATCGAAAAGGAACGGTATTTGGAGGCCCGTGAATATCTGGAAAAAGCCGTTGATTTGAAACCGGACGAACCCAAGATCCGGGATAACCTTGCCGCCGTTTACGCGAAAACGGCGATGGGCGAGAGGGAGGAACGGGAAGCGATTGCCGAAGCGAAAGGGAAGGATGCGAGTCCGGCTGATTTTCGCGCGTTATCCGACGAAGAGGCGGCGAATCAGAAAATTTCAGGCGATTTTTTGATGCAGGGGATACGAGCGTTTGAGAAGAAAGAGTACGGAATGGCCAAGGAGATGCTTGAGGAGGCGCTGCGCTATTCGGACAAAAATCCGACGGTTTTCGAACTGCTGGGCGACATTGCCTATTATGAGCAGGATTTGAAGACTGCGAAATCCCGCTATGTGGAGGCGTTTCGGCTGAAGAATTCATCGAGGATTCGGGAGAAAATCGAGAAACTCAGCCGTGAGGCGCCGATTGAAACGCAGCTGGATCAGTATTCGGACGAGCATTTCATCATCCGCTACAAGAAGAACGTGACTCAGCCGTTCGGCGGAGGGTATGAGATCCGGGAGTATTTGCGTGAGGCCTGGGGTGCGATCAGCAAGGATTTCGGCGTTTACCCGAAGGACAAGACGGTTGTTCTGCTTTATAACGAGGAGGAATACCGGTATCTCAGCGGTTCTCCGGCCTGGGTGGGCGGTCAATACGACGGGAAAATCCGGCTTCCGGCCTACAAGCAGAAAATCGATTCGTCTAAACTAAAAAAACTGGTTTGGCATGAACTGACGCACTATTTTGTCTATGAGATTTCGCAGGGGAAATGTCCCCGGTGGCTGAATGAAGGGCTTGCCCAGTATGAAGAGAATAAGATTGTTCCGATTGATATCCGTTATTTCGAGGCCGCGGAAAAGAACAAGTATCTGCTGCCGTTTGAGGATTTGGACCGAGGGATTTCCGAGTCTTCCGATCCGACCGAGGTTTTCCTGTTCTATCAGCAGTCTTTTATGGTAACGAGTTCGTTGATTTCGAAATACCGGATGTTCAAAGTGAAGGAAATGCTGGAAGAATACGCGAAGGGGGCTACGACCGAACAGGTCTTTGAAAGAGCCCTCCAGACGTCGTTCCGCGCTTTCGAAATCAAATGGCTTGCGTCTTTGGGGAAGAAAAGTGGAAGGTGAAGGAATGGACCTGAAATTCGACCGGGTTTCGCCGGAAAAAATTTTGCCCGACAGGGATTTTGCTTTGCGCTATCGAATCCGGGCGGAAGATCTTTTGGATCGGATCCGGAATTCGGGAGTGGTCCAGCCGCTTTTGGGACTTGAAACGTCCGGCGGTTTTCTGAAAATGGTATCGGGGTTCAGGCGCTTTGAGGCCCTAAGAGTCCTCGGATGGGACCGGATTCCTTTTTTGTGTGTGCCGGAAGGCGAGGCGGATCCGAAGCAGGTTTTTAAGATAGCGCTGGCGATGAACGCGGTTTCCGAAATATCGGAATTGGATAAAGCGGTTTCGATCCGGAAGGCGCGAGATGGTTTTTGTTTTGACTGGAATGAATTGCTTGAGGCGGCTCCTTTGTTGGGACTTCCGATTTCGCGGAAGGTGTTCGAAGAATATGACGAGATCGGCCGGATGCCGGATGAAATTCTGGCGAGGGCTGACGGGGGTGAACTCCCCTTCAAAGGAGTCAGGGCCTTGCTTTCGTTCTGCCCCGAGGACCGGATGGTTCTGGCCGAGAGGATTTTCGCACGATGCGAGTGGAGCGCGTCGGAGGCGGTCACGGTCTGCGAATGGATTGATGAAATTTGCCGGAGGGAAAAAACCGGAGCCGGAGACGTTGAGGGAGGCGATCCGTTCCGAAAAATCCTGGAGCAGGAGATTTCCCGAAAGGAAAAGGGCCGGAGGATGATGGACGCTTTGAGGCATTTGCGCTATCCTCTCTATTCGAAAGCGGAGGATCTCTACCGGAGAATCAAGCAGGGGGTGGAGGAAGAGAAGGGCTTGGTCCTGGACGGGACTTCGTTTTTCGAGAACGGCACCGCGGAGTTGCACCTGAAATTCCGTTCGGGTGAAGAATTGGTGAGGCTGGCGGACCGGATTCGGACGAAGGAAAAACTTTTCAAAGAGCTTTTCGGTTTAGTAAAATAGATATCGGTGGTTATGAAACGGATTCTTCTTATTTCTTTCTGCTGCGTTTTCACTCTTTGTCCGCGGATTTTCTGCGCGAACGAACAGGTGAAAGTTCTGCCGATTTTGGATAAACGGACGGTTGAGCTTGGGGACCAGATTCAGCTGTCGATCCGGATTGTGGGCGCGCAGAACAATCTCCTGAGACCCCGCCTTCCGGATATCGAAGGGTTTGATTCTTTTTTTCAGGGGCGCTCCAATCAGTTCACGTTTACGAACGGGCAGTCCGAGAGTACGACAACGTTCAACTATGTTTTGGTCCCCAACCGCGCCGGGAGCTTTACGCTTCCTCCGATCGAGGTCGAAGTCGACAATCAGGTGTTCCGGACGGACTCGATCGCGCTTCGGGTGACGGGGACGCAGCCTGCTCAAAATTCCGGTTACCCGCCACCCCGCTCCCCTGCGGGGACTTCGGGGAGGACTTCTTCTGCCGGTCCGTCGCCGGTTCAAAGCGCTCCGGCTTATTCGGCGGGATCTCCCGCGATTCCGGCGGTTAATCCGAATGTGGCCAAGGCTTCCGTCCCTTTGAATGCCGATCAGGATATTTTTATGCGTGTGACCGCGGACAAGCAGGAAGCGTATGTGAATGAACAGATCCTTCTGACGTACTCGATTTTCACGCGGTACTCCACCCGCGCGGAACAGTTTGAGAAGGACCCGAATCTGAGCGGATTCTGGGTCGAGGAGCTTCCCATCGAGAAAAATTATCAGCCGGAAAAAATCGTGCTGGGCGGGCTGCAGTATCTGAAAGCGGATGTCCGCCGGCTCGCCGTTTTCCCCACCACAACGGGAGTCTTGGAAATCGATCCCGGAGTTTACCGGGCAACGGTCCGGAAGGAAAACCGCTCTTCCAGTATTTTTGATGATTTTTTTGACGACAGTTTCTTCGGAGGATCTATTTTCGCGAGACGCGAGACGAAATTGCTGGGGGCCAATCCGGTCAAAATAACGGTTCGCCCGCTTCCCGAACAGGATAAGCCGGAGGATTTTACCGGTATGGTGGGGCAGTTTCAGATGGAGGCGTCGATTGACAAGCGCAGCGTGAAGCAAAACGAGCCTATCCGTATGACGCTTTTTATCGAGGGGCAGGGGAATATGGAGATGGTGACCCGCCCGAATATTCCCGAACTGCCGGATTTTAAAGTCTATGATACGGACTCTTCGAATCAGTTCGTGAAGGACCGCCAGGGCGTCCGGGGCCGGAAAGTTTTTGAGATTACGTTTATCCCGACGTCCGCGGGCGATCTTGAAATTCCGTCCATGAGCTTTAATTACTTCGATCCGCGGCAGAGTCAGTACCGCATCCTAAAAACCCAGCCGTATCAGATAAAAGTCAGCCCGGCGCCGTACACGCCGCTTCCGGATCTGACCGGCCGGGAATCTGGGGAGGACCTTCGGAAGACGCTTAAATTGGAGCGGGCCGATATTCATTTCATCGAAGAGGGCTTTGATCCGGCTCAAGGGAAGGGCCGTACCGGAACGATCATACGGATCCTTTTTGCGGTGAATGTTCTGCTGACGCTTTTTTCCGCCTTCTTTTTGACGAGGAGACTGATCGAGGAGCGCTTGAATCGGGACGTTGCTTTCAAAAGGAGCCTGTTTGCCCGGTCGACGCTTCAGAAAGGGCTTCGTGGACTCAAAAAACTGGCGCATGCCAAGTCACCGGTCGAGCAGCGGAAATATTTCGACTCCGCCGCTAAAATTCTGAACCAGTATTTTTCCGATAAGTTTAATCTTTCCGCCCAGGGGATTACGATCGATGAGATTCAGTCCCGATTGGAGGAGAAGGGGTTCGGGGCGGAGAAAATCGAAAGAATAAAGGCGTTTTATCATTTGTGCGATGAAGTGCGGTTTACTTCGGGGAAAATTCCCGAAATCCGCATGGGCGAATTCCTCAAGTTAACGGATGCCGTGACCGCTTTTTTGGAGAGAAAATGAAGAGATCGAAGCGTTGGGTGCTCAGTACGATGATTCTTCTGGCAGTGTGCCTGCCGGCCGGGCGGCTGCGGGCGAACGACGGAAGCGAGGACCTTTTCAAGCAGGCGTGCGATTTTTATAAGGAAGGCAAGTTTAAGGAGTCCGGCGGAATTTACGAGAAGCTTTTCGCGGAATATCCGCGTTCCTGGCAGGTGGCCTTTGACCTCGGGAACGTTTATTTCCGGCTCAAACAAAAAGGAAAGGCGATCGCGTTTTACGAGAAAGCCCGGAAACTTAAGCCGAGAAAGAAGGAAATCCGGGAGAATCTTGCCTATGTGCGGAGTCTGATCGAATACAAGATCGAGGACAAACGGAACTGGTATTTGGCGCAATGGCTCAAATTTACCGGGCGATTTTCCTGGAACGAAACGCTCGGGGCTTTTCTCCTGCTTTATTTCTTTTGGATGTCATTGAGCCTTTTGATTGCCGTTCGCCGCGGAGGCAGGCGGATGACGGCGCTGAGAAAATGGATTTTTATCTTTTGCCTGTTTTCGCTTCTGCCTCTGGCAACCAAATATTTCAAGGAGAAGCTGTACCGGGACGCGGTGGTGATCTCGGAGACGGACCTCCGGTACGGGCCCTCCAAGAAAGACAAGGTCGCGTTGAAACTTTCCGAAGGGTTGACGGCGCAGGTCCGTAAAATTCGCGGTGATTGGTGTCTTATCAGTTTCTTTAACGGTGAAAGCGGTTGGTGCGAGAAGAAAGATTTGGAAGTCGTTTAGCGGGCGTGTTAAACTTCTCGGATATTCTATTTAAGAAAGGATTTTTGTGAAAATTTTTCCGGACGGGAAAGGCCATTTTGAGGAATTCGGCGGGAAGTTTGTGCCCGAAACGCTCATGAAACCGCTGGAGGATTTGGAGCGTGCTTACCGGACTCTGAAAAAAGACGGCAGGTTTCAGCGGGAGCTTTCCCATTTGCTGCGGGATTACGCCGGCCGCCCTACGCCGCTTTATTTGGCCAAGAATTGGAGCGCGGCCTGCGGCGGGCGAAAGATTTATCTGAAGAGGGAGGACCTCTGCCATACCGGCGCGCACAAAATCAATAATACCATCGGGCAGGGACTGCTGGCCGCTTATCTCGGCAAACGGCGGCTGATTGCGGAAACCGGGGCGGGGCAGCATGGCGTCGCGACGGCGACCGCGGCGAGGCTTTTCAATCTTTCCTGCGATGTCTACATGGGGAAAAAAGACGTCGAACGGCAGGCGCTGAATGTCTACCGCATGGAACTGCTCGGCGCACGGGTGATTCCCGTTTCGTCCGGGTCTCAGACGTTGAAGGACGCCACAAACGAAGCGATACGAGACTGGGTCGGCAGCGTTGACACCACGCATTATCTGATCGGCTCCACGATGGGGCCTCATCCGTATCCCATGATGGTCCGCGATTTTCAGTCCGTGATCGGGCGCGAGACGTACCGTCAGATGATGGAAGCGGAGGGGAAAATTCCGGATTATTTGGTGGCGTGCGTCGGCGGCGGGAGCAATGCGCTGGGTTTTTTCTACCGGTTTATCGGAACAAGGGCTTCGCTGGTCGGTGTGGAAGCGGCGGGTTGCGGACTCGGAACGGGGCTTCATTCCGCGGCGATTGCGAAAGGGAAACCCGGAGTGCTTCACGGGATGAAGAGTCTGGTGCTGGCGGACGAAAACGGGCAAATCCTGGAGGCTCATTCGGTTTCGGCGGGGCTGGACTATCCGTCAGTCGGGCCGGAGCACGCGTTTCTGAAAAAAACGGGGCGGGCCCAATATGCTTATGCGACGGACAGGGAAGCGCTGGATGCTTTTCATTTTCTTACCCGGACGGAAGGGATTATGCCGGCGTTGGAGTCGTCTCATGCGATTGCTTATGCCCGGAAACTGGCGTTGAAAGTCCCCAAAAAGTCGATTATCGCGATTTGTCTTTCCGGCCGAGGCGACAAAGACATTGATATCATCAAACGGTATGCAAAGCGGTAAGGTTTTTTTGTAATCGGGAGACGGTGAAGTTGAAGAATCGTTTGACGGCACGGACGCTTAAAGCAAAAAGAAACGGCGAAAAATTATTTTGCGGATATATTACGCTGGGATATCCGAACCTTTCTTTTACCCGGAACATGATACTCCGGATGGAGGAAATCGGAGTCGATATCGTTGAATTGGGAATCCCTTTTTCGGATCCTTTGGCGGACGGCCCCGTGATTCAGGCCGCGTCCGAAGCTGCCCTGAAGAAGGGCGTTTCGCCCGCGGATGCGTTTCGTCTCTGCCGGGATTTGAGGCGTGACGGCCTGAGGCTTCCGGTTATTTTCTTTTCCTACTACAATCCGATCATGAGTTTCGGGGCATCCCGTTTTGTGAGGGAGATGAAAAAAGCCGGCTTTGACGGGTTGATTGTCCCCGATCTGCCTCCCGATGAGGATATTGAATTCAGAAAATTGATTTCCCGTGAAGGTTTGGCAATGGTGTTTTTGGCCTCGCCGACGACGAAAGATAAACGGCTGATTTTTATTTCAAATGCGTCGAAGGGGTTTATCTATTATGTTTCGCTGAAAGGAGTTACAGGAATCCGGAAAAACCTTTCGGGTGATTTGGGTGACCAGATCCGGCGGATCCGGGAAGTTTCGGATTTACCGGTGCTGATCGGATTCGGCGTTTCGGATCCCCGGCAGGCTCACAAAGCGTCTCGATGCGCCGACGGCGTGATTGTCGGAAGCGCGATTATCGATGCGATCCGGCGGAGCGGCGGCGATATCCGGAAAGTTTCCCGCCTGGTGGAGCGTCTGGTGATTTCAACGAAATCGGCGGGCCTTTCCCGCGGCGTAAAAGACCGGCGGTGAAATCATGGTGATTTTGGGACTTGATTTCGGATCGAAGCGGATCGGGGTCGCGCGAACGGATGCGTTGGGCATGATGGCGCATGCGGTGGGAATCGTTGAGAGGAAGAAAAACGAGCAGACGGTCGCCGAACTTTGCGATCTTGTGCTAAAATGGAACGCGGAAAAAATTGTTTTCGGACTTCCGCGGAACATGAACGGAACTCTGGGGAAATCCGCGGAAGAAGTTAAAGCGTTTGCCGAACTGATGCGCGAGAAACTGCCCGGAGTGGAAATCGGGTTCTGGGATGAGCGCTTGTCGACGAGCGCCGTTTCCCGGGCGATGACGGAGGCCGGTGTTTCTTCAAGGAAGCAGAGAGGAAAACTGGATTCTCTGGCGGCACAATGGATTCTCCAAGGTTATTTGGATTCTTTGCCCCGAACGGGAGGGGGGCTCGGCTGAGTTCGGTAAGTGGGCAAGGGCGGGACCGGGTTAAAGACGGATTAGTTTTCAATTAAATGGAAAGCGAGAAATCAAAATGTATTGCATTGAAACGTTGAAGAACGGACTTCGGGTGCTGGTTAGGGAGATGCCCTTGAAGGATTCGCTTGCGCTGGGGATCTGGGTCAAGGTCGGAGGCCGGTATGAGTCCGCTTCTTTGTCGGGCATCGCGCATTTTACGGAGCATCTTCTATTCAAGGGGACTTCTAAGCGGAGCGCGCGCGAAATCAAGGAGGCGATTGAGGGGCGGGGAGGGGTGTTTAACGCGTTCACCGGTGAAGAGTCTACTTGTTACTTCGTGAAAATCTTAAAGAAGCATTTTTCCCTTGCGCTGGATGTATTGTCGGACATGGTCAGAAATTCTCTTTTCGCCGGCAAGGATATCGAAAGGGAGCGGACGGTGATTCTTGAAGAAATCAAAATGTATCAGGATCAGCCGTCCCAGCTGGTGCATGAACGCTTAAATGAACTGTTGTGGCCCGATCAGTCTTTGGGCCGGTTTATTGCGGGAACGGTGAAGAGCGTTTCCCGGATCCGGCGGGGCGATTTTCTAAAATTCGGGGCAAAATATTATCATCCGAAGAATATGCTGGTTACCGTTTGCGGGCCTTTGACCGCGCGGGAGATTCTGCCGGAAATTGAAAAGGCTTTCGAACCCGCCCGGAAAGGTTCCGAAAGCCGGTTTCCCGGGGCGGATTCTGCTCAGACAAAACCCCGGTTTGATTTTTACGGGAAAGACACGGAGCAGATGCATGTGGCCATGGGGTTTCACGGTCCTTCCCGCCTCAGCGATGAGCGTTATCCGTTCAGCCTTTTGAATATCATTTTGGGCGGAAATATGAGCTCCCGTCTTTTTGAGGAAGTGAGAGAAAAACGCGGGCTGGCTTATGAAATCCGGTCTTCTCTTTGTTTTTTTCAGGATATCGGGGCTTTTGTCGTGTCCGAGGGCGTCGAGAAAGAGAAGCTTCCCCTTTCGCTGCAGATCATTGCCAAGGAACTCCGTAAGATTTGTGAGAAGCCGGTCCGGGAGGAGGAGCTGCGACGGGCTAAGGATTATTATCTCGGGCAATTGTGTTTTGCGTTGGAGGATACGCTGGATCATATGCTTTGGCTCGGGGAGAAGGCGCTTTATACCGGAAGAGTTCTGGAGCGGGATCAGATTGAGGCGGAAATCAAGAAAATCACTCCGGAGGACATCCGGCGGGTTGCGGCGAAGTATTTCCGGGCCAATAATTTCAGCCTTGCGGTGGTCGGAAAAGTGGGGGAGAAGGATCAAACCCGGATCCGGAAGGATTTAAGTCTGTGACGGAAAATCCCCGAAAAAAAATTCTGATCGCCCCGAGTATTTTATCCGCGGATTTCTCGCGCCTCGGGGATGAAATCCGCGAGGTGGAGGAAGCGGGTGCGGATTGGATTCACGTAGATGTGATGGACGGCCATTTTGTCCCCAATCTGACGATCGGGCCTGTCGTGGTTCAGGGCCTGCGGAAGGCGACGAAAATTCCCTTGGATGTCCATTTGATGATCGAGGAACCTTGGAAATATTTTTCCGCATTCAAGGAGGCGGGCGCCGATTGGATTACGGTTCACTATGAGGCCTGTTCGAAAAATCTCTCCGATGCGCTGAGGAAAATCCGAGAAACGGGGCTCCGCTGTGGGATTTCGATCCGCCCCAAAACGGATCCCGAAGTGCTTGAGCCGTTTTGGGATGAAACGGATTTGATTTTGGTGATGACGGTGGAACCCGGTTTCGGAGGGCAGGCATTCATGCCCGAGGCGATCGGGAAAGTTCCCTGGATCCGGAAGAAATATAAAGGGCTTATTTCCGTGGACGGGGGGATTAATGAAAAAACGGCCCACGAAGCCATACGGGCCGGAACGGACATTCTAGTCGCGGGGACCGCTGTTTTCGGTAAGCCGGACCGGAAGCGCGCGATCGAAGCTCTTCTTGCCCGATGAATCCCGGCCAGATTCGAAATTTCAGCATTATCGCCCATATCGATCACGGGAAATCCACGCTCGCGGACCGTCTTTTGCTCCAGACCGGAGCGATTTCCGAACGGGAGTTCCGGGACCAGATTTTGGACGACATGGATCTGGAGCGGGAGCGCGGCATTACGATCAAGGCGAGCGCGGTACGGTTGAATTATCAGGGCAACGTTTTGAATCTGATCGATACTCCCGGGCATGTGGATTTCTGCTACGAAGTGTCGAAAAGCCTCGCTGCGGTCGAGGGCGTGCTGCTTTTGGTCGACGCGACCCAGGGGATTGAAGCTCAGACCCTCGCGAATTTTCATCTGGCCCGTGAGAAACATCTGTTGGTGATCCCGGTGGTTAGCAAGGTCGACCTTCCCAGCGCGAGACCGGAAGATGTCGCGCTCGAAATTTCCCGGGTCCTCAAAATCGATCAGGACAAAGTTCTTTTCGCCAGCGGGAAGACGGGAGAGGGCGTCGAAGAAATTCTGCAAACGGTCTTGAGAAGGGTTCCGCCGCCCGAAGGGCAGCCCGGGAAACCTCTCCGGGCGCTGATTTTCGATTCGAAATACGATTCATACAAAGGCGTCATTATTTATGTCCGCGTGATGGACGGCGAAATGCATGCGGGAGACACAATCCTTCTGATGCAGAACGGGACCGTGCACGAAGTGACGGAGATCGGCGTATTCAACCCCCGCCCGCAGAATGTGGATTCGATCGGATGCGGAGAGGTCGGTTATTTTGCCTGCAATATCAAGAATGTGGCGGACGTGAAAATCGGGGATACGGTGACGCACCAGCACGCGCCGGCGGAATCTCCTCTGCCGGGCTATAAGGAAGTCAAGCCGATGGTGTTTTGCGGCCTTTATCCGGTTAATGCGCGGGATTACGGCATTTTGCGCGACGCCCTGGACAAACTTCGTCTGAACGACGCTTCGTTTGTGTATGAGCCGGAGAGTTCCGTTTCGCTTGGGTTCGGCTATCGCTGCGGCTTTCTCGGATTGCTGCATATGGATATTATTCAGGAGCGCCTGGAACGGGAATTTAATCTCGATTTGATCGCGACCGCGCCGAACGTGGTGTACCGGGTGAGCAAAACCAACGGGGAAAGTTTCTTCCTCGACAATCCGACCAAATTGCCGTCTCCTCAGGAACTGGCCCTGATCGAAGAGCCGTTTATCCGCGCCGAAATCATCTGTCCGACCGATTGTCTTGGGACGCTGATGCAATTATGCCAGGACCGGCGGGGAGTTTACAAAAGCACGGAATATCTTGATATGAACAGGGCCCTTTTGCACTATGAGCTCCCGTTCAGCGAAGTTCTGCTGGATTTTTACGATAAAATCAAGTCGATGACGAGAGGTTACGGTTCCTTCAATTACGATTTTTTGGGATACCGGAAAGGGGAGCTCGTCCGCATGGACGTGTTGATCAACGGGGAGATCGTGGACGCGCTGTCTTCGATTGTGATCCGGGAAAATGCGTATCACCGGGGGAAGATTTTGGTTGAGAAGTTGAGGGAGGTGATCCCGAGACAGCTTTTTGAAGTGGCGATTCAGGCCGCGA
>ERZ795044.2693-NODE-2693-length-15319-cov-6.626507_pt1 | contig 15319 bp, 14 predicted proteins | sample MGYA00375128_ERZ795044 | MGnify/ENA primary metagenome ERZ795044 (study PRJEB30173, sample SAMN05720213) | anaerobic digester metagenome | isolation source: active sludge of municipal wastewater-treating anaerobic digesters | place: USA | collected 2014-12-22 ... | reverse complement strand
TCCCTACACGACGCTCTTCCGATCTTATCGGAGATCTCGTCCAGATACAACGTCCCGCGGCGCGCACGCTCGAGCAGGTCCGCTCCGCTCGTCTCGAAAGACAACGAGCCACAGCTCACGGCGACGAACGGTCCGGTCCTGCGTTCGCTCTGCTCATGCACGGCGCGCGCGACCAGCTCCTTGCCGGAGCCACTCTCGCCAGTGATCAGAACAGAAAAATCTGTCCCGGAAACCCGCGTTACAGCAGCAAGAACACGGTTCATCGCCGCCGAACGCCCGAGCATCGTCAATCCCGGTGCAGTGCCACTACCGGGTTGATGGAGCTCCGACCGCGGCAGTCGCATGCCCATAGACAGTCCTACAAGAGACAGTGGTGTGCATGATTGGAGTGTGCACGCAGGCCGGTAGTCGCAAAACCTACAGCTGCCGTCAGACTTGTCCTACGTCCCGGTCCATGCAGTCACTCTGTGCTCGACCGCGACGGCTCGATCTCGCCCTTGTGGAGCTCCCACTGGGTGTTCGCCTCGTTCCTGCAGGCGGCGCGCTCGGACGTTGGCTTGTCTTCGCACTCGGTGACGCGCCGTTCACGAACCGCGGCGGCCGTCGCTATCCCCACTTCGTAGCTGGGCGGAATGCTGCGGGTGTCGTCGCGCGAACTGGCCTCATCGCGAATATCTGAGCGGATGAAATCGAGGGATTCAGGCGCTTCAGCCTGCGCCGCGCCTTTCGATTGCCCGCGCGGAAGCGCTGCGCTTCCCGTCGAGTCGCAGGCGACCAGAACCATCAACGCCACAAGCATCAGCCCGGTGGGGAATTTCGTGAACATGCCTGGTACCTCTTCAGTCAGATGCAGGGGCGTCGTTGCGCACGGCTTGCCACGGAATGTCGACGCGAACGGTCGTGCCGCGGCCACCGACGCCTGCGCGAACGTCGAGCTTACCACCGAGCGCCGTGACTCGATGACGCATGCTGGAGAGCCCGTGCGACTGAGCTGTGTACACGCGATTCGCCGCGATGCCGACACCGTTGTCACGGATCGTCAGATGAAGGCCTTCTGCATCCGTGGAAAGATCGATGTCGACTTCGGTTGCGCGAGCGCGCTTCATCGTGTTCGTCAGGCACTCCTGCACCACGCGAAACAGTGCGATGCTGGCCTCGGCGTTCAGTGGTTCCAGCTCATTCGGATAGGTCTCATTGCAGACCAGGCCGGAACGCCGACAGGTCTCGTCCGTCAGCCAGCTCAGCGCAGGCACCAACCCGAGGTTGTCGAGAAGAGTAGGACGCAGACTCTCGATGATCCTGCGCTTGAACGTCAGACCCTCTTCGAGCGACCGCAGAACGCGCTCCCATCGTTCCGCAAGGGCAGAATCGCCGTTGTCGAGCTTGCGACGCAGCCAGACGACATCCATTTTCGTCGAGATCAGCAACCCGCCAAGCTCGTCGTGCAGTTCCCGACCGAGTGCGGATTTCTCGTTCTCGCTGACGGTCTGGAGATGGCTGGACAGTTCCGAAAGATCGCGCGTGCGCTCCTGGACGATCTCATCCAGCTGCCTGTTGTGCTCGGTCAGCTCTCGCGCGGCCATTTCGCCACGCCGCAGGTGGCGCTGCAGCAGCCAGCCGGCGGCGATGACCAGCAGGATGTTCAGGAAAGTACCGGCCGCGAGAATCAGCCTGTTGAGTTCGAGATCGCGCTGCCATGTGCGCGTCAGTTGCATCAGTACTGCCGCTTCATGTGTTCGCAGCCTGATGGCCTCGAGGCGGATGTCGTCCATCGCGCGCTTGTCCATGCCTGTCTCAACCAGGGACACGGCTGCCTGCCGACTGACTTCGCCGTACAGTCGCAGAATCGAGTCGCTCACGCCTCGTCGTTTTCCCGCGCGCATGCGGAGGTTACGCACCGCCGTCATGCCGACTTCGTCGCCCTCACGCAGATAGCTGGTCGAAAGCCGGTCGATCAGGGCGTCGACGCGTCGACCCGCGGGGTCGTAAGGGGCCAGATATGCCGGATTCTCGGTCAACAGGAATCCGCGCGTTGCCGATTCAATCTCGATCATCAATCGCATGAAATCCGACAATGCCGCCTGCCGCCACTGTGAGGTCGCGACGCTCTGTGCGGCTTTCTGCAGGCGCTTCTGCCCGGATTCAGCCAAGGCAAACAGACCGATCAACAGCGCGACCGCCAGAATGATGGGCAGGTAAACAAGCGATGCACGAAACCAGGGCTTATTTCGCATTTCGCGGGAGTGTATGCGTCGGCGGGCGCGTCTGCATAGCGAGGCGGGAGGCGGGCCGCTTCTGCAATAATTTCACGGCATGCAGGTAAAAATGCCACGCAAGATCATGCAGTCGCCGGTTCCGGCCCAAAAAGGCCGACGTCACGTGACAGCACGACTATCGCATTCGAGTGCATTGCAGAGGCGGCTGCGAGCGCCGCGCGCCGCGCGTCTTCGAGGCTCGCGAACCACAGCTCCTCGATACAGGCACAGCGCAGGCCCCAGGTGTCGCCGCGTTCGGGCGGTAGCGGCAGGTTGATCACCTGTCCGCACAATGCAACACCGATTGCATCCAGGCGCAGTCGAAGCTCCGTGGAATCACCGGGTGCATGCGAGGTCAGGAAGCGAGTGAGTTTTACCGGACCATCCGGTTCGCCTGCGCCCGTGGTCGAAACACCCAATGGTGGCGGTCCAAGCAGCACGTACTCGCGCGCCAGCAGGCAGACGTTCACGATCGGCTCTGCGAAGGTCTCGAACTCATCCTGCTCCATCTGGAGCCGGGAGTCCGTATCCGCCAGATGCGCAGCGCGTGCGGCGCGCGAGCGGTGCCAGATCTGGCCAATGCCATCGTAGTCGTCACGATCGATCACGTCGCCGTGCACGTAGCGCGCGATGTTTCGCCAGCGTGGACGTGACATGCCAAGAGCACCATGCTGCCGCCAGCGCAACCTGAACGCCTCACGCGACAGCTCGGGATTGCGCCGCGCGAGGTAGATGAGCTTTGGCTGGAACTCATCGCAGTGCATCGAGATGTGCCTTCGAGAAAGACTGCAGGGTGCTGCGCTGTCCGCCCTCCACGCGCATCGCCCAATCAGGATTTGCCAGCAGCGCACGGCCGAGCGCGATCAGATCGAACTCGCCGTGCTCCAGCCGGTGTTCGATGTCGTCGATCTGCTCCGGTGCCGCCGCCGCTGCCTGCTTGCCGGCCGCAGATTTGAAGTCATTGCCGAGGGTCACGGAACCGACGGCGATCGTGGGAATGCCCGAGAGCCTGCGTGCCCAGGCTGCCAGGCACAGCTCGCTGCCTGGGAACGCCGGCTCCCAGTAGCGGCGGGTGCTGCAGTGGAGGAGGTCTGTACCGGCATCGCGCAGGCACTGAACGATCTCGCCCAACTCGTCCGGCGTCTCCGCGATTCGCGCCGCGTAGTCGAGCTGCTTCCATTGGGACAGCCGAAACGACAAGACGAAGTCGGGACCCGCGGCGCGCCGGCAGGCGGCGAGCAACTGCTCCGCAAATCGCAGCCGATTGCGGAGACTGCCGCCGTAGCCATCGCTGCGCTGGTTCGTGCCGGCCCACAGGAACTGATCTGGGAGATAGCCATGCGCGCCGTGGATCTCGACACCATCGAAGCCGAGTGCGCGTGCTGCCACGACCGCATTCGCATAGTCGGCGATCGTCGAATCGATATCGGCCAGCGTCATCGCGCGGCCGTACGGCCTCCCGGGGCCTGCGAGGCCTGAAGGGCTCAGTCTCTCGGGAGGTGAGGCGAAGCTGTCCGCCATGCCGATCAGCGAGGGATCGAATGCGCCGACATGCCAGAGCTGGGCGAGGATCGCACTGCCTTCTGCATGCACCGCCTCGACGATGGGGCTCCAGGCCGCAAGGCCCTGATCACCGAAGAAATTCGGGACGTCCGCGCCGAAGCTGCCTGCCAAGTTCGGGGGTGCGCCCTCGGTGATGATCAGGGCCGTGCCGCCGGCGGCGCGACGACGGTAGTACTCCGCCATGGCCGGCGTCGCGATGCCACCCGGCGCACATTCGCGGGTCATGGGGGCCATGACGACCCGGTTGCGCAGCGACAGACCGCGGCAGTGGAACGGAGCGAACAGCTTCATCGATCTGTTCGCTCCGGACCGCTGCGTGGCAGGGCCTGCGCCCTCGTGGCTCAATCGCTGCCGAACGAGCGGCCGATCGAGATGCCGTAGGTGCGTGGCTGACCGCCATAGTCCTGGTAGCCGAGGCCCAGCGATCGGATATCGACGAACTCCGCGTTCGTGAGGTTCCTGCCGAATACGGCGAAGTTCCATGGGCCCATGTCGTAGTTGATGCTGGCGTCGAGCAGGCCGAAGGCCTCCTGGCGCAGCGCCACGGTATTGCGGAAGTCCGTGTCGTACTCCGGCCGACGTGAATAGGACACGCGCGTCGACAGTTCGCCGTTGGCGATCTGCGCCGTATGCGTCACTGCGATGTTCGCCGTCCAGGGCGCGAGCTTGTCGAACTCGAGATCGGTGGGGCTCGTCTTGTCGCCACAGGGCGGGCAGGTGACGCCGAGCAATTCATCGTACTTCGCGTCTGTTACGCCGAAGCCGAAGTCGAAGCGCAGCGAATCCGTCGCAAGCCAGGAGCCGTCGATTTCGATACCGCGGATCGTCGCCTTGCCGGCGTTGGTCAGAGTGGAAATGGACGGCACCGAGTTGAGCACGGTCGCGGTGCGCTGGATGTCCGTGTAGTCCGCATTGAAGATCGCGACGTTCGTGCGCAGGCGGCGATCCAGCCACTCCGACTTGAAGCCGAGCTCCGTCGACGCGTTCGTCTCGGGGTTGGCGGGTGTGCGCAGGATCTGGGCACTGCCGGTGCGGGCGTTGTAGTTGCCAGAACGATAACCCTTCGAGAAGCTCAGATAGAAATTCATCGCTTCAGAGGGCGCGTACTTCACGACGACGCGCGGCGAGGTGTTGGTCCAGTCGCGCTCGTCGTTGATGTAGGCGAGGGCGTTGCAGCCCGTCGGCGTCGTGCCGCAGGAGACGAGCGGCCGCAGCCAGATCTGCTTGTCATCCTTCGTATAGCGCACGCCGGCGGACGCACTCCACTGGTCCGTGAAGCGCCAGTCGAGATTCGCGAACACCGCCTTCGAGACCGAGTCCTGTATCCACGGCGAGTCGAAATAGGTGATCGCGGTCGAAGTGTTCGTCTTGCTCTCGCGCTTCTCGCGGACGTTCGCTTCGGCTTCGAGCCAGAAGCCGCCGACCAGATAATCGATATTGTCGTTGATGCTGCCGTTGAAGCGTGTCTCGATGCTGTTCTGCTTGGCCTTCTCGACGTTGTCCGGAAACACGAGCGTGTCGAACGGATCACCGCTGACGTTCAGCGTGGCCTTGTACTCGAGGTCGCGGTTCGCAAGGATCGTCGTCCAGGTACCGCCGAGCACCTGCCATTCGAGCTCACCGATGAAATGCGTGGCTTCGATCTTGGTGTAACCGACGTTGCCGACATTGGTTTCATATTTGCCGGGGTTGGGCAGGAAGCCCCAGAGCCGCTGCTGGTTCTGCGTCACCGCATTGTCCGGAAACGTGGCGCGGGCCACGCCACCGCCATCGTCGTATTTCTGGAACTGCGTCAACAGCGTGAACTTGAAGTCCTCGGTCGGCGTGAACACGATCGTCGGACGCACGACGACGCGATCGATGCCGGAAATCGGCCCGACGGGGTGATTCACGCCGGCACCGGTGATGTTGTTGACGTTGCAGATCGTGCCGGTCGGGATCGGTGGCGCCGGGCAGTTCGGCACGGCTGTGAACGTGCCCTTGGTCGTATTCTCGATCAGGCCATCGTTCTTGCGCGTCATCACGGCGATGCGCGCCGACAGCTTGTCTTCGATCAGGCTGCCTTCGAGGCTCGCGTTGGTATCGAAGCCGCTCGCGTTCGTCACCGAGATGTCGATGTGGGCGTTGGATTCACCGGTAGGCCGGCGCGAGCGCAGCACGACCGCGCCGCCGGACGCGTTTCGGCCGAACAGCACGCCTTGCGGGCCGCGCAGGATCTCGACGCTCTCGAGGTCGAAGGTGTCGAGTACGGCACCCGCCTGGTAATCGATCACCATGCCGTCCTGGATGATGTTGACGGGGGAATCGATCGAGCGAGTGCTGTTCGAGTTGCCGACGCCACGGATCGAGAAGTTCGAGAATCCGGGGAAGGTACCGACCGGATCGAGCTGCGTGTTCGGCGCGAGGCGGCCGATGTCGACGACGCTCTGCAGCCGCGCCTCATCGATGATCGCGCCGTTGATGGCAGACACGGCCATCGGTACTTCCTTCAGGCTCTGGCCCTCCGCCTTGCGCTCGGCGAAGACCGTGACTTCCTCCAGCGTGCCCGTGGTCTCTGCGGACTGCGGATCGGCCTGCGCGCCGCTCGAGACGGCCAGTGCCGCGGCGAGCAGGGTCAGTGATTTGAACTGTGAGCTACTCATGAATTTCCCCCTCTTGGAAAATTAACGATCGGAATCAGAAATTCGAAACGCCAAGGCCCAGGCCGCCGTCGACTTCGAGCGCCACGCCGGTGACCCATTCGGCCCGGGCGAGATACTCGATGGCTTCGGCGATCTCCGTGGTGGTGCCGATGCGGCCGAGCGCATGGTCCGGCGCGATCGCGGCGTAGCGCGCGTCGGACTGCTCCTGTGTGAACAGGCCGGCGCGAAGGTTGATCTCGGTGGCGACCGCTCCCGGCAGCACGCAGCCGACGCGGATCTTGCGCCGGCCGAGTTCTGCGGCCATCACGCGGGTCAGTCCTTCGACGGCAGCCTTGGTCGTCGCATAGGGCGTGGCGCCCGGATAGGCGCGGCGCGTGTGGATCGAGCCGAGAAAAATGATCGCGCCTTCGGTCTTCTCCAGATGCTTCACGCATTCGCTCGAGAGCATCATCGCGGAGATCACGTTCGTGTTGAACGCCTCGCGCAGGAATTCCTCGGTGTACTCCCCGACGGCCTGGCGATACATGTTCGCAGCGTTGTTCACGAGCAGGTCGAGCTTGCCGCCATGCGCGAGCGCGGCGTCGATCATGGCCGTGCGGTCCTTGGCCACGGTGACGTCGCCGGCCACCGCATGACAGTTCGGGCCGATGTCCTTGGCCACGGCCTGCACCTTGTCGGCACGCCGCCCGGTGATGGTCACCTTCGCGCCGCGCGAGGCGAACAGCCTCGCCACGCCTTCACCGATACCCGATCCGCCGCCGGTGACCAGCACCGACATTCCCTTGATCTCACGCATACTAGGCTGCCTCCACGATGTGTTGCGGATGTCCGCTGGCCCAGAGCGCGGCGCGCTGCACCAGTCGACGATGAATCGGATGCTGCAGCGAAGCAGCGTCGTGACCGAGCGCGTCATAGACGACGCGCCCGGCGCCGTAGCGATGGGTCCAGAGTGCAGGCTGCCAGCCCGTGGCGGGCGAATCCGGCCCGACGGTCTCAGCCCAGCCGACGATCTCGACACCGGGCAGCACGCGCTGGTTCGTGTAGACCTCGTCGGTCAGCGCGAAATCGCCGAGGCCGCGCGTGAGCCAGTGCTCGGCATCCAGTTTCGCGCGCACCGGCCCGAGCAGCGGGTGATAGGTGGTGCCCCATTGCCAGGCGCCGCCCAGCACATCGCCCCATTCGGCCCAATCGTCGAAGCAGATCGAGGCAGTATGCAGGCCGAGCAGCCCGCCGCCCGTGCGCACGTGACCGGCGATCGCCTCACGAGCCGCGGCCGACAGCGTCATCGCCCATTGCGCGCGATGCGGCTCGTACTTCTCGTGCTGGGTCATGCCCCAGCGCAGCGCATAGACCACCAGCAGCGCCTGCGGATTCGCGCGCAGACCTGCGAGGATCTCATCGAGTTCGAAAGACAGACGCACCTCGAGACCGGTCTCGCCGAGCACGGCGGCGAGCGCCGGCGCGGAATCCGGAAACGGATGGTTGATGCCACCCGAGAAAATGAGCGCCTGGGTCATTCGACCTTGCGCGGCAGCTGCAGCAGCACGCTGTGCGCGACGCCGCCATCGACGACGAGCTGATGGCCGGTGATGTAGGCCGCTTCATCCGAAGCCAGCCACAGCACGGCGTTGGCGATGTCCTCGATCGTGCCGAGACGCTTCAGCGGCACGGCACCGCCGCGCAATGCGCGTACTTTCGGATCGGCATAGATCGGTGCGGACATGCCGCCATCGATGAAGCCGGGCGCCACGCAGTTGACGCGGATGCCGAGCGGACCGACTTCGAGCGACATGTGCTCGGTCAGCTTCGCGATGCCGGCCTTCGCGGCGGGGTAGCCACCGGAGCCGGGTCCGGGCGTCACGGCGTTCAGCGAACTCATGTTGATGATGACGCCGCTGCCGCGCTTCACCATGCGCAGCGCCGCCTCGCGCGCGCCAATGTAGGTGCCGATCAGGCTGACGTTCACCGAGGCGCGGAAATCATCGACGGTCTGTTCGAGCAGCGAGCCGAAGCGCACGATGCCGGCGTTGTTGACCAGCAGATCTGGCGTATCGCCGAATGCATCGAACGCGGCTTTCATCTGATGCTCGTTGGTGACGTCCGCCTGCAGCGCGACATGGCCGCTGCCCGGCAAGCTCTTCACGAGCGCCTCGCAGTCCGCAAGCTTCAGATCCAGCACGCCGACGCGATAGCCGCGCTTCGCGGCGAGTTCGCAGATGCCGGCGCCAATGCCATGCGCGCCGCCGGTGATGATTGCTGTCTTGCTCATGTGAACCTCACGGGATAGCGGCCCCAGTTCGGGCGCGCGGTGTATGTGGCCATTTGCGGCGGATCGTTCGGATCAGGCGTGGCGCCGGCATCGAGCAGCGCCTTCACCAGCATCGTCACGATGCCGTAGGCGTGCTGCAGCGGATCCACCGCGCCTTTCGGCACGAGGCCGCCGTCGAGATCCCGGCCCATGCAGGTGTGCACGCCGGTGCCGAAGGTGAGACCGAAGGGCTCGTTGCCGGCCGCAACGCTGCGATGCGGATTGAAGACGTCGGCATCATCGCCGAACACGTCCTTCGAGCGATTCGCGGTCCACAGGTCGATCTCGACCCGATCGTCGACGCCCGCGTGAGCGCCGTTGGACAGATGCACCGGGCAGATCGGCTTGCGCCAGGCCACCGGGCTTGCGGGATGCAGGCGGAAGCTCTCGTGCACGCAGCGCTGCAGGAAGAGTGTGTCGGTGAGAATGCGCGTGCGATCTTCCGGATGCGATTGCATCCACTGGAAGATGTTGTGCAGCGCATGGACCGTGGAGTTCGCCGTGCTGTGCGAGCCAGCCTGCAGATAGAACGCAATCTCGCGCCGCAGCAGGTCCGGTGGCAGTTCGAGCCGGTCCTCGTTGCGCAGCAGCACGGTCAGCACGTCGCGCGGCAGCGCGTCTTCGTCGATCTCGCCGCGGGCATGTTTCGCGATCAGCGCCTCGCGCACTGCGATGGACGGCTGCAGGAACTTGCGATCGAATTCGACGAGGGCCGCGCGGACTTCGGCGCGCACCTCGTCCTTGTTGCGGGTGGAATGCACCAGCGTCGCGCCTTCGCTGAAGGTCATCACGAGCGCGAGCAGCGCTGCGGTTTCCTGAGGGGTGCGGGCCGGACGATCGACGCCGGCGAAATCCGCCGTCAGGTTCATCGTGATCTGGTAGCCGAAGTCGATCAGGTCGCAGCGACCCTTCGCCACCGTCGGGCCCAGCACTTCGGCGAGCGCGCGCGGGAACACTTCCGATTCGTACCAGCGGAAGAAGCTGCGGCGGAACACGCGGAATTCCAGCATGCGACGCGTGCGGTGCGCCTCGCCATGCAGTGTCAGCAGCGTGTCTTCCATGATCACCTTGCCCTCGTCGTACAGCGACTGGGCGAGGTGCTCGTTCTTCAGCGCGGCGAGCGCGTCCGGAATCCGGCTGAGCGTGATGGTGGTCATCGTGAAGCTCCTGCCTCAGGGCTCGTGTTCGGGCGTCGCAGGCGACGCGGGCGGCATGCGGCCATGCGCGACATCCTTGCCGAGGCGCGAGCCATACGTGCTGACCCGCCAGCCGGGCGGATCGCCGCGCGGCCGCGCCGGGGTGAGGTCGATGTCGCGGCCGCCCTGCAGCACGTGGCGGATGCGGGATTCGTCGCCGAGGACCGTGATGTCCTTCGACGGATCGCCGTCGATCACGATCAGATCGGCGAGGCGGCCCGGCAGCACTTCGCCAACCTGACCTTTCATGCGCATCGCGAAGGCCGTCTGCTGCGTCGCGCACTGGATCGCCTGCAGTGGCGTGAGCCCCAGATCGCGCACGAACACTTCGAGTTCGCGGTAATGCCAGTCGCCGTAGGGTGTGATCGAGAAGCCAGACTCGCTGCCGGTCAGCAGCGGCACGCCGGCGTCGTAGGCGCGGCGCAGCATCTGCGCGCTGTCGGCGATTTCGCGGCGAAACATCTCGCGCACCATCGGATCCGCGCCGATGTTCGCACCGTAGTCGGCGAGGTTCGCCTGGAACGTGAACACCGGCATCAGCGGCGTCCTGGTGCGCACGACGGCCTCGAGGCCGGCCTCGTCCATCAGCGTGGCGTGCAGCAGCAGGTCCATGCCGGCGGCGACACAGTCGATGACCGAATCCGCGCCGCGGATATGGCCGAGCACGGGAATGCCGAGTTCGTGCGCCGTATCGCAGACGAGCTTCAGTTCGGCGCGCGTCCAGCTCTTCACCTCACCGCGCAGCGGGTGACGCGGCACGAGCCCGGTGACATGCACCTTGATCCAGTCCGCGCCGTTCTTGATCTGCCGGCGGACCTCCGCGACGATTTCGGCGTCCCCTGAGACCACCTTGCCGTAGCCCATGGTGCCGCGGTCCGGGATCAGTCGGCCCGCCGTGCCACCGACGCTGGTCCACAGCGCATAGGCGCCCGCCGAGATACGCGGCCCGTCGACGATGCCTGCCTCGATCGCATCGCGCAGATCCACGCCGAGCTCGAAGATCGAATCCGCATCCATGATGCCGGTGACGCCCGACTGCAGCACCTTGCGCGCGTTCTGCGCGGCAACAATCGCCGCGAGACCATGCCTGCGATGGAAGAACAGTTCATCGTTCGAATTCGGTTCGTCGAAGCTGATGTGGCAGTGGCCGTCGATCAGGCCCGGCATGATCGTGAGCCCGCTTGCATCGATGCGCGTGAGGTCGCGCCTGCCGCCCGCCTGCTTCTCAGCCGCCACGCCAACGGCGGCGATCCGCTCGCCTTCGATCAGCACGGACTCTTCGCGCGGCGCGGCACCGGTGCCGTCGATCACGCGACCATTGGAAATCAGCAGCGCGTTCACGGCAACCTCACTTTGATGTCTGGCGCAGCAGCCTGCGCGCGTTGTCGGCCAGGTACAGCGGCGCGCCGATCGGCTTGCCGGCCGCCGGCTGGTCCCATCCCGCGAAATTCGTGCCGAGCACGAGGCGATCCCGGCCGACGATGCGCTCGAGCAGTGCGAGCGAGTCGGCACTGTGCACGTGATTGTCGAACCAGAGCCGTTTCAATCTGGATTCGAATCCGCCTGGCGCGCGCAGCGCATCGTTCGACCAGGGCCGCTTGTGCGCGGCCTCCTCGAAGCGGCCGTACAGATAGGCGATCGCACCGCCGCCGTGGCTGACGCAGATGTCCAGATCCGGATGACGGTCGAGTACCCCGCCGTAGATCAGCGTACCGACCGCAATGGTTTCCTGCGCGGCGAAGCCGATCAGCAGATCGAGATCGAAGCGGTCGACGGCCGGGAACGCCTTCGGGCCGTCGATACCGGCCGGCGCCGGATGGAAGAACAGCGGCACGTTCAGTTCGACGCAGCGCCGATACAGCGGATCGAGTTCCGGTGCATCGAGACGGATGCCGAACTCGGTGCCGACATACGCGCCCCACAGGCCGAGCTCCTGCACTGAGCGCGTCAGCTCATCGATCGCCGCGGCCGGAGACTGCATCGGCAGCGAGGCGAGACCCGCGAGGCGATCCGGATAGCGCGCGACGAGTCTCGCGAGGATGTCGTTGTGACGGCGGCAATAGCCGACGGCCGAGGGCACGTCGACGAAATGAAAATACGTCAGCGGATTCGGCGACATCACCTGGAAGTCGATGCCTGCGGCATCCATCGCCTGGATGCGCAGATCGACTTCCATGAACGGGCTGCCGCGATAGCGCACACCGTGCAGCTTGTAGCCGCCGACGCGAAACAGCGGCCTTCCATCGGGCCCGACCGTGAGTTCGGGGCCATGCTCGCCTGCCGCGCCGAGCGATTCCTCCAGCACGGCATGGGCGTGGATGTCGATGCTGCGGGCGTTTTGAACGCTCATCAGAGGGCGCTCTGCACGATGCCACCGTCCACCGGGATGAAGGTCCCGGTGACGAAGCTCGCACGTTCGGAGGCGAGGAAGACGATGACGTCGGCGATTTCACCGGGCTCACCGAGCCGGCCGAGCGGCACGTTGCGCACGATCTGCGCTTCCGCATCGGCGGCGGTCGCCTGCCCGCCGCTGCCCGCGGCGCGGGACTCGAGCATCTGCGTCACGCGATCCGTCCGCGTCCAGCCGGGACCCACGGTATTGATCAACACGTTGTCGCGCGCCACTTCCGTGGCCAGTGTCTTGGCCCAGCCCGCGACGCCGAGCCGCAGGCTGTTCGAGAGCAGGATGTCCGGGATCGGCTGCTTCACCGAGTAAGAAGAGATCATGACGACGCGGCCCCAGCGCTGGCGCTGCATCTGCGGCAGCACCGCGCGGGTGGTGCGCACGGCAGACATCAGCGTGAGATCGAAGGCGCGCTGCCAGTCGGCGTCCGTGACCTTGCCGGAGGTGCCCGGCGGTGGCCCGCCAGCGTTGTTGATCAGCACGTGCACCGTGCCGAAATGCGCGACCACCTTCGCGACCATTGCTTCGATCTGCGCAGCGTCCGAGACATCACAGGGCAGAGCGAGGACGTCGGTGCCGTATTGCGCGCGGATCTGCTTCGCGACGGACTCCAGTGACGCCGCATTGCGTGCGCACAGCGCGAGCTTGGCGCCTTCGCGCGCAAAGGCCTGCGCCGTGGCGCGGCCGATGCCGGCGCTCGCCGCGGTGACGAGAACGATCCTGTCCTTGAGTCCGAGTTCCATGTGGCTCCGCGAAGTTCGTCAGCCGCCGGGCGGCGGCATCGACGCAGGCAGTTGCCTGCGGTAGGAATCGAGATCGAAGTAGTCGCGCCAGGCGCGGATCAGTTCACCGTCGATTTCGAAGGTGCCCATGACGGGCAGGCTGATGTTCGCGCCGCTGACGCCGAAATCATCGACGCGTTCGGTCAGTACCTTGTTGCCGGATTCGGCGATGGCCAGCAGTTTCCAGTTCACCCAGTCAAATCCGCCCTTGCTGTGAAGATAAGTCCTGACGGCCGTGCGGCCGCGGATCGGCGCGACCGGGATGTTGTGATAGACCACATCCGGATGCAGATGCGACACGATCCGCTCGAGATCGTTTGCGTTCCACGCCGCGATGAACGAACGGACGATGTCACTGGGACCACGACTGGGACCGCTCATCGCGGATACTCGCGTCGCGACGCTCAGGCCGGGCCGAGGAGTACGGGATAGATCGCCCAGGCCTCGCGCGCGATGTTCGGCTCGCGCTTCGGCGCGTTCGCCGGATCCGGCCGTACGTTGTTGGCGATCAGCGCACGGGCGATCAGCGTGATCGTGCCGTATTGGTGCGTCTCGGGATCCGTGGTCGGCTTGGCGAGATCGCCGGCGGCGAGGTTGCGACCGAGGCAGGTGTGGATGCCAACGCCGAACGTGATGCCGTAGGGCGGCAGCGTGGCGGGCAGCGTGCGGTACGGATTGAACTCGGCCGCATCGGGCCCGAACGTCGCGGTCTGGCGATTCGCGTTGTAGAGATCGATGACGACTTCGTCATCACCCTGCACGGTCTCGCCAGTCGGGATGTGCACCGGACACATCGGCTTGCGCTTGGCGACCGGGCTCGACGGATGCAGCCGCAGGCTCTCGTGCACGCAGCGCTGCACGAACAGCGGATCCTTGCGGATCTTCTCGGCATCCTCTGGATGCTTCGCGGCCCACTGGAACATCTCGTGCATCGCGTGGGTCAGCGAATGCACGGAGGTGTGCGCACCGGCGAGATAGTAGAACGCGGTCTCGCGCAGGATCATGTCGCGCGGCAGATCCACGTTGTCTTCGTTACGCAGCAGCACGGTGAGGATATCGCGCGGCAGCGCGTCCTCGCCGATCTCGCCGGCCTTGAACTTCGCGATCAGCGCCTGACGTCGCGCCATCGACGGCGTGAAGAAGTGCGCATCGAAGTCCCGCAGCGTCTTGATGATGTTCTGACGCACGGGTTCACGATCGCCGGCGAACTGACCGAGCGTGGCCGCCGCGCCGAGGCCATGGATGATCTCGATCAGCGCATCGCGCTCTGCATCCGAACCGAGCGGGCGATCGATGCCGGCGAAATCCGCCGTCAGATCGAGCATCGCGCGACGGCCGAAGTCCATCAGGTCCGTGCGACCCGTCGGCAGGAACTTCGCCAGCGTGCGCTGCACGACGGCGGGCAGCACCTGCTTTTCGTAATAGTTGAAGAAGTCCTTCTTGAAGATCCGCATCTCGAGCAGGCGCCGGGTACGATGATCTTCGCCGTGCAGGGTGACCAGCACCCGATCGAACATGATCCGGCCTTCGTCGTAGAGCGACTGCTTCAGATCCGGCAGGGCCAGAGTCTGGTTGGCTTCCTTGTATCCCGTAACAGTGACGGTGCTCATGTGCGGCTTCCCCTCAGAAGATTGAGCGCCGATGGTCAAGCTGGCTGCTGTGCCAATGGCGTTGCCGATGATACTCTGCGATCGCAGCCGATCAAGCAGTAAGCTTCGTTCGTGTTCGTTCCGAAAAGCGCAAAATAAATCTCTGGAGAAGCCATGGATAGGATGGACTTGTCCGCCGCCAGACTCGACGAGACGGATCGCAGCATTCTGCGGGTGCTGCAGCAGAGTTCGGAGTTTTCGGTCGCCGAAGTGGCCCAGAAAGTCGCGCTGTCGTACACCCCCTGCTGGCGGCGCATCCAGCGCCTCGAGCGCAGCGGTGTGATCACGCGGCGCGTGGCTCTGCTGGATCAGCGCAGCCTTGGCCTGAGCGTCTCGGTGCTGGTGTCCGTCACGCTGAAGCGCCACGATGAGACGACGCTGAAGCGGTTCGAGCGTGCGGTGCAGGAGATCGACGAGATCATGGAGTGCTATGCGATCGCCGGGGAAAAGGACTTTCACCTCCGCGTCGTGGTGCCGGACGTCGATGGCGGGGCAGATTGTACCGGTTGCGGCGGCATTC
>ERZ795044.2692-NODE-2692-length-15320-cov-4.688569_pt1 | contig 15320 bp, 20 predicted proteins | sample MGYA00375128_ERZ795044 | MGnify/ENA primary metagenome ERZ795044 (study PRJEB30173, sample SAMN05720213) | anaerobic digester metagenome | isolation source: active sludge of municipal wastewater-treating anaerobic digesters | place: USA | collected 2014-12-22 ... | reverse complement strand
TGGATGGTTTGCCTCTTTTATGGCAATGGCGATGTATGTTTCTTATATTGATCAAATCAAATTGAATTTATCCGGAAATAAAGGTTCAGTGATGTTGCCTATAATCACGACAATTAATGCTGCTTCGTGGACTTTGTACGGTTTCCTAAAAACTAAAAAGGATTGGCCGATTATAGTGTGTAATATTCCAGGGATTATATTGGGAATTATAACGGCGATAACAGCCGTGGTGTAATAAATAATACTGAAATTCATCAAGTTGCAATGTTGAATCTAAGGGATATACTTGGGGCAAATAAAATATTATTGTTTTATAACAAATTAATATGGGAGCTGAAGCAAAAATTGAGCTAAAAACACCGATAGGGATAAAAGAAATTAATAAAGATAATTTTGCCGAATCTATGCAAAATTTGAGAGATATTCTTTTGCCGGGTATGCCGATAATGATTAGAAAATACAGTAGGCACAATCTCAATGAACATTCTGAAACAGTGCTTTTCTACTCAGGTGGAAATTTAAGCGATGAAGGTATTTTTGATATTCAAAAAGGAAAAAGGAATTTTTCTTACCTTAATGTTGATGGGGAAAAGCCAACTTCTTATTGGGTATCTCGCCAAAATGAAAAAGACTTAGATAAGTTTAAATTGTGTATACCTGAAACTTGGACAGGAACAACATATAATGAAAATACTTTCTCGCCAAGAGGGCCAAGTACGGGATTTACTTTTGGTGGTAGCGGAACGGAAGAAGTTGTAATTGGAAAAAATTTATCAAGACAGTTCCCAGATGCAGTTTATGCATTAAAATTTGTGGGAGATGCCGTTCATTTTTATTTGGGTTCATTTTATTCTCAAGAGTATCAGTCTATAATCGAGAAAGAAAAGATAACTGATGAACAAAAAAGGAGGTTAGCCAAAAGAATAAGATTAGGGGCATGTATGAATTTAATTAAGGAAGCGGCACAGGAAATAAAAACAGATTTAATAGGTGGTATCGTAGCAAGACAAGTGGAAAGTTATATAGATGGAACAGAAGGTTTTCGAAAAGATAGCTATCCAATTGATGGTAAAGACTATATTATTCAAGAAATGCCACATCCTTGTAGAAGAGTAGCTTTTATAAAAACAGAAAATGTAGGAGGGGTATGTATTCTTCCATTTAATAGAAAAATGGAAAAAATTGTAGAATTGGCTTTTTCTGAGGATATGGTAAGGAAATATTACCCGTATGGAATGCCTGAAAAGAAAAAAGTGGTAAAATAGAATAAGGAGGCGAGAAAATGATCAAGTCGTGGCTAATGATGATTGGAATTGTGTTGGTTTTGTTTGGGATATTTGGATTGATTCCAAGTATTAATTGGTTTGGTGACCAAAAATGGATTGGGTGGGCAGAAATAATTTTTGGAACGGTAATTGTGATGACGTCGAACAGAAAACAAGAATAAAAAGTACATAGTATAATAAGGTATGAAAAGAATAATTTTTAGTATTGTGTTGTTGTGTTTGTGTTTAATACCAATTAAGTCTGCCTTCGCTGAGACTACGGCGGGCAATGTTAAAACTCCCCTGCCAGAATGGTATTTTGATAAAGATATTAAACTGGAAGGGAAAAAAATAAATAATGATGTGATGATAGGTGGAGGAACTGTTTTGATTGATAAAGATAGTATAATAAACGGCTATTTGATGAGTGCCGGCGGAGAAGTAATTATTGAAGGAGAGGTAGATAAAAATGTTATTGTAGCTGGGGGGAAGGTAAAAATTGGAGATAACGCAAAACTAAAAGGGTACGTGATTGCAGTGGGAGGAGAAGTAGAAATATCCCAAAAGGCTCAAATTGATGGAGAAAAATATATTAAACAAGGAGATATGGATAAAGTAAAAGAGGTGAAAAATAAGGCAAAATCTTTTGATTTGGTTGGTTTTTTGGGAAAAATTTTATCTTTAATGTTTTTTGTTTATTTGTTTAAAAATTGGAGTGAAAGGATTTGGAAAAAGGAAAAAAATAATTTTTGGAGAGTATTGTTGAGAGGATTGGGAAGAGTAATGTTGGTGCCGATAATTTGTTTGCTAACAATGGTAACGATAGTTGGATTTCCGATTGGATTTATCGGATTCATTTTATATGGAATTAGTTTGTATGTAGCCCAATTGATAGCGGCATGGAGTTTGGGTAAATGGCTGTCGGAAGGAAAAATATTTAATATTAAAAATGAGTACGGTTTGGCAATTTTGGGTTTGGTAGTCTTGTCGGCTCTTAGCTGGGTACCAGGGGTAAATATTTTGATGGGAATGGCGGCAACTTTTTGGGGAATGGGTATAATTTGGTCAAAACACTAAAAAAAAATTATCTTTTGCTATAATCTAGGAATGAAAATAGATATCGTAAAAGCAACAGATTTTGCTTCAAAATCAGCTTATTTGGTCGGAGAGGAGATAAAGAGACTGCAAAAAATATTGGATAGAAACGTAAATATGGTTTTGGCAACAGGACACACGATGATAGAATTTTTGGATGAATTAAGTAAAATTAAAGATATTGATTGGAAAAAAATAAATTTTTTTCATTTGGATGAATATAAGGGACTAACTTGTTCCCATGTCAGTTCATATGGCTATTTTTTGACAGAAAATTTGTTTTCCAAAGTAGATACACCAAAAGAAAATATCCATTTTGTCTGTGAGTTCGGCAAGGATGAATATATGAAAATTGTGAGAGAGAAAGGGGGTATAGATATTACCATGTTAGGAATTGGAATGGATGGACATTTAGGATTTAACGAGCCACCTAATTATTCAAGTTTTGATGGCAGAATGCAGGAAGTTAAATTAAGACCTGAAACGATTGAAAATAATATTGATATGTATCCGGAAATATTGGATAACCCATATGCGATTACAATGGGAATGGCAGATATTATGGAAAGTAGAAAATTGTTTTTTCTGGCAAATAAGGCTAAAAAGGCAGAAATAATTAAAAAGGCTTTAAAAGGATCAATAACCGAAGATGTCCCAGCATCAATTTTGCAAAAACATCCTAACGTTGAGATAATTTTAGATGAGGAAGCGGCAAGTTTGCTATAATGGATTATATGAAACAAATATACGCCTGGGATGATTGTCCAAGGGGTTTAATAGATGATCCGGCGCCGGGAGAATGCCGATTGTACACAGATACGGATGGCAATCAGATTTGTGACCATTCGGAAAGTGCTCCAAGTACAACTAAAACAACAACCGAAAAATCTGTAAAAACCAATTATTATTTTTGGGAAATAAGTGTTGTTTTGATTTTCCTTTATATATTATCGACAAAATTTATAAAAAATTACAGGAAATATTGGAATTGGGTGTTGTTGATAGAGTTTTTTATATTGGCAATTAATTCTTTGGTTTTATTTTTTGGAATATATAGCAAACAAATATCTTTTGTTCATATCGAATTGGGATTGATATTTATCATGACTTCCCTATTTCATGCCCTTTGGCATTGGCGGTACTATAGGTAATTTTGGATGAAGAAGCGGCAAGTATGCTATAATGGGTCATGGAAGAGAAAGGAGAAGGAACAGTTGAAAGATTAGCGAACAGTGGTGGTAGAGGAATAATTATTGATATTGATGGTACGTTGATTAAACAAGGATCAGAAAATAGTGATGCGAGCGCTTCAGCGAAACTGGATAATCAATTAAGAGATTATGGGAAAAAATACTTCCAGTGTGACAAAATGAGAGAAGAGGTGTTGGAATTTAGACAATTGATTGAACAAACAAAAGAACAGGGCTGCAAAATAATCATAGCAACAGGAAGACAATTGGAGTCTGTAAAGAGGGTGTGGAAATTGTTAACTGATAATCAGCCTAAATTAAAATTTGATGCAGCAGTGTTGGAAGGGGGTAATTTGGTTTATTGGCAACAAACAGATGGAACTGTTTTCCTTTGTCCTCCTGAAGGTTTGGACCCCGAAGGAAGCCAAAATATATTAAATGAAGATATTAGAAAATCTCTTGATTCATTGGCAATAACGGAATTGGGTTGTGATAAACAAAATAAGCAAATAGTACTGGCTTATTATAATCCGAAACATAAAGATTTTAAGCCAGATTTAGATGGAAATGGAAAAGTAATTAAGAGAACAGCTGAAAAACTGGGAGAGAAAATTGAAAAATTTTTAGAACAAAAGAAAATTAACGGATTAGACGTAACCATTGGCAGACAAACAGTTGAAATAGGTATTAAAGGAGCTACAAAATTAGTAGGATTAAATTATCTTTTTGAGAAAATGGAATTAAAAGGAAAAGGTAGTTTGTATATCGGAGATGATAAAAGAGATGCATTGGCTTTTTCGGCAGTAGAAAATGTTGGTGGTCCAGCTAATTCGGATGAAGCAGTAAGAAAATATATTTCTGAAAACGGAGGTTGTTTCGCAGATGAACCTCTTTTGAAAGGTACAAATCAAATATTGACGAGATTTTTGAGGAGAGAGGAGTAAAAATTTAACTTTTCCCGTAGGCAAAAAATAATGTTGCCATATCTTGGGCTATGTTTGCTATGTTGGAAGTACTACCTTTAAGTTCTCTTTGTGGAGCAATATAACCATTGACAGATTTTACATAGGTAAGGACATCGCTTTTGGCGTTTGATGGAGCGGCGGGAATTACTATGCCTTTTTGCATTAAACCTAAATCATTGGTACTATCACCAAAGGCAAATAACATAAAAGACGGAGTTGTAGCACTGGGTGTATCTTTATTATGATTTTTAATAAATTCTTCTTTTTCTTCCTCGGTTAGTTCAGTTATCACAGAAAGTAAAGGATTGATAGTTGCGGCTTTATTGATACCTTCCGGCAAAATTTCCATGGAATGGGCACCAGAAGTAAGTACATGTACTCCTTTAATCTCCATTTCTTTAACTTTTTGTGACAAAATGGCATTAAAGGTGTCGGAAGGCATTTCTTCTTTATGATTATCATTGTTTATTTTGTTTTCCTCTAATTTATTGACCCAGGCTCGAGTATGAATAACTTTTTCATCGGTAGAATCATATTCTTGTTCCAAAATAGCTAAAATCTTTTTGCTTTCAGCCAGAGATGTTTCATAATGAGGACTATCGATTGCAACAATAGGATTGTTGTAAGTAAGAACAAGTGTTTTGTCTTCAATTCCTCCACCAAGAGTACCGGTAACAAATTTATTAATTTCGTTTCTGTTTTGACCTTTTCTAAGGTTAACAACAGCGTCTGTGTCGAGTTGTGGAGCTGCTTTTATAGAAGCCCAACCGTTGGTGGCAATAAGAGCGCCATTTTCACAAATGGCACCACTAATATCGAGTTTTTTATCAAAGTTAGTTAGCGCTTTCCAAGCATTTTGAGCAAATTCCGGATCACGTCCAGTGGTGATTACAAATTTAGCATTGTATTTTTCTTTAAACAAACGTAAATAATGTCTAAAAACATCTATACTGGGTTGATTTTCTTCCAAAAAATGGTTTAAGGTTCTTTCTGAACGAAAAGGAACATCGACGCTACCTTCGATTAGAGTGGCATCAAGATCAAAGAAAAATATGGGGATAATACCATGAAACATTATTTCCACTTTATCGGGACTCTGGTGGAGTAGTTTAATTATTTCTGCGGCATTAACACGAATTACTGATTTAGATTGTTCTTTGCCAAGTGGTGATTGTACAGATACTTCTCCGTTTCCCATATAGTCATTGTAATATAGGATTATTAAAAAATCAATAGCTTAGGGAATAAATTGCTTTTGTTTAACTTGTGATCATCAAAATTTCAGCCTTAAGATAGACATAGTTATATGTTTGACTATAAGTTAATTAAATTTGAATTGTAAAGATTGGTATAATTGGAGCATGGGTGGTAGAAGCACAATGGAAATGGCAGAGTTCTCAAGCCAATCTAATCTTGAAACAGCAAAGTTTGTGCAAAATTTGCAAAAAAAAGAAAGATTAGATGAGTTGATGGAAGGGATAAAATCATGAAATGGAATCTTGATGATATTGTAAAAATTGAGAATTGGGAAAGATTGTTTGCCGAAGTTAAGGTTAATTTTGAAATCTATAAAAAAATGATTGCAAAGCCGGATCCGAATATGAGTGCGGAAAAATTCAAAAAGATAATTGATTTTGGTGAAGAATTAGAAAATAAAACATCGAGATTAGGAGGTTTACCAAAATTAATTTTGGCGGTAGATACCAAAAATCAAAAAGCAAGATTGATGATGACGAAAGTGCAAGATTTTGGTTTGGAAATGGCCGAACATACAATTAAATTTTCGCATTGGTTAAAAGGATTGGGAAGCTTTGCCATGGCGGGGTTGGACGAAAAAAATGCAAAAAGATTGTTCAAATCTATTCCAGATTTGGAGTATGCTTTGACTTATAGTCGAAAAGCAGCAAAATATACTCTAAAAGAAAACGAAGAAAAAATAATGATGAATAAAGATGTTAATTTGGGAAGTGCTTTGGGTGATTTAAGAGATTTAATTGCCACAGAATTTAGATACAATGTTTTGGGTAAAAAAGTGGAAACACAGGCAGAATTGATAACTTATGTTTATTCCAACAAGGCAAAAGAGAGAAAAGCGGCTTACGAGGCATTGCTGACAACACAAAAAAATAATATTGATAAATTTTTTGTAATGTATCAGGGAACAGTAAAAGACTGGGGTTATGAGACAAGATTGCGAGGATACAAATCCCCTATTTCGGTGCGAAATTTTGGCAATGAAATTGATGATGAAGTAATCGAAACACTTTTGGAGGTGACAAAGAATAATAAAGAAATTTTTTATAAATATTTTCAGGCAAAAGCAAAAAAATTAGGAGAGAAAAAATTGAATAGAATGGATTTATATGCGCCAGTAGAGATTGTCAATAAAAATATGAAATACGAAGAAGGAGTAAAAATTGTTTTGGATACTTTTGAAGAGTTTAGTCCTAGATTTACAGCAGCAGCGAAAAGAATAATTGAAAAACAACACGTAGATGTTTATCCGGGACCAAATAAAACAAGCGGGGCGTTTTGCGCGACTTTGAATAATAAAATTGATCCTTATGTAATGTTGAATTGGACAGGTAAAGCACGCGATATTGCTACTTTAGCTCATGAATTGGGACATGGTGTTCATTCAATTTATGCCAATAAACACTATTCATCTGTACAAAGCGCTAATTTACCGCTGGCAGAAACAGCTTCAACTTTAGGAGAAATGTTGATTTTTGAAAAATTTAAAAAAGAGATGCTTTGGGATAAAATTGCCGATATGTATGCGACGATTCTTCGGCAAAATTATTTTGTGATGTTTGAAATAGAAGCTCATAAAGCCATAACCAGGGGGGTAACAGAAAATGAATTGTCGCAATTATATTTTGATAATTTGAAAGACCAATTTGGAAAAACGGTAGAAGTTCCGGATTTGTTTAGATACGAGTGGAGTTATATATCCCATATCTTTGAAAGCCCTTTTTATTGTTATGCCTACAATTTTGGTGAATTATTGACTTTGTCTCTTTATAAACATTATAAAAATGACAAAATAGAGGGAAGAAAAATAATTGAGAGTATTCTTGAGGCAGGTGGTTGTGAGAACCCTAAGCTATTACTTAACAAATTTGGTATTGATATAAAATCACCTAATTTTTGGCAAAATAGTTTTGATATGATTGATGAATTGGTGGAGGAGTTGGCAAATTCGGTTAAATAAAGTACAATAGGGTATGAACGAGCAATATACAGGAAAATTAAAAAAATTTTTTAAAAAGTATCCTCTAATAAAATATAAGAAAGGTGAAGTTATTTTGAAACCCGGGGAAAGTTTCCAAGGAATTGTTTTTGTAAAAAGCGGTTATGCCAAACTTTATACTAAATCCAAAAAAAATAAATTACTAACTTTGCCTATCTTTAGACCAATATTCTTTTATTCTATGGTTGGAGCTTTGATGAATAAAAAGAGCGAACATTATGTCGAGGCAATTACTCCATTGGAAGTATGGGTAGCACCAGTAAAAGAAGCCTTGGAATATATGAAAAAAGAAGAAGGTTTATATAGGGAAACAATTCAATATATAAACAATGAGATGTTGAATTTATGTTGTAATATTTTTCATTATGTTTTTGGTGATGCCAAAGTTAAAGTTGCTAATGTTATTTTCACAATTGCCAGTAAACACGGAATGAAAACCGATAAGGGAATAGAAATAAAGTTTAAAATACCTCATAAAATGCTGGCTTCAATGTTGGGAATAACTCGTGAAACGGTAACTCTGCAAATTTTAAAAATGGAAAAGAAAGGTTTGTTGTCAAAGAGTGGCCGACATTTGGTAGTAAAAGATTTGGAAAAATTAAAAGAAATCGCGACATTGTAAAAATGAGAAAAAAAATTGTCGATTGGGTAAAAAAAGTAATGGATGATAACTTAAAAGCGGCGGATAATGAAGCTTCAAGAATGAGAATTAAAAGAAAAATTGTCCATACTTTTGCTGTAATTCAGGCTGGAGAAGAAATAATGGATAAGGAAAAAACCATAAAATGGAATCGACAAACAGGATTTCTGGTTTGTTTATTGCACGATATAGGGAGATTTCCACAGGCACAAACAAAAAGTTTTGATGATCAAATTTCAGGAATTGATCACGCTTGTGCTGGGATAACAATGATAAAGAAAAGCAACCTTGAAATTCCTAATATTGATATTGTTTTGGAAGCAATCGAATGGCATTCGAGAAAAATAAACAAGTGTCAAAATCCATATGCAAAATTGATTAGAGATGCCGATAAGACGGCAAATTTTAGACATTATGCAACTATGGAGGAATTGGATTTTGCCGATCGACAATTGAGTGGCAATACAATAAGAGAACAATATTTGAAGAATTTTTTGGCTGGATATGAAAAAATTCAGCAAGATTATACGACAATAGCAGAATGGTGTCTTTACTATGCCGCTTGGATGGAGGATTTAAATTTTGAAGCGACAAAAAAAATTTGGCGAAAAGAGAAGATGTTAAATAAGGTTCTAAAGAGACTTAAAAAACTAAAAATAGACGCCAAACAATATGAATTAATCGAAAAGAAAATTAATTCTTTTTAGTATTTTGATTGTCTTGACAACCGCAGGTGCAATCCGGAGTACAGTTGCAAACCGGTTCACAATTACAGCTACAAGTGCAGTTACAGTTACAGTTTTTCATGGTTTAGTTTAATTAATAATTACTACATGTGTAGTATATAATCTTTTAGAGCTTTTGTAAAGAGGGAACCATAAGAAAGATACATTCTGTCAAATAAATCCTTGATACAGGCAGAAACGTATTTGTCTTTGTCTTCTATCGGTGAATATAGATAGACTTTGCCAGATAATTTTCGCTTAACTATCTTTTTTTCGGCCATACGGGAAAGAACTGTCATTATAGTAGTATAGGCAAGCTTGCCTTTAAGAGCTGTTTTTACATCGGCGGGTTTAAGCGGCTTAGAACTGATCCAGAGAACCTCCATAATTTTTTGTTCAAGATCGCCCAGTAGTTGGCATTTAGTTTGACAATTGCAGGTACATTTCATAATTTAAATCTCCCTCTCCGACATTCGTCGGAGCTTCCCTCTTTGACAAAAGAGGGATAAAAATATATACTACAAGTGTAGCATATAAATTTCTAATATGAAACACAAATTAATTTATGCCGATTATGCGGCGACAACACCGATTGATAAAAGGGTGGTGAGAGCAATGCTCCCCTATTTTGACAAAAAATATGGCAATCCGGCGTCAATGCATAAAATGGGTCAGGATAATTTAATAGTATTAAATAAATGCCGTAAAATTGCGGCTGATTTTATCGGAGCTAATGATAATGAAATTATTTTTACGGGTAGTGCCAGTGAAAGTAATAATTTGGCAATAAAGGGAGTGATGTGGGCAACCAAAAATAAGGGAAATCATTTAATTGTATCGAGTGTGGAACATGACTGTGTCTTGGAAAGTGCCAAGTGGCTGTCTAAGAATGGTTTTGAAGTAAGCTACCTACCGGTTGATGAATATGGTATGGTGGATCCAAAAAGTGTAGAAAAGGCAATTAAAAAAAATACTATTTTGGTATCGGTGATGCAGGCCAATAATGAAATTGGGACTATTAATCCGGTGAGTGAAATTGCCAAAATTTGTCATAAAAAAGGAGTTTTGTTTCATACCGATGCAGCCCAGACTTGCGGTAAAATTGAAGTTAATGTACAAAAAATTGATGCAGATTTACTAACGGCTTCCAGTCATAAAATGTATGGCCCAAAAGGAGCAGCATTTTTGTATATAAAAAAGGGAATCAAAATTGAACCATGGATACATGGCGGTGGACAAGAAAATGGAATGAGATCGTCAACGGTCAATATGCCGGCGATAGTGGGTTTTGCATCGGCGATGGAAATTGCCAAAAAAGAAATGAGAGCAGAATCGTTTAGATTAACTAAATTAAGAGATAAATTAATAAAAGAAATATTGTTAAGAATTCCTACGGCAAAATTAAACGGACATTCGGAAAAACGTCTACCGAATAATGTGAGTTTTAGATTTGCTTATATTGAGGGAGAGTCGATAGTTTATTGGTTAAATGAATATGGAATTATGGCTTCGACAGGTTCGGCTTGTTCGAGTCCAAAATTGACGCCATCACACGTATTAACGGCTTGTGGGTTAAAAAAAGAAGAAATTCACGGATCACTGCGATTGTCGTTGGGAAAAGAAACGACAGAAAAAGATATTGATTTTATAGTCGAAAAATTAGAAATTGCGGTGAAAAAATTAAATGAGTTGTCGCCGTTTATAAAAAAATAATTATGTATAGCAAAAAAGTAATGCAATATTTTAGAAAACCCAAAAATTTAGGCCCGATGAAGGATGCCGATGCGGTTGGACAGGTGGGAAATATGGTTTGTGGTGATGTGATGAAAATTTATTTAAAAATTAAAAATAAGGTGATAACAAAGGCAACATTTGAAACTTTTGGCTGTGTGTCGGCGATTGCATCAAGCTCGATATTGACGGAAATGATCAAGGGTAAAACGATTGAAGAGGCTTTAAAAATCACTAAACAAGATGTGATTGATGCTTTAGATGGACTGCCAGCAATAAAAATACATTGCTCGGTGTTGGCGACAGAAGCGTTGGCGAAAGCGGTGGAGAACTATCGAAAAAAGATATAGAATGATATACTATAGGTGATGTGTATTAATAATCAAGAAAAAGGAATAAGATGTTGCGAGAGAATTGAGGTGTCGGAAAAAGATATTATTGAAAAACATTTGTCACAACTTGTGGAAAAATGTAAAAGTAATGGCCGATATATGGAAAAATTTAATTTGGATGGAGAAATTTTGAGTGGAAAGCAGTTAATTTTGCATGGTGAAGGATATGAAGATGCTTATGCTGTAATTAGTCTAGACAAAAAGATAGCATTGGTTGAATGTAAAAAAAATACTTATAATGAAAGTTACTGGATATTTGATGATGGTAATACTGTAACGTATTCGCATAATGGAGAGTATTGTTATAAAGCGTTTGGAGAAAATAATATCGCATATTTAAAAACGCAAAAAGATTGGCGTTATCGGATACAGTCGATAAAAATGGAAAATTTCTTGAAAGATTTTTTTATGTTCCACGAAGTAGAAAGGTTAATGAAAAAAATATTGGCGAAATAATTATAGTAAAAGCCTGCAGTGCCGAGGGGACAACAATTTCGATCTCGAGATAAATTAGACGTCTCTCCCGCCTAGGTGGATGGCCATAAATGGTTTTTTCTTTTTGGATGGGTGGTTTGGATCAACGCTCTGACGAGAATATTGAGAATTACAAATAAATTGTTTTTTGAGGAAATTGAGATTATAATCCTATATGGTAAAGAGACTAGAAAAAGATTTCATCTTAAATGAAGGTTTAGATGGAAAATTGGCTAATTTAAGGGAATGTTGTCAAAATATTGGAGTTGATTTTAGGGGATCGGTTTTTTATAACGAACAACGGGAATTAATAAATACTAGAGGAAAAATTTATATATCAAAGATAGATCCATATCAACATACGACAATGGTAATTATTGACGCAAAGATGGAGAATGGAAAAAATATTTTGACGGTTGGTAATTGCACTGATGTAGTTTATTGTGTTTTTGGAAATTATCGAGGCAAACATAGCGGTCTTTTGAATGGAATTAGTGTCATAAATTCTGAAAAGATTCTTGATATGGATAGAATAGTTTTTAGGTTTAGTGAAGACAAAACTGAAATAGAAATGAATAACGAGGGAGCTTGTTCGGTAAATTCTTTTGATTATGAAGATTATTCTAAAAATAACCATTTAAGAAAACAAATAGAAAAATATGTAAGTGATATTCAGAAAATAATGAATTTGGAGAAAACATTTTGTTCGGAATAATTATTTAAAAAGAAGGCGTTGAGGAGTAAATTATCTGCCTCAATCCTGTGGATTTTTCACTAAATGATCATAAGTTGTGTTGCCTCCTAAAACACATTCTCCAAATCGGATTGATTTGTCTAGTATCTTTGCCTCTTTTATTATTTGAGCTTTTTCGTCTTGTTTATTTCTTTGTTTTTCTTTATTGGCCATATCTGGATTATAACACTACGTTTCCAATTAAGATCAGAAGAATAAAAACGAGCATCCAAAAAATCATATGAGCGATGAGTCGAATGGCCATGAGGGGTTGTTTCTTTTTAAGAAATCAATATTATTGGGTAATATAGGGCAATTAGTCCACAAATTAAAACAGAAGTTGAAAGCAGCATCAGCATGATAAGTGGGGCTAAAAACTGGGGCATTTTGGGAAACCAATTGTTACCATTGGCAAGGAACACACCGATGAGAGAACAATAAGCAGTGATGCCGAGAGCTTGGAAGAGAGTTATTTTGACAAGGGATTTCTTTTGTTTCATATAGTGTAATTTTACATCAATGGTAAGACGGTTTGGATAGATTTCCAGAAATCATTATCGAGGAGATGGGCACTACCAATAAGAGAGGATTTCTCTTTTAATTTTGAAATGGCGACCTTGCAGGTACAATTCTCTTTTTTTAATACTGATTCAAAAACATCACCAAAAAGGTTATATGCAAACGAGATATTGCCTCCGATGACAAGGATTTCGGCTTTAAATTTTTTCAACCATGGAACAAGGAAAACGGCGACATCGTGGCCGAATTCAATAAAAAGACTGCGAGCTATTTTATCTTTTGAAGCTAGTTTTGCCAATTCTTTGACACCATTGATTTCCTTGCCAGTAAGAGATTTGTATTTACCTACAAACCATCTTGTCGAAAAATAATCATCAACAATTCCCTCTTTATACGGAAGATGATAAACACAACCTAGTTTTGGGACTTCGGATCCTTCTACAATCGGAATTTTATTATTAATGAAAGCTGATCCGAAACCTGTGCCAAAAGTAACCGAAACGGAACGATTAAAATTAGCGGCGCTGCCTGTCCAAGCCTCTCCGATTGCAAACGCCGAAGCATCGTTTATAAATCTTATGATAAACCCATTGGGTAGCTCGAGACTGTTTTTTATAGCATCGGCTATGTTAAGGCCGTACAGATTCTCATATTTTGCTACGCCCTGCATCTGCATCCGACTAATCCCATTTACATAATCAAAGGGTCCTGGCATGGCAAAACCAATACCCCTAATCTTTTCTATTGATACTTTTGAAATTACTTCTGCTAAAGCTTTGGCCCAAACAGAAATAATGGTACCGGCCAAGGCGTGATTATCAACTGCCCTACTAGTTAAAGTATTCCTAAGGATTTTACCTGTTTGAAGGTTAATAGCAGCGCAAACGATATGACTACCTCCGATATCGGTTCCTATGGCAAGGTTTTTATCCATAATGTGTTTATGTTCAGAGTATAAACCATTATTGGTTTTTGGGGGTGGTAAAATGGGGAATGAGTTTAGGAGAATTGTTTGAATTAAAAGCAAGACAAAATCCCAATAAACCGGGACGGGAATTGTATGTGGTTTATGATAAAAGATTCCCTGTGGTGCCTGGTTTCGAGGTGAATTATGAATATTTTGTGGAATTTCAAAATGAAGGCAGTGTCGCCGGAAATCATTACCATAAATTAAAGAGAGAGATTTTTGTCCCAATTAGTGGGGATTTTGAAGTGATGTTGATTAATCCGGAAACAAAAGAAAACGAAATTATTGAATTAAAAGAAAGTGAACACAAAGTATTGTTTGTGCCATCGATGATTGCCCACAGAGTGACGTCAAAAAATGAAAAATCAAAACTTTTGGTCTTAGCGACTAGTCCGAATGAGGATGAGTTTGGATATGTGGGGTGAAAACATTTTAAATATTCAGGGAAAATTCAGAAAAAGTGTATAATATTGGTCTTATGAGAATATTAGTAGTCGAAGATGAGCACAAGATTGCTAATTCGATAAAAAAAGGGCTGGAGCAAGAGTCAATGGCGGTCGATGTCGCCTATGATGGACAAACTGGACTTGATTATGCAATGGATGGAAAATTTGAGGTAATAGTTTTGGATTTGATGTTGCCGATAATTGATGGAATGCAAATTTGTAAAAAATTGAGAGAAAATAAAATACACACGCCAATAATTATATTGACCGCTAAGGGTCAATTGGATGACAAAATTAAAGGATTAAACGCGGGTGCTGATGATTATTTGGTTAAACCGTTTGCATTTGAAGAATTATTGGCTCGAATTAGAGCTCTTGCCCGCCGACCAAAAGAAAATGTTGGAATTGTGTTGAAATATGGAGATATTAATTTGGATACAAACAAAAAAGAATTGAAAATTAAAGATAAAACAGTTGATCTGTCAAAAACAGAATTTGCACTGCTGGAATATTTTATGCGACACCTTAATATGATATTTAGCAAAGAACAGATTATTGATCATGTCTGGAATTTTGATGCAAATATTACCGAAAATACCGTAGAAGCGTATGTTGGAGCATTAAGACGAAAGAAAATTCCAATTAAAACAATTAGGGGGTTTGGATATAAATTATGAAAAATTTATTTAATAAGGCGAGAATAAAATTGACAGTGGTATATCTTTTGATAATTATGTTCATTAGTTTGTTTTTTAGTTTTAATATTTATGGCATCATGAGTCGAGAACTAGATAGAGGGCGAAGAATGATAAGGCTGCCTAATCAAGAATTGATGACACAGGAAATAAAAAAAATAGTAACGAGACAATTGGTGATAGATCGGAAGAGCACACGTCTGAACTCCAGTCACGAGGACTTATCTCGT
>ERZ795044.2686-NODE-2686-length-15340-cov-4.168597_pt1 | contig 15340 bp, 10 predicted proteins | sample MGYA00375128_ERZ795044 | MGnify/ENA primary metagenome ERZ795044 (study PRJEB30173, sample SAMN05720213) | anaerobic digester metagenome | isolation source: active sludge of municipal wastewater-treating anaerobic digesters | place: USA | collected 2014-12-22 ... | reverse complement strand
CCCTGCGCCTGCGTGGTGCCGCGGCCCGAGCATGCGGACAAGATGACAAAGGAGGAGATCGTCGGTTTTCTGGAAGGCAAAATCGCCAAGTGGTGGCTCCCTGACGAGGTGGTCTTTCTGAAGGAAATACCGAAGACCAGCGTGGGCAAGTTTTCGAAGAAAGAGCTCAGGAAGATCGTCTATCCGATGCTGAACATCAGGGAGTTCGGGGCCTGAGGAGCTAGACCGCTTCCTTGGCCTTCATCAGGAGCTCGGTCGCGTTCTTGAGGATGGCGTTCGAGGTGCTGGCGAGCTCGCGGATCTCCAGCACCATCTCGGCGACGATCTGGTTCGCTTCGTCGATGGCCTTGGTGGTGTCCCCGATGGCCTTCTTCTGCTCCGATGTGCTGATGCCTATCTGCTTGGCCAGGTCGATGTTCTTGGTCATCTGCTCAATGATGACCTTGATGTAGCGCTCCTCCACCAGGATGCTCTCCTGGAGGAGCTTGATCTTGCCGGAGCTTTCCCCCATCTTGCCGATGAGCTTCTTGATGGTCTCCGCCGTGGAGGTGATGACCGCGACGCCCTCGGCGGTGGTGTTGGTGCTGAAGGAGAGGACCTTTTCGATTTCCTTGATGCTCTCCGTGGTCTGCACGGCCAGCTTGCCGATCTCGTCGGCGACGACGGCGAAACCGCGGCCGTAGTCGCCGGCCCGGGCCGCCTCGATGCTGGCGTTGAGGGAGAGGAGGTTGATCTTGTCGGCTATGTCGACGATGATGGAGACGGTGTCGCCGATGATCTTGCTCTGCTCGCTGATCTTGCCGATGGTGTTCTCCACCTCGCGGAGGCTTTCGTTGGAGATGCTGGTCTGGGCCACGATGTCTTCAATGTCCCGGTAGGTGTCGCGGAGCTTGCCCGTGGTCTCCTCCTTGATGCTCTTGAAGTCGTTGACGATGTTTTCCATGGCGACGTTGCCGTCCACCTGGTCCCTGGCGGTGCCGTTGATGCTTTCGGCGGCGCTGTAGAGCTCCTCCATGGTGGCGGACATCTCCTCGAAGCCCGCTGACTGGCTCTGCATCTTGTCGTTGAAGCGCGTGACCAGGCGGTCCTGCTCGTCCACCCGCTCGAAGAGGTGCCCCATACGCTCCTTGATCTCCAGGGTTATGGCCTTTTGAGCCTCGGCCTGTCTCTCGATCACCGCCCGCTGCGCCGTGGTGCGGCTGTTGAACTCCTCGATGACGGGAATGTTGCGGTACACCAGGTAGAATACCATGGACATCATGATAATGAAAAAAACTTCCCGCAGGATTATCACGCCGGTAACGATCGGCTTGCCGTCAACGATGGCGTCCATGTGGACTTCCGCGCCGTTGGCCACGGCCCAGTAAAAGAAGAAGCACCAGCTGGCGACGGCTAAAACCGAAAAAAATATGAAAAGCTTCCTGTCATACTGCAGGTACAGCATGACGACGAGAATGATCAGAAGTGCCGTTGAGTTATAAGACTGGAGGGCGAAGGTCCAGCCGTTGTGGATGCCGAAGGTAAACTTCGCGATGATGGGCACCATGATGGTGATCAATGCCGTTATCCATGCCAGTACCGCTGTTTTCTTGCGGGATTTTTTCCGCCGGTAGATGATGAAGGCGATTATTATTGCAATCATATCAATCAGTGTCGGCCGGAGGATATCACCGGCGCTCATTTTGGCGATAGCCAGGAAGCTCACGGCGAAAAATGTGACAATGCAGAGGCCGATGAAATACATGAAGCTTCCCTTTATCTGGAGGATCTCAAAGGGTGTGTACTCGGTCTGGACTTCAGGTTGTTTTTTATCTTTTGTCATAGGCGGGTTGCTGGTATGGTTTATTTAATTATTAATACAACATGACATGAATTATGCCATTTGTAAAGAAGAAAAAAGCCGTCATCTTGGCGGGTTCTGTTAAAAATAATGATACTTGCAAAATGGAAATAAATTGAATATTTAACGGGCGGACAAAAAATTATAGGCCATCCGGCCGGTTCTGTAAAAATAAAAATTAATTATTGACAAAGCCTGCTCAAACATCTATTGGCCAGTAAACTTTCAGGTTGCTTTTTTACCCTGGTGTACGGTATGACGATTATCATGCCGTTCATGTTATGCGATATAAAGCGTATTACCTTAAAACAAATAAAAAGAAAGAGGCCTGCATCATGGCGAACAAGTCCAGTGTACTCGGCATAGACATCGGGTCCATATCCGTGTCCCTCGTGGAGATTGATTTGGACAGAACCATCGGAAAGACAGCTTACGCGTTCCATCGCGGGAAGATAACCGAAACCCTCCATGAGCTTCTCTCCGGCTTTGATCTCTCATCGATATGCGGCATCGCCGCGACGTCTGCATCGCCGGAGATCATCGCCGGGGCGTCGGTCTATGACTCGCGGGTTTCCGTGATTCGGGCGGCGAAGCACCTGCACGAGAGGGTCGGATCGATACTGATAGTCGGCGGCGAGAAATTCGGCCTGGTCCTCTTTGACGGGAACGGGGAGTACCTCAATTATCGTTCCAACACCTCCTGCGCGGCAGGCACCGGCAGTTTCCTGGACCAGCAGGCGGCGCGCCTCAGCCTTTCCGGCATCCATGAATTCAGCGAACTCGCCTTCCGCAATACCGGCAGCGTGCCGAAGATCGCGTCGCGCTGCGCCGTTTTCGCCAAGACGGACCTGATCCACGCCCAGCAGGAGGGATACTCCCGCGAGGAGATCTGCGACGGCCTGTCCTTCGGCCTGGCCCGGAACATCGCGGACACCCTTTTCAGCAACGTGAAGCCGGAAGCGCCCATGGTCTTCTGCGGCGGCGTGTCCAAGAACCGGGCGGTGGTGAAGCACTTTTCCCGCATGCTTGACATCGACATCATAACCCACGAGCATTCGCACCTCTATGGCGCCATCGGCGCCGCCCTCAGTTATATCGATGAGGGAGCGCAGGGCGCCCCGGCGGATATCGCAAAACCTGAAGACATCATCCTTGTCCACGAAAAGAAAAAGGATTATTATTACGATGCCCTGAACCTTACCATGTCGGAGTATCCGGCCTTCGACAGCGTGGAACGGTACGAATACCGGCCCGTGCACAATGATTTCGCCGTGCCGGTGGAGATCGACATATACGAGCGCCTCGAGACTGGCGCCGCATACGGCGTGTACCTGGGCATTGACATCGGCTCCACCAGCACCAAGGCGGTGCTCCTTGACGGGGGGAAGCGGGTCCTTGCCGGGCTGTACACCAGGACTTCCGGCAGGCCCGTGGCTGCGGTGCAGGCCCTTTTCGAGGGAATTGACGACATGGCGATGCTGCACGGCGTGTCGTTCCGCGTCCTGGGGGCGGGCACAACCGGATCCGGGAGGAAGTTCATCGGCGGCATAGTCGGAGCCGATATCGCCCTTGATGAGATCACGGCCCACGCCCGGGCCGCCTGCGAGCTGGACCCGTCGGTAGACACGGTCATAGAGATCGGCGGACAGGACTCAAAGTTCACCACCCTGCGCAACGGCATGGTGACCTTTTCGATCATGAACCACGTGTGCGCCGCAGGCACGGGAAGCTTCATCGAGGAGCAGGCGAAGAAGCTGGGCTGCCCCCTGTCGGAGTACTCGAGGCGCGCCGAAGGGGCCCGGGCCCCGCTGTCCAGCGACCGGTGTACGGTCTTCATGGAACGGGACCTGAACTACTACCTCTCCGAAGGATTTTCCGTGAACGAGGTACTGGCATCGGTGCTCCACTCGGTGCGTGACAACTACCTGACCAAGGTCGCCATCGAGAAGAACATCGGGAGGCGGGTCTTCTTCCAGGGCGCCACGGCCAAGAACAGGGCCCTGGTGGCCGCCTTCGAACAGCGCCTGGGAAGGCCCATCATGGTGTCGAAGTTCTGCCACCTCACGGGGGCCATGGGGGTCGCGCTGCATCTCCACGACCAGGGCCAGGCGAGGACCCCGTTCCGCGGCATCGGCCTCTACCGCACGGAGATACCGGTGCGCACGGAGGTGTGCGACCTCTGCGCAAACCACTGCAAGATCACCGTGGCCGAGGTAATGGGCGAGACTGTTGCCTTCGGGTTCCTGTGCGGCCGCGACTACAACACCGGATCCTACGTGCGGCACCCCGACGCCTTTGACCTGATCAGGGAGCGGAACAGGGTGCTGTACCGGGACCTGCCGCCGGCGGGCGAGACCACGTCCGGCGGCACCGCCTCCCCGGTTACCGTCGGGATCCCCGCGTCACTCCATCTCTTTGACGAGTTGCCGCTCTGGAGAAAATTTTTCGATATCCTCAACATAAAGACCATCACCAGCGAACACTACCGTGAAGGCATTACCGAGGGGAAAAACCTCACCGGGGCGGAGTTCTGCGCCCCCATGGCGGCGCTCCATGGCCATGTCAACTACCTGTCCGGCCGGGCCGATTATATCTTCCTTCCCCATTACATGGAAAACAGGCAGAACAACCGCGCGGTAAAAAGAAACTACTGCTACTATACCCAGTACTCGCCGTCCCTGGTGCTGTCGGCCATCGATATTAAAAACAAGGAAAAGATCCTCACGCCGCTGATCCGCTCCAACCTGGGGACGTTTTACCTCAAGGTCCAGCTTTTCAGGATGATGAAATCGATCATGGGGTCCGGTATCGGATTCATGCAGGTCTCGGGCGCCTATGACCAGGCCTGCGAATATTTCCACCGGGTGAGGGATGAGCTCAGGGATCTCTACGCTCGGCAACCGGCCGGCGGCGATATCCGCGTCGTATTCGTCGGGCGGCCCTACACCATACTGTCCCGGTCGATGAACAACGGCATACCGGAGATATTTTCCCGTCACGGGATCAAGACATTCTTCCAGGACATGCTGCCGGATGCGGGCCATGATGGCGATACGGGCAGACTCCTCGAAATGATTCACTGGAAATACGCGTCGATAATTATGGACGCGGCCAGGTCCATCGCCGCGACAGACGGCGTGTACCCGGTTTTCGTGACGTCTTTTAAATGCACCCCCGATTCGTACGTGATGGAGTATTTCAAGAAGGTCCTGGACAACAGCGGCAAGCCGTACCTGATCCTTCAGCTCGACGAACATGATTCCAGCGTCGGGTACGAGACGCGCATCGAGGCCGCCATCCGCGCCTTCAGGAACCACCGGACCTCGTCCCGCGGCGAGTCGGCCTCTCTCAGGGTCATCCATGACGCCGGCATCTCAAAGGCAAAGGACATTTTCGCGGGGAAGACGCTTCTTCTCCCCAACTGGGACTGGATATCGTGCCGTTTCATCGAGTCAGCCCTGAGAAAGGACGGCCTGGACGCCCGTATCGTGTCGGAAAGCGCTGATTCGATCCACCGGAGCATGCGCTTTAACACCGGGCAGTGCATACCCCTCAATATCATCGTGCAGAACGGCGTGGATTACGTCGAGCGTCATGGCCTTGATCCGGCGCAGACCGTGCTCTGGAGCATGAACTCCCAGATAGCGTGCAATATCGGCATGTTCCCCCATTACACGAAGTACCTCCTGGAGTCCTTCGGAAAAGGCTATGAGCATATGGGCGTGTACATGGGGGACATCACCTTTGTCGATATCTCCGTGCCGGTGGCGGTTCAGTGCTACCTTGGCTTCATGTTCGGAGGGATGCTCAGGAAGATAGCCTGCCACATCCGGCCCTACGAGAACATTCCCGGATCCACGGACCGCGCCCTGGAATCGGCGGTGAACATTATCAACGATACTTTCATGACCGGCCGCTCCAAGGAAGAAGCCCTGGAGGAGGCCATGGGACTTTTCGAGGCCGTCGCCGTCACCCGGACCGACCGGCCCAAGGTGGCCATCTTCGGCGACCTGTACGTTCGCGACAACGATATCATGAACCAGGGCCTGATAAAGACCATCGAGGCCAACGGCGGCGAGGTCATTACCACGCCCTACAGCGAGCTGATCACGATCGTCGCGGACCGCTATATCAAGAAGTGGTTCATGCAGGGACTTATCGGCGACGCGGCATTGGCCAAGGTTCTATCCAAGGTTGTGACGGTGCTTAACAAGAAGTATTATAAGTACTTCAACCGGGTGCTGGGCGGCGGCGACTTCAGGGTCGTTGATAACGCTGAGGACATCCTTGCGAAATTCGGACTGAGCATCTATCACACGGGCGAGTCGATGGAAAACATCATGAAGATCTTCCATATTATAGAGCAGCACCCTGACCTGTCTCTCTTCGTCCAGACGAACCCCGCCTATTGCTGCCCCTCCATGGTGACCGAGGCCATGGCGGACCGGATCGAACAGCTCACCGGCGTCCCCATCGTCACGATCGAGTACGACGGCACCACCGCGTCGCGCAACGAGGATGTGATCCCCTATCTGAAATACCCGAGAAAGGCCAGGGGCAGGGAGTTCAGGAAGGCAATGTAGCGCGGCAACCTGCCGCGGTCACGGGCCCGTCGAGGACGGGCCGCGGCTCATTTCCTGAATACGAACAGCCTGCTCCCGGTGAAATTGAAGATCATGCCGGCCAGGATCCCGATCAGGGACGTGACGATATAATACCTGTGGAAAAAACGTATATTGTTGTAAAGGGAAAGCGAGACCGCCATGTTTATCGCCAGGCCCAGGAGGCAGGTGACGACGAATTGCAGGTACTGGACGGCCGTATTGGCCGGCTTTGACCTGCTGAAGGTTATTAATTTGTTCAGGATGTAGTTTGATGTAACCGCGAAGATAAAGCCGACGACCAGCGCGGTTGAATAGGGCAGCGACAGGACATCATAGGTTAGGTAGACGAACAGGAGGTTCACCGGAACGCCCGAGGCCCCTATCAGGCCGAACTCAATAAACTGCACCAGTTTTTCATGGCGATAGGAATAGAGGCGGTATAAATGGGCCAGGTAGAGGATCTGTTCTTTTAGCGAGAGCTTGCTCTCTCCATGGAGACGCTGCTGGAATTCGATGGGTATTTCCTTGATCTTTTCAGGCTCCGACTTGACCAGGAGTTCCAGCCCGATCTTGAAGCCGAGGGGGTTGAGGATTTCACGGGGAGGCATGACATGCCACGGGAACGCGAAAAAGCCGGACATGGGGTCCTTGACGGCGGCGAGGGGGCGGGCCAGCACCCTTGATACCCATGCGTTCAGCTTTCTGAACCAGTTGAAATGGGGGATGCTTCCGCCGGGAACAAACCTGCTGCCGATGACGAAATCCGCTTTTCCCTCCATGATGGGCTGTATCAGTTCGGCAATTTTTACCGGGGGGTGGCTCAGGTCCGCGTCCATCACGACATATATATCGCCCCGAGCGAGGGTAAATCCCTTGATCACCGCCGAGGACAGGCCCTTTTCATCGGTCCTGGTGTGGATCGTGACCGGGTACGTTTTTGACAGGGTTTCAACCGCCGCCTCGATGCCGTCCCGGGAATTGTCGTCAACGATAATGATCTCGTAATCCGCCTGGCTGGCGGCAAAGACATCGCTGATCTGGCGGACCAGTTCTGGTATGTTTTCAGCCTCGTGAAACGTCGGGACTATTATGGAAACAAGTGCTTTTTTCATGGTGTCTTTTTTGGTAATTGGAGTCATGATCCGCGTTTTCCCTCCGGCGCCGTGGTGCCGCACCGCCTTGTGCGTTACATCCTTTTGTATATGTCGTATCCTTCTATCGATTCGGCTTGCCTGTAGTTTTCCTTAATGAAGGCCTTCATCTCGCCGGCCTTCTGCTCGACATAGTCATTCCGGATGACACGGGTCACCAAATTGTCTTTTTTAGTGATAAAACCGCCGGTGTCATCAATAATTATCGCCGGTTTTTCCTTTTTGAGCTGCCTGAGGAAAATGTCCCACGCCGTGGTCTCGTTCTGGAAGTCGCCTGCATAATAATAATACCGGCAGAGAAATTCAGCAGGATAGATCATTGACGTGGCCATGATCCTGTTTGCCTTCAGGTAAATAGGATTCACGCTGACCCATGAAAAGATCCTGTCTTTATCGGAGGTGTTTTCTTTGATATATTCCGCCAGGCGCCTGTTTTCCTTGATGCTGTCGAGGAGCAGGGTCCGCGGGGTATTCATGTGGATGACGAAAAAATATGACGGGGACGATGCCATGAACAGCACCAGGATTACCCGCATCACGCGGGCCAGTCCCTTGCTTATTGTGTTGATCGCGACCAGATCGTATAGGGTGTTGAATCCAATGGCGGCGAGGAGGCACAGGGGGACGAACATCATGTAGAAATACCGTATGCCGGGCTTTCCTCCCGTGAAGAACGCCGCATAGAGGAGAATGAAAAGCAGCATCAGGAACAGGAAGGACTGTCGCTCTTCGTCCCAGGCGAACAGGCGCTTAACACGGCCCGCTTTCATCGACCATCGCGCGATCCATGACGGCTGTTGTTCCGGGGCGGGTTCGGCAGTCCGGCCGCCGGACGAAAGTTTTTCTCTCGTTTCGCCGACAACCTGGTATACGGCAAAAAAAACCAGGGGCAGGGGACCCGCAAAAAAGAAGAGGATCATGAGCCCCGAAGCCGCCTTCAACGAGAGGGGCATGATCGCCAGATAGTGCCGCACAACCGTCGATTGCCAGAAGGTGTAATAATCGAACACGCCGGCTGAGTAGTAGTAGAGCGGGACCGCGGCGAGGGCCAGGATGAAGGGCACAGAAAGGGCTGTCACGGCCTTTATCGATCTTTTCCCGATGCCGTGCTTATAGAGAATGAATAGGCCGCAGGCCGCCATGACTATGCCGAACCTCGTGTTATAAAGCGTAGCAAGCGACTGGAAAAAACTGCACATCAGGAGATCGAAGGTCTTAAGGGCAAAGTCCTTTTTCATGAAGAAGTACAGGCCGATGACGCTCATGAGGGTGGCATATATCTCGCTCCTTCCGCCCAGCACTTCAGACCCCTGGGAGCATATGCTGTACGCGGCGAAGAGCAGGGCGGAGGTGACGCCGATCCTTCGGCCCCCGAGGCTGTTGCCGATAAGATACAGGCCGAGGGCGATCAGGAATATGACGGCAATGGTGAACAGCTTGGACAGTAACAGCAATGATACGTAAGACGTTCCGGCCAGCCTGTAGATGAGGGCGTAGGTGTAGTAGATCAGGGGGGGCTTGTTGTCGCCGAAATCCCTGTAGAGCATTTCCCCGGCGAGGATTTTCTGCCCCCCGGCCGCGAATATCACTTCGTCAGGGTTCCAGTGCGCTACCCGGAACTCTACGCTGTGAAACAGGATAGTGACAAGTAAAAGCAATGGTATGAAGGCTATTGTTTTTATTTTTATATCGGTATTCATGGCCTTTCTCGTGTTGTCCGACCTTCTTCCGGCGTCTTGTCTGTTCGGGGTACCGGCACCGCCGCGTCTGTTCGGTTACATCCCAAGATGACATTGCCGCCGGCACGTCAAGTGAAATAACTGCCTAGTGACGCATGAGCATCCCGTTCATTATCAGGTCAATGACGCTCTTTATGCGGTTATCCAGGAATTCATCCTCGTCTTCAATTTTCATGCCGAAAAACTTGATTATGTTTCGCGATAAAAAATAGATGAAGGTCATGCCGGTAATGCTGATCATGGTGTTAACCGGATCCACGTCCCTGAATATCTTTTTGTCAATGCCGTCCTCTATGGTCTTGATAATATACGAGGCGGGGCTCAGCTGGGAACTGTTATAGACGGCTTCCAGCGCCTTGGGTATTTCATCCATGCCGCTGCTGATGGCGTCGACCATGATACGCGTGTAATGGGGGTTTTTGTTGTAGCTTTCGAAGGAGTAGCGGATGCTGTTGCTGATTATTTCCGCGTGGTTTTTTCCTTGTGATATATCCTCGCTGATCCGGTGCAATGAATCCCGATACATCTCGGTGAAAATCGTGGTCAGTATTTCGAAAAACAGTTTGTCCTTGTTTGAAAAATAATAGTAGACCATGGCCTTGTTGATGCCCGCTTCCCGGGCAACCTCGTCCATGCGCGTGCCATGTCTGCCTTTCCGGGCGATTACCTTGATCGCTGCCCGGAGGATTTTGTCCCTGCTTGATGTATCAATATGACGGTTCATACTCATGAAGAAAGGTGGAACATTTTATCACATCTGTTATGGTGCGGCCGGTGTTAACCATTCGGTCTAACTTTTCAGTTTAACCGTTTGGTTAATGTTTATCAGATCAGCTTGCGTGTCAAGAAAAAATTGGGAAAATCAGTATACCCGGTTTGACGGATAGGGGCATGTTTCAACCGACATTGTTAAGGAACAGCTTCTTTTTATCAAAGAAACGGTCGCAAAGCTGGCACTGGGCCGCGTAAGGATCCCGCGCATCATCCTTGGGGTTGAAATCGCAGCGGATGCACCGGTCAATGTAAAACGAGTAAATGAGATCTATGTCTTCTTCCTTATCCATGCTATGTATCTTCCCAGTCCCAGAAAAAATCCTTGTTGGTGAGTTCTTTTTCTTCTTTATCCTGCGCAGGCTTCTGCATTCCCGCGGGAAGATCGGAGGCAGTGCCGTAAAAGAATTCCAGCTGGTCTTCCAGGTCCCGGGTCTCGTCTTCCCAGTACTGGACGGTGCCGAAATGGGGAAAGGCCGCTGGAAAGGCCGGGTCGTCCCAGCGCTGGGCTATCCAGGCGGCATAGCGGATGTACCGGAGGGCCCGGAGGGGTTCCACCATCCGCAGCCAGGAACGGTCGAAGTCCCTGAACTGCGAGTACGCCTCGAGGAATACCTCGCGCTGGCGCAGCCCCTCCCGGTCGCGGGCCGGCACCAGCATCCAGACGTCCTGGACGGCCGGACCGGTGAGGAAGTCATCGAAGTCGAGGAAAAACCAGCCCTCAGTGCCGTGGAGGAGGTTCCCCAGGTGGCAGTCGCCGTGGATACGGTGGAAGGGAACGTCCTTTCGGAGCAACTCGTATATTTCGACGATTTTCATCACGGCGTCATGGTAACGGTCCCTGCAGTGGGGCGGCAGGAACCCGCGCCCTTCAAGGAACGCAAGGGGCTGCAGCCCGTACGCTTCGCCGGTAAGCTCGATGCGGTGGGGCGCTTTTTTCGCCGCGCCGTTATTGTGGATCCTGGCGCAGAGACGGCCCAGGATCTGCAGCTCGGGATCGGTCAGCTCGTCGGGGACCCTGCCGCCGGTGCGGGGCCAGATGGCATACATGATCCCTTCGGTTTCATGGATGGTTTCGCCCCCGGGCAGGGTCAGGGGCGCGCAGACCGGGATCTCGTCATCCCGGAGGTCGTAAAGGAACCGGTGCTCCTCCAGAATCTGCTCCCGGGTCCATCTTCCGGGACGGTAAAACTTGCTCACCACGTGGGACCCGTCCTCAAGGCGCAGGTCATAGACGCGGTTCTCGTAGCTGTTGAGGGCCATGCAGTGCCCCGTCGGTTCAAAGCCGCTCTGTTCAACCGCCCTGATCACGATATCGGGCGTCAGATTGAAGAAGAAGTTAGTGGTATGGCTCATGGCCGGTACAGTTTCACATTTTGCAGCAAGTGTAGTGGCAGTCTTGGAAAAAACAATAATAAAACCGGCGCCGTTTCAATTTTATGTCAGCTCACCGGTCAACACGCTTCCCGCCCGGTGCGTTGAAACGCGGAATATCCGTGCCGCCTGCGTCAGGGGAGCCCGGGTCCCTGCCACTTCATGTCAGCCCTGAAGGCGTCCAGGAATTTTCCCCGCAGCTCCTTAGCCTCGCGCGTAAGCCGCTCGTTGGCCAGGGCTTTCCTGCTCCATACCCTGAGCCCGTATTTGACGAAATAATTGTCCATGAACTCGCTGGAGGCGCTGAACTTGAGCGTCACGTTGTTCGCGTTACGCGTATCCCATTCGAAGGAGACCCGGGAGCCGGCGCCGTCGTCGGCCTTCAGCATCACCCGGGACAGGTTATAGATCAGCTGCTCCATGTTGTTGGGAATGAACATGTCGATCAGCCAGCCGGGTATGATGTTGTAATAGCTCCCGGTGATGCGCGTCTTTGATACATCTTCCAGCCTCATGGTCCAGGAACCGCGGCCCGCCGTGTCGCGGTACCGGAAGGCGATCACCATGTTGTCCGTGGTGAATTTGAGGCCATGCACGTCATGGACCATTTCGACCACGGCGCGGTAGGATATCTCCCTGAGAGCGGTCAGGGATATCTCCTCGTTGAACACAGGGTGCCCTGCGTCGTCGGCAGGAACGAGCCTGCCATGCCTGGTGTTAAGGGTGAGGGAAAGGACGTCCTCGCGGCTGTCGAATACGACGGTCATGACCGTGCGGTTGTTGCTGTTTTTGACAGCCATGGAGATGCGGTAAAGCCCCTCCACAGCGGAGAGGGATTTCCCCAGTTCCGGATAGTCGTTCTTCAGGTTCTTCATGCGGTAACCATACCGGAAGGCCAGGCGGGTATAGGGGACGCCGCGGTAGTCTTTTATTTCCAGGAATGACCTGATGACCGAGTAGCGGTTGAAAAGGGCGGAGACGCCGGGGAAGGAACGGTAAAATTCATTTATCACCTTCCTCGAGATCCCTTCCGTTTCGGGATAGAGGGAGCTCTCGGGAGCGCTCATGAGCCTGATGTTCCCGGGATCGATCACCTTCAGGAGGCCTTCGACGAAGCGCAGGGCATTCCGGTGGGAATATTTCCGTGTCAGCGTCGTGGATTCGATGGAGGCGATAAAGGACCGCCCCCCGACAATGCAGGCGTCGTTTTTTTTCAGTGAATATTCGGTGGAATAGTCCCAGATGCGCGCGAGGCCGCATGAGCCGTCCTTCCTGTCGGCGATGGTTTCCAGATAGTAGCCGTTCATGCTGCAGCCCCTGAAGGTGAGGCCGCGGCGCCCGTCGCCCTTGTCTTTCGCGTAGGGGCTCTCGTACAGCTTCATGAAATCGAAATCCTCCAGCACTTTCCTGAAGTATTTCTTGAATTCCTCCGTTTCCGGATCGGTCCGGAACTGCTGGGATGTCTTGTCAACGATAGTGGTGATTTCCTTCATCGCATCGGCACCCTTTCTGCCGGGGACTATATCCTTTACGACGTCATCGAAGGTGTAGGGCGCGATGTTCATCCATGCTGATACAGCCAATGTAAGAAGACCTGTCATATGTTTCGCCTGACTCTTGCCGGAAATTGTTCAATTAATATAATCAGCATGTTTAAAATCAATATAAAAATATCGGTTATTGCATTTCTAACCGCATTGCAATTGACAAATCCGCGCTGTGCCGTAATCTGATCAAGCGGTAGTTCTGTTTCTGTCCGTTAAATGTCATAATATAAAGGACACCTCGATGTCACACAACTCCGGCTCATTGATCTCGATATTCCTTGCCCTCGGCGCTAACGCGCTCATTGCCCTCTCCAAGTTCGTTGCGGCCCTGGTCACCGGCTCCGGCGCAATGCTGGCAGAGGCGGTGCACTCCTCGGCGGACTGCGCAAACCAGGGGCTGCTGCTATACGGCATCAAGCGGTCGAAAAAACCGGCCAACCCGGAGCATCCCCTCGGATACGGCATGGCCCTGTATTTCTGGTCTTTCATCGTTGCCATAATACTTTTTTCCCTCGGCGGTCTCTTTTCGGTTTACGAGGGGATTATGAAAATGAAAAGGCCCGAAGGCATTGAAAACCCTGTTGTCGCTCTTGCCGTTCTCGGCATAAGCATCGTTCTTGAATCGATCTCCCTGACAGGATGCCTCAGGGAAGTGAACAGGACCAGGGGCAGCCAGAGCCTGTTCCGGTGGTTCAGGACCAGCCGGCAGAGCGAGCTCCTGGTCGTGTTCGGGGAAGACTTGGCCGCGCTGATGGGGCTTACCGTTGCCTTCATCGCGATAGTCATGACCCTGGCGACCGGCGATCCCTTTTATGACGCCCTCGGCAGCGTATTGATAGGGATGATACTTGTCGGCGTTGCCCTCAGCGTCGGCAACGAGGTGAAAAACCTGCTGATAGGGCAAAGCACGAGCGTGGAGACCCGCAGGGCGATTCATGAATTCCTCAGCGAGAGGGAGGAAATCAACCGTGTGCTGAACGTCATTACCCTGCAGATGGGACCGGACATCATGGTGGCCGTCAAGGCGGAAATGAAGGAATGCGCCAGCTGTGCGCTACAGATTGATGCCATTAATGCCTGTGAAGCGGCCCTGAAAGAGAAGTTTCCCGGTATCCGCTGGTCATTTTTTGAACCGGATGCCGGCTGACCGGGCCCATATCAGTGCTGAAGGCGAAGACCCTTCTTAAAGCCATAATCTCCGGGAGGTCCCCATGGATTTTTTGACCGAGAACTTTTATTATATTGATTTCGCCATGGGCGCGGCTGTTCCCCTTGCGGTGCTGCTCTTATACGCTGCAAAAAAGATTTCCCCTTTTGCCTGGAGATTGTTCTGGACGGGGACCCTCATCGGCCTCACCTGGGAAGTTCCCCTCTCCACCCTTGACGGTCTCGGCATAGTGGATATTTTCACGTTCATGACGCCGCCGCCGGCGCATTTCATTGTCATTATCATAAGTCATGCCTTCTGGGACGGCGGACTCTTTCTTGCCGGTCTGTGGCTCGTAAACATCCTGTGCCCGGAACCCCGCTTTGCCGCGTTCAAAATCCGGGAGCTGGCGGTCCTCATGGGGTGGGGCCAGGTCCAGGAGCTGGGAGTGGAGCTCTTGAGCACCGGTTCCGGCGGGTGGGGATACAATCCGTCGTGGTGGAACCCCTCCCTGTTTCTTTTCAACGGACGCCATATCACCCTCGTGCCCCAGCTTATCTGGCTGGCGGCGCCGGTGCTCTTCTATTTTGCTGCGATCTGGATAAGGAAGAAGGAATGATGGTGCCGCTGGTCCCTGGCCGGCGAAGATAAATGGACTGGACATCATTCAGTTTCCTTTTTTTCTTTGACATCCTTCCAGCGCATTGATTTCCTGAAACCTGTTATAACGCAACCAGAAACGGCAGGAGCGGTCTATGGGCATCCTATCATGGGAAAAGAATGAATCGATCGCGGTCATACGGATGACCAGCGGAGAAAACAAGATCAACCAGGTTTTTGTTGACGCCATGGTGCGCATCCTTGACGAAATAGCGGCGGACAACGGCCTGTCATCGGTCATGATCGTGTCCGGGGACGGCAAGTTCTGGTCCACCGGTCTCGATGTTCAATGGGCGGCCGGCCTTGTGCGGGCAAACGACATGGCGGGCGTGAAAAAGTTCATGCTTGCCGTCAACGACATGTTCAAGAAAATACTGCTGTTCCCCATGCCGGTCATTGCGGCCATCAACGGACACGCCTTCGGCGCCGGGGCCATCCTCTCCTGCGTCTGCGATTTCCGATTCATGAAGGCCGACCGTGGCTACTTCTGCTTTCCGGAAATTGATA
>ERZ795044.2685-NODE-2685-length-15342-cov-4.554981_pt1 | contig 15342 bp, 16 predicted proteins | sample MGYA00375128_ERZ795044 | MGnify/ENA primary metagenome ERZ795044 (study PRJEB30173, sample SAMN05720213) | anaerobic digester metagenome | isolation source: active sludge of municipal wastewater-treating anaerobic digesters | place: USA | collected 2014-12-22 ... | reverse complement strand
CGTTTTGATTTGTGGCAGTGGTAATGGCGTGTGCATGACGGCCAATAAACATCAGGGCATCCGGGCTGCTTTAGTTTGGCAGGAAGATATTGCAGCATTAGCAAGACAACATAATAATGCGAATGTCATTTGCTTGCCGGCACGTTTTATTTCTTTAGAAGATGCCATCCGCTGCACAGATGTTTTTTTACATACCCAATTTGAGGGCGGACGTCATGCAAACCGGGTAAACAAAATGACGCAATTTTAATCAATCATCATGCGCAATCTGATTTGTATTGTTTTCCTGTTGTGTGGAGTCTCTCTGATGGCTCAGCAGGATTTAGGTGTGAAATATGCCAATACCATCACCGAAACTGAACTGCAACAACATGTTAGCTACCTGGCCAGCGATATACTCGAAGGTCGTGAAACTGGCACGCGAGGTTTAGCACGTGCTGCCGAATACATCAGCAAGCAATATCAAATGTCTGGCATTCCACCCTGGAAAAAAATTGGCGGCTATTATCAGGAATATCCATTGATCGAGTTTGGACTAAACAGTTCAACTATTTCAACGGATAAACATGTGTTTAACCTAATGGAAGATTTTATCGGATACGCTTCTGCGAATAAGCAAATGAATTTCAGCGCTGATCAGGTTGTTTTTCTGGGCTATGGAATCGACGACTCGTTATATAGTGACTACAGAGGAGTAAACGTTCAAGGTAAAATTGTAATCGTTGCCGCAGGAGAACCTAAACATGATTCTGTTTATTGGTTGACCCGCACCACTACTAAAAGTGATTGGTCGAAAGATTGGAGAAAAAAAGCAGACGCAGCTACAAAAAATGGGGTAGCCTGTTTGCTGGTTATTGATCCGAATATTCCGCAATACCTGCAAAATCCAAGTTGGGTGCATTTCCTAAACAGCACCCTCATGAAACTGGAATCAGAGTACATAGCACCTGAGTACACTAATAATTTGATGATTACGCCAGAAATGGCCGACCAATTATTGGGCAAACGCGCCAAACTCATGCAGAAATCTGTTAATAAAATAAATGAAACCGGATTATCTGTCAATTTTGCCATTAAACAGCGAACGGTAATTACGATCAATAAATTGGAGAACAGAATATTTGCTGAAAATGTGGTTGCATATGTCGAGGGCACTGATTTAAAGGATGAAGTAATTGTGGTAAGTGCGCATTTCGATCACCTCGGCAAATCAGATACTGTTGTGTACAACGGGGCAGATGATAATGGCACCGGTACTGCCGCATTGCTGGAAATAGCGGAAGCATTGTTTATGGCCAAAAAAGTCGGAGAAGGCCCGCGGAGAAGTGTAATGATTATTGCATTTTCCGGTGAAGAAAAGGGTTTATTGGGCTCAAAAGCATATGCTATGAATCCCATTATTCCTTTTGAGAAAACAGTGGCAGATTTAAATATTGATATGATTGGTCGTGTGGATGATGCACATCAAAAGGACAGCAGCTACATCTACATCATTGGTTCTGATTTTTTAAGTACGGGCTTACACGCCATCAATGAGGCGGCGGCTAAAAATTACTCATCTATTAAACTAGATTATCGGTACAACACAACTACCGACCCGAATCGATATTACTATAGAAGCGATCACTATAATTTCGCTAAAAATAATGTGCCGAGTATTTTCTATTTCAGTGGCGCATGCCGATTATCATCAACCTACGGATGATATCGAAAAAATTAATTTCCCGCTCACCACTGAGCGCACCAGGCTCGTTTTTCATACACTCTGGCTGCTGGCTAACCAGGATGCGCGTATTCAGGTAGATGTAGCGCCTCAGGAATAAGCACCTTTCAGCTTCTGATCCGGAATTCTTCATAATATTTTCGGATATTTAAGTCGCATGAAATGGATGTTTTACCTCCCGACTGTCCTTTTGACCCTTGTTTTGTTTGAGGCAAAGGCCGCCTATACGCTTGAAGATATTCCGAAACCTCAGCCACCAAACAGTTATGTAAGTAATCCGGATGGCATCATCGATGCATCTACTGAAGCCTATGTTAACCGACGGTTGCAATTGTTGGAGGATACAACCACCAGTCAGGTAGCTGTGGTAGTAGTACAATCAATCGGAGAGGAAGTGCCCCGCGATTTTGGCATCGAATTATTTCGGCTTTGGGGGGTTGGTCAGGAAGATAATGACAACGGCCTGCTAATCCTGATGGTGATTGATCAGCGCCGCGTCGAGTTTATCACCGGATACGGATTGGAAGGTATTTTACCCGATATCTTATGCGTCAGGTTGCAGGAACTGTACATGATTCCGCCGGCAAAGGAGGGAAATTACAGCAAATCTGTAGCTGATGGAGTTGATGCCGTTATTCATGTGCTCACAGATTCCGCTTATCGTCAGGAAATATATTCCGACGCACAGTCAAATACGAATATGTCGGTATGGCGTCGGCCGGCCGAGCCCGCATTACTGATTATCGTGGGTGCCTTGTATATGTTATTTGCATTTGGCGGTTTCAGGTCCAGGAAAAAATCGCTTGAGAAAGCGCCAGACTATATCAAGCATCAATATAGTGATGGATACGTGCAATCGAAATTTATGGCACTGAACATCTTGTTGCCACTAGGCTTATACGGATGGCAGGAAGTTACCGGTCATCTGCGGACCGGGGAATTTATATTAGGGTTTTATGGATTACTTGCAGCATTATTATTGGAAAAACGCATCCGGTTAAATACCTATATCCGCCGCGAAAACGAGCAGCAGGAACCTCAGGAAACCTATATGGCGATGCGCCGCTCGCATAGTAAAGGATGGTTAGCCGCAACAATTTTCTTTCCCATGCCTTTTTTATTGTATGATATCTTCAACAGATTGCGCATCCGAAAATTCAGGTATGCCGCGCCTCTGTCGGCAGATGGTGTTACACCTATGACATTGATGGATGAAAAAACGGATGATACCTTCTTAGAAAGTTATCAATTAGTGGAAGAAAAAATCAAGAGTATTGACTACGATGTCTGGCAGAACCCAATTACGCAGGAAAAGAAAATATTTCGCTTTGAAAATTTCTTCAGCAAGTATAAGCCCTGCCCAAGTTGTTCGAGTAAGGCATATTGTATGACAAAAAATAAAACACTGGTGAGCGCAACGTATACCAGTACCGGTGTTGGTGAAAAAACATTTTCATGCAAAGCGTGTCAATATCAGAAACAGGAACAATATACGATCGCTAAGTTAACCCGCTCCAGCAGTTCAAGCGGAGGTGGTGGTTTCAGTGGTGGCGGCGGTGGCGGATTTGGCGGTGGCAGCACCGGTGGCGGCGGTGGCGGAAGTAGCTGGTAATGGTTAAACCGTTGCCCTGAATGAATTGCGAAATATCTAATTGTATTTTCATCCCATGTAAAATAATCAATATGGCGAACGCTAAATCACCTCTCATGCGGGCTTTGCAAAAGGCTTATCATAAAGCATTATCCGCGCAAAAAAAGCCTGTAAACAGTAAAAACAATCCATTTGCCGATTCACGACGCAAATTCATTAAAACCACTGCATCCGCAACGGCTTTAACTGCATTAGGCGGCTCGGCATTTCTCGCTTCCTGTACCAAAAAAAATCCACCGGTAATAGCCATCGTTGGCGCCGGAATGGCAGGTCTGTATGCGGGATATATTTTGCGCAATGCAGGTTATACAGCACAAATTTATGAGGCATCTGACCGCACAGGAGGACGCATTTTTACAGCCCGCAATGTTATGGGTGTTGGCACACATACTGAATTAGGCGCTGAGTTTATCGATAGCACACATGCCGACATTTTGCGATTGGCGGATGATTTTAATTTGTCTTTATTGGATACCCAGACCGTTGAGGAATCGGGAATGGAGCCTGCCAGATATTTTATTGAAGGCAAGCTTGTTTCAGATGCAGATATTCTGGCAGCATTTACTCCTTTTGTGTCCAGGATTGAACAGGATATTGAAGCCTTTAGTGATGATTTTAATTATCAAAACTCAACCGAACATGATCAACGATTAGACAATTTGTCGCTGGATGCGTATTTGCAGGAAATTGGCATCAGCGGTGTGCTGTATACATTGATCGACGTTGCTTATACGACTGAGTACGGTCTGGATATTGCAGAACAATCCTGCATTAATTTCCTGATGCTGATTAATCCCAGAATGGAAAAACGATTTAAGTATTCAGGATATAGCGATGAGCGATACAAAATTGTAAGCGGCAACCAATCACTCACAGATAGTCTGGCTGATTTACTTGAAGGTCAGATTTTTACGGATAAATCATTAACAGCCATTTCGCAGCAAAACGAAGGTGATAAAGTGCATTTACGTTTTACATCGGCAGGAGGGGGAGTGCAGCATGTAGTGGCTGATTATGTTATCATCACCATTCCATTTACCATTTTGAGGCAAGTGGATATTCAATATCCTTTGAGTGCTGCAAAGAAAAAGGCCATACAGGAATTGGGCTACGGGCAGAATGCAAAATTCTTTATGGGATTTAATAAAAAGGTGTGGCGTGAACAGGGAGCTACCGGATTTATGTTCAGTGATACGATTGTGCAAAATGCATGGGATCATACGCAGTTGCAAACTGGGTCGGGAGCAGGATTTACCGTTTTTACAGGTGGTGTTGCCAGTAAAGAGATGCAAGCCCGTAATAATGAAGCCTTTGCAAACCTGTGTATGCCAGTTTTAAATGCAGTATATCCGGGTATGGCGGATACAGCTAATCAGGTTTATAGTCGTTTTTACTGGCCGGATTATAAATTTTCCAAAGCGAGTTACGTCTGTTTTAAACCCGGTCAGTATACCACCTTGGAGGGTGCACAATCGGCCCGTGAAGGACGTTTATTCTTTGCCGGCGAGCATTGCAGCTTCGAATTTCAGGGATTTATGAACGGGGCAGCAGAAACAGGAAGATTGGCGGCAGAGGCTATTCTCAAGGCGATTGCATAAGTTTGCAACACGACTGGCATATTTCTTGCTACATAAAGTAAAAACGGCATAATGAAAAACACATTTGTACTCGGATTTGCGGGTCTAACCCTGTTTCTGTCATCCTGTACGACTCTTTTGAGCCCGTATACATCTGCTACGCAATCACAAACGAATTTTGATGAAACACAATTAAAGCAGGTGCAGTTTTATTTGCATGGAGATATTGTTTTGAACCGCGAACTGGCGGCAAGCGAAACGGAAATCACCAGTGGCGAGATTAAAATTGTAGATGGCAGGAAAGTAGAACAAGTGCTCATTAAATCAGGTACGCCAGGCATTATTATCCAGGCTGAAAACCGGGATACGTTTTTGGTGAGTTTCGATGCGGATGGCAGTTTCTTGCGTTTTGGTGCCAATAGCGATTACGGTGGACGTTACACCTTAATGGCTAAATCTTGGGATGGGCGCTCAGGTATCGTAGATTATGCTGGTCGCGAGTGGAAAAGCACACCTGAAAGCATTTATGCTTACCTCGAAGTGAATATGGAGAAAATTAATAATACCACAGTGAATACGAAGGAAGCCGGTGGTAGAACTATTGAATGATGACCAGGCTGATAATTGGCTTTGGACCTTCAGGTAAATCAATGATATGCCTAGGCCTTCGGAATCTATGATGAAACCATTTACGCGAGGCTTATTTAACGTGAAATCATTTTGATCAGTTAACCTTTGATTAATAGGTAGGGAATAAGTAAATGGCTGCTCAGTTAATGAAGCCCTTATTAAGATATTTTTTAATGGTTTAATAGTTTATACTAGAAATAAGACATTCATTCTATTAAATGGATTTCATTTTCGTAGGGTTGAAAAGTCTAAAATAATATTTTGGCCGACTTTACTATGTGTCCATTCACCCTCAACCTGGTGATATAAGTAGCTGGCGGTAAGTCTAGCGGTATCTGATTAAAGTGGTTGGTTATGCCTTTTGTAAATACCATATTACCCTGCACGTCAAAAACATCCAGAAATACCCCAGCTAATGTGTCAACATTGGCATACAAAAACAAAACATTATTGTGCGCATAAAGAGTAAAATTACTTTCGATTAAGGGTTCTGGGTCGCTAAACGTAGCTCCGGCTAAAATGGACTTCTCTGGTTCAGTTTCGTAGGCAAAATCATGAATGATTATTCCCTCTGCAGAATCTATTATTGAGCACCTGATCCAACCATAATGCATATTGTATTCACTGTCTTCAAAGTAAATGCCCAGAAATTTTTCATCAGCACCAGGTGCCCAATATCCTTCTATGTCAAATAATCGGGGCATACTACTGGCATCAGTATATGTTTTTTTGGCCATGCTTTGATATAACCAAGATGGGTTAAAATTAAGGTCAGGGGAGATAGATGCACCCGATTCTAGCGCAAAGGGGTAATAGTATACGAAAATCCCAATTCCATAGTTATAATCAAAGTAGGTTTGTGCTGCTATTCGATTGTTCCCTAAATATGCCGGGCCAACCCATTGTACAAATAAATCAAAATAATCCATAGGTTCTCCATATGAATTATATGACCTGAACTGCTTGTTCCAGTTAAGAAAATGAAAATCATTTATTCCGTCTTCATTAAGATCTAGTAAAATCGATGAATTAAATTCATTGAGTACTATATCCGGGTTGATGTCTGTATATAGTACTTCTGACTGCACTTTTCTCGTTAGCAAGAAGCTGCTTGCAAGGAGTGAGTATTGTACCAATTTTTTATTATGGTACATTGTCATAGTTTTATAAATGATTCGGAAAACGAAATGGATTTTCCTGAAATTGTAAATAAATAAAGCCCACTAGGTAAATAACTAATGTCAATTGTTTGCGAAAAATCTGGCGTTGTTTGCGAAATTACTTTTCCAGTCATATCTGAAATAGTAATTAATTCAAATTGTGAAGAATAATGACTAATGTATTTAATCTGTTCGGTTGCTGGATTAGGGTATAAGCTGAGTTCGGAGTTTTCATTATGGGTTGAAGTTTTTGGTGTTGCATAAACTGCGCTTACAGGTACTTTGTAATAACCTACTGAGTACGCCGGCAATGAAATGCATGTCTCATTAATATTAGGCATAGTGTAGCAACTCGGAATATTGGTAAAGGTACGAATAGCATCTGGATTTTCAGCTCTGATTTCAAATGGGTGCCACAAATCTGGAGTGCCATGACAGTCATAGCAATAGTTAAGATCGTATTTGGTGCTCAAACCTGATGTGCTATATGGCTGAAGTGCATCAATGCAATTTATGGTTGCCTCACCAAATTGGACGCCAATTGGCGCTCCGTAAATAGGGTGGTCAGGGTACAATGCTTGTAGATTTTCTCCGTTCAAGATTTGATGTTACTCGACAGAAAGTATATTTGAATAATAAACATAAATAGTATCGTGCAATCGTGTTATAAACGTGCTTACCTGCAAGTTTGGATTATTCCAAGAGATATATTGGTTGTTGCGAATGTATTTGAGATCTTGCCTTGAAATTGGAGATAGGTGCTTCATAACGTAGTAATTCGTGCGTCGTAGGTAAACACGTTGTGATTCACTTACATCAGGTATCAACCCATGTCTTTTCCTATCTGCGCAATCAGCATCTAACAACAAAGTATTTTGATATTCAGTGCCGTGGTAGTTATGAAAATGCGCATAAGTGAAAAAATTGCTTCTGTATTCACCTTCATAATTTATTTTTACATTTTGTAACCACCATTCCTGCAGGATAAAGGCGCTTACAAAAGAATTATTAAATATATTCATGCGTTCCATTACATTAGTTTCTGTGGGTATTGGTGTATATTCATCCAATATGTTCCATTCAGTTGTCCATAGTTCTTTTCTGTTAGCGGAGTTAAGATTAAAATTCAATATGGAATTGTGATAGTCGTACGATTCTAGAAACCGAGTTTTAATGAAATCTCTAAAGTTTCCATATAAAGGAATGTCAGATTTTCCTAGGATGCCATCGAAAGCAGGTTGCAAATTAGTGTCATAGCTTGAGTAATCAAAAATTGGGCATGAATAGAAATCATTATACATCATTGCAATATCTTGATAATTGTCTTTAGCAGCATAATAGGGGTGAATGATTATTGCATCAAATGCAAATGGTCCACCGGGCTCAGCCTTTGCGTTATAATAGCTTCGAAGTTGAGCGTTCCAATCATCCTCTGGATCTTCAAGGCCTTCAAGTTCGCTAGATTCCCTTTATGCATAGCCGAGGGCGTCAATATTCCTTGCTGGTATGCCAATTTTACAAGAAACAGTAGGGTCCAATTTAAAGGCATCTATATAGTTGTGGTCAATTTTCATTCCTGACGAAAATACATGATTTGCATATTCATCCCACCATTCTGAATCTGATTCGCCACCATTTATGTATGTCCAGTAATCAATAAAAGATTTCATTCCTAACATGTCAGTGCTCGATTTATAGTAATTTTCATTTCCAATTTCCACACCTACAACGTTCAGATTAGCAACGGCATTTTCTGATTGATTTTCTAAAAAGGTAACAATGTTTTTACACCTAGTTGCAGTTTCACTAAAAATATTCAAGCATAAGATGATGTCAACAGTTAGCCCAGGGTTTAGAGTTTGAATGTCATTTACAAGACTAACAAATTGCTCGATGGCTGATGGTTCACCTGCCGGTATCTCCTCTTGATTCGACCATTTTCTATAGAAACCTTGAAAGTCTTCCTTAAAATTATCAGCATTCATCCATAATACACAATTGTCACAAATGTAATCAGCAGTAAGGTCACTCAAAACCGATGATATATCCGCAGCTGTAACAATATCTATCTTATTATCTGTTACGTCATAAAAACGAATAATTTCTTCAATATCATATCCATAACCCTTTATGGGGTCGAGACCTGGAACACCATCAATGTTTCTATAAGGGCGTAAGTGCATAAATTTGGTTGTCCCACCTGCTGGGAATCGAAGCGATTTTGGTGCTAGTTCTATAAGCCATTGAATTGCGTCGTCGCTAGATTCTTCATAATAGGGTATTGCGCCAGGACTAAACAGGCTTCCAATATGTATGCCAAAAAGCCCATCATTTACTTCCTTAGATATGGACCCTAGAATTATGCCTGTTTCCATGGGGTGATTGAAAACCTTTGAATAGGTGGTATTATTATTCGTATATGGAATTTTGCCTAGTATTCTTAAATCTATTGAATCCACGGCTAAAGTGTCATAGTCCAAACTAAAAATGCTATCTAACCCATTTACATAGTCAAAAAGCGTATCGGCTTTTATTATATATGAATCAAGCTCGCTCGAGTCTATTTGGCAATATACTTTAGAAGAAGTGCATATAAAGATTATGCAAAGGGAGGGAATTAGCAATCTTCGGCATGAGTTGAAACAATTTACAGTTATACCCCTAATAAGGGCACGTAGCTCAGATGCTTGATGCTTGATGCTTTCATATGGTTAGAGATTGAGCATCTAAATTAATCAATTTTTTATTATTAAGCATTTTGACACATACATTGTCAATATTGCATTCGTTAGGCTGATAGGAATTACTTAAAGAGAACCTTGATATAAAACGCATACCACGCAAACCAATAAGCCGTAAAACCATTCATGGGAGTCAATCGACTCCCTTTTTTATTGCCGGAAATGCAGTATCCGAATACATCATATACATTTCCTTCAGCATCACGCATGATACCGGGCATTTGACCTGTATTTGGCGTGAAGATTAAATTTGAAGGATTCTGAAAAGCAGTAATATAATTATCTCGTTCACTGCCCACTACGATAATGTTTTTTCCGAAGGCGGTATCCGAAAGAATGCGCAGGCCATTCTTAAAATTGGCAAATCGATAGCAACGAGCTTCATCGCCGGAAACAATGCCGTAAAGCCTTTCTTTTGGATGTAAGGTGTCATTTTCCTGATCAACTTCAAAATAGATTTCTTTATCCTCGCGATAGGTGCCGTATGGATAACTGCTATAATCGCGTTGCATACCGGTTTCGGTGCTTACCACTTTGCTGTCTGGGAACATGGTTTTCCAGGTTGCCCAGGAGGTTTCTATTACCTGAAAAGTTTGTGCTTTTTTTTCATACAATTCTCCATTCACACATACTTGTTTCATCTGACTCCATGCCGAACGTGTTGTGCGATCGTACGGAATCACATTACTGTTATACAATAAACCGGAAACGCCGAATTCTGTTAGTTTACCGTTGATGGTTCTGTTCCATGCCATGCCTGATCCTGTGAGCGGACAATAATTTATCGACAGATAGGTGTCGTCCATAAAATCATTTACGATTTCATGCCAGTTTAAAATATTGTGCGGATATGCATGTAACTCATCACCCATTCTTACACCGATAATTAAATCATCGTCTTGCAGAAAGTCAACACGGTCTGCTGATATAAATACTGGATCGTCAATGGATTTGATACAATCCAGACGTTCGCACCCATCCTCTACCTTTTCAAGGTCAATGAGCCATTCGTCATATACTTTTCGCTCACCGGAAGACTGATTGTTCACTTCCTGAGTGCCGGCTTCTTCATGTTTGCAACTTACAGATAATCCAAACCATGTACCTGCCAGCAGGAAAATGTAATTTCGCCCTTTCATTCTACAACAAAGGTACTGTTATGCAGGGAATTCATATGTTAGAAACCATTATACGGACCAGAAGGTCAGTTAAACCGGAATCCTATACCAACGAACCGGTAAACGACGATATCATTGCCGCCATGCTGGAAAACGCACAATGGGCGCCAACGCATGCCCGCACAGAACCCTGGCGATTTGTTGTGTGCACGGGTGCCGGATTAAAAAAGTTTGCGCACTTTCAGGCCGGGTTATATAAATCGACGACACCACCGGAAACATTTAATCAGATTAAATATGATAAAATGTTAAGCGGTCCGGTTAAAGCTTCTCACCTTATTTTAATAGGCATGAAGCGTCAGTCTACCCAAAAACTGCCTGAAGTTGAAGAAGTGGCTGCTGTTTCCTGCGCCGTACAAAATATGTTGCTTACAGCACATGCCTATGGCGTTGGTGCTTATTGGAGTACCGGTGGTATGACTTATCATCCTGACATGCGCACGTTTATGCAACTTGAAGCGCAAGATCAATGTTTGGGTATGCTGTATGTCGGTAATTATTCAATGCCTGTTGCAGAAGGAAAACGCGGTGGAATGCAGGAAAAAGTTGTATGGTTGCGATCCTGAAAACATATTAATGCAATTGTAAGCAGTTACTTGCAGCTGCTACCTTTTTATATTGCCCGCGTTTAAGCATGACACGTATCGCCTTTTTTTTGTTGCTGCTTGAATCATAATAGGCTTTGGCAAACCGGTAACCCATATAATACCCTAAATCTGCCGGAACGCCATTCGTTTGTGAACCATTGTACAGCCAGTTGTCAAGCGCAAAAGGAGCTGCATCAATATCTTGTTGTAAAGCTATGCACAGAGAATCATAATGTGCATCACCATAACTGTGTATCTGATCATTGATATTCATGTCCAGAAATTCTACCGTAATAAAATCAGCTACACCTTCTAAGATCGACATATTCAAAAGGGAAAGTGATTTATTCCGGATGAGACTGGGCAATTCCCAAAATGGGATTCCGGTTTGTAAGGTATGCACTGTTTCATGGCCAATGTAGCCTGGTACATTAGGTACGCTATCCATAACGCTGCGCAACCAATCGTTGAGTTCACTTTTATCAGTTGTATAGTCGGCCAGTACAATTTCACTGCCAATCAGCAGGGTGTTTTTTGTTGTTGTGCCTCCTGTATTTAAACAGCCTATCGCAAAACATACATCAGGTTGTTTGTAACCGGGAATATTTTTTTCTAAACGCGCAAACACCGAATCGATTTGTGGTTTTAACGTTTCAATCAGGTTGGTATTTGCGCGTATGGATTGCCAAAATTTCGGACAAGCGTGAATTACCTGAACATATCTTTTTGCATTGAGCGCTCTTTTATCTATGAAATCCTGAAATGCTGCTGATGCGCGGTCGATATAAAGTCTTTGTATAACATCTACACTATCTGTATAGGTTTGCGCATAGGCTAATGAATCGTAGGCTTCCCAAAAATGATCAATATCTGAAGTAATGAAAGCATACGGTTTCGATTTGCCAAAGGATGAAGTTGAAAAACAACATACAACAATGAAAAAAATAACCTTGATAGATTTGAGAGGCATACAGGTTTTATACAACATTATGTTAAAAATAGAACAGGATAATCAATCAGGCCTTTCGATGTTTCCAGGCAAAGGCGATTCTGGCAGCACCATACACTTCTAGCGCACTCCACGGAATGGCATATGGTAAAATCGAAAAAGGTAATACGGATAAATTTCCAATAACTATCCACATCAACAGAAATCCGTTAATCCAGGCAAGGATACAGGTTTCGGTGAGGGAGTGTTTTTTAGAAAGGATATAGATGATACTGGCAAGGGCCAACGACCACACCCCCCATATCGCTCCGTTCACCGGCGCAGCAGGAAATGTAAGTCCCATATCGGCATAATGCGACACCCAGGCGTCTTTTAATAATAATTGATTTCTGAGAAATTCGTGAATGCTAATCCAAAGTGTCGCCAGTAATATGGGTACAACAGGTGATTTCTTCATAAGGTGCCGGGTTTGATGTTCAGATTATAGACTCAAAAATACATTTATCCGCAGATACAGGCCAAGGGAATGTCCAATAATATGCCCCTGTTTTCGTTATTCGGGGTGTTGGCTCGTATTTAGGAGATTGTTAGGGAATAATATCCTAATTTTGAGCCTGTAATTCAATAAACAAAGACCATATGTTAAAAAGGCTCTTCTCATTGGTACTGATGTCAGCTGCTGTCAGTGCTTTTGCCCAAACGGATTCTACATCATCCTTAAACCTGCCTACTACGTTGAATGAAGACCAGTCACGCGATCGGTTTTTAATCAGTTTTCATTGGGATGGCTGGATGGGTGCTCCGGATTCGCTCAAGGTTAAAGGACTTTCCAGCGGTTTAGGTATTCATTCACTCTATGATATTCCACTGGGTAGTGATAAGGTAAGTTTTGCCATTGGTGCCGGATTTAGCTGGTCAAATTATTATAATAATGCCTTGTTTGCCTACGACAGCACAACAACTTATATCGACCCGTTGACTGATGAGGACACCATTGGTTATGACAAGAATAAATTTGTAATCAGTTATTTTGAAGTGCCGGTAGAATTCCGATTCCGCACAAAGGAAAATAATTCAGGTAACCGGTTTAAGGTAGCTGTTGGTTTCAAGGGTGGATATATGCTTTCTAACCATACAAAATTTGTTGGTGAAGATTATCTGACCGGTAGCTCCGATCAAATCAAGTACAAACAATATCGCATTAAGAATGTGAGCACGTTACAATACGGCCCCACTTTACGGGTTGGATATGGTAAGGTAAATATTCAGGCATACTATGGTTTAGCCGGTATTTTTGAAGATGGAAAAGGTCCTTCCGGTACACCGCTTACAGTTGGTGTTTCCTTTAATCCGTTTTAAGTAACGACAAAATATGTTGAGAACCCTTCGCAAACCCTGCGAAGGGTTCTGTATTTTTAGGTCGCACCACCATGAAAGATTTTGTTGATTTACCGGTTCAGGAGATGCTTTCAGCCATCAGAAGTGGCGATCGTGTGTCACTTGCACGTGCTATTACCTTAACAGAAAGCAAGCGACCGGACCATAGAAAAAAAGCCATCGACCTGCTTACGGCTGCATACCCGTTTAGTGGTAACAGCATGCGCATCGGTATAACCGGTTCACCCGGTGCAGGCAAGAGTACTTTCATCGAGGCATTGGGTATGTTTCCACCCCTGTCACAAAAACAGATTGGTGTACTGGCGGTTGATCCGAGCAGTCGCATGAGTAAAGGGAGTATTCTGGGTGATAAAACCCGCATGCAGCAATTATCACGCATGCCAAATGTATTTATCAGGCCCTCAGCAAGTGGCAACCATTTAGGCGGAGTTGCAGCAGCTACCAGAGAAAGTATTATTTTATTGGAAGCAGCAGGCTTCAATACCATTTTGGTAGAAACAGTAGGCGTTGGTCAGAGCGAAACGGATGTGTATGATATCACCGATATTTTTTTGTTGTTATTAATTCCGGGAGCAGGGGATGAATTACAGGGTATCAAACGCGGTATAATGGAAATGGCGGATGGTATTTTGATTAATAAATCTGACGGTTCAAATCAGGAAAGAGCACAATTGGCAAAGGTTGAGGTGGAAAGAGCCGTGCATTTGTTTCAGGCAAAGCCTTCCGGATTACCCACCTGGGTACTGAATATATCTGCCACCACCGGACTTGGTCTGGATACGGTTTGGCAGCAAATAGAACACTATTTTCAGGAAACAACTGCCTCCGGATACCTGCAATCGCGCAGAACCGAACAGCGAGAAAAGTGGTTCAGGGAAGCCCTGCATGACGGATTATTACAAATAATTACCAGCCATCCCCAATACACAGAACTTCTCTCTAATGCCCTCCGGGATGTCGTTTCAGGGCAAACACTGCCACCTACCGCCATCAGTACTCTGATGGCAAACATCAGACTTGCCTGAAAAATGTTAGCGCTCGCCGATTGATTAAAATCACCGCTTTTCCTGACCCAAGTCATACATTCCACTTTCGGTACATGTGATCTTTACCTACCTAAATCACAATGTATATGGACTTCAATCCGAATCTCAAATTTGACGAAATTATTGTTCGATATGCCTTACTCATCGGTGTAGGTATTGTATTAGGTGTAATGCATGCTTATTGGTTAACGCCATTAGCAATGGGCATTTTCTTAACTGCAATATTGGGCTGGTGCCCAGTTAAGGCAATGATGAAAGGTAAAAAAGCTTCTGCGTCGTAATTCATCGTTCTGTTAAAACGACGCATGACACGAGCAATCGTGCCATACGGTTGTCTTTTCTTTGAGTATGCCTGAAAAAATAGCCCGCCGCCCGGTGGGCTGTTTTCGTTTATATTGTAAACCTTTTATTATTGTGGTGATTATTGAATCACTTATTTAAACATCACCACATGCAACCTAAAAGAGGCATCAACTTTTTTTTCGCGGTAATCGCCTTCACCATCGGCCTGACCTTATGGAAGGATATCGATATTAAAAACCGAACACTCGAAGATCCCGCGATTGATATTTTGTATATCATCGTTTTGGCAGCATTGATCTTTATGATTCTAAAAGACTTTGTCAGGCCAAAAGACAAACAATAACCAACCACAACCTTCTTTCCAACTTCCCGGCTTCCAGTCTTACCGCCTGCCCGCCT
>ERZ795044.2684-NODE-2684-length-15344-cov-12.716986_pt1 | contig 15344 bp, 12 predicted proteins | sample MGYA00375128_ERZ795044 | MGnify/ENA primary metagenome ERZ795044 (study PRJEB30173, sample SAMN05720213) | anaerobic digester metagenome | isolation source: active sludge of municipal wastewater-treating anaerobic digesters | place: USA | collected 2014-12-22 ... | reverse complement strand
GCCCCTCGGTGCTGAACACGCTGATGCTGCTCGGCTCGGTGATCGCCATCACGGTCATCCTGGGCGTCGCGCTGGCGCTGCTGGTCAATGAATCATTCCCGGGCCGCGGCATCGTGCGCGTGCTGCTGATCTCGCCCTTCTTCGTGATGCCCACGGCCAACGCGCTGCTGTGGAAGCACATGATGATGAACCCAGTCTACGGCGTGCTCGCGCAGGTGGCGATCTTCTTCGGAAGCACGCCGGTCGACTGGCTCACCGACCACCCGCTGTTCTCGGTGATCCTGATGGTGGCCTGGCAGTGGCTGCCCTTCGCCTGCCTGATCTTCATCACCTCGCTGCAGAGCCTGGACCGCGACCAGATGGAGGCCGCCGGCATGGACGGCGCCAACGCGCTGCAGAAGTTCTGGTTCCTCACGCTGCCGCACCTGGGCCGGCCGATCGCGGTGGTCGTGATGATCGAGATGATCTTCCTGATGAGCGTGTTCGCCGAGATCTTCACCACCACCGGCGGCGGGCCCGGCAACGAGAGCACCAACGTCGCCTTCCTGATCTTCAAGCAGGCGCTGATGAACTTCGACGTCGGCGTGGCCTCGGCCGGCGCGCTGTTCGCCGTCGTGCTGGCCAACATCGCCGCGGTGTTTCTGATCCGCATGATCGGCAAAAACCTCGACTGACGCCTGGACTGATGACCATGAAGCACCTTGCACTGATCGTCCGCACGCTGGCGGCCTGGAGCATCACCCTGCTGATCGTCTTCCCGCTGATCTGGCTGGTGATCACCGCCTTCAAGACCGAGCAGCAGGCCATCGCGATCCCGCCGCAGCTGTTCTTCACGCCCACGATGGAGAGCTTCCACGAGGTCGACGAACGCAGCGACTACTTCCTCTTCGCGAAGAACTCCGTCATCACCAGCGTCGTGTCGACGCTGCTGGGCCTGCTGATCGCCGCGCCGGCGGCGTACTCGATGGCCTTCTTCCGCACGAAGCGGACCCGCGACATCCTGATGTGGATGCTGTCGACCAAGATGATGCCGGCAGTGGGCGCCCTCGTTCCGATCTACGTGATGGCGCAGACCGCGGGCCTGCTGGACTCGCTGACGGCACTGATCATCGTCTTCACGCTGTCCAACCTGCCGATCATGGTGTGGATGCTGTACTCGGGCTTCAAGGACATCCCGGCCGACATCCTCGAGGCGGCGCGCATGGACGGCGCGAGCATCTGGGGCGAGTTCCTGCACGTGATCCGCCCGCTGGCCATGGGCACGCTCGCCTCCACCGGGCTGCTGTGCCTGGTGATGAGCTGGAACGAGGCCTTCTGGTCGCTCAACCTCGGGTCCTCGCGGGCCGGCACGCTGGCCACGCTGATCGCCTCGTATTCGAGTCCCGAAGGCCTGTTCTGGGCCAAGTTGTCGGCGGCCTCGCTGATGGCCATCGCACCCATCGTCGTCGTCGGCTGGTTCAGCCAGAAGCAGCTCGTCCAGGGCCTGACTTTCGGCGCCGTCAAGTAACGCACACAGGAGCATTCACCATGGCATTCCTCGAACTCAAGGGCGTCGAGAAGTTCTTCGGTCCCCTGCGCGCCATCAAGGGCGTCGACCTGCGCATCGAGAAGGGCGAGTTCATCGTCTTCGTCGGCCCCTCGGGCTGCGGCAAGTCGACCCTGCTGCGCATGATCGCGGGCCTGACCGAGATCGACGGCGGCAGCCTGCACCTGGACGGCCGCGACATCACCAAGCTGCCGTCGAGCAAGCGCGACCTGGCGATGGTCTTCCAGAGCTATGCGCTGTACCCGCACATGAGCGTGTTCGACAACATGTCGTTCGCGCTGCGCCTGGCCAACGTCGACAAGAAGATCATCGACGAGAAGGTCGGCCGGGCCGCCGAGATCCTGAACCTGACACAGTACCTGCAGCGCACGCCGAAGGAACTGTCGGGCGGCCAGCGCCAACGCGTGGCCATCGGCCGCGCGATCGTGCGCGCACCCAAGGTCTTCCTGTTCGACGAGCCGCTGAGCAACCTGGACGCGGCGCTGCGCGGCCAGACGCGCGTGGAGATCGCCAAGCTGCACCGCGACCTGGGCGCGACGACGATCTACGTCACGCACGACCAGGTCGAGGCGATGACGCTGGCGGACCGCGTGGTGGTGCTGCGCGATGGTGCGATCGAGCAGGTCGGCTCGCCGCTGGAGCTGTACGACAGGCCGGCGAACCAGTTCGTCGCCCAGTTCATCGGCACGCCGCAGATGAACATCGTCGACACCACTGCACTGCCGGGCCTGCGCGAGGTGGTCGGCGCGGTGGATGCGCCCGACGGCTTCATCGGCGTGCGCCCCGAGAGCGTGATGGTGCGCCCCGCCGGCAGTGGCAAGCTCGCCGGCCACGTCGAACTGATCGAGCAGCTCGGCGCCGACACGCTGATCCACACCAAGGTCAACGGCGGCGTGCAGATCGTCTCGCGCCAGGCCGAACGCTCCACGCTGCACCCCGGCGACGCCGTCGGCCTGGACATCGCGCCGGCGTCGTACCACCTGTTCGATCGCCAGGGGCGCACCGTCGCGGCCCAGGCCGGGAGGCACTGACCATGACTGGATCCCTGCAAGGCAAGGTGGCCGCCATCACCGGTTCGGCCTCGGGCATCGGCCTGGCCAGCGCCGAGGCGATGCTCGCCGCCGGCGCGCGTGTCGTGCTCGTCGACCGCGACGCCGCCCGCCTCGCGGCGCTGCGCGAGCGGCTCGGCGAGGCGGCCCTCCCGCTGGTGCTCGACCTGCTCGACCCGGCGGCCTGCAAGACGCTGCTGCCGCGGGTGCTGGAGCTGGCGGGAGGTCTCGACATCTTCCACGCCAACGCCGGCCTGTACGTCGGCGGCGACCTGGTCGATGCCGACGTCGACGCGATCGACCGCATGCTGAACCTGAACGTCAACGTCGTGATGAAGAACGTGCACGACGTGCTGCCGCACATGATCGAGCGCGGGTCCGGCGACATCATCGTCACGAGCTCGCTGGCGGCGCATTACCCGACGCCCTGGGAGCCGGTGTATGCCGCCTCCAAGTGGGCGATCGACTGCTTCGTGCAGACGGTGCGGCGCCAGGTCTTCAAGCACGGCATCCGCGTCGGCGCGATCTCGCCCGGCCCGGTGATCACCGCGCTGCTGGCCGACTGGCCGCCCGAGAAGCTGAAGGAGGCCCGAGAGTCCGGCAGCCTGATCGAGGCCAGCGAGGTGGCCGAGGTCGTGATCTTCATGCTGACCCGCCCGCGCGGCATGACCATCCGCGACGTGGTCATGCTGCCCACCCACTTCGACTTGTAGGCGACCGCGATGAATACCCTGCTGCACCTGGGCCTGGGCTCCTTCCACCGCGCCCACCAGGCCGTCTACCTGCACGAGCTGATCAAGACCGGCGACACCTCGTGGACGCTGGCCGGCGGCAACACCCGCCCCGACATGGCCGAGACCCTGGCCGCGCTGGCGGCGCAGGGCGGCGCCTACACGCTCGAGACCATCTCGCCGGCCGGCGAGCACCGCTACGAGCGCATCACTTCGATCCGCAAGGTGATCCCCTATGCCGCCGACCTCGCCGGTCTGATCGCCGAAGGCGCGAGCCCGGCGACGAAGATCATCTCCTTCACCGTCACCGAGGCGGGCTACTACCTCGACGCGAAGAACCGGCTCGACCTGAACTTCGCCGACCTCGCCGCCGACCTGCAGGCGGCGAAAGCTGGCCGTCCCGGGAGCACGATCTATGCGGCGCTCACGGCGATCCTGCGCGCGCGCCGCGCCGCCGAGGCCGGGCCGGTCACGCTGCTGAACTGCGACAACCTGCGCCACAACGGCGACCGTTCTCGCAGCGGCCTGCTGCAGTTCGTCGACCTGCTCGGCGACAGCGACCTGCGCGCGTGGATCGAGGCGAACACGACCAGCCCGAACGCGATGGTCGACCGCATCACGCCGCGCCCGGCGCCCGAGGTGCGCGAGCGTGTCAAGGCCGCCACCGGCGTGGACGATCCCGTAGCGCTGATGGGCGAGAGCTTCATCCAGTGGGTGATCGAGGACCGTTTCGCCGCCGGCCGGCCGGCCTGGGAGAAGGTGGGCGTGGAGATGGTGGCCTCCGTCGACCCCTACGAGGAGGCGAAGATCCGCCTGCTCAACGCCACGCACAGCTGCATCGCCTGGGCCGGCACGCTGGCCGGCTTCCTGTACATCCACGAGGGCACGCACGACGCCGAGATCCGCCGGCTCGCCCACGACTACGTCACCGACGACACGATTCCTTGCCTTCATTCGCCCGGGAAGCCGAGCCCGATCGACCTGGCCGCCTACCGCGACATCGTGCTCGACCGCTTCGGCAACCCGGCCATCCGCGACACCAACCAGCGCGTGGCGATGGACGGCTACAGCAAGATCCCCGGCTTCATCGTGCCGACGATCCGCGAGCGGCTGGCGGCGAACGCCTCGATCGCCAGCGTGGCAATGCTGCCGGCGCTGTTCCTCGCCTACCTGCAACGCTGGCACCGCGGGCAGATCCCCTACACCTACCAGGACCAGGCGATGGACCCGGCATCGGCGCACGCGATCTGCGAGTCGGCCGACCCGGTGGCCGCCTTCGCTGCAGACAAGGTATTGTTCGGGCCACTGGCCGGCGACGAGCGCCTGGTCGCCGCACTGCGCACCGCGAGCGCGCGTGTGGCCGACTTCGTGCGGCGGCGCAGCCCTTGACCGAGAAGACGATTCAGAAGGACCCGCCATGGCCCTGCAACGCGTCCGCAGCCCGGAGCTGGAGCATGACGTCGGCCGCACGCCCAACCTGGGCTACGAGCCGGCGGGCACCTACGGCTTCGTGCGCTTCCTCGAGCATGGCTTTCCGAATCCGCTGGTGCGCTGGCACTACCACGAGGAGTACGAGCTGCACCTGATCGTGGCCACGCGCGGCAAGGTGTTCGTGGGCGACTACATCGGCCAGTTCGAGCCCGGCCACCTGGTGCTGACCGGCCCGCGCCTGCCGCACAACTGGATCTCCACCGAGGTGCCCGAGGGCGGCGTGGCGCTGCGCGACATGGTGCTGCAGTTCGCCGATGCGCCGCTGCGCCAGGCGGCGGCGCAGATCCCGGAGCTGGCCGAGGCGCTGCCGCTGCTCGAGCGGGCGCGCTACGGCATCGAGTTCTTCGGGCTGTCCGAGCGCATGCGCGAGCGCATCACGCGCGTCAAGCAATTGCACGGGCTGCAGCGCTTCGCCGAGTTCACCGAGCTGCTCGGCGAGCTGGCCGGCAGCAACGACTACCGGCTGCTGTCCACCGTGCAGCTGCAGAGCTTCGATGACGACGCGGCGCTGGCGCGCATCAGCGGCATCGTCGACTTCCTCACCGAGCACTACAGCGAGAACTTCTCGATGGCCGACCTGTGCGCGCGGCTGGACATGACGGAGAGCAGCTTCTCGCGCTACTTCCGCCGCGCCACCGGCAACAGCTACACCGACTTCGTCAACCGGCTGCGCATCAACAAGGCCTGCCAGCTGCTGATGGAGACCGACCGCTACATCACCAACGTCTGCTACGACGTCGGCTTCAACAACGTCGCGAACTTCAACCGGCGCTTCCTGCAGGTCAAGGGCATGACGCCCAAGGAGTTCCGCCGCCAGGCGGAGGCGCGCTACGGCGCGGCGGCCTGAGCGCGCGACCCGCGACCAACGCGTTCCCGGCCCGGCCGGTTACCGAGTTACATGCCCGCATCAATCGTCGGGCCGGGTCTGCCATGGAGGCGCCTGCTCGGGTTCTAATCCACCTTTGTGCGCGTCCCCGGTGCCACTTCGAGGCCTACCGCCATGAACCAGCTCGATCAGCTCAAGCAACACACCGTCGTCGTCGCCGACACCGGCAACTTCCGGCAACTGGCGCAGTTCGCCCCGCGCGACGCGACGACGAACCCGTCGCTGATCCTGAAGGCGGTCCAGCAGGCCGAGTACGCGCCCTTGCTGGCCGAGACCGTGGCCGCGCACCGCGGCGAGCCGCTCGACGCGATCGTCGACCAGGTGCTGGTGCGCTTCGGGCGCGAGATCCTGACGGTGGTGCCGGGCCGCGTCTCGACCGAGGTCGACGCGCGCCTGAGCTTCGACACCGCCGCCACCGTCGAGCGCGCGCACCGCATCATGGCGCTCTACGAAGGCGCCGGCATCGGCCGCGACCGCGTGCTGATCAAGATCGCCTCGACCTGGGAAGGCATCCAGGCCGCCCGCATCCTCGAGCACGAAGGCATCCACTGCAACCTGACGCTGCTGTTCGCGTTCTGCCAGGCGGTGGCCTGCGGCGAGGCCGGCGTGCGCCTGATCTCGCCCTTCGTCGGCCGCATCTACGACTGGTACAAGAAGAGCGCCGGCGCCGCCTGGGACGAGGCGGCGAACGCCGGCGCCAACGACCCGGGCGTGCGCTCGGTGGCGCAGATCTTCGAGTACTACAAGAAGTTCGACATCGCCACCGAGGTGATGGGCGCGAGCTTTCGCAACGTCGGCCAGATCACCGCGCTGGCCGGCTGCGACCTGCTGACGATCAGCCCCGACCTGCTGGCCGCACTGCAGGCCAGCGAGGCGCCGCTGCCTCGCGCGCTCGACGCCGCCGGCGCGAAGTCGGCCCCGATCCATGCCGTGTCCTACGCGGAGGCCGGCTTCCGCTGGGCCCTGAACGAGGACGCGATGGCCACCGAGAAACTCTCCGAAGGCATCCGCGCGTTCGCCGCGGACGCCGTCAAGCTCGACAAGATGATCCAGGAGTTGGCACGATGAACACCTTCACCCGCTGCGACCAGACCGAGGCCTGGGCCGCCCTGAGCGGCCACTTCGAGGCCCACGGCCGCGACTTCGACCTGCGCGAGGCCTTCGCCCGCGACGCCGGCCGCTACACGGCGATGAGCGTCGAGGCGCCCGAGGTCTTTGCCGACCTGTCGAAGAACCTGCTCGACGCGGCGACGCTGCGCTTCCTGCTCGACCTGGCGCGCGAGTGCGGCGTCGAGGCGCGCCGCGACGCGATGTTCGCCGGCGAGCCGATCAACCCGACCGAGGGCCGTGCCGTGCTGCACACCGCGCTGCGCGCGCCGCGCGGCCAGGCGCCGTTCAGCGACGAGGTGCACCGCGTGCTCGACGCGATGCTCGCCTACGTCGAGACGGTGCGCGACACCGCCAACAGCGGCATCCGGCACGTGGTCAACATCGGCATCGGCGGCAGCGACCTCGGCCCGCAGATGGTCGTGCCCGCGCTCGACCCCTTCGTCCACCCGGGCATCACCTTCCACTTCGTCTCGAACGTCGACGGGCACGACATCACGCCGGTGCTGCGCAAGCTCAAGCCCGCCGAGACGCTGTTCGTGATCGCCAGCAAGACCTTCACGACGCAGGAGACGATGGCCAACGCGCACGCCGCGAAGGACTGGTTCCTCGCCCACGGCGGCACCGACACGGCGAAGCATTTCGTCGCCACGACCACCAACATCCCGGCCGCGGCCGAGTTCGGCATCAGCACCACCTTCGGCTTCTGGGACTGGGTGGGCGGTCGCTACTCGCTGTGGTCGGCCATCGGCCTGCCGATCGCGCTGGCCATCGGCGCCGACCACTTCCGCGCGCTGCTCGCCGGCGCGCACGCGATGGACCGGCACTTCGCCACCGCGCCGGCGGCGCAGAACCTGCCGCTGCTGCTGGGCCTGGTCGACGTCTGGTACCGCAACTTCCACGGCTTCACGAGCCGCAGCGTCGCGCCCTACCACCAGGGCCTGCGCCGGCTGCCGGCCTACCTGCAGCAGCTCGAGATGGAGAGCAACGGCAAGTGCGTCGACTTCGCCGGCGACCGGCTGCCCTTCGGCACCAGCCCGGTGGTCTGGGGCGAGGCCGGCACGAACGGCCAGCACGCCTACTTCCAGATGCTGCACCAGGGCACCGACGTGGTCCCGGTCGAGTTCATCCTCGTCAAGCGCCCCACGCACGACCTGGCCGACCTGCACACCAAGCTGCTGGCCAACGGCCTGGCGCAGTCGCAGGCGCTGATGCTGGGCAAGACCACCGAGCAGGCGCTGGGCGAGAAGGCGCCGACCGCGTCGAAGGCGCTCGACCCGGCGACGATCGCCCGGCACCGCACCTTCCCGGGCAACCGGCCGAGCACGACCTTCGTGCTGGACCGGCTCACGCCGACGTCGCTGGGCGCGCTGATCGCGATGTACGAGCACCGCGTGTTCACCAGCGGCGCGCTGTGGGGCATCAACAGCTTCGACCAGTGGGGCGTGGAACTCGGCAAGGCACTGTGCAACGACCTGCTGCCGCGCCTGGGCACCGGCGACACCGCCGGCCTGGACGCCTCGACCGCCGGGCTGATGCAGCGGCTGCTGGCCTGAGCACGCGACCGGGCGCCGCCGCATGAACATCGTCTTCGACTTCGGCGGCGTGCTGCTGCGCTGGGTCCCGCACGAGGTCGTCAGCCAGGTGCTGCCGGCGCGCACGCCCTCGGCCGAGGCCGCCCACGCGCTGGTGGCCGACTTCTTCCAGAACTTCACCGGCGACTGGCAGGCCTTCGACCGCGGCACGATCGAGCCCGGGCCCCTGGCGCAGCGCATCGCGGCCCGCACCGGCCTGGCGCTGGACGAGGCGCACGCGGTGATCGACGCGATCCCGCACGCGCTCGTGCCGGTGCCCGGCACGGTGGCGCTGCTCGAGCGGCTGCACGCGGCCGGGCGCCCGCTGTACTACCTGTCGAACATGCCGGCGCCGTTCGCCGACCACCTCGAGGCGAACCGCCCCTTCATGGGCCTGTTCCGCCAGGGCGTGTTCTCGGCCCGTGTCCGGCTCGTCAAGCCCGAGCGCGAGATCTTCGACCACGCGGTGGCGGCCTTCGGCATCGACCCGGCGAACTCGCTCTTCATCGACGACTTCGAGCACAACGTCGAAGCCGCGCGCGCCGCCGGCTGGCAGGCGCTGCATTTCCGCGACCCGGAGCAATGCGCCGCCGACCTCGAGGCGATGGGCCTGGTCTGAGGCCCGGCCGGCCCTGACGTCGGCACGGGCCTGCGCGTCACTGGGGCATGGAGACTCCCTGGGCGTGACCGGCATGGACGTTTGTGGCATCGTGTTCCGATGGGTGACGAGGCGGGGCCGGAAGGCCGCGACCCACGCGATCGCCCGCACCCCGGGGAGCCATGGACAAAGCCGCCTTCATGCAGGCCTGCCGCGAAGGCGGGGCCCAGATCGCCTCGGCGCTGCGCACCTTGCAGCGGGACTACGGCGGCGCGCTGCTGCGCGAGAGCCTGTCGTCGGTGGGCGACCTCGACACTGCGCGCGACCTCGCGCAGGACACGCTGATCAAGGTCTGGCGCCGCTGCGCGTCGTACCGTGGCGAGTCGGAACTGTTCCCGTGGCTGAAGAGCATCCTGCGCAACAGCGTCATCGACCTGCTGCGCCGGCGCCGGCCCGAGCAGGCGCTGCACGACGACGCCGGGCAGCCGCTGCTCGAGGTCGAGGCGGCCCTGCTCGAGTTTCGCCAGGGGGCGGCGCCGACGGCGGAGCAGGTCGTGCACACGGCGCAGCTTGAGGCGGTCTACCGTGACTGCGCCGAGCGCTTCGCGAAGGACCATCCGATGGCGGCGTCCGTGATCCGCTGGATCGCCGAGGACGACCTCAGCCACGAGCAGGTCGGCGAACTGCTGCAGCGCACGCCCGGGGCGACGCGCGAGTACATCTCGCAGTGCCGCAAGAAGGCGCGCCACTACTTCCGGGCCTGGTACGAACTGGCCGCGCGCGAGGCCGGGGGCACGCCGTGACCACCGGCCGCGACGACGACGACTGGTTCGAGGCCATGGCCGGCCGGCCGCGCCCGGGCACCGACCCGGCGACGCTGCTCGAGGCGACCTGGCTGCGCGCGGCGCTGCGCGCCTGGCCGCGCGAACTGCCCGAGGCCGCCTGGCCGGCCGATGCGCCGCAGGCGTTGGTCGAGCGTGCGCGCGCCGATGGCGTGCTGGCCGGGGGCTGGTGCGCCGGCTGCGGCGCGCGCTGGCGCCGGTGGGTCGAGGCGGTCGGCCGCGGGCCGCGCTGGGCGGGCGCGCTGGGCCTGGCCGCGGCGGCGCTGGGCGTGGCCGTCGTGCTGGGCGTGTGGCGCCCGGCGCACGGGCCGGCCGACGGCGACGAAGGCGTGCCGGTGCTGCGCGGAGCGCCGGCCGACGGCGTCTGGCTGCTGCAGTCGGCCGACCCGACCGGCTTGCGCGATCGCATCGCCGGCGAGCTGCAGTCGGCGGGCGTGACCACGCTGCGCCGCTACGAGCGCCTCGGCCGCCTGGGCCTGGACGCCGACCTGCCGTCGCCGCCCCCGCCGGCCCTGCTCGAGGCCCTGCGCCGCCTGGGCGTGCAGCCCGGCGCCGACGGCAGCCTGCGCGTCGAGGTCGAACAGGCCGCGCCGTGACCCTGCGCCTGGCCGTCGCGGTGCTCGCGTTCGGCCTGGCCGGCGTGGCGGGGGCGCAGCCGGCGTCGCCCGCGGCGCTGGCGGACGCGGCCTGCGCGGCGGTCGACCGGGGCCAGGCGCCGCAGCCGCCCGGCGACTTCGACGACCTGCTGCGCGCCGACCCGCCGCGCGCGCTGGCCGCCGCCTGCGCGTCGCGCCCGGACGGCGAGACCTTCGAGACGGCGCAGGCGGTCGGCGAGGCGCTGCTGGCCGTCGGCCAGCTCGACGCCAGCGCCGCGCTGCTCGACGCCTTGCGCGCCCAGGCCGAGGCCGACCCGCGCACGCCGGCGGCGCGCCACGGCCGGCTGGCGCTGGCGCTGGGGTCGCTGGCGCACGAGAAGGGCGAGGCCGACGTCGCGGCCGGGCACTTCGCCCGGGCCGAGGACGCGCTGCGCGCCGCCGGCCAGACGCGCACCCGCCTGTACGCCGCGGTGCGCGTCGGCCGCGCCGCGAGCTGGCTGCACCGCCGCCAGCCGGGCGACCTCGAAGCCGCCGAGGCCGCGCTCGACGAGGCCGGCGCCACGCTGGCGGCGCTGGGCCGGGCCGACACGCCGCAGATGGGCGACGTGCACAACTTCCGCAGCATCGTCGCCCACGCGCGGCAGGATCTGCCCGGGGCCGTGCGCTGGGCGCGCGAGGAGATCGCGCTGATGGAGCGCCTGGGGCAGGGCGACGCCCCCGAACTGCTGCACGCCTACACCACGGTGGGCGCGCTGCTGTCGCAGCTCGGCCGCTACGACGAGTCCGAGGCGGCCTTCAACGCCGGACTGCGCATCATGGCGCTGCACCCCGAGGGCGAGCCCGCCGGGCAGCTGGGCATCCTCGGCAACCTCGCCACGCTGCACCTCGACCGCGGCGACTACCGGGCCGCGCTGCCGGTGGCCGAGCGCGCGCTGGCGCTGGCGCGCCGCGTCTATGGCGAGCGCTCGCCGCGCACCGTGACGCCGCTGACCACGCGCGCCACCGCCGAGCGCAACCTCGCGCAGTTCGCACGCGCACAGCACAGCTACGAGGAGGCGCTCTCGGTCGCCGCCGAGCATGCCGCGGCGATCGGGCCGCTGCGCCGGCTGCGGCTCGTCGAGGCCCACGCGGCATTGCGGCTGGCGCTGGGCGACACCGACGGCGCCCGCGCCGCGCTCGACGAGGCGCGGCGCATCGCCGCCGCCGGCGACGCCAACCTGGGCTACTGGCACGGCCGCATCCTGCGCGCCGGGGCCAAGCTCTCGGCGCGCGCCGGCGACTGGGCGGCGGCCGATGCCGGTTTTGCCGAGGCCTCGCAGCGCATCGGCGCGGTCATCGGCGACCGGCATCCCTACGTGCTGGCGATGACCGCCGAGCGCTGCGTCGCCCAGGCCCGCGGCAGGCTCCCGGGCGACGCCTGCGCGACGCTGCCGGACCGGCTCGACGACCTGCGGGACGCCGCGCCGTTCTACCGCTTCATCGTCCAGGCCGCGCTGGCCATCGACGCCGAGGCGCAGGGCCGCCGCGCCGAGGCGCGCGAGCGCCACCTGCAGGCGCTGGCGGCGGCCACCAGCGCCGGCGGCCCCGACCCGCTGTGGTCGGCCTACGACGCCCTGGCCACGCAGCTGCGTGCCGCGGGCGAGCACCACCTGGCGGTCGTCGCCGCGAAGCAGGCCGTCGAACAGATCGAGGTGATGCGCCGCGACCTGGGCGCCGACGCGCGCCGGCTCGAACGCGGCTTTCTGGCCGACAAGCTCGGCGTCTACCGGCGCCTGGCCGACTGGCTGACCGAGGACGGCCGCATCGACGAAGCGCTGGACGTGCTGCGCCTGCTCAAGCAGGAGGAGTTCAGCGACTTCGTGCGCGGCGACGCCGGCCCGGCCGACGCGTCCGGCGCGGGGCGCCTGCGCACGCCGCGCGACGCCCGGCTGATCGACGCCTGGGAACGCCTGCGCGACAGCGCGGCGGCCGGCGCCGCGCCCGAGTCCGGCCCCGAACCGCGCACCGAGGCCGAGCGCGAGCGCCAGCGCCGCACCTTCGCCCGCCAGGCCGATGCCGAGGCGGCCCGCGTCGCCGCGTGGCGCGAGTTCCTCGCCGCCCACGCGCAGGGCGCCGGCGGCCCGGCCACGGCCGGTCCGCCGCCGGCCGCGCCGGGCCTGGTGCCGCCGGGCGAACTGCATGTCTGGGCGTACCCGGCACCGGACCACGTCAACCTCGTGCTCGACGCGCCGGGGCGGCGCGAGGTGCTGCGCGTCGCGCTCGACGCCGCGGGGCTGGCGCGTGCCGTCGGGCGGCTGCTCGGCGACATCGCGCGGCGTGCGCCGGTGCAGACGCAACTCGCCGAACTGCACGCCGCCTTCGGCGTGCCGATCGACGCCGCCGCCCGCCGCGCCGGGGCACACCGGCTCGTGCTGCACCTCGACGGCGTGCTGCGCTACCTGCCCTTCGCGGCACTGCACGACGGCCGCGGCTACTTCGGCGAGCGCTACGCGATCGAGCAGCGCATCGACAGCGCGGCGGCGGCACCGGTGCCGCGCGGTCCGGCCACGCTGCGCGCGGTGGGTGTCACGCGGGCGCTGGGCGGCCTGGCGCCGCTGGCGGGACTGGCACGCGAGGTCTGCGGCATCGTCGACGGCGAGGTGCAGGGCATGGACCCGGGTGAAGCCAGCTGCGCCGCCGGCGGGCGGGGTCGCGGTGCCGTGCCCGGTGCGGCCTGGCTCAACGACCGCTTCACCGCCGACCGCCTGGCGCAGGTGGCCGGCGACGGCCGCGCGGACCGCCGCGACCTGATGCACGTCGGCACCCATTTCGTGCTTCGGCCCGGCAACATGACGCGCTCGTGGCTGCTGCTCGGCGACGGCCAGCGCCTGCACCTCGACGAGCTGGCGCGACTCGACTTCGCTGGCCAGGACCTGGTCACGCTGTCGGCCTGCGAGACCGGCCTCGGCGGCGGCGACGAGCGCGCGTCCGGCCAGGAGGTCGACGGACTGAACACCCTCGTCGTGCGGCGCGGTGCGTCGGCCGTGCTCGCCAGCCTGTGGCGCGTCGAGGACGCGAGCACCAGCACGCTGATGGTGGCGCTGTACCGCGAACTCGCGAAGCAGGTCGACCCGGCGGTGGCGCTGGGCCGGGCCCAGGCCGCCGTGCGGGCCGCCGGCGGCGCGTTGGCGCACCCGTTCTACTGGGCGGGGTTCTACCTCGCTTCAGGGGGGTCGTGACCCTCGAACCCGGGGCCGACTGGGGCTAGACTGCCTGCGCTCCCGGCGAACCTGACATGGCGGAGATTCGAGCGTCACTGGTTCGTGCTCTCGGCGACAGAGGCGGATCCGGGCCGTGGCCCGGCCGCCGCAGACCCCACTGACCCACGAAGGAACATGATGAACACCAAGCTGCAGATGTCGACCGGCGAAGTCGCCCGGGTCGCCCGCCTCACCGTGCTGGCCGGCGCCGTGGCTGTGCTGGCGGGTTGCGTGACGACCGATCCGGTGATGGGTGGCGGCTCGAAGACCGCCGTCACGGGTTCCGCCGGCGGCTCCGCCACCGCCAACTCGAACAGCGCGATCGAGAAGTGCACCGAGTCGCTGGGCACGCTGAGCGTCGTCGAAGACCAGAACTCGACCTGGTACCGCTACCTCTCGAACTACAAGCTGGGTTCGACGATTCCGGTGCTGCGCCTGATGATCCAGCAGAGCAACTGCTTCGTCATCGTCGAGCGCGGCGCGGCGATGGCGAACATGAACATGGAGCGCAACCTGCGCGACAGCGGCGAGATGCGCGGCGGGAGCAACTTCCAGAAGGGCCAGATGGTCGCGGCCGACTACACGATGAGCCCGAGCATCACCTTCAGCCAGAACACCGGCGGTGTGGGCGGCGGCCTGGGCGGCTTCAGCCGCAGCCTGGGCGTGCTCGGCGCGATCGCCGGCGGGATGAAGACCAACGAGGCCTCGACCACGCTGATCATGATCGACAACCGGTCGGGCGTGCAGCTCGCGGCGGCCGAGGGCACGGCCAAGAACACCGACTTCAACGTCTTCGGCGGGCTGTTCGGCGGCCTGGGCGGCGGCGGCGCCGGGGGCTACTCGAACTCGCCGGAAGGCAAGATCATCATCGCGGCCTTCGCCGACAGCTACAACCAGCTCGTGCAGGCGGTGCGCAACTACAAGGCGCAGACGGTCAAGGGCGGCCTGGGCACCGGCGGGCGCCTGGGCGTGCAGGGCGGCTCGACCGGCGCGTCGAAGCCCTGAGCGCCGGCGCTCAGGCGCGCAGCCCGGCGATCGCCTGCCGGGCCGCGTCGAGCGCCTGGTCGAGCACGGCCTGCTTCCAGGCCGGGGTGTCGACGTAGAACGCGTCGCGCATGCGGCGCTTGATCGCGCTGCGCAGGCCGGGGTCCTCGACCTCGGGGTGGTTCTCGAGCCACTGCTCGCCGCGCAGCGCGGTGATCACTTCCATCATCGGCACGGTGCCGAACTCGAGCGCCATGCCGGTGTATTCGGCCTGGGGCGCCTCCTCGGGCGCCACGCGCCACATCAGGCCGGTCAGCGGCGCCGAGCTCGACGAGCCCTCGTCGATCGAGGTCACGCCGGCGCCCCACCAGGCGCGCGCCCGGGCCAGCGTGCTCGCGTCGTTCGGGCCGGCGTGGATGCGTTCGCCGACGCCGGTCGCGCCCAGGCCGGTGTGCAGGTCGATCCAGGCCAGCCGGCGGCAGCGCCGCGCATGGTCGTGGATCACGTGGCGCAGCGTGACGTGGCTCCAGGTCGGGTCGTGGCCGCCGAAGAACAGGCCCTGCGGGTGCCGGTACTGGCCCTGCGTGACGGCCTGCTGCAGCGCCTGCAGACCGCGCGCGGCAAGCTGCTGCGCCAGCGCCGCGTCGACGGCCTCCGACGGCGGCCAGGTCGGGGGCACCAGCAGCGCCGCCAGTTCGTCG
>ERZ795044.2677-NODE-2677-length-15368-cov-5.204597_pt1 | contig 15368 bp, 14 predicted proteins | sample MGYA00375128_ERZ795044 | MGnify/ENA primary metagenome ERZ795044 (study PRJEB30173, sample SAMN05720213) | anaerobic digester metagenome | isolation source: active sludge of municipal wastewater-treating anaerobic digesters | place: USA | collected 2014-12-22 ... | reverse complement strand
TTATAACATCGGCGTAGATTCATTTATAACCATCAGGAATGAAGGCAGGTACTGGGCCTTTGTAACCATTGCCAAACAATGTGAAGTAGTGGATACCATGATCGTTCGTTACCGGGGAAATAAGCAACTGAACTTTAATGACACGGCGCTTTGCCGCGGAAATTCGCTGGTACTTGATGCCGACTTTGGCACCGGTACGTATAAATGGGAATCAATTCCCCCGCAACGGGATGATCAGAATAATACAAACCAGTCGACCTATTATATTTACAACCCGGGCTTTTATACGGTTACTGCCTTTGTAGGTCATTGTGTTTTCCGGGATAGTCTGAATGTTTATTTCAACGATAGTCTTAAACTGATCTTGCCAGGAGATACTTCTTTATGCCGCGGAGAAACCTTTATCATACGGCCGGTGGTTGAAAACACCTCGGAAATTACCTGGCAGGATGGGACTAAAACAGCAACTTATACTGCCACTCAAACCGGCCTTTATTCTATTGTAGCAGAAAACGGGTGCGGAAGGGATACAGCCGAAATGAATATTGTTTTTGACCCTTGTCCATGCGCCTTATTATTACCGAATGCCTTCACTCCTAATGGGGATGGACTGAACGATAATTTCAGGCCATTACATGCCTGTGATATGGAGAACTACAGCATGACCATCTTTAATACCTATGGAGAACGTATTTACTTTACCAGGGACCCGTTGCAGGGCTGGGATGGCAAACTGAAAGGGAAGCTATTGAATATGGGAAATTATGTATGGTCGGTAGCTTATACCAAGACCAGTACAAAGCAACCCATCCAAAAACAGGGAAATATTTTACTGCTTCGCTAAAGCGTAACAGCTTAGTTATATCTTATCTTTTGCCTTCCAAAAGTATAAGCAACTTTTATATTAAATGAGAAATAAGAGTCATTATTCTTTGGGTTACCACGCTGGTCACCAGGGTTGGTAACGTGTGTTGGATCCAGTTCATACTGACGGTCGTTCAGTAAAAATGCATTGGTTAGTTTGGCACCAGTAAAATAATTGGGATATAAAGTAGGATCAATGTAAGAAGTACTTACATCATCCAGGTAATCGGTATTTAAGATACGATAAACGAATTCGGCCCGCAGGTTAATGTTAGAAGTAAGTTCATACTTTGCTCCAAGACCTTATGCAAAATTCATTTGCTGCAATTTATAAGGCTTACGGTCAGGATATTCAGCAAAACCCTGCCCTTCGGTGCTCAGTGGCTGCAGGTCAACCCATGTTCCATTTGCCTGTGCCTGTGGTTTAAAGGAAAAGAAGCCGGCTCCGGCCAATATATAAGGAGAGGTTCTTGGTGGTGCTTTATCTTCATCGTATTTATTGATCATGTATAAAGGGTGCAACTCAGCAGCCAGCATAAACTCGGTAATGGTGCTTCTGAAATTCAGGTTCCTTTCATAACGGCCGAATGTGCTTGCTTTCACTTTCCGTAAAACGGCATCGTCGGCTTTTATCTGTCCGAAAGTTGCTTCCAGTCTTAGTGCGATCATGTTCTGGTAGGTGGCGCTGAGAAAAATGCTTCCAGCCACACTGGTCTTACCCAGGTTAAGATCTTTTACAAACTTCTTGCCTATGCCCTTGTTGCCTCCCAGGTCGGTGAGGCAGTTAATGGCTCCAACAGAAGCGCCTATTTCAAACATAACAGGGCTGTCGTAATACTTGCTGTCGTAAAAATAATACTGTGCAGAAAGTTTTTCTGATAGGGCAGTAAGCAATATAAGGCTGCTTACAAAAAATGTAATTTTCTTCATGTGTAAGTTATCCTTTGTTTTATTTCTTGGCTGGGGGTTTCAAAAGGATAAGACTGTATTGCAAATAAAACGATTATTCCTCAAAAACGACTCAAGTTTTATTTTTTTTGTTCACATATTTACAGATACCCGATAGCCCGCATTTGCTGCACGCCGGGTTTCGTGCTGTACATACATACCTTCCATGCAGTATCAGCCAGTGATGGGCAATATGAACATACTCGGCGGGTAAATTTTGCAGTAATTGCTTTTCGGTTGCCAGCGGGGTTTTGGCATTACTGGTGAGCCCGATCCTTGCACTCACCCTAAAGACATGCGTATCCACTGCCATATTGGGCTGGTTGTCAACTACAGAGGTTATCACATTTGCTGTTTTTCGCCCAACACCGGGCAATTGAACCAATTCATCAACGGTCATGGGTACCTGGCCCCCGAATTTTTCCACCAGCATTTTGGCCATACCGATGAGGTGTTTTGTTTTATTATTAGGGTAGGAGATGCTCTTAATGAGCGGGAAGAGTTCTTCGAAAGAAGCCTTACTCATCAATTCGGCAGTTGGGTATTTTTCAAAAATGAAAGGGGTGGTAAGGTTTACCCTTTTGTCGGTACACTGGGCCGAAAGAATAACGGCTACCAGCAACTGGAAGGGGTCGTCGTAGATCAGTTCGGTTTCTGCCCCGGGGGCATGTTGCAGGAAATAGTCAATTAAAAAGCGATACCGTTCCTTTTTGGTCATAAAAAATCCGCCAACTGGCGGATAAAATTACGTTAAAAGCTTTAGCGGATCATACCTGTGCTGAAAGTTCGGCCACTGCCTTTTCAGCATAATTCAGTATTGAATCAACTGTTTGCTGGCTTGGTGACATTTTAAGTGTTTCCAGCTTTTTGTGAGCTGAACTGATCACTTCAAATTGTTCACGAAGACTCCAATCAGTTTCTAAAGCAGCCTTTATTTCGGCTGTTCTTGCTGGGGAAGTTTCATTATACAAATAGAGTAATAAATCTTCCGGGGTAAAGTTGTGCATAGACAAGTTAAGTTGCTTGTGTGTTAAAAAATTAAATATCCATATCCGCTTACATAAACGGCTGATAAAGAAGAATATTGCCTTCCAGGACTAAATTAATCGCTTTTTAATGGGGACTTTATTATAAAAAGGTCTTCATTATCTTTTTTCATCATGTATTTCTCCCGGGCGTATTTTTCAATACTTTGGGCATCATTCTTCAGAAGCTGTAGTTCTTTCTGCGAATCTGTTATTAAATCATCAAGATGTTGCTCACTATTTTGAAGTTCATTCAACTTCTGTTTTCGCTCAAAACCCGATGGAATGTCTTTTGGATCGAAGAATAACATCCAGATCACAAAAAATGCCCCGGCAAGCAGATACTTGTTCTTTAACCAGGAGGGGATATGGGTTAGAAATTTCATGATAAAACGATGATACTGGATGTTAGCGTATTTATCAAGCATCCTGTACCCGGTATTTTACTTTCCAAATTTAATCTTTCCTTTTGGATATATGCCACTTTCGCCCAGCATTTCTTCTATCCGGATCAACTGGTTGTACTTAGCCATACGATCGGTTCGGGATGCAGAACCGGTCTTTATTTGTCCGCAGTTAAGTGCAACGGCCAGGTCGGCAATAGTGGTATCTTCTGTTTCGCCGCTGCGGTGACTCATGATGGTATTATAGCCATTATTCTGCGCCATACTTACTGCGTTGATCGTTTCGGTAATGGTTCCGATCTGGTTCACTTTAACCAAAAGACCGTTCCCGATCCCTTCATTAATTCCTCTTTCCAAACGGGTAACATTGGTTACAAACAGGTCGTCGCCCACCAGCTGGCATTTGCTGCCAACGGCTTCTGTCAGCATTTTCCATCCCTTCCAGTCATCTTCGGCCATACCGTCTTCAATAGAACAGATGGGGTATTGCTTAACCCAGCTCTCCCAGTATTTTACCAACTGCTCACTCGTCATTTTCTTTCCATCACTTTTGTGAAAAATATATTTCTTCTCTTTTGCATTCCATAGTTCACTGTTGGCGGCATCCATAGCAATTTTAATTTGAGTGCCGGTTTTATATCCTGCAGCCTGTATGGCGGTAAGCACCGTTTCAATGGCTTCTTCATTGCTTTGGATGTTGGGGGCAAAACCACCTTCATCACCCACGTTGGTGCTGTACCCTTTTTTCTTCAATACAGATTTAAGGCTGTGAAAAATTTCTACACCCCATTGCAATCCTTCGCTGAATGTAGAAGCGCCAATGGGCATGATCATAAATTCCTGGAAGTCGATCTTGTTATCGGCATGTGCCCCGCCATTTAAAATGTTCATCATCGGGATGGGCAATATCTTTGCATTGGTTCCGCCGATATAACGGTACAAGGGAAGATTTGCTTCCAGTGCTGCCGCTTTGGCAACAGCCATACTTACAGCAAGAATTGCATTGGCGCCCAGTTTGCCTTTATTAGCTGTACCATCAAGGGCCAGCATCATGGCATCAATACCGGTTTGATCGGCTATATCCCATCCCAGTAAATTATCAGCAAGAATGGTATTTACATTCTTAACTGCTTTAAGCACACTCTTTCCCCCATACAGTTTTTTGTTGCCGTCTCTTAATTCAACCGCTTCATGGATGCCTGTGCTGGCACCACTTGGCACGGCAGCACGGCCCAGGTGTTCGTTCTCAGTAAGAATATCTACTTCTACAGTTGGATTGCCGCGGCTGTCTAATATCTGGCGGGCATGGATGGAGGCGATGTAACTCATGATTCGTTAATTGGTTAATTAGTTAATTAGTTTATTGGTTGATTCGTTAATGAACGGAACACTTCTTCCAGGCTGTTGCTCTCGGTTTGCAAAGAAACAATGTTCCAATTATTCTGCAAACTCAATTCCAGTAATTGTTTGCGAACAGATTCGGGATCGCCCGTTTGAAGTTTGAAGTTTAAGGTTTGAAGTTGTTCTATGTTTGTAACCGCTTTTAAACCTGTTAACCTGTCAACCGAAATACTTTCTTTAAACTCCACCAGTACAACATGCTCACCGGTTTTACTTTTTTGCAGGTTGCTTAAACTATCGTCTGCCACGATCTTTCCCCGGTTGATAATGATCACCCGGTCGCAGATGGCCTGTACTTCCTGCAGGATATGCGAGGAGAACAGAACCGTTTTTTCTTTACCCAGTTTTTTTATCACTTCCCGTATTTCAACGATCTGGTTGGGATCGAGGCCGCTGGTGGGCTCATCCAGTATCAGCACTTCGGGATCATGAATCAATGCGGCAGCCAATCCAACCCGTTGTTTGTATCCTTTACTTAACTGGCCGATCTTTTTATTGGCTTCAATGGTCAAGCCTACCTGGCCGATTACGTCTTCTATCTTTTGCTTTTTATTTGATACGGTATGAACATTGGTGATGAAGTCGAGGTATTCCCTAACATACATATCGTAGTAAAGCGGGTTGGCTTCCGGTAAGTATCCTACTTTCTTTTTTGTTTCATTGCTGTTATCCATTACTTGTTGGCCACATACTTCAGCCTTGCCTCCGTCTGCCTGCAGGTAACCGGTGATGATCTTCATGGTGGTTGATTTGCCGGCGCCATTGGGCCCCAGGAAACCAACGATCTCTCCTTTACCTACTTTAAAAGATATACCATCCACCGCTTTTTGTGTACCGTAAAGTTTTGTAAGATTATCTACCTGTATTGACATGTATGCAATTATTCAGCAAAAATAAAAAACGCCGGATGGAAAACCCGACGTTAATTTTAAAGCTTCGTTATTTTTTATCCCCGGGTTTATTGCCTGGGTTCTGATTTCTTTGTTGCTGGTTTGGATTGCGGTTTTGTCCCTGTTGCCTGTTTGGATTATTGCGGTTACGGTTCTGCTGTCCCCCGCCTGATTGTTGTGGCCTGCCACCGCTACCGGGCCGGCCCTGTTGGCCACCGCCTTGTTTTGGTTGCTGGCCCTGGCCTCCACGATCCTGCCTGGGTCCACGTGGCTGATCTTTTCTTTTCTCCAGGTCTCTTCTTTTGCGGCTTGTTTTTTCCAGGCTCTTTAAACTGATCTGGCCAACCACATCGGCATAAACGGGTTCAATTTCTTTTGGCTTATTACTTGTCACTTCCACCGGCTCCAGGCTTTCGGGTTTTATGCCCTGCCTGTTCAGCTCTTTTATCTTTTTAACCCGTTCAATGGTGAGTGGATATTGTTTGTTACTGTCGGGCATACTGTACCACATCAGGTTGCGGAAGATATCTTTCTTAACCAGGTAGGCACGGCTTGTTGCTATCTCAATATTATCAGCATCATCCGGGAAGAAACGAAGAGCATCCATATAGGTATCCAGTTCGTAATTCAAACAGCATTTCAACCGGCCACACTGACCGCTTAATTTACTTTGGTTGATGCTTAAGTTCTGGTAGCGGGCTGCATTGGTGTTCACGCTTTTGAAATCGGTGAGCCAGCTGCTGCAGCAAAGCTCACGCCCGCAACTGCCAATGCCGCCTACTTTTCCGGCTTCCTGCCTTGCACCTATCTGGCGCATTTCTACTTTTACTTTGAATTCGGCTGCGTATAATTTTATCAGTTCACGAAAATCAACCCGGTCATCGGCAATGTAGAAGAAAGTGGCTTTGCGGCCATCGGCCTGTATCTCCACTTCGGCCATTTTCAATTCCAGCTTTAGCTGGCGGGCAATGGCACGGCTGCGGATGAGTACCTGTGCTTCCCTTGATTTTGTTTCCAGCATTTTTGAAATGTCGGTATCGTTGGCACGGCGCAGCACTTTCTTTATATCCGCACTTTTTTCGTCCATCTTGTTCTTCTTCAACTGCAGGCGAACCAGTTCGCCGGTGATGTTGATCATCCCCACGTCGAAACCGTTTACGCCTTCCACGGCAACCATATCGCCTTTTACAAATTGTTGCAGGGTAACGTTCCGGAAAAAGTCTTTACGGCTTCCATTGTTGAAACTTACTTCCACAATTCGGCAGCCGCTTTCGGGGTCGCTGAAAGGCAGGTTTGCCAGCCAGTCGTGCACATTCATGCGGTTACAACCTCCGGTGGAACAATTTCCGTGGCTTTGGCAGCCCGATGGCGCCCCGTCTTTAGATGTTCCGCAACTTCCACATCCCATATAGAGAAGAATTAAAAATGAATAATTAGGAATGAAGAATTAAGAACCGTGGAGAATTACTATAAGCTTCGAGTTTCCGGCGATCTTTCCGCAATGGTCTTGCACTATTTTTACGATACAGAAAATGTTCCGTAATGGTATATCGTACAAGAGAGTGACACAACGATGCTTGGTATTGTTGAAAATGCTGGTATCAAAATATATAATACACGAATATCAACTCAAATCAGTAATTCCTGTACCCCGGGTCAAATTCCTCAATTCACCAAAATTAATGATTTGTTGTTAATAATATGATACAAGCGTATAGAAAGGGCATGAAAAAGCATTTTGGCGTTGGCATTCCGCTCAATATAGTAGCTGGCTTTATCTAATTCGGTGATAATGGCCTCCTGTTGCTCTATGGAACAGATCTTATTTAAGCGAAGGGCAAAGTCGTAATCGGTTGACCGTTGGTCGTTGTCTGTTGGCCCGATGGCCCGTATGCGGATGGCCTGCTCTAATAAATGAATAAAGTATTTAAGGAATTGCTTCTGTTTTTCCCTGCCCAGCTTAGCCGTATCGTCGATCCATTTTACCTGGGCAACGGGGCCTGTTCGTATAACGGCATTGAGCCACTCCCGGAGCATCGCTTCCCAATCGTCATCGGCATGTTGCAATAATTGTAATGCTTCCCTGAAATTGCCTTCGGTAACAGCAGCCACCTGCCGGGCTTTTTCCATGTTCACACCTTCTTTTAATTCCAGGGCCGCCTCCACATCCAGTTTACTCAGCATTGGGACTTTTACCAGCTGTGTTCTTGATAAAATAGTAGGAAGAATTAAGTCTTCATTCTCCGCAACAAGAATGAACAGGGTATTTGGCGGCGGCTCCTCAATAAGCTTTAATAATTTATTTCCTTCCTTACCTAAAAATTCGGGCAGCCACATGATGAGGATCTTGTATTCGCTCTCAAAACTTTTCAGGTTTAGCTTCCGGATGATATCGTTGCATTCATGTGCGGTGATGTTTCCTTGCTTGTTTTCGGCGCCGATGAACTGCAGCCAGTCGTACACATTGCCGTAAGGATTTGTTGCGATGAACTCCCGCCACTCTTTTATATAATCGGTACTGATGGGTTTATCGCCCGATTTACGGGGAATGACCGGGTAAGAGAAATGGATGTCGGGATGAATGAGTTCGTTTGCTTTTTTGCAGGAGGGGCAGGTGCCGCAGGAGTCGCTGCCCCTAACCCCTAAAGGGGAACCGGAGTTTTCTGCTTCTGATTCAAAGGCTGTAAACAAGCCCCCTTCAGGGGCTTGGGGGGTGCAGGTGATGTATTGTGCAAATGCCAATGCCAGTTGCAGGGCGCCGCTGCCTTCTTTGCCTAAGAATAACAGGGCATGGCTCAGCCGGTTGTGCTGTACCATCTGAACCAGTTGTTCCTTGGTTGCTTTTTGGCCGGTGATGGATTGAAATTGCATGGGGCAAAGATAGTTGATGTGGTTGAGTTGGAAACTCTGAACAAGTGCATCCCGGTCAGAGACCGGATGAGTATTTACCAATTCAAAAAGCCCAAAACTGTCTTTTTTTAAAATCTACCCAAAGGAAAAGGTCGGCATCAATACTCTTTATAGATATTTTGTCTTTTTCAGAATGAACGATTGTCCATTTGCCCGACGCATGTTTATACAGTTCCCCTTTTTCAAAAAGTTCTCCTTCTTTTATTCCTGTAAGACCGGAGGGAGCATAAACCCAGACCTTATTGCCTTTGATGGTCACTTTACACTTGCTCAGGCATTTATTGTATTCTATATCGCAATAACTATAAATGTACGTACCGCTTTTAGGAATTTGTGCTGCGGCTACTGCTGTAAAGAGAACTGCCAATGCTGAAAGAAGATATCTTCTCATCTTAAAAAGAAGTTGCTTATAGTTTACGTACAATCTCCTCACTCATCGGCTTCACTTTACTTGTGAAATGTTCAACCAGCTTTCCATTTTCATCCAGTAAAAACTTATTGAAGTTCCAGGTTATTTTGGCATTCAATACACCATTCTCTTCTTTATTGCAAAGCCAGCGATAGATAGCTGCTGTGTTCTTTCCTTTTACAGAAATTTTAGCTGCCATGGGAAAAGTAACGCCGTAATTCTTTTTGCAGAATGCGGCAATGGTTTCGTTGCTGCCGGGTTCCTGGGAGAAGAAATTGTTTGCCGGAAAACCAATGATCACCAGCTTGTCTTTATACTTCTCATACAATTGCTCCAGTCCTTCGTATTGCGGGGTAAAGGCGCATTTGCTGGCGGTATTAACGATGAGTATCTTCTTTCCTTTGAAAGCGGCGAAATCGATGGTGTCTCCATTCAATCCTTCCACTTTAAAATCGTAGATGGCCCTGGTTTGTGCCTGAACTGTTGTGCAGGGAAAAACAGTTCCTGAAAAAAAGAAGGAGAAAAATACCAGCGGTTTGATCATGTTTTAAAGTTTGCTGGTGATCTCTTCGCTCATGGGTTTTACCTTGCTGGGGAAGTAAGCAACCAGGTTTCCTTTTTCATCCAGCAGGAATTTACCGAAGTTCCATTTTATCTCGGCATCCATTACGCCGTTCTCGGCTTTGTTGCAAAGCCATTGGTAAATAGGCGCCATGTCATCGCCTTTCACTGAGATCTTGGCTGCCATGGGGAAGGTTACACCATAGTTCTTTTTGCAGAATTCTTTTATCTCGGCATTGGTGCCGGGCTCCTGTCCGCCGAAATTATTGGCGGGGAAACCAACGATCACCAGTTTGTTTTTGTAGGTTTCGTATAATTTCTCCAGCTCTTCATACTGCGGGGTATAGCCGCATTTGCTGGCGGTGTTTACAATGAGTATCTTCTTGCCTTTAAAAGCAGCAAAATCGATCGATCCTCCTTCCAGTGCCTCCACTTTAAAATCATAGATGGATTTTGCAACCGGGTTGATCTGTGTACCGGAGAAAAGAAAAGCAAGGGTAATTGCCAATAGCTTGATCATACTTAAATGTTTTAATTATAACGGATGAAAGATGTTTTTGTTCAGGTTAAGGAATGTATAAGGGAGAATAAAATTAAGTAATTCCCTGCCAGCAATAAATACAGATTGATGAACGGCTATTGTTTTTCGTAGCAGCCCATGTCGGGCAGGCCCACACTGCGGTTCCTGTCATCCAGGTCTTTAGGGAAACCGGTTGCCATACCGGTATTGATACCCGGGGCCGTAGTGTTCTTAGTTATCCTGAAATCGAAGATCCTTTTGCTTACATCAATACTGTCGAAGGAAGGATTTTGGTTTTTTATGTTGGAAGCAAGGGTGCTGTTGGCCGGATCGCTTGCCACCCGGTAAAGATTTTTTTCGAACAGCACATTGAAGGCGTTGGCGCCTTGTTTATTCACGATGGCTTCATTGGTAACAAAGCCTTCATCGCCCCAGAAAATGTTATTGCGGAAAACGGCATTGAGGTCTGAAGTAACGGTTACACCATTTTGAAAAGCGAAGTTGCTTACATTCAGCACCGGGTTTTTATGTAAAATATAATTGGTTGAAAAAGTGGCCACGGTGCAGTGAGTAAAATTGTAATTGCCGCCATAGCTGAGCACTACGTTATTGCCGCAGTTGCTTACCAAGCTGTTGTCGGCCAGCAGGCTGCTGTTTACGCAAAATATTCCAACATCATAGGCATTGTCAACAATACATTGGTGCAGCACCAGTTTTGGATTTGCATTGATGGAAGGTTTTTCGCTAACAATGGCCTGGTATGCATTTTTTACCACGGCAAAGGTCATTATGTTATCCTTGCTGTTGCCCCGGAAGTAAATACCGGGCCAGCTTGCGGGAAGGTCTTTGTATGGATCATCCAGCCGGTCGCCGGTAAAAATCACGTTATCTGTTTTGGTTCCGTTCACGATTAGAGTACCGTCTACAATAAACGGCGCATCTGCATGGGAATAGATCCTGCAGCCGGGCTGAATAGTGAGGGAGGCGGTTGTATCAATGCGGATGCTGCCCAGGATCACGTAGGGCAGGTTGTTTGTCCAGGTTATATTACCTGTGATCACCCGGTTGCGCAGGAAATTTGCATTTTGACCAAAAGCCTGTAACTGAATATACCGGCTGTTGCCATTATAATTTATAAGGATGCTGTCGCTTACTATAAAGGGAAGGTTGGTAGCGTTTGGATTGATGGTAACAGATACAAATACATAAATGCTGTCGTTGGCTTCAATGTCGAGGTTACTGGCTTCCGTTGTGGCCATGCCGTCTACATTCATTTTAAAGGAAGAGACTGTGCCACCCATCAGTTTTACTTTACTTAAGCGCAGTTTCTGGTTATTCTCATTGATGATCTTGAACGACCTGGTGATGGAGCCGGTGCTGGTAAAAACGGTGTCGTATTTTAAACTGTCGGTACTGGTGCGGAGCAATGCATCGGCACTGTTGATGAAGGAATCTTTTTTGCAGGAAGCCAGCAAAAGGCAAAGCGTAAAAAGCGAAAGGCAAAAAAGGAAATTCCGTTTCTTCATTGTTCAAATTTATACTTATTTGACAACAGTTTTATTAGTTGTATTTCAGCTTTGTATGGTTTATTCTATTTAGGTGCATAGGCCAGGGTAGCGATGCTCAGCTTTACATTTCCTGCCTGTTTCATTACAGCGCCGCACGCTTCTAATGTGGCACCAGTGGTCACTACATCATCCACCAGCAACAGATGTTTGTTTGCCAATGTGTTTTCCGTTACCACCCTGAAACTTTCTTTTACATTCTCCCAACGCTCGGTACGGTGCTTACGGGTTTGTGTTTCGGTGGCGTGTTGACGGATAACAGCATTATTCACTACCGGCACATTCATTACAGAAGACATGCCGTTGCAGATGATCGCTGCCTGGTTATAGCCCCGTTTATGCTCTTTGTCGGCATAAAGAGGTAAGGGTACCAGGGCGTCAATCCCGCTGAAACGATCGCTGTTGAGCAGGCTCTTACCCATGAGCTCGCCCAGGTAAGATCCGATCTGTGTATTGCCCTTATACTTTAGTTCATGAATGAGTTGCTGTACCAGGAATTCCTTGGCAAAATAAAATTCACTATGAGCCGCTTCAATGGGGAGCCTTCCCCAAAAGTATTTTTCAACCGGGTTGCCTGCCATACCTGCAAAATTAGTGTGGGGTAAAGAATGGATACAGCGAAGGCAAAGCAGGTTGCCTTCTTTTAAAAGATCGGAACCGCAGCCGGTACAGGTATGCGGATAAAAAAGATGCAGGGTACTGCTGATAATATTTCTGGCCGCTGCGATCATGGCTTGTTTCAATGCGTTAAAACAGGTACTGGTACAGCTCCTCTACCTTACTTAAGGGAACCACTTCAATATTGAATTTGGATCTGCCCGGTTGTTTATGCGAAAGGTTATACTTGCTGAGGATGATCTTTTCAAAACCCAGTTTTTCTGCTTCGGCTATGCGTTGTTCTATGCGGTTAACAGCCCGTATCTCTCCACTCAGTCCCACTTCTCCGGCAAAGCAGTATTTCTGGCTGATGGGAACGTCTTCATAACTGCTCAGTAAAGCGCTTACGATGGCCAGGTCGATAGATGGATCTTCTGCTTTCAATCCGCCGGCAATATTGATGAATACGTCTTTAACGCCAAAATGAAAACCTCCTCTTTTTTCCAGTACGGCCAAAAGTAATTGTAAACGACGCAGGTCGAAACCACTCACCGTTCGCTGCGGGGTTCCATACACACTCTGTGTAACCAATGCCTGTCCTTCCACCAGCAGCGGACGAAGTCCTTCCATGGTTGCTGCAATGGCAATGCCGCTTAGCTGTTCTTCTTTTTGTGTTATTAAAATTTCGGAGGGATTGCTTACGGCTCTCATGCCTGCATCGGTCATTTCATATATACCCAGTTCGGATGTGGAGCCAAAGCGGTTCTTCAGCGTACGTAATATGCGGTAGGTATAATGGCGGTCGCCTTCAAACTGCAGTACGGTATCTACCATATGTTCCAGGATCTTTGGTCCGGCAATGGTTCCGTCTTTGGTGATATGCCCGATGAGGAAAACCGGTGTGTTGGTTTCTTTGGCAAAGCGCTGAAGTTCGGCGGCACATTCCCGTATCTGGCTTATGCTGCCCGGGCCGCTTTCTACAAAAGGAGATTGAAGCGTTTGAATAGAGTCTACAATAACCAGCTGCGGCTTTAGTTTTTTTATCTCCTGGAAAATGGTTTGTGTACTGGTTTCGGTAAGCAGGTAAAAATTATCGCTTTTAAACCCGATGCGGTCTGCCCTCATCTTTATCTGCTGTTCGCTTTCTTCTCCGCTTATATATAGTGTAATGATGTCGGTCAATTGCAAACCATTTTGCAGAAACAGGGTTGATTTACCGATACCAGGTTCGCCGGCAACCAACACAATGCTTCCTAATACAATTCCTCCGCCCAGCACCCTGTTCAATTCGGCATCGGTGGTAATGATCCTTTTCTCTTCGGCACTGCTTACATCGTTGATGGAGATGGTCTTTAGTTTCCCATTCCCGGTATAGTCCTGCCAGGGGTCCTTTTCTTTTTTGTCGGATCCTTTAACAATGATCTCTTCAACAAAGGTATTCCAGCTGTTGCAGGACGGACACTTGCCCAGCCATTTGGCGCTTTCGTATCCACAGCTCTGGCAAAAAAAGGCGGATTTGGTCTTGCTCATGCCCTAAATGTAAACTGGAAAAAGAAGAATGAAAAATCAATTACCTCATCCGTAAAGCAGAAAATACCCAGGGTATAATTATATAAGTGAAGAGAGAGATACTGGCTTTAATTTATTTCGGAGAATATATAAATCTGCCGGTTCCGGAAAAGTAAAAGGGTCAACATTTCTGCTGACCCTTTGTACTTACTAACCCATTAAATTCTGTTGCTAAATTACAAATTGCGGCCACATAAAAAAATAAATTTTGGGCGATGTTGATAAGTTATGCCCCTTACTAACAGGGTAGAGTAGCCTATTGGCACCCGTCTAAATAGTATGATAACCAACGCTTTAATTCCATATCTGAATTCGGGATATTGTAGCTCACACGAGAACGGAAAAAATTTATTTTCTAAAATATTTGGTTTATAATATAAACTACTTTACGTTTGTGTCAAAATTAGAGGGATGAAAAAGGTTATTTGTTTACTGCTTTTAGCTACGGGTTTACAGGCAAAAACACAAACCAGGGTAGCGGGAAAAATTTCCGATACAAAGGGAAGGCCCCTGGCAGGGGTAAGCATTACTTTAAAGAATACTTACGACGGTTCTACAACCGATTCATTGGGAAATTATTCTTTCACCACTACCGAAAAAGGAAAACAGGTTCTGGAAGCATCCATCATCGGGTTTAAGCCCTTTGAGCAGGAGGTCAATCCCGGTTCAGGTTCCCTCACACTGAATATTTCTCTTAAAGAACTGGTGACCGAATTGAAAGCAGTTGTAATATCCGCAGGGGCATTTGTTGCCAGTGATAAAAATAAAGGCGCTGTTCTGAATGCCATTGATATTGTTACCACCCCAAGCGCCAACGGTGATGTTACCAGTGCTTTTAAAACACTGCCGGGCACACAGCAGGTTGGAGAAAGCGAAGGCTTGTTTGTAAGAGGAGGCTCGGCAACAGAGAGTAAAATATATATGGATGGGAACCTGGTGAATAATTTCTTTTACAGCAGCACGCCGGGCATAGCTACAAGAGGCCGGTTCAATCCTTTTCTTTTTAAAGGAACCATTTTCAGTTCAGGGGGGTATTCGGCTTTATACGGTCAGGCACTTTCTTCTGCACTGATCTTAGAAAGCAAAGACCTGCCGGAAAGAACCGAAGCTGATCTGGCTATTTCTGTTATTGGCCTGGGAGGCGGTATTCAGCACCTGGCAAAAGATAAAAAATCATCCTGGGGGGTATCGTATAATTATACGAACCTGATATTGGGTTTTGCCATTAATAAACAAAAGCAGGATTTCTTTCAGATACCTGTGTATCACCAGGGCGATGCCAATTTCCGCATAAAGACCAAAACAGGCGGCATGATAAAATACTATGGTTATATCAGTGCCAACAAAACCGGTTTCAGAAATCCCGACATTGATTCGTTGCCGTTAAAAGACGCTTTTGCTATCGATAACCTGAATACCTACCAGAACATTAACTGGAAAGACAACCTGGGCAATGGCTGGCGTATCAATACCGGTATCAGCTACAGTACCAATAAAGACGATATTGTAAACGAATTGGAGGATGCCAATAACCAGAAGCAGGTAATTACCAACCCTTCTTTTTATGCATTTAAGAATTTTGGCCTTGAAAACAGGGCACAATATGCACAGGCCAGGCTGGTGCTGGAAAAAAAGCTGAAGGGATTGAACATAGTTCGCTTTGGCAGCGATTATTTTTACAGCGAAGAGAAGTCGACCTATATTC
>ERZ795044.2676-NODE-2676-length-15375-cov-8.060117_pt1 | contig 15375 bp, 12 predicted proteins | sample MGYA00375128_ERZ795044 | MGnify/ENA primary metagenome ERZ795044 (study PRJEB30173, sample SAMN05720213) | anaerobic digester metagenome | isolation source: active sludge of municipal wastewater-treating anaerobic digesters | place: USA | collected 2014-12-22 ... | reverse complement strand
CCATGAGTATGAATGCTGAAGGTGCCCGTGTATGGAAACGCCTTACGCATGATAACGTTGAGAAATCAATTGCAGTTGTTCTTGATGATTATGTTTACTCTTATCCGAATGTAATTCAGGAGATCGCAGGTGGTAACTCAAGTATCACAGGGCAGTTTACTCTTGATGAAGCAGAAGATCTTGCAAATATTCTTAAAGTAGGTAAACTTCCTGCTCCTGCACGTATCGTTGAAGATACAGTTGTCGGACCAACATTAGGTAATGAAGCGATCAGTTCAGGTTTGTTATCATTTGTGATCGCACTTTTACTCGTACTTGTATTTATGGTGGCGTATTATAACAACGCCGGACTTGTAGCTGACATTGCACTTTTTGCAAACGTATTCTTTGTAATGGGAATTCTTGCATCACTCGGTGCAGTACTGACCTTACCGGGAATTGCCGGTATCGTACTTACTATTGGTATGTCTGTGGATGCAAACATCCTGATCTTCGAACGTGTCCGTGAAGAGTTAACACTCGGTAAAGGAATGCGACTTGCAGTAAGCGATGGTTTCAAGCATGCCTATTCATCTATCATTGACTCCAACGTTACAACGTTGATCCTTGGTATCATTCTTTACATCTTCGGTTCAGGACCAATTCAAGGTTTTGCAACAACGTTGATCATTGGTATCTTAACTTCATTGTTCTGTGCCATCTTTATCACTCGTCTGATATTCGACTGGATGTTTGCTAAAAACAAAGAGATCAGATTCTGGAACAAGACTACAAAAGGAATGTTCAAGAATATTCATATCAACTTCGTTGAAAAACGTAAAACATACTATATGATCTCCGGAACGATCATCGCAATTGGTTTAGCAGCTTTCTTTATGAAAGGTCTGAACTTTGGCGTTGACTTTGAAGGTGGTCGTACTTATGTTGTTCGTTTCGAAAAGAACGTTGAAACGATTCAGGTAATTGATGCATTAAAAGGTCCGCTTACAAAATCTCCTGAGGTAAAAACTTTCGGTGGAAATAATCAGGTTAAGATCACGACAAGTTATATGATCGAAGACCAGTCGCCTGAAGCTGAAGTAAAAGTAAGTGAACTTTTAAATTCAGGTTTGAAAACAGTTCAAGGTGATGGAGGTTATAAAATATTAAGCTCGCAAAAAGTAGGACCAACGATCGCCGATGATATCAAGTCATCTGCAGTATGGGCAATCTTAATTTCCTGCGGAATGATGTTCCTTTACATCTTCATTCGTTTCCGTCGCTGGCAGTTTGGTCTCGGTGCCGTTATTGCCTTATTGCATGACGTTCTCGTTGTACTTTCATTCTATGCTATCTTCAACGGAATCCTGCCTTTCTCACTTGAGATCGATCAGGCTTTCATTGCGGCGATCTTAACGGTAATGGGTTATTCAATGACTGATACAGTCGTTGTATTTGACCGTATCCGTGAATTCGTTGGCGTACATCACCACGCTCATGATCAGAAGAAAGTAATCAATGATGCCCTTAACTCAACTTTAAGTCGTACGATCAATACTTCATTAACGATCTTCTTCGTTCTCCTTGCCATATTTATTTTTGGTGGAGAGGTTATCAGAGGATTTACATTTGCATTGTTGATCGGTATCGTCATCGGTACTTACTCTTCAATTTGTATCGCTACTCCGGTTGTAGTTGATCTTGCAAAAAAAGATCTTGCCGGTAAATAAGGAATAAAATTTCAACACAAAGAAGCCCGGCTTAGTCCGGGCTTTTTTATTAACTGAAATAAATGAAAAAATTTCTTCTTCTTATTTGTACATTATTTTTTTGCAATGAGTCCTTTGCGCAGGACGTAAAAGTTGAATATCTGGGCTTTGATGGAATAGGTGTAAAGTATAAACGATTTATGACATGGGGTTTGGGCTACCATCATGAATTAGGTGAAAAAATTACAATCGGTCTCAACTATCGGTCTTATTATGGTTTCGTACCTCCGCATGATCCGGATTTTGATAATACATCAAGTTTCGACATCGATGTAGTTGATCAAAATGGAATAACAGAATCAGCAAGAGTTGATTATTTCAGAGATCTCAGCTGGTATGGATTTTATTATTCAACAAGATTTTTTTTTAAAAGCATCAGAGATGATGGATTTTTCTTTGAAGAATCGATTGGATATTATCACATGAAAAGTATTATCGATGTTAAAAGTTTTTACTATGGTTACGGACCACAGTCAGCAGATATGTCTGTACTGGGTGAACTGAAACAAGTTGATATACTTATTCCCATTGGACTGCACTTAGGCGCAAGAGCTTATGTGGAGACCGGTGCTAAGAATGATATTACTTATGATTTTGCTTTCGGTGTGCAATACCTTACCGGCAATTCTGATCCCATACTTAAGAATCCGGTTTTCAGAGACAAAGGTGAAACAATAAAATTCAGTAAACTCTCCTTTGATATGGCTTTTTCATTTGGATTGATGTTCTGAAAAATCAGGCATGAACTACAAGTTTGTAGATGATCATAAATGTCATGATCCCGCTTAATGCAACTTTAAAACCTATGCTGATGATGGTTCCCATAAAAGTTGCAATACCCGAACGTGTCGCTTGTGATGTTGTTTTCCCGGCCATCATATCGCCAATCATTGCTCCAAGAAACGTTCCCAGCAACATGCCGATCGGAGTGAATACAATTCCGACTACCATGCCGATCATACTGCCAATTATTCCCTGACGAGTAGCGCCGAATTTTTTTCCTGTCCACAGAGGAATTAAATAATCAAGTGCTAAAACGATTACGGTCAATATTCCAAAAACGATCAAGGTACTTGTGGCAAATGGACGATTTGCCCATACCATACACCACATAGCAAGATAATTCAAAGGATGACCCGGTAAACCGGGAACAATACTTCCTATAAATCCTACAATACAAAGTAGAATGGCAATTATAATCAGGACTGTTTCCATGTTTTTTTAGTGAAAAACAAAAGTAGAACAAATCATAATGGGTATTTCATGATTACAGCAAAAAAAGACCTTACATTTACAGAAAAATAGAACAATGATACTTTCAAAATTGCTTTTCCTGAATCTTGGCGGAGGCGAAATATTTGTAATCCTGCTAGTCGTACTTCTTTTCTTTGGTTCAAAGAGAATTCCGGAACTTGCAAAAGGCCTGGGTAAAGGAATGCGTGAATTCAAAGACGCTATGTCAGGGATCGAAAACGAAGTCCGGAATGCTGCCAGTGATACACCTTCCCCTGCAAAAAAACCGGAGAATATTATTTCTAAAACGGATACGGAATCGCCTGCACAAAATGAATACAATCAACAAACTCCACCGGCTGATGGTCCACCGTTGACTCAATCTAAGACTGAGAATCCGGCGGCAAAGAATTTGTAATTCCGTATTAAAATTTCTCCAAAACCTCCTCCAGAGAAAGCGCATTAAATGTCATTGCCCGGGTCAATCCACCTTTGCGTGCAACACCAACACCAAAATGCATATCATGATAACCTTCTTTTCTGTGTGCATCGGGATTGATTGAGATCATTACATTTTTTTCTAATGCATATTGAATCCATCTCCAGTCGATATCTAACCGATATGGATTTGCATTCAATTCAATGACGACATTATTCGCAGCACATGCATCAATGATTTTCTTATGATCGATCGGATACCCGGGGCGCGATAGAAGTAATCTTCCTGTCGGATGCCCAAGAATAGTTGTGTATGGATTTTCAATTGCTTTGATAAGTCTTGCTGTAGCTTTTGGTTCTTCCATTCTTAAATTGGAATGAATGGAAGCAACAATAAAATCAAACGACTTCAATACATCTTCTGAATAATCGAGTTCTCCGCTCGATAAAATATCGGACTCGATTCCTTTTAAGATCCGGAAAGGAGCAAGAGTTTTATTCAGCTTGTCAATTTCTGCATGTTGTAAAATAATTTTTTCTTCACTAAGTCCATTTGCATAAAAGGCACTCTTGCTATGATCACAAATCCCCAGATATTCATAACCAAGTTCCTTGCAATAAACTGCCATGTCTTTCAAAGTGTCGTTCCCGTCACTGTATGTTGAATGATTATGGAGTATCCCTTTCAGATCCGTTTCTTCAATGAGATCATCAAAATCATTTTTATTCAACAGGTCGAATTCGATCAATCCTTCACGCAGTTCAGGAATGAAATAGGGGAGACCTGCGGATTCGTAAATTTCTTCTTCAGAATAAAATGTTGTGGTCAGATCGATCTGATAACCGGTCTCAAGTTTTTCTAAGTGAGATCCGGAAGCAGTCGTGATGAATAGTATGTTCTGAATAAGTTCTTCAGAACACAAATAGAATACGACGGGAATAGTTTCCTGAAAAATTAATGTTGCCTTCCGAATGGAGATCCCATTTTTATTTTCATCGCTGAACGCAGGTTGTTGTTCTTTGAAAAGTTCAGAGCCTGAAATATATTTTTGAAATTCATTTTCACTGGAATCAGTTACGAATTCAATCGATGTAATGATCTCGCATTTCCTTCGTGTTTGTCCGGAAATCAGAATTTCTGCATTCGGAAAAACTGTTTTGTATTCTTTAGTGATTTCTTCGGAAACAAATTCTGCTATCGGATATAAACAATTTTTTGAATTTGAAATTCTGAATTCAATTGAGTCCCGGATCAGCTTTTGTGTCTTTTCTCCAAAACCTTTCAGAGTTACCAGTCTGTTTTCATTGCATGCATAAAGCAATTCTCCAACTGATTCGATCTCCATTTCCTTCCAGAGTTGTAGGACCTTCTTTGGCCCGATGCCTTTAATGCCGAGCATGTCAATTACACCATGTGGAGTTCTGGAAACCAGTTCGTCGAGATCAGAAAAACTTTGTCTGTTAAGGTAATCGCTGATTTTACTTTGCAAACCTTTTCCAATCCCTTCAATCGATGCCATTTCAACAGCATCCATTGATGATAAGGGCGCATTCAGTTTGTCGATCTTGAATGCAGCATTTTGTAATGAACGAATCTTAAAAGGATTCTCCGAATGCAATTCCATCAACTGAGAAGCCAGCCGAAAAGCTTTTGCAATCTGACGATTGGAAATATTCATCCGGCAATCAACGTATCGTTATTGAAAATGGTAGCCGAGCCTGAACACCTTCCATATTGACAAGTGATTCGACTTCATTATAATAAGTATAAGCTGCTCCAAGTTCATTTTTTACAGCAGAGATCTTCGCTTCTTCACCAAAATCTTCCATTATTTGCTTCATGAAATCTTTTTGTTCCGGTAAGGAAATCGTTCTGTGTTTATCCAGTTTTGCAAGCTTTGCAGCAATCTCAATTGCTGCATCCAGACCGCCGATCTCGTCTACTAATCCCAAAGCTTTTGCATCAGTACCACTCCATACCCGCCCTTGTCCGACACTGTCAACAGCTGATTTGTCCATCTTCCTTCCTTCGGAAACATGCGTAATAAATGTGTCGTAGATCTTTTCAACACTTTCCTGAATAATTGCACGCTCTTCTGTTGTCATAGGATAGAATGTACTTCCAATGTTTGCATATTTTCCTGTACGCACAGAATCAAAAGTAATTCCGAGTTTGTTGTTGAACATTTTTTGTGCATTGAATAAAAGTCCGAATACTCCGATCGAGCCTGTAATAGTTGTCGGTTGAGCTACGATCTTATCTGCAGCACATGCAATGTAATATCCGCCTGATGCTGCATAGTCACCCATTGAAACTACTAATGGTTTCGCTTTTTTTGCAAGTATAGTTTCTCTCCAGATCACATCCGATGCCAATGCACTTCCTCCCGGAGAATTTACTCTCAGTACAATTGCTTTGATCGTTGTGTCAAGTCTTGCCTTACGGATCGCTTCTGCAATTTTCTCTGATCCCATCTGATCATCACTTCCTTTACCACTTACGATCTCACCATTTGCATAAACTACTGCAATTTTTTTCGCAGAGAATTCTTTAATAGCAGGAAGTGAGTGAGAATATTTTTTCAAGTCAACAAATTTTACCTTGTCGTCACTGTCTAAATTGGTTTTCTTTTTCAGATCATCAAGTACTTCATCATAGTATGCTAACTGATCTACGAATTTTGCATCAAGTGCATCCTGTCCGCTGCGGGCACCCAGATTATCAGCAACTTTTTGAACTTCTTCACTACTTAGTTTTCGTGACTCTGCAATATCTTTTACAAACTGATTCCACAGACTGGAAATAAATTTTTGAGTTTGTTCACGATTCTCCGGACTCATTTTGTCAAGGATAAAAGGCTCAATAGCACTTTTAAATTTCCCGTGACGGATAACTTCCGGTTGCAATTCCAGTTTTTCCAGAGTTCCTTTCAGAAACATTAATTCAGCTCTGAATCCTCTGAAATCAATATCGCCTTCAGGATATAAATAGATCTTATCTGCAAGAGATGCGAGATAATATTCCCCTTGCGAATAACTTTCGCTGTAAGCGTAAATAAATTTCTTTGATGTTTTAAAATCAAGCAATGCATTTCTGATTTCTTCAACAGTCGCAATTCCTGTCTGTAAAGAATTTAAATTGATAAAAAGTCCATCGATCTTTGAATCAGTTTTTGCTGCTTCAATACTTTTGAGAATATCATCAAGTCCTAAACCTTTGTTGATTGAAATGCCTGTCAGACCGATATCTTCGATCGGATTTTTAGGAGTTCTTTCCTTGATCGGACCTTCCAGATTTATCTGAAGAACGGAATGTTCACTGATTTTAACTTTATCGTTTTCTTTCAATCCACCAATCATACTACTTACAATTGTGATGATGAAAATGATGATTAAAAATCCAGCAATAAAGAAGCCGGCAACAGAGGCCAGCATGAATTTGAAGAACTGTTTCATATACTTTAGTTAGAGAGGCGCAAAGTTAAATTAATTGCTTTGTCTTTCATAAGATTTGAAGTAGGTTTGAAAAAAATTAATGATGCAGGCGATATTACTTTTAGGGACGAATCTGAATGACAGAATGCAGAATTTGAGCCTTGCACGGAAAAACATCATTGAACGGATAGGTATGATAGAGGCCGAATCCGGTACCTACCGTACTGCACCATGGGGAAACACAGAACAAAATGATTTTCTGAATAAAGTTGTTGTTGTCCGGACTACATTGTCACCGTACAAATTGCTTAGCGAGCTACTGGATATTGAAAAGGAAATGGGGCGGGTGAGAACGATAAAATGGGCGCCACGACTGATCGATCTTGATATCCTGTACTTTGGAAACAGCATTGTCAATGAGCCAGGACTTATCATTCCGCATCCATTTATTCAGGATCGTCGGTTTACATTGATACCGCTAACTGAGGTTCTACCGGATTTCGAGCACCCTATATTTCATCAGACTAATGCTGAATTACTTGCCAAAACGACCGATAATTCAGAAGTTTTTCTTTATGAAAATGGAGAATGATCGGATTTAAAAGCGATTTTCGCGGAGCAAAATGCTACTATGGCCAAAAAGTTAAAATATGATTATATCGTAGTCGAAGGCAATATCGGAACCGGAAAAACTTCTCTTGCCGGACGGTTATCTGCCGATTTTAATACCCGGTTAATCCTGGAGCGTTTTGCGGACAATCCTTTTCTGCCTTTATTTTATGAGCAACCGCAGCGATATGCCTTTCCACTTGAACTTTCTTTTTTAGCGGACCGGTATCAGCAATTGAAAGATGAATTGGCTTCGCCTGAACTTTTCAGACAGCAAACGATTTCAGATTATCTGTTAAGCAAATCGCTCATCTTTGCAAATATTACTCTTAAAAACGATGAAAATCAACTTTATCAGCGACTTTTCCATATTATAAATCCTCATTTGCCAAAGCCGGACCTGCTGGTTTATCTGCATAAAGACATAGAAAAGTTAAGAAGTAACATCAAAAGCAGAGGTCGTGATTACGAGCAAAATATCAGTAGCGATTATCTGGAGAACCTGGAAAAAGGCTACTGGGAATTTTTCAAACAGCAGGATGGTTTTCCAATTTTAGTGATCGATACGAATAATGTAGACTTTGTAAAAAATGACAAAGACTATCAAAAGATCCTTGATCTGCTGGAAATGGACTATACACCCGGTATTCACAGGGTATTATTAGAGCCGGTTTCTTGAATCCGTTTACCAAATTGACTTGCTTTTAGCTAATGCTTTCTTAAATTTGCATAACGTGGAGCCCTTGTGAATAGCGGCTTTCGTACATGAACACAACCTACTGCAAAATGAAACTATTTACCATTCTCATGTCACTGCTTGTAATCGGCAGCGCTGAAAGTCTTTCAGCTCAATCCGGAGCAACAAATGATAGTACACAGGTACGCATTAAGCGTGACAGGATGCCGTACATTAAAAATTTCAATACCTGGGATATCGGGGGACATATCGGAATCACATATCCAAATACGGATATTGCTGCTTCTACATTTACAGCTGACAATGTTAAGCGTGAGCTTGCATTCGGACTGGATGTTACAAAATTCCTGACGCATTCTTTTGCCTTCCAGGGTAGATTCATTACCGGCAAAATGAGTGGAGTTGATTCTAATAAACCGCAGTATCAATATCATACTGACGTACATTATGACCTTACCATCAATGCTTATTTTCAACTTGGTAATGTTGCTTTCTTAAAGAGAACTCCGAATCTTGCTATCTACGGTGCAATTGGTATCGGTGCTATTAATTACACTCCTTATGTTTCAATAGATAGCGGAAGAACTGAATTGACCGGAATTTACTCCCAATATCAACAAGCATTTGAGATCAGGGATTTTGCTCCAACAACAGAGTTGATCATCCCATTTTCTGTTGGTGCTAAATACAGAATTGCAAAACATTTTTCCTTGAATTTAGAATATAGCTTAAGAACAACAAACAGTGACCGCATGGACGGATGGGATAAATTATTATCTGAAGATGATGATTATTCTTATCTGAGTGCAGGACTTACTTTTCATATCGGTGGCAAAGATCACATGGCAGAATGGTTCAATCCACTGCAAAGTGTTTACACAGATCTTTATGATATGAAAGATAAAGTTGATCTGATGTCAATGGATACAGATAAAGATGGAGTAGCAGATCTTTTCGACAAAGAGCCTGATACTCCTGAAGGTGTAAAAGTTTATGGTGATGGTACGGCAGTGGATACCGATCTTGATGGTATTCCTGATATTAATGATGCAGAACCTTTCTCAGCTAAGTATGCAAAAGTTGATGCATCCGGTAAAGAGATCGATAGTGATGGTGATGGAGTTCCTGATCCGCAGGATATGGAGCCAAACACTCCAAAAGGAACATTAGTGAACCAATCAGGAATTACAATTCCGGGAGATGGATCTGCTGATGGAAGTAAAGCTCCTTTCAGAAATGTAGATGGTTATCTTCCTTCAATTTTCTTTGCCTGGGATAGTGATGAAATCAATAAAGTCTTTGAAGAAAGTCTGGCTGAGATCTCTTTGGTAATGAAAAATAACCCTGAGCTGAAATTTATTATCTCAGGAAATTGTGATAAGATTGGAAGCATTGTTTATAATGAGAAACTTGGTATGCGTCGCGCTGAAGCAGTTAAGAAATATCTTGTTAAGAATTATAAAATTGATCCGGATAGATTAACAACTGAAACGATGGGTAACAGAATCCCGCTTACGGATAAGACTTATATTAACCGTCGTGTGGATTTTTCGATTGATAGCAGAAAGTAAATGGTAAGAAGTAAGTAGTAAGTGGTGAGTAGCACTGCTTACTTCGTTGAACTCTAGTACTTCTATTCACCGTTAAACAGACTAAATCTTGATTGAAATACAGCACTTGCTATATGTAGGAAGTGCTACTCACTACTTACCACTTACTACTCACCACTTCCGACAAAATTCCCAAACCACAATCCCAACACACACCGAGATATTGATCGAATGTTTGGTTCCGCTTTGGGGAATTTCTATGGCGTGATCACAGAGTGCGAGAGCTGCTTCGCTGACACCATTTATTTCATGTCCGAAAATGAAAGCATATTTTTTGGTTGAATCCTGACGGAATTCATTCAGCATAATTCCTCCTTCTGCTTGTTCAATACCGATGATTGTATAACCGTCTTTTTTCAGAATTTCAATAGCGGTAACCACGTCTTTTTCATATTTCCAGTCGACAGAATCTTCTGCTCCCAATGCAGTTTTATGAATTTCCCTGTGCGGCGGTGTTGCTGTAATCCCACACAAATAGATTGATTGGCAACGAAATGCATCTGCTGTCCGGAAGGCAGAGCCAATGTTGTTCAGGCTTCTGACATCATCCAGGATGAGTACGATTGGGCGTTTTTCGGCTGACTTAAAATCATCAACAGTGAGTCTACCCAACTCATCATTTTGTATCTTGCGCATGGAAAGAATAATTAGTGCAAATAAGCAAAAACTTGTTGAAGGAAGAAACAAAATCAGGAGTTGTTGAAACTCCGCTAATGAAACAATATTTCAGCATTAAAGCGAAATATCCTGAAGCGCTGCTTTTATTTCGCGTAGGGGACTTCTATGAAACATTCGGTGAAGATGCTGTAAAAGCTTCAGGTATTCTTGGAATTGTTCTCACCAAAAGAGCTAATGGAAGCGCAACTTATGTTGAACTTGCCGGATTTCCACATCATTCGCTTGATACCTATTTACCGCGATTGGTGCGTGCAGGTTTGCGTGTAGCTATCTGCGATCAACTTGAAGATCCAAAACTTACGAAGAAGATCGTAAAACGCGGAGTGACTGAACTTGTAAGTCCGGGCGTTTCTTACAACGATAAAATTCTTGATCACAAAAAAAATAATTTTCTTGCTGCTTTACATTTTGATGGTAAATCAACAGGCATTGCATTTATAGATATCAGTACCGGAGAATTTCTGGTAGCAGAGGGAAACCTTGCTTACATTGAAAAACTTCTTCAGAATTTCAATCCGAATGAAATCATTTACTCTAAATCCTTCAAAAAGGATTTTAATGAAAGATATGGATCGCGGTTTTATAATTTCAGTCTCGACGAATGGATCTTTCAGGAAGATTATGCAAATGAATTATTACTAAAACATTTCGGTACGATATCTCTGAAAGGATTTGGAATCCACGAGATGCCGGCGGCTATCATTGCTGCAGGTGCGGCATTGTATTATGTTTCCGATACACGTCAGGAACAATTGAAACATATCAGTGGCATCTCGCGGATTGAAGAAGACCTGTACGTTTGGCTCGATAAATTTACGATCAGAAATCTTGAACTGATCGATAGCAGCAACGAAAATGCTGTTGCGCTTATCGATGTAATTGATCAGACACTTACACCTATGGGAAGCCGCCTGCTGAAAAGATGGTTGCTGCTTCCGTTGAAAGATAAAACCGTTATTGAAGAAAGACAGCATGCTGTCAGTTATTTTCTTGATCATCCTGAATTTTCTTCTATCATCTCAAATCATCTGAAACAAGTTGGTGACCTCGAGCGGTTGATCTCAAAAGTTGCACTGGGAAAGATCTCCCCTCGTGAAGTACAGCAGTTGCGGCGTTCACTTGAAATGGTGAACTCGATCCGTGACACTTGTATGAATTCTGATAACACTGCCATCAGGATGATCGCTGATCAACTGAACTCTTGTCAGCTGATCAAAGAACGCATAGCAAAGGAACTGCATCCTGATGCACCTGTAATGGTCAACAAAGGTGGAGTTATCAATGAAGGAGTTTCCGATGAACTGGATGAGTTGAGAAACATCTCGCTTAATGGTAAAGATTATTTACTGAAAGTTCAGCAAAGAGAAGCAGAAAAAACAGGGATCTCTTCCTTGAAGGTTGGTTTTAATAATGTGTTCGGTTATTTTTTAGAGGTAACTCATACACACAAGGATAAAGTACCGGCCGAATGGACAAGAAAACAAACGCTTACTAATGCAGAGCGTTATATCACTGAAGAACTGAAAGTTTACGAAGAGAAAATTCTCGGTGCGGAGGATAAAATTCTGTCACTGGAGACAAAACTTTTCAGTGAATTGGTTCAGGCAATTCTTGAATATATACAACCTATTCAGTTGAATGCTTCACTTATTGCAAAAGTAGATTGTCTGCAATCTTTTGCAGACACAGCGCAAAAAAATAATTACGTCCGACCAAAGATCAGTGAAGGAAAAATTATTGATATCCGTAATGGTCGCCATCCTGTAATTGAAAAGCAATTGCCTCAAGGGGAAAAATTTATTGCCAACGATATTTATCTTGATCCGGATTCGCAACAGATCCTGATGATCACCGGACCAAACATGTCCGGAAAGTCAGCGATTCTTCGTCAGACAGCTTTGATCACATTACTTGCGCAGACCGGAAGTTTTGTTCCGGCATCTTCTGCGGAAATAGGAATCGTTGATAAGATCTTTACAAGGGTAGGAGCCAGTGATAATATTTCAAGTGGTGAATCAACCTTTATGGTTGAGATGAATGAGACGGCGAGTATTCTGCATAATATTTCTGACAGAAGTCTGATCCTGCTTGATGAAATCGGAAGAGGTACTTCAACCTATGACGGTATCAGTATAGCCTGGGCAATTGCAGAATACTTACATGAAAATTCTCAGGCAAAACCGAAAACATTATTTGCTACTCACTATCATGAGCTGAATGAAATGGCGGCATCAATGCCCCGGATCAGAAATTTCCACGTAACAGTAAAAGAACTTGCACATACAGTTGTCTTCTTACGAAAACTTGTACAAGGTGGCAGCGAACATTCTTTTGGAATTCATGTTGCAAAGATGGCAGGTATACCTTCAAAAGTAGTTCACAGAGCACAGGAAATGCTAAAGCATCTCGAAGCGTCTCGTTCAGAACCCGGCACTACAAAAAAAATATCTGCACCTTCAGATCTGCAACTCAGCTTTTTCAAATTAGACGATCCTGTTCTTGAACAGATCCGCGAAGAGATCGTCAATATCGATATCGATAATCTTACACCGATGCAAGCTCTCACAAAGTTGAATGAGATCAGAAAGTTGGTTGGTGGCAAGTAGTTTGTGCTTCGAAATTCGTAATTAGTAATCACAACTTTCCGATAAAAATGAAACTTTGTAATTTAGGTCGAAAATTATATTTTAAATCAACTGTTCGCAGAATGAATTCCTGGCAAGCCCCACATTTTGTTGACATACATCTTTTTGAATCAGAGATAAAGCAGTGTTTGTGCGTGGAGTCCACCCGCTGCGCGAAATCATTTGAAAAGTTGAATCAGGGATGTAACCAATAATCGAAGATTTCAAATGATTTGGTGCGCGTGGTGGCCTTTTTTTGTTTCTTTTTTTGGCCAAACAAAAAAAGAAAAATTGAAAGTAATGGATTGAATTTTGGAAATTACTTTCATATGAAAATAATTATTTCTGATAGTAGTGATTACGATATCTCGATTTTCGAATTACAAGTAACCAACTACGATTTTCCTAAAAAAAAGCCATTTTCCGACCGGGAAGACTACGGTATTTTAGCAGTAGTTCTACGGTATTTTTACCCATGAAATCGACTTTTTGGCTCAAATTCCCAATGTCCGTGTAACGCGGCATGTTACACTCGGGAAACTTCCTTGCAGGTTCGATAAAGCTTACTTTACTTTGAATCAAATTCAAATAGAATATATGACATTAAATGGAGATGAAGACAACAAAATAACCTTTGAAGAAGGTGCAGTGATGACTGCTAAGTATCGGGGATCGGTTCCAGCCGGATCTATAATTGCAAATTGTTACAGCAGAGATTCAATTCAAACATTATTGGATCAACCCGGTTGCAAAGGAATAAGAGCATATTTTGCATTGAATGCTGATAAATTGCCCTGTCTGGTAATTGTTGGAGTCAATGAAAGTGGAAATGATCAGATTGGACCCGATTACAATTGCATGGATAATTCCACTCCATGTCCAATTGATTGCAGTGAACCCAACATTTTAAATTCTTGACCCGCTTTGTTTACATTTTATAATTTTAATACCTTGGGTGGCGCAGCATCCAAGGTTTTTATTTTATGAAGCAATATCGACTGCTATTTGAGATTGTGACTATGTTACCGGTCCTACCCATTTTTTATTATGGCAGACTCGTGCATTCGAAAATGGAAAAAGAAATAAAGATTTATTGGATCTTTCTACTTTTTTCTTTTACATTTCAACTCGGACTAATAATCACTTCAAGGAATGGTATTCATAACATTTCTGCGTCAATGGCCTATCAGGTAATTGAATATGCAGTACTTTCTTTATTATTCTATATGTGGAATCCAAATAGAATGATCCGGACAATAATTCTGATTTTCTTACTTATAAATTTATTCTCCTGGGCTCATTTTTTTACCGGAAAGAATATTGATTATTCAGTAACTATCGATAAGTATCTCAGGAATTTTATTCTCATTCCATTATCTTTTCTGACAGCATATAAACTTGCAGTTCAAAGCAAAATAGATATGCTTAAAAATATTAAGTTCTGGATTGTGGGCGGATTACTTGTAAATATAACGATTACTGCATTTACACAAGTAATGCAAGCCTACGTTCTTCATACTCGTGAACTGAAACCAATTGTAAATAACGTTTTACTTCTAGTAAATGCACTATCAGCAATAATGTTTATAAAGGGATATCTATGCTTGAAAGCACAAATGAAATTTATTGGTTCTTAACCTTAGTAGTAATTGTCATACTCTGCCTGCTGATATTTTTTCTTGCTATCATGGTTAAAAATTATCGTGTTCGCCAAAAAGCGGAGAGCGATGTCAAAGATGCTATTATCAGTACTCAGGAAAATGAACAAAATAGAATAGCTGAAGATCTTCATGATGATATCGGCCCAATGTTATCTGCTATCAAACTACAAGTATCTGCTTTATCCGATGCTGATAGAGAAGAAACAAAAAAGTCGCTGATTACAATTGACGGTTATCTGAATCAGGCAATCAACAATGTGAGAGCTGTTGCAAGGAATCTGTCTTCACAACTTATTGTTAAATTTGGATTGGAACAATCGCTCAGAGACAATATAAGTATGGTCTCGTCATTGAAAAGAGTGAATATAAATTTTGATTTTGATTTGAAAGAATATAAATTGCTGGCTAGTCAGGAGATCAATTTTTACAGGATCATCAGAGAAATGTTAAACAATTCTGTAAAGCATTCCAACTGCGAGAACATCCGGATTTCGCTGGTCTATAATAATCAGTCAATTTTACTTGCATATTCTGATGATGGAAGAGCAGATGAAAAAGTGGATTCAACCAAAAGTATGGGCCAGACAAATATCAGAAACAGGGTGAATTTACTAAACGGTGTGATAAAAAATTTTTCAGATG
>ERZ795044.2674-NODE-2674-length-15384-cov-5.225325_pt1 | contig 15384 bp, 12 predicted proteins | sample MGYA00375128_ERZ795044 | MGnify/ENA primary metagenome ERZ795044 (study PRJEB30173, sample SAMN05720213) | anaerobic digester metagenome | isolation source: active sludge of municipal wastewater-treating anaerobic digesters | place: USA | collected 2014-12-22 ... | reverse complement strand
CCCGGTTTTCGCCGGCATCACAGATCACACGGGAAAACGTATCCGGACTGGATGTCGCCTGGACGTACCGGACCGGCGATCTTCCGGAAAATCACCCGAACAGCCGTGCCCCGCAGATGTTCCAGGCGACGCCGCTCCAGATCGGCGACACGCTTTACCTGTGCACACCGCGAAATATCGTCGTTGCCCTCGATGTGGACACCGGCAAGGAGCGGTGGCGATACGATCCCGGGGTCGACGAGACGGGCGTCCATACCCTTGCCTGCCGGGGCGTCTCCTATCACCGCTCGCAACCCCCGCAAGCGGCGGATTGCGCAGGGCGCATTCTGGTTGCCACGGTCGATGGCCGGATGATCGCGCTGGATGCGCAGACGGGGCGTCCTTGCCGGGGCTTCGGTCGCGACGGGGAGATCTCGCTTCGCATCGGTCTGGGCCACGTGCGGGGCGGCTTCCATACCGTCACATCGCCTGCGATCGTTGTCGGCGATGTGGCGGTCGTCGGGAGTTTCGTGCTCGATAACATGACGGTCGATGCACCGTCGGGCGTCGTCCGGGCATTCGACGTCATCAGCGGCAAGCAACTGTGGAACTGGGATGCCGGGCGGCAGGATCCCAATGCCGAATTGAAGCCCGACGAAAGCTACGTACCCGGATCGCCGAACGCGTGGAGCCTGTTCAGCGCGGATGAACAACTGGGCCTCGTGTACATCCCGACGGGCAACCCGTCGCCGGACTATTTCGGCGGGTTGCGAAGCCCGGAGTTGGAGCGTTTCGGCAGTTCGGTCGTCGCGCTCGATGTTCCTACCGGCAAGGTGCGCTGGTCATTCCAGACGGTGCATCACGATCTCTGGGATTACGACGTGGCGTCCCAGCCGGTGCTCGTCGACATGCCCGTGGACGGAGAGCTTGTTCCGGCATTGATCCAGGCGACCAAGCAGGGTGAGATTTTCGTGCTGGACCGCAGGAACGGTAGCCCCATCGGGCCGATCGAGGAGCGGCCTGTTCCGCGCGGGGACGTTCCGGGCGAGCGCTATTCCCCCACGCAGCCGGTTTCCCTCGCGCTGCCGAGCCTCGCGCCGCCGGTGATGCGCGAAGCGGATATGTGGGGGGCGACGCCGCTGGACCAGCTCTGGTGCCGGATCGAGTTCCGCACGCTGCGCTATCTGGGACGCTTCACGCCGCCATCGCTCGAAAACAGCCTGATCTTTCCCGGTAACAACGGCATCATGAACTGGGGTAGTGTTGCCGTGGATTCCGCGCGCGGCATCCTCGTGGTGCCTACCTCCTATATGCCGATGACGCTGCAGTTGGTCCCGCGAGAGCGCGCGCCCGCGACAGACCAGATCGTGCTCGAAGGACGTGCTGCCGTCTCGCCGATGCTGGGCACACCCTATGCAGTTCGTACCGAACGCCCATTCGCGTCGCCGCTGGGCCTGCCTTGCAATGCGCCTCCGTGGGGGAAGCTGACCGCGATGGACCTCGCGACCCGCCAGATCCTCTGGCAGAGGCCGCTCGGGACCACCGCCGACCACGCGCCTTTGCGTATTCCGGTTCCCGGTGTGTTCAACCAGGGCGGTCCCCTGGTCACGCAAGGCGGCGTCGTCTTCATCGGAGCGGCAATGGACAACTATCTACGCGCCTTTGATCTCGAGAGCGGCACGGAGTTGTGGAAAGGCAGGCTTCCCGCCGGCGGCCAGGCCCTGCCCATGAGTTACGTGTCGCCGCGCACGGGCAGGCAGTATGTGGTGATCGCCGCGGGCGGGCACCAGTTCATGAGCACGACCATCGGCGATCACGTGGTCGCCTACAGCCTGAAGTCAGGCGCCCCCCTGCAGCAGCGAGCGGACTGAGCCATGCGCGCGGCGATATTCGAAGAGGCGGGACGCCCCCTGAACGTGGTTACGGTCGAGGATCCGCGGCCGGCGCCCGACCAGGTGGTGATCGAGGTCGCGCATTGCGGCATTTGCGGCTCCGATCTGCATGTAACGCAACAGGGCCTGGTGCCATCGGGAACCATCCTGGGGCATGAGTTCGCCGGCACCATCGTCGAGATCGGGCGCGAGGTTGGTGGCGATTGGCGGGTGGGCGACCGGGTAACGGCGCTGCCGATCCAGGCATGCCGGAGCTGCGAGCCCTGCGCGATCGGGTTGCCCGGCCTGTGCAGCAGCGTCCTGTTCACCGGCACGACGCTGGAAACCCCCGGTGCATATGCGCAGTACGTGCGGGCGCGGCGGACGATGCTGCAGCGTCTGCCGGCCGGGGTCTCCTTTGCCGAGGGGGCACTGGTGGAGCCGCTCGCCGTTGCCCATCACGCGGTAGGCCTGGCGGGCGAGTTGAGCGGAGCCTCGGTGCTGGTGATCGGCGCCGGGCCGATCGGCGTCGGGGTCGCGCTGTTCGCGCGGCTGGCGGGCGCGCGTCACGTGGTGGTCAGCGAGCCTGCGCACGGTCGCCGGCAAACGGCGCTCGGGATGGGCGCCACGCATGCGATCGATCCGGCCGCCGGCCCTGTCGCCCGGAGCTTTGCCACGCTGGCGGGCCGCCAGCCGGGTGTGGTGTTCGAATGCGTCGGCAATCCGGGAATGTTGCAGCATGCGATCGAATTGGCCGGTGTGCGCGGCCGCGTGCTCGTGGCCGGTGTGTGCCTCGAGGAGGACCGCATCCGACCGCTCACTGCCCTGGGCAAGGAAGTCAGCCTGCAGTTCTCACAATGCTACACAGAGCGCGACTTTTCGAGCGTAATCGATGCAATCGCGCACGGAAGGGCGGATGCCACCCCGATGCTCACCCGGATCGTCGGCTTCGATGAATTGCCGTCTGCCTTCGAAGCGCTGCGGCAGCCCGGCGAGCAATGCAAGTTGCTCATCGACCCCCACTGAGGTCTCCGGGAGCGGACCGTGTTCATCCAGGCCTGCTCCACAGACAGCTCCGCGCTACATGAACGGAGAAAACACTCATGCACAGACAATTGGAGGATACGTGATGTCCTGTACCGGAGGTATTCGACCCCCGCCAGAATTCCTCACGCGGCCCTGTTCGATCGAGGCTCTCCGCTGGCGAGCGGAATGGATCCGCATGGAAACCATCCGGCAGATCGCCGGCGCCGGGCTCGGCCACTATTCCAGCGTGTTCAGCGCCGCCGAGCTGCTGGCGGTCCTCTACTACCGGACGCTCCGGCTCGATCCGGCGAATCCGCAATGGACGGGTAGGGATAAATTCCTGCTCGGCAAGGGGCATATCGGCGTCGGATTGTGGCCGATCCTGGCGGACCTGGGCTATTTCCCCGCGGCCTGGCTGGATGATTTCGGGCAGATGGATGCACCGCTCACCGATCATCCGGTCATGCGCCAGGTCCCCGGTGTGGACTTCAGTTCCGGGTCGCTCGGTCACAACCTGTCGGTTGGTGTGGGCATGTGCCTCGCGTCGCGTTTTCGCGGTGGCGATGACCGCACGTTCGTGCTGCTCGGTGATGGCGAGTTGCACGAGGGGCAGGTCTGGGAGGCGGCGATGGCGGCGTCGCATTACAAGCTCGGCAACCTCGTGGCGATCGTCGACGCCAATGGAAGCTCGGCAGATGGACCGACCTCCGATGTCATGAATATCGAGCCGGTGGCCGGTCGTTTCGAGGCGTTCGGATGGCGCGCCATCGAGATGGACGGCCATGACGTGTCCCGGATCGTCGAGGTCCTGGACGATCTGCCCGACGCGAGAACAGCCGTACCCACCGTGATCGTGGCGCGCACGCTCAAGGGCAAGGGGGTATCGTTCATGGAGGCGGCGCCACGTGAATGGCACCTTGGCTTCCTCGGACCGGACGACCGCCAACGCGCGGAAGGCGAAATACGGAGCCGCATGAGATGAGCACTTCAACCATAGAGATGGTCGACCCGTTTTCCTTCTCCAGCGCCGCAGAGGTCGAAGGGGGAGCCGTCATCGGCCAGACGCTGATCGAACTCGCGCGCGAGCGCGACGACATCGTCCTGATTGCCCCGGACGTCGGTCGTGGCCCCGCGACGACGGCCTTCATCGAGGCATTTCCGGATCGGTATATCGATACCGGCATCGCGGAGACCAATTCGGTGTCGATCGCGGCGGGACTCGCGGCCGCGGGTTATCGTCCGTTCGTCTTCGGCATCGGCGCGTTCCTGGCGCCCAAGTGCATGGAGCAGATCCGCACCGATATTGCCGTCAACCGGTTGCCGGTGACGATGATCTCCGCCTGGGGCGGTCTGGACATGGGGTTTTTCGGCGCGAGTCATCACGGGATCGAGGATATCTCCATCCTGAGGGGGACGCCGCATCTGACGATCGCCTCGGCAGCGGACGATGTCTCGATGCGCGCGCTCATGCGCACGGCCGTGACCGAGGGCCTGCCCTTCTACATCCGCGCGCCGAGCGCAGGCGCGGCCGATGTCTACGACACTGCGCCACGTGTTGCGCGAGGCGAATTGAGCATGGTTTCCCAAGGCGTGGACGTGGCGCTTGTCGGAACAGGGCTCGGGACCTCGTTGTGCGTGCAGGCCGCAGCCGTCCTGCAGGAGTCGGGCGTGTCCGCGACGGTGGTGGACGCGGTCTATCTGAAGCCCTTCGACGGCGAGGCCATCTGCCGGTTGGCCCGAACCGTTCGTGCCGTCGTCGTCGTGGAAGAACACAACGTCCGCGCGGGGCTGACATCGCTGGTGGCGGAGGCGCTGGGTCGCGGCGGCGTAGCGGTACCATTGGAGGGCGTGGGGCTGCCTGATGGCGATCTGGCGGTTGCCGTGCCGCAGCGGTTGCTGGCCCGCTACGGTTTGACCGCCGATGCGATCGCGGCGAAGGCCATCGCAGCGCTCGGGCGGTCGCGTTCATAGGAGCGCAGGCGGCTCGGCTACAATGCGTGGCATCCAGCGACGGTATGCCCCCCCATGAATCGACGTTCAGCCCGGTCCGCGCCCAGGCCTCCCGCAGGCTTGTTGCTGCAGCAAGTACTGCGCAGCGTGCGTCATGTCGGCGGCGATGAAGACGCGATCCTGCGCCGCGCCGGCATTGGGGGGCTCGGTGAGAAGGCAGGCCGTGACGGCTGGATGCAGCTGATTTCGCACGATCAGTTCGTATCGATCTATCGTGAATGCGTCGACCTGCTCGAACGGTCGGACGCGAAGCGCAGCGGCCGGCCGGCGATGGGTGTGTCCGAATTTCACATGCTGTGCTATTGCATGATAAGTAGCGCGACACTGGGCCAGGCGATCGATCGCGCCGCGGCCTTCGGCCGGTTGTTCGAGGGCGGCGTCGGCGAATTCACGCTGCGGACGGTGCGGGAAAATGCCGAATTCCGCATGCATTCCGCCTCCAGGCCGCGTGATGCCCACATGATCTTCGGTGTCCTGACGGGACTGTCGAGTTTTGCGCGCCTGTTTGGCTGGTTGGTCGGCAAGGATCTGTCGCCGCTCACGGTGAAGATCTGCTACGGTCCGGTACTGGACGAGCACGTGGTCTCCTGGCTGCTGCCCTGGCGTGTGGAATACGAGGCCGAAGACAACCTTCTGTGCTTTCCTGCGCGATACCTCGCTCTGCCACTCGTGCGCAGCGCCGCCGAACTGGATGAACTGCTCACCACGTTTCCGTTCGATCTCGCGACCGGGCGATCGAGCGTGACGCCCGCCTCCGTTTGGGTGCGCAAGATCTGCGCCACAGCACTCGCGCACTGCAGTGCGCCGCCCAATACGGAGCAGATCGCGCGGCAGCTGGGATTGAGCGTCGCAACACTGAAACGGCGCCTGAGCGATGAAAACACGTCGGTCAGGGAACTGAAGGAGCGTTGCCGCTGCGAGCTCGCGTACGACCTCCTGGGCGACCGGTCGTTGACGCTGCGCGAGATCTCGCTTCGGCTCGGCTTCAGCGATACCACCGCGTTCTCGCGTGCCTTCAAGGCTTGGACGGGACGCGTGCCCTCGGCCATCAGGCACGAGTCGGGATTTGTCGGCCTCAACCGTCGCGAGACACGCTGACACCGCCCCTTGCCACGAGCCTGGGTCGGCAAGCAACGGCGCGATGAATCGAATGCCGTGGCTACGGTCCGGCCCGACTCGCCAGCGAGGGAAATGCCGGTTTCATGTCTCGCTTGCGGTAACGCTGACGAGCGGTGCGCACCCGCCGGTTCAGGGCATGTAGGCTCCGCCGCTCACGCTGATCAGCTGCCCGGTGATGTAGCCGGAAAGGTCCGAGGTGAGGAACAGCGCCAGGTTCGCGATGTCCTCGGCCGCGGCCTGGCAGCAGTTCGCCACGCCGGTGTCAGCCTCCCTACACGCGTGTAGAAAAAGCAGGGTCGCGAAGGGCCCCGACTGGTAACGGATCGAGCGCCCGGTTCAGAACCCGGAAGTCACGTCCAGGCCGTAGGTGAGCGGCTCGCGATGCAAGCGCCGGACATGACGCGTGTCCTCGGCGCCTGCAGATCAGGCGCCGGTATTGCCGGCACCCAGGTAGGCATCGTCGTCATCGGCGGCGGTGATTTCCCGGTAACGATCCATGCCGTGCGGCCACTGCGTGACGATGCGCCCGGAGGCGGCGCGGTAGTAGTCGTGCGCGCCGCTGTGCCAGACGGCCACCGCGTCCAGATCCGCCTGCAGGCGGCGGTTGTAGTCGGCCATGACCTCGGGCTTCACCTCGATCCACGCGAGCTTCTCGCGCGTCATGCGCTGCAGGTGGCGCAGCAGGTAGTCCACCTGGCACTCGATCTGGAAGATGATCGAACCGTTGTTGGTGTTCGGTCCGTAGAGCATGAACAGGTTCGGGAAGCCGGCCACCGTGATGCCCAGGTAGGCCTGGGCGCCATCGGCCCATGCGTCGTCGAGCCTCACTCCGTCACGCCCGCTGACGGCAATGGTCGAAAGGAATCGCGTGGTGTCGAAGCCGGTCGCCAGCACGATGGTGTCGACGACGCGCGGCGTCCCGTCGCGCGTCACGATCGCCTCGGGCGTGATACCGACGATCGGTTCGGTGACGAGCTGCACGTTGGAGCGGTTGAAGGTCGGGTACCAGTCGTTGGAGATCAGCGCGCGCTTGGCGCCGAAAGGGTAGTCGGGCGTGAGCTTGGCGCGCGTCGCGGGATCCTTCACCAACTCCAGATTCTGCAGGCACACCGCGGCGGAATCGCGCAGGATGTCCGGATCGACCAGCGTCTGAATCGCGTTTACCCAGTTCCAGACGGTCTCGCGCTCGGCCGCGGCGGCGGCCGGATCGTCGCGAAACTCCGCGAGTTGCTCCGGTGTGTACGCGTCCTCGCGCGGACGCACCCAGTTCGGTGTGCGCTGGTAGACGTCGAGACGCCGCGCGAGGCGCGCGATCTGCGGCACGAACTGCACGGCGCTCGCGGCGCTGCCGATCACCGCGACGTCGCGTCCGGCCAGGTCGTGCGCATGGTTCCAGCGCGCCGAGTGGAACACCGTCCCGGCGAAGCGATCGAGCCCCGCAATGGCCGGCCAGGCGGGCAGGTTGAACATCCCGACCGCGCCGACCAGTACCTCGGCCTGCAGCGTCCTGCCGTCGGCCAACGTGAGCTCCCACGCGGTCTGCGTCTCGATCCAGCGCGCCGCGCTCACCGGGGTGTTCAGGCGGATGTGCGGCCACAGTCCGAAGCGCGCGACGCAGTCCTCCATGTAGGCCCGGATCTCCGGCTGCGTGGCATAGGGGCGTGGCCAGTCGCGCTTGAGCGCGAAGGAGAAGGAGTACAGGTGCGACGGCACGTCGCAGGCGCAGCCCGGATAGCTGTTGTGCCACCAGGTCCCGCCGACGCCGCCAGCCTGCTCGAGGATCACGAAATCCTCGTGGCCGGCTTGCTTCAGGCGGATACCTGCGCAGATGCCGCCGGGTCCGGCGCCGACGATGGCGATTCGTTGCATTCAGTTGACCCCTCTATTGTCGATTATCGAGCGCGGGCCAGCCGGCGCGCCGGTTCAGGGCATGTAGGCTCCGCCGCTCACGCTGATCAGCTGCCCGGTGATGTAGCCGGAAAGGTCCGAGGCGAGGAACAGCGCCAGGTTCGCGATGTCCTCGGGGCGGCCGAGGCGCGGGATCGGCAGCCCGCTCATGTTGTACAGCGTGCCTTCCTCCAGCGCCTTTTCCATGTCGTCGGGTTTGCCCATGGTGTCGAAGCCGAAGCGGTTCCAGAAGCTCCCGCCGCCCACTTCCTCGGCCTTGTAGGGCACGATCCAGCCGGGGCAGATATTGTTCACGCGCACGCCCTTCCTGGCCCACTCCCAGGCCAGTGCCTTGCTGAAGCTGTTCACGAAACCCTTCACGCCGCCGTAGTGCACGATGTTCGCGGCGGCCTCGCCGAGCAGCGAGGAATTCGAGGAGATGTTGATGATGCTGCCGTGCTTGCGCCCGAGCATGTCCTCGGCCACGGCCTGGCAGCAGTTCACCACGCCGTCGATGTTCAGCGCGATTTCCCAGCGCCGGCCTTCCTCGTCGAACTTCTCGAAATCCGAGGGGTGCGCGACACCGCCGGCGTTGTTCACCAGCACATCGACGGGACCGAATTCACGCCGCGCCTCGGCGACCATCGCATCGACGCTGTCGCGCCGTGTCACGTCGGTCTTCACCGCGAGTACGCGACCCTTCAGGCCCAGCGTGCGTGCCTCCTCGGCCAGCTTGCGCCCGGTCGTGTCGTCGCGCGAGGCGCTGATCACGTTGCAACCCTCGCGGGCGAATTCCAGCACCAGTCCGCGGCCGATGCCGCCGCTGCCGCCGGTGATGATTGCCGTTTTTCCGGCGAGTCCGAGATCCATGGTGTGCTCCCTGTGTCAGTGGTTCGTCAGGCTTCAATCGATCTGCGGCGAGGCAAGGCGCGCATGCACCGCGCCGTCCACCGGTACCGCCGCGCCGTTGATGAATTCGGCGGCATCGCTGGCAAGGAACACCGCGGCGCGCGCGATGTCCTCGCCGGTGCCGAGACGCCCGCTCGGGACCTGGCGGGCAAAGCGCGCCAGGCCGTCATCGAAGGTGCCCAGCCAGGCGCGTACCGGCGGCGTGTCCATCGGGCCCGGTGCGATCGTGTTGGCGCGGATACCGCGGCCACCGTACTCGGTGGCGATGCTGCGCATCAGGCTGATCACGCCGGCCTTGGCGGCGCCGTAGACCGCCAGCCCGGTCGCGGCGTTCATGCCGGCGCCGGAAGACGTGCTCAGGAAGCAGCCGCTGCCCTGCGCCAGCATCACCGGCAGCGCAGCGTGCACGGCGTAGTACACGGCGTCGAGGTTGAGCGCCATGATGCGCCGGTAGTCCGCGAGGCCCTGCTGCTCGGTGGGCGTGGGTATCGCGCCGCCGGCGTTGCTGAACATCACGTCGAGGCGCCCGAAGGCCGCGACCGCGTGCGCGACCATGGTCTGCACCTGGTCGGCGTCGGTGACGTCGGCCGCATGGGCCTTCACGCGTGCGGCCGGCAGTTCCTCCACGGCCGCGGCCAGCTGCGCGGCGTTGATGTCGACGGCCAGCACCCGCGCGCCCTCGGCGGCGAAGGCGCGCAATGAGGCGAGCCCGATGCCGCTGGCGGCACCGGTGATGATCACGACCTTGTCCTGCAGTCCGAGTTCCATGGCGTATTCCTCCCGTGTGTTGTGCTCAGTGTCCCCAGCGTTGCAGCACGCCGCGCCGGCGCGCCGCGATCTGCCCGGCGCGCTGCGCCGGCGTCACGCGTTTCGTGGTGGCTGGCAGGTGACGCTCCAGATCCGCGAGTTTCACCTGGGTGGCCTGCGGTTGCGGGTAATGGTCGGCCAGCATCCAGCGGATCGTCATGTAACCTTCCGCGAAGCCCGAGGGATCGATCCAGTTCGCCACTCCGGGATCGACGTGGGAGACCACCAGGATCAGCTCGCCGTCGTCTTCCAGCGCCGCGTAGTGGCAGTTGGTGCCGCACAGGCGGTTGCGGTAATCCATCGAGGACCACCAGTAGTTGCCGAACTCCACGGCCCAGTACCCGGCCCTGGGCGGCTTCACGCGCACGATCAGCGCCTCGTCGGCGGGAACGGACCAGTAGGCGATCATCGGCTCGCCGCCGGGGGTGGCGTCGAGCGCGTTGCTGTCGAGCTGGCGATAGGAGAGGAAGGTGTTGGGCCGCGCCTTCCACATCTCGATCATGTTCGCCCAGTACTCCACCGACTCGCCGACCCAGCGCGCGGCGACGCCGAGGCCCTCGGCGAGGCGTGGCGCGTCCACCACCGGCGGCGGCGCGGCGGCGCCGAGGCGCTCGATGCGCGCCTGCATCGGCGTTTCGGTCTCCCAGTCGGCGAAGAACTGGCGGAAGGTCACGCGGAAGGTGTCCGGCGTGGTGCGCAGCCAGTTGCCCGGCTGCGGGTGCGGGCTGCAGATCAGCTCGAAGCTGCCGTCGGCCTCGACGTGGATGTCCCCGCCGAACAGCGTGTGCGCGACCTTGCCGCCCCACGGCGTGTTGCCGGTCTCGACCGCGGTGACCGCGAAGTAGCGCGCCGTGCCGCGGTGGCCGCTGATGCGGTAGGTGTCGGTGCCGTTGATCGGACCGCCCACGTAGACCGAATCGGGGTTGTCGCCGCCCTGTTTGCGGATCGGGTCGAAGTAGTGGAGCAGCTCCGGGTGCAGCGGGTCGTTGTTCTCGAGGTGGAACTGCAGCGCAAGCCCGATGTTCGCCGCCAGCGTGCGAAAGCCCTCGGCGCGCGAGAGGTCGCCAGTGGGTACCTGCGGGCGGAACGGCAGCCGGCCCGCGCTCTTCAGTTGCTCGCAGAAATCGTTCCAGGCGGCGCTGAGCAGCGCGTCTTCGTTGGTGGCGTCGGCGGTCACGGTTGGCTTCTCCCGGTGAGGCGGTTGATGGTCGTGTCGATCAGCCCGAGCAGGTAGGGCCTGTCGTAATAGCGGGGATCGAGCAGCGCGTCGCAGGCGAGGCCCGCGACCAGGTGCATCAGCTCGTTGGCGGCCGCGACCGGATCGATGCCGACGGGTGCCTGGCCCAGCGCGCACGCTGCCTGGAGATCGGCGACGAAGCGCTCGCGCGTGCGGTCGAGGCGTGCGCGCTGGGCCTTGCGCGCGCCGGGATTCACCGCAGCCACGCTCCAGACGCACAGGCGGATCTTCCAGTCCTGGCGCGATTTCGCGTCGAGCGGCAGCACGCAGCGCAGCCGCTCGCGCAGCGCGTCCATTCCCTGCAGGCCGCGGGTGCGGCGCATCTCGCGTGTCACGTAGCGGGCGTTCGCCCATTCCAGCGCGGTCTCGATCACCTCGTCGCGGTTGGCGAAGTAGTGCTCTACGATGCCCTTGGAGACGCCGGAGCGCGCGGCAATCTCGCGCATCGTGGCCTGCTCCAGGCCGAGCTCGGCGATCGCGAGCGCGGCGCTGCGCGCGATCGCGGCGCGGCGCTCGGCGTGGTCGACGATGCGGGGCATGGCAGCTCTCGGGCCTTGTTGTTGTTCGGTGAGATGCATTCTCTGCGCCCGCCGGATTCTTTGCAAGCCATCTGGCTTGCAAAAACATGTGGGTCGGCATTCATGCCGACGGGTGCGTCTGGGTTGGCATTCATGCCGACGGGTGCCTTTGTCGGGCTGAAGCCCGACCTGCGAGCCTGGCCAACCGTCATCGGATCGTAACCCGTCGCGGCTTCCCTGCCGCGCTTGTTCGTACTAATGTGCCGTTCGCCAATCGACGCAGCCCATCCCGGAGCCTCACCCCGATGAACATGCCGGCACAGATCGACGCCCACGCCCCGTCAGCCGCCGAACTCGCGGGCCAGCCGCGTGTGGTGATCATCGGCGCCGGGATGTCGGGCCTGCTGATGGCGATCCGGCTCAAGGAAGCGGGCAATGCCAATTTCCGCATCTACGAGAAGGCCGCGAAGCTCGGCGGCACCTGGCGCGAGAATACTTACCCCAATATCGCCTGCGACGTTTACGCACCCGCCTATACCTACAGCTTCGAACCCAATACCGAGTGGAACTGGCGCTTCGGACGCGGCGAGGAGATCCAGCGCTACTTCGAGCGGGTCGGCGGCAAGTACGGGCTGCAGCAGTTCATCACCTTCGGCTGCGAGGTCGCCGAGGCGCGCTGGAACGGCGCGCAGTGGGACATACGCCTGGGCAATGGCGAAACGGGTCGCGCCGACGTGCTGGTCTCGGCGGTCGGCGCGCTGCACCATCCGCGTTATCCCGACATCGAGGGTCTCGCAAGCTTCGCCGGACCGTGCTTTCACACGGCGCGCTGGGATCACACCGTGGACCTGCGCGGCAAGCGCGTGGGCATCATCGGCACCGGCTCCACCGCGGCGCAGGTGGTGCCGGGTATCGTCGACAAGGTCGAGCAGCTCTACCTGTTCCAGCGCACGCCGCAGTGGGTGCTGCCGGCGCCGGATCGCAAGTTCAGCGAGCGCTACCGGCAGCGCCGGCGCAAGCACCGCTGGCTGGCGCGCTTCGACCACTGGTTCAACCTGCAGTTGTTCCAGTTGTTCGGGCGCGCGGTGGTGGGCAACCGCTTGCTGATGCGCGGTATCGAGTACGCCTGCCGCGCCAACCTGAAGACGATCCGCGACCCGGAGCTGCGCCGCAAGCTCACGCCCGACTACCAGGTCGCCTGCAAGCGCGTGGTCGTGTCCGAGGACTTCTATCCGGCGATCCAGAAGGAGAACGCGCACCTCGTGACCGAGGGCATCGCGCGCATCACGCCCGAGGGCGTGCAATTGAAGGACGGCACGGTGGTCGCGCTCGACGTGCTGGTGCTCTCGACCGGCTTCTACCCGTACAAGACCACGGTGGAGGTCTACGGCGAGAACGGTGTGAGCCAGCGCGAGGTCTGGGGCGGCAGCCCGCTGATGTACCGCACCATCGGCGTGCCGGGTTTCCCGAACTACTTCGTGCTGTTCGGACCCTACAGCCCCATCGGCAACATGTCGATCATCGAGAACTCGGAGATCCAGGCCGGGTATGTCATGCAGTGCATCGACCTGATCCGTCGCGGCGTCGTGAAGACGCTGAACCCGAGGGAATCGGTGGCGCGTGCACTGAAGGAGGAGATGCGCGAGGGCCTGAAGAAGACTGCCTGGGCCGGAGGCTGCAGCAGCTGGTACCTCGACGCCAACGGCGAGGCGCTGTCTTACCCCTTCACCTACGACCGGTTCCGTGCCGAGATGCGGACCCCGGTGCTGGAGGAATTCGAGGTCACGCGGTGACGGTCGAGATCGAGCGCAAGTTCCTGGTCGCGGACACGGGATGTCTCGCGGACCTCGAGGGTGAACGCCTGAGCCAGGGCTACATCGCCAGCAACGGGCGCGCCACGGTGCGCGTGCGCATCTGCGGCGCGCGCGCGTGGCTAACGCTGAAGGGGCGCACCGAGGGAGTCAGCCGGCGCGAGTTCGAGTACCCGATCCCGCTGGCACATGCCGAGGTCTGCATCGCGGATCTCTGCACGGGGCCGGTCATCGAAAAGACGCGCTACCGCGTGGCGCACAACTCGCACACCTGGGAAGTGGACGTGTTCCACGGCGACAACGAGGGGCTGGTGCTCGCGGAGATCGAGCTCACGCGCGAGGACGAGTGTTTTGCGTGCCCTCCGTGGCTGGGCGCGGAAGTCTCCGGCGATCCGCGCTACTACAATTCCAACCTGGCGAAACGCCCGTACCGAAGCTGGGCGTAGGTCGGCATTCATGCCGACAGGGGTCGGCATTGGCTTTTCCGGGGGCTGTCGTCGCCATGAATGGCGACCCGCATTCAATGGCGACCCGCATTCTCAGGGTTGGGGCGTCGGTGCGCCGCCGGCCGCGTTCGTATCGGAAGGCTTGCAGAAGCGCTCCATGGCGGCCTTGGCACGCGCAGCCTCCGCGTTCTTTTCTTCCACGCTCATCGTGTGCTTCTCGCCGTATTCGTCGACGCGGGTCACCTCGCCGGCGCCAGAGAGCGCCTTGTGGTTCTCGGTGGCCGTGCGGCAGGTCTCGGCGTCGGCGGCCGCCTTCTTCTGTTCGTCGGTCAGATCGACGGGCGCATCCGGATCGCTGGTCGAATAGCCCTTCTGCACCTTGATGGCTTCGGCCTTGGCTGCGGCCGGGGGTTGCTGCCCGTAATGCACCACGCCCTGAGCGTCCACCCACTTGTAGACGCGTTCGGCGGCCTGCGCACCCAGTGCTGCGAGGCCCAGGAGGGCCGCCAGCGCCGCGCTCGGCAGTAATCGTTGCTTGTGCATGGGTCGACTTCCGCAAGGTGGCCACAGTTCGGCTCCATTATAGTCAGTGCGCGCCGAATCGACCGGCGGCGCGGCGAAAGCGTGCGGTTGCGCAATATTGCGGTTGACTTGCTTGCAGTGCGCCGGGAAGAATGATCTCTACCCGGGGCCCAGCCGTAAGCTCATCCGTGAGCGGCGGGGCCAGGAAAGACGAAAACAGCGTGTTTCCGCCCCCGGCATTCAGACGACAGGCGCTCAATCAACTGCTCCGCTCCGGGTTCACAGGCAGCATCAGGCCGGAGACCCCTGGCATCTGATCAGAATTCAGCAAAGGACTTGCCGTGGCCGGCCCTGCGGGGTGCGACGGTGCCGCGGCATCACTGCGATTCATGGCGAACGGAAGCGCGCGGCGTGCTCAACTCACGGAGGTGATCTACGTGGAACTGTTGTCTGGCGGTGAAATGGTGGTGCAGGCGCTCGAGGACGAGGGCGTCGAGTACATCTTCGGTTACCCGGGAGGAGCCGTTCTTCATATCTACGACGCCTTGTTCAAGCACGGCGGCAAGCTGACGCACGTGCTGGTGCGCCACGAGCAGGCCGCCACGCACGCGGCCGACGGCTATGCGCGCAGCACCGGCAAACCGGGCGTGGTGCTGGTGACCTCGGGGCCCGGGGCCACGAACGCGATCACCGGCATCGCCACTGCCTACATGGACTCGATCCCCATGGTGGTGATTTCCGGGCAGGTGCCGCGCGACAAGATCGGCGAGGACGCCTTCCAGGAAACCGACATGGTCGGCATCTCGCGACCGATCGTGAAGCACAGCTTCATGGTCACGCAGGCCGAGCAGATTCCCGAGACGATCAAGAAGGCCTTCCACATCGCCACCACCGGTCGTCCGGGGCCCGTGGTCGTCGACATCCCCAAGGATGTGACCAATCCTGCGGAGAAGTTCGAGTACGCCTACCCCGAGCGGGTGCGCATGCGTTCCTACAATCCCGTGACCCGCGGCCACAGCGGCCAGATCCGCAAGGCCGTGCAGCTGCTGCTGACGGCGAAGCGACCGGTCATCTACAGCGGCGGCGGGGTGATTCTCGGCAACGGCTCGACGCAGCTGCGCACGCTCGCCGAAGTGCTGAACTACCCGGTCACCAGCACGCTGATGGGGCTGGGTGCGTACCCGGCCAGCAGCCCGCGCTTCCTCGGCATGCTCGGGATGCACGGCACCTTCGAGGCCAACA
>ERZ795044.2671-NODE-2671-length-15386-cov-8.389016_pt1 | contig 15386 bp, 13 predicted proteins | sample MGYA00375128_ERZ795044 | MGnify/ENA primary metagenome ERZ795044 (study PRJEB30173, sample SAMN05720213) | anaerobic digester metagenome | isolation source: active sludge of municipal wastewater-treating anaerobic digesters | place: USA | collected 2014-12-22 ... | reverse complement strand
CGGCATCACCGCCGGCTCGCCACGATCGTAGGAACTGTCGAAGGTCTTGCCGTCCAGCAAGGTGCCCTTGTAGTGCACCTTGACGCCGTCGGTCGCGGCGGGCTTCGCGCCCTTGCCTTCGGTCAGGACCTGGTACTGCAGGCCGGAGGCGGTGGTCACCACGCCCGGCTTCTTGCCGTTCTCGGCCAGCGCCTTCTGGCCCTTCTCCAGGTTCGCCTTGGCTTCCGCCATCGCCTTGGCGATCTGCTTGGCCTGCATGCGCTGGCCAAAGGCCTCGCCGATTTCCTTGGCCTGGTCCTCGGTCAGCAGCAGCTTTTCGCCGGCGAGCGAACTGCGAAGGCCCTTCACCAGGGTGTCGACGTTGATCTCTTCCTTGATCTCGCCCATCTGCTTGCCCATCGACATGCCGATCATGTAGCTGGCCTGCTCCTTCTCGGTGGGCAGGCCCGGGTAACCGGTCTTGGCGGCCGCATCCTTGCCGGCCTCGGCGGTCTTGTCGGCGCCATCGGCGGGCTTCGGCGCATTCTTGTCGCAGGCGGCCAGCGCCAGGGTGGTTGCGAGGGCAAGAAGGGTGACGCGGGCGTAGGGCTTCATCAGGAACGGACTCCGGGACGTGCGATGGGATGGGCCGGCGCGACGCGGCGGCAGGAAGACGCGTTGGTGCAGCGGATCTGTCTGGTTTATTCGACGCCGAGCAGTTCGACGTCGAAGGTCAGGGTGGCATTGGACGGGATGGACCCGTCCGGAGTTCCCCGCTCGCCGTAACCCAGCTTGGCCGGGATCCAGAACCGGTACTTGCCGCCGACCGGCATCAGGCCCACGCCTTCGGTCCAGCCGGCGATGACCTGGTTCAGGCCGAATTCGGCGGGCTGGCCGCGCTCGTAGGAGCTGTCGAAGACGGTGCCGTCCAGCAGCTTGCCTTCGTAGTTCACCTTGACCCGCTGGCCCGGCTTCGGGCGCACGCCGTTGCCCTGGCGCAACACCATGTACTGCAGCCCGGACGGGGTCGAGAACACACCCTTCACCGTCTTGTTCTTCGCGAGGAACGCTTCTTCTTCCTTCAATTTCGCCTGCGCCTGCGCGATGCGCTGCGCGGCTTTCGCCGCCGTCAGCCGCGCCGAGAAACCCGCGCGCAGGGCGTCGGCTTCCGCAGGGGTCAGCAAGGTCTTGCCGCCCGGCGTGGATGCATCCTTGAGGCCGCGCAACAGCACCGGCAGATCGATTTCGCCGCTGATCTGGGACAGCGAACGGCCGATGTCGCCACCGATGAGCAGGCCGACCTTCTGCCGATCCACCGCCGGTAACGGCTTGCCGTTCCTGCGTGCGTCGATGCTGGTCATCAGCGCCTGCCCGACCTGCTTGGAGGCGGCATCGTCGATCAACGGCTTGCCACCGGCCAGGCCGTTGGCGATCGCCCGCTCGAACGCGGGCATGTCCATGTCCGGGAGCGCCGGGGCGACCGATTTCGACACGTCCATGCCGACCATGTAACTGATCTTGTCGCGGTCGCTTTGCAGGCCCGCCTCCTGCGCGTGCACCGGGCCAGCGGCCAGTGCCGCGATCAGCAGCGCAGCCAGCGCCCGCAAGGAAAAGCTCATGGTGGTCTCCGGTCGGCCGCCGCGCGGCAAGCCCGCCATTGTCCTTGCAGCGGTCTGGTGGGGCAATCCCGCCCGCCGAACCGACCATGACTTAAGTTGGGTACAGCAGGACTTGACCGGGGAAAATCTAGTGTTATAGTTGCCTACAACACTGAACACCCAGAGCAGGACGTTCTCATGAACCGCAAGCTCCACAACTCCCTGATGGCCGTAGTCGCGAGCAGCGCGCTGCTCGTCGTTGGCCTGCTGGCGGCGGTACCCGCCCAGCAGTCGCTGGCACCGCACTCCGTGATCGTGATCGCCGACGCTACCCCGGTCGACGGCGCATCGCTCGACGACGCCGAGGCCCCGCGTCGCAAATCCCACGCTCGCGGGCAGACGGTGCAGATGCCGTTCTTCTCGTTCGTTCCCCGGGGCTGAGCCGTGGCCGCCGTCGAATGGAGCGATGGAGCTCCGATCTACCGCCAGCTGAAGGAACGCGTGGTGGCGATGCTGCTTGATGGTGTGCTGAAGCCGGGTGATGCCCTGCCGTCGGTGCGCCAGGTCGCCGCCGAGTACCAGCTGAATCCGATCACCGTCTCGCGCGCCTACCAGGAGCTCGCGGACGACCAACTCGTCGAAAAACGTAGGGGACTGGGCATGTACGTGACCGAAGGCGCCGCGACCAGGTTGAAGACCAGCGAGCGCGACCGCTTCCTCCGCGAGGAATGGCCGCTGGTGCTGGAACGCATCCAGCGGCTGGGGCTGGACCTGCAGGAACTGCTCGACCCGAAGGGCAAGTGGGGGACGAAATGAGCGCCGCCATGGATCGTTCCGTGATCACCGCCCGCGGCCTGCGCAAGGTCTACAAGAACAAGGCCGCGCTCGCCGGCACCGACTTCGAGATCCGCGCCGGGCGCATCGTCGGCCTGATCGGCCCCAACGGCGCCGGCAAGACCACCGCGCTCAAGGCCATCCTGGGCCTGGTGCCGTTCGACGGCGAGCTCAAGGTGCTGGGCAAGGATCCGCGCACCCAGCGCGACGAGCTGATGAACGAGGTCTGCTTCATCGCCGACGTCGCGGTGCTGCCGCGCTGGATCAAGGTGAAGGACGCCATCGAGTTCGTGGCCGGCGTGCACCCGCGCTTCGACGCCGCCAAGTGCCGCCGCTTCCTGCACGGCACCCAGCTCACCGACAACCTGCGCGTCCGCGAGATGTCCAAGGGCATGATCGTGCAACTGCACCTGGCGCTGGTGATGGCGATCGACGCCAAGCTGCTGGTGCTGGACGAGCCCACCCTGGGCCTGGACATCCTCTACCGCAAGCAGTTCTACCAGCGCCTGCTGGAGGACTACTTCGACGAGGACAAGACGATCATCGTCACCACCCACCAGGTCGAGGAGATCGAGCACATCCTCACCGACGTCATGTTCATCCGCGACGGCAAGGTGGTGCTGGATGCACCGATGGACACCCTCGCCGTCCGCTACACCGAAGTGCTGGTCGATGCCGGCAAGCAGGATGAGGCGCGCGCGCTCAAGCCGATCGACGAGCGCGCCCTGCCTTTCGGCAAGACCGTGATGCTGTTCGACGGCACCGACCCCGCGCGCCTGGCCGCGCTGGGCGAGACCCGCACGCCGGGCCTGGCCGACCTGTTCGTCGCCACCATGAAGGGAACCTACGCATGAACACCCCCGTCGACGCGATGGAAATGGATGTCGCGACCCCGCGCACGCCGCGCCCGGCACCGCACGCCACGCACAAGTTCAAGTTGTTGCTCAAGCGCGAGTTCTGGGAGCACAAGGGCGGCTTCCTGTGGGCCCCGGTGTGGGCCGGCGCGATCTCGCTGCTGCTGACCCTGATGGCGTTGATCGTCGGTGAAGTGGCTGCCCGCAAGGCGCTCGCCAGCGGCAAGATGCAGATCGACGGCGATGTCACCATCAATGGCCTCGACCTGGGCGTGCTGACCTCGAAGATGGACCCCGACGACCTGCGCAAGCTGGCCGACGGCATCGACTTCAGCATGTTGATGTCGGGGGTGTGGCCAATGGTGGTACTGGGCTTCGTGGTGTTCTTCTACTGCCTGGGTAGCCTGTACGACGAGCGCAAGGATCGCAGCGTGCTGTTCTGGAAGTCGCTGCCGCTGTCCGACCGCGACACCGTGTTCTCCAAGGCCGCCAGCGCGCTGCTGGTCGCCCCGACCCTGGCCATCGGCGCCGCGATCGCCTGCATGTTCGCCTTCATGCTGCTGGTCAGTGCCTTCGTGTTGCTGCACAACGGCAACCCGATCAGCCTGCTGTGGGGCCCCGGCAACCCGCTGGCCAACGCCGGCCTGCTGCTGGCATCGATCCCGATCTACGCGTTGTGGGCGCTGCCCACCGTCGGCTGGCTGATGCTGTGCTCGTCCTGGTCGAAGAGCATGCCGTTCCTGTGGGCGATCATGATCCCGGTGTTCGCCGGCATCTTCATCAGCTGGTTCGAGGTGATGAACGTGTTCGACCTGCAGAGCGGCTGGTTCTGGAAGAACATCGTCGCCCGCAGCCTGCTGAGCGTGTTCCCCGGCACCTGGGTCGACGTGATGGACGTCGGCGCGATCGCCAAGGGCAATGCACCCAGCCACGCGATGGTGCTGAAGTCGACCTACGCCGTGCTGGCCACCTCGCAATTGTGGATCGGCGCCGCCGCCGGCATCGCGATGCTGGTCGCCGCGGTCCGCATGCGCCGCTGGCGCGACGACAACTGAGCCACCTTTCCCAGACAGGACACGACGATGAAGACCCGCAACCTCCTCGCCATCGCCTTGCTGGCCACTGCCCCGCTGTTCACCGCGCAGGCAGCGGGCAGGGACACCGGGATCGGCAGCGAGATCCGCCAGGAGATGGCCAATGCGCGCGAGGAAATGCGCATCGAGCTGGCGAAGGCCAGGCAGGAACTGGATACCGGCAACCTGCGCCTCGACGACGGCTTCCAGTTCACCGCCCATGACGGCAAGAAGTCGAAGCGCGCCAAGGCAGAGCTCGCGCCTGCGGAAATCACGCCGCAGGGCGACCTGCTGATCGACGGCAAGGTCCAGGCCATCAATGACGGCCAGCGACGCCAACTGCTCGCGTACCGCGGCCAAGTGATCACGGTCGCCAAGGCCGGGATCGACATCGGCCAGCGCAGTGCGGATGCCGCGCTGGAAGCGGTCGGCGATGGCTCCTGGGTCGGCCTGCTGGTCGGTGCCATGACCGGGAACCTGGAACGCCGCATCGAACGCGTCGTCAAGCAGGAAATCGAACCGGGCATGCGCAGCATCTGCCGGCAACTGCCTGCGGTGTTGGAGTCGCAGCAACGGTTGTCGGCAAACCTGCCGCAGTTCCGCCCATATGCCACTCTCGATGCGGACGACGTCGCCAACTGCGAACGCGACATCCGCACTGAATTCGCGTCCCGCTGACCGGAGGAACACATCATGAAGCACATCCCTGGCCTCACCCTCGTCCTCCTCGCCGGCATGTCGCTGGCGGCCTGCAGCCAGCCACCCGCACCACCGGCACCGCCCGCGCCACCGGCCCCGCCGGTCGCCAGCGGCAACGACACGTTCATCGGCCGCCACGTCGGTAGCGCGATCGAACAGGCTCGCAAGGAACTGGCCACGCAGAACATCAGCATCAGCGACGGCATGAACATCAACGTCAACGGCCGCCAGTGGAACACCGGCGACAGCAGCCTGCCGAAGGCGGAGATCACCCCGAAGGGCGACCTGCTGATCGAGGGCAAGGCGGTCGCGATCACCGCCGCGCAACGCGCCGACCTGCTGGCCTACCGGGGCCAGATCATCGGCATCGCCGAGGCCGGGATGACGATCGGCGCGCAGGGCGCCAACATCGCCGGGCACGCCGTGTCCGGTGCGATCGGTGCGATCTTCGGCGGCAAGGACGGCGAGAAGGAATTCGAGAAGAAGATGGAGGCCGAGGCCGCCAAGATCGAGGCCGAGGCGATGAAGCTGTGCACCCGCCTGCCCGCGCTGATGGCAGGGCAGCAGGCGCTGGCCGCCTCGTTGCCCGAGTTCAAGCCGTATGCGCGGATGACCCAGGCCGATATCGAGGACTGCGGCAAGGATGTCGGCAAGCACAAGGGCGTGTCGGTCACCAGCAGCTGACCGGCACTCCTCCGTAGAGAAACGAAGGGCCTGCCTACCCGGACAGGCCTTTCGTCTTCTCGGGGCGATGATCAGCTTGAGCTTGTGCCGGCATTGATCCCGCCCTTCGCAAGATCGGCGGGATCCAGCAAGCGGCGTAGCGTCTTTTCATCCAGTCCGCTGTCCTCCAGCGCGACATCCAGCACCGGCCGTCCCTCCGCATACGCTCGCTTGGCGATCTTCGCGGCCTGTTCGTAGCCGATCACCGGATTCAGCGCGGTCACCAGGATCGGATTGCGATCCAGTGCGGACGCCATGGTGTCCTTGCGCACCTGCAGGCCTGCAAGCGCCTTGTCAGCCAATGCAGTCATCGCCGAGGACAGCAGCTGCAGCGACTCATCGATATCGCAGGCGATCAGCGGCAGCATCACGTTGAGCTGGAAGTTGCCGCTCTGGCCTGCGATCGAGATCGCCTGGTGCAGGCCCATCACCTGCGCGCAGGCCATGCACAGCGCTTCCGGGATCACCGGATTGACCTTGCCCGGCATGATCGAACTGCCGGGCTGCAGTGCCGGCAACTCGATCTCGCCCAGTCCGGCCAACGGCCCGGAATTCATCCAGCGCAGGTCGTTGCCGATCTTCATCAGCGCCACCGCCAGTGCATTGAGCTGGCCGGACAACTCCACCAGGTCGTCCTGCGCGGCCAGGCCCTCGAAGGTATTCGAGGCCCGTTCGAATTTCGCGCCGGTGGCGACCGACAGTGCCTTGGCCACGCCCTTGCCGAACTTGGGATGCGCATTGATCCCGGTGCCGATCGCGGTGCCCCCGATCGGCAGCCGGCGCACGCGCTTCAGGCTGTCCTCGATGCGCGCCTGCGCGGAATCCAGCTGGGCCGACCACGCGCCGAATTCCTGCGCCACCGTCAGCGGCATTGCGTCCATCAAATGCGTCCGGCCGGTCTTGACGATCTTGCCGAGCGCTTTCGCGCGCTTGTCGATGGTCTTGCGCAGGTGGCGCAGCGCCGGCAGCAGGTCCTGCCTGGCGCCCTGCACTGCCATCACCCGCAGCGCGGTCGGGATGACATCGTTGCTGCTCTGGCCCAGGTTGACGTGGTCGTTGGGGTGGATCGCCAACTGCGATGCGGCCGCAGCCACGTGGGCGATGACCTCGTTGGCATTCATGTTGCTGGAGGTGCCGGAGCCGGTCTGGTAACGGTCGACCGGGAACTGTTCGACATGCGCGCCGCCGGCGATGGCCGTGGCGGCCTCGACGATCGCATCGGCCTGCGCGCGCGCGAGCAACCCCAGGTGCCCGTTGACCAGGGCGGCGGCGGCCTTGGTCAAGGCCAGTGCACGGATGAACGCGGCGGGCATCGGCCGGGCGCTGATCGCGAAATTGTCGATGGCGCGCTGCGTCTGCGCGCCCCAGAGCGCCTTCGCGGGCACGCGCAACTCGCCCATGCTGTCGTGTTCGATGCGGAAGCCGCTTGCCTTGCGGGTGGCCATGGCCTGCTCCTGTGCGGGATCCGCCGAGCATAGCGCCGCCGCGGTTTAGAATTGCGCATCCCCGCAGCCGCCGATCCCCATGTCCGACGCCCTGACCGCCCTGTCCCCGCTCGATGGCCGCTATGCCGGCAAGGTCGATGCGCTGCGCCCGATCTTCTCCGAGTACGGCCTGATCCGCGCGCGGGTCAAGGTGGAGGTGGAATGGTTGCTTGCTCTGGCCGCGGAACCCGGCATCCCCGAACTGGTGCCGTTTTCCGATGCCGCAGCCGCGCGCCTGCGCGCGCTGGCGCAGGGCTTCTCGGTGGAGGACGCCGCCCGGGTCAAGGCGATCGAGGCGACCACCAACCACGACGTCAAGGCGGTCGAGTACCTCATCAAGGAACGCCTGCAGGACGATGCCGAGCTCGGCCCGGCGCTGGAATTCGTGCATTTCGCCTGCACCAGCGAGGACATCAACAACCTGTCCTACGCGCTGCTGCTGAGCAAGGCGCGCCAGCACGTGCTGCTGCCCAGGCTCGACGCGCTGATCGCGACGCTGCGCGGGATGGCGCATGCACACGCGGCAATGCCGATGCTGTCGCGCACGCATGGCCAGACCGCATCGCCCACCACGGTCGGCAAGGAACTGGCCAACGTCGTCGCCCGCCTGCAGCGCCAGGGCGAGGCACTCGCGGCGCTGCCGATGCCCGGGAAGATCAACGGCGCGGTCGGCAACTACAACGCGCATGTCGCCGCCTATCCCGACATCGACTGGCCGGCGTTCTCGCAACGCTTCGTGGAATCGCTCGGCCTCGACTGGCAGCCATACACCACCCAGATCGAACCGCACGACGGCATCGCCGAACTCTGCGACGCCTGCAAGCGCATCGACACCATCGCCATCGACCTGTGCCGCGATGCCTGGGGCTATATCTCGCAGGGCTACTTCAAGCAGGCGCTGAAAGCCGGCGAAGTGGGCAGCAGCACGATGCCGCACAAGGTCAACCCGATCGACTTCGAGAATGCGGAAGGCAACTTCGGCATCGCCAGCGCACTGTTCGAGCATTTCGCCGCCAAGTTGCCCGTCAGCCGCTGGCAGCGCGACCTCACCGACTCCACCGTGCTGCGCGCACTCGGCACGGCGTTCGGCCACATGCTGATCGGCTTCGATTCCCTGCAGAAGGGCCTGGGCAAGTTGAGCGTCAATCCGGAGCGCCTGGCCGCCGACCTCGACGCCAGCTGGGAAGTGCTGGCCGAGGCCGTGCAGACGGTGATGCGCCGCCATGGCCTGCCGAACCCCTACGAACAACTGAAGGCGCTGACCCGCGGCCAGGGCATCACCCAGGCCTCGATGCGCGACTTCATCGCGACCCTGGACCTGCCTGCCGCCGACAAGCAGCGCCTGCTCGAGATGACGCCGGGCAGCTACACCGGCCTGGCCGAACAGCTCGCCCGCGACGCATGAGGATGAAGGCGTTCATCGCCAGCCTGCTCGCGACGAGCCTGCTGGGTGCCTGTCAGATTCCCCCACCGGCACCGCATGCCCCCGCGAAGACGCCGGCCGGTGTGGCGCAGCCCAGCCTGGACAAGGTGCCAGCGGCGACGCCCTGCAAGGACCAGGACGACTGGAATGAGGCGACCGCGCCGCGCCATGTGTTCGGCAACACCTGGTACGTCGGGACCTGCGGGATTTCGGTGCTGCTGGTGGCCACGCCCGAGGGCCATGTCCTGATCGACGGTGCCACCGCAAAAGCGGCGCCGCATGTGCTGGCCAGCCTGCACGCGCTCGGCGTGGATCCGCGCGACGTGCGCGTCCTCCTGAGCAGCCACGAGCACAACGACCACGTCGGCGGCCTCGCGCAATTGCAGGCCGCGACCGGCGCGCCGCTGTTCGCACGCAAGACCGCGATGCCGGCGTTGCGGTTGGGCCGCGGCGATCGCAGCGATCCGCAATTCGGCATCCACGAAGGCTTCCCGCCGATCGCCGACGTGCGCGAGCTGGTCGACGGCGGCATCAGCCTCGGCGGCCTGCGGATCAGCGCACATGCCATGCCCGGCCATACGCCGGGCGCGACCACCTGGAGTTGGGACAGCTGCGACGGCGGCCAATGCCGGCACATGGTTCATGCCGACAGCATCAGCGCGATCAGCGACGACACATTCCGCTACAGCGACCATCCGGACTATGTCGCCGCATTCCGCGCCGGGCTCGACACGCTGGCCGCCTTGCCCTGCGACATCCTGATGACCCCGCATCCCGGCGGCAGCGACCTGTGGCCGCGCCTGCGCGGTGAAGCGCCGCTGGTCGATACCAACGCCTGCCGCGCCTATGCCGACCAGGGCCGCGAGGGCCTTGCGACACGGCTCGACAAGGAACGCAAGGGAACCGCGCCATGATCGAAGTCCACGCCACCAGCAAGCATTTCCTCGGCATGCCCGCCGCCGAGTTCCTGCGCGACTACTGGCAGAAGAAGCCGCTGCTGGTCCGCAATGCGTTTCCCGGTTACCAGTCGCCGCTGCAGCCAGAAGACCTGGCCGGGCTGGCCTGCGAGGACGGCGTGCTGGCGCGCCTGATCGAGCACGACGCCACCAGCGACGGCTGGCGCGTACGCCACGGACCGTTCGCGGAAACCGACTTCCCCGGCCTGCCTGACCACGACTGGACCCTGCTGGTCCAGGACATGGACAAGTGGGACGCCGACCTGCGCGCCCTGCTCGACCGCTTCGACTTCCTGCCGCGCTGGCGGATCGACGACGTGATGGTCAGCTTCGCCGCGACCGGCGGCTCGGTCGGCGCGCACGTGGACCAGTACGACGTATTCCTGCTGCAGGCGCAGGGCCACCGGCGCTGGCAGATCGATGCCTCGGACGCACCACCGCTGGCGTTCCGCGACGACGTCGAATTGAAGCTGTTGCGCACATTCAATCCCTCGCACGACTGGGTGCTGGCGCCGGGCGACATGCTCTACCTGCCGCCCGGCGTGCCCCACCACGGCATCGCCCAGGATCCCTGCCTGACTTTCTCGGTGGGCATGCGCGCGCCGGCGGTTGCGGAATTGCTGTGCGATTACGTGGATGCGCTGGCCGCCGATGCGCCGGACGCGCTGCGCTACGCCGATCCCGACCTCTCCCCAGCGAAGGACGCGAACGAGATCGACGACGCCGCGATGCAGCGCGTGGTCGAGGCGCTGCGCCAGTTGCGGATGGACGATCCCGATCGCTTCGGCGACTGGTTCGGCGGCTTCGTCACCACCTATCGCAGCGCCGTGCAGCCGGCCGCCGACGACACCCCGCGGCCACGGATCGAGGTCGAATGGGACCTGGGCCGCGGCGCGATCCTGCAGCGCCACCCATGGTCGCGGATGGCATGGCGGCGGGCGTCGAAGGGCGCGCGCCTGTATGCGGGCGGGCAGGCCCATGCGATGCCGGTGCGCGACGCGCAACGGCTGGCGGCGGCCAACGAGGTCGATGGCCTGCTCTACGACAGCCTGTCCGCGCCCGGTCGCGACGTGGTGTTCGCCCTGCTCGAAGGCGGCCACTACCGGCTCGATACCGGCGAGGACGACGACGAATGACGCCCGACGATCCGCGCCTGCAGCCGTACCGTGTGGACGTGGTCGGCTTCGACGCTGCGCTGGCGGAACTGCGCAGCGTGCGCGACGAGGTCTTCGTCGGCGAACAGGGCGTGCCGATCACCCTGGAGCATGACGCACTGGATCCGCTGTGCACCCATGTGCTGGCCCGCCTGCTCGATGGCAGTCCGGTCGGCACTGCGCGGCTGACCCCCGACCGCAAGATCGGCCGGATGGCCGTGCGCGCGGCCTGGCGCGGGCGCGGGATCGGCGATGCACTGCTGCGCGCGTTGCTGGACGACGCGCGCAAGCGCGGCTGGCCGGCAGTGCGGTTGAATGCGCAGGTCGGTGCGATCGGCTTCTACGCGCGGCATGGCTTCCAGCCCGAGGGCGAGCGCTTCATGGAGGCCGGAATCGAACACCAGGCGATGGTGCTGGCGTTCACCGGTCCGGCCCGGATCGACAGCCGCGAAGCCGGGATCGACGCGTCCATCGGCATCATCGAACGTGCGCGCCGCACCCTGTGGATCCGCAGCGTCGCGCTGGATCCCTGGCTGTACGACGACGGCAACGTGTTGCAGGCCCTGCGCGGGTTCGCCACCCGGGGTGGCGGCCAGCAGGTGCTGGTGTTGCTGCACGATGCAGGCGCGCCGCAACAGGCGCACGCGCCCTTGCTGGCGCTGGCCCAGCGCCTGCCCAGCATCTTCGTGTTCCGCGAACTGCAGGATCCGGTGGACCGCAACGATCCGGCCGCGTGGATTGCCGGCGATGGCGGCGGCTACTACCTGCGCGGTCTCGGCGAACGCGTGCAGGGCGAGGCCGAGCAGGACGCCCCGGCGAAGGTCCGGCAACTGGCCACGCGCTTCGACGATGCCTGGCAGCGTTCGCGCCCGGTCAGCGAATACCGGGCGCTCGGACTGTGAACCCCTGCCCCTTCGACGAAGGGATGTGATGCGGTGCGCAAGCCGCTCCGGCTATAATTCCGATCCTTTCGCCCGCCCATTCATCGGGCCCGCACCGGATGGCAACTTCATCCGGATCAATCACTTATCGCAAGGCCGCTAGCCACGCCATGGTGGACAGTCTCCTGAAGCAGTTTGCCCAGACCTCCCAACTCGGTGCCAATGGCGCCTATGTGGAGGATCTCTACGAGCAATACCTGGTCGCCCCGGACAGCGTCGATGCCAAGTGGCGGCAGTATTTCGATGGGCTCAAGGGCCGCGAAGCCGGCGACATCCCGCACTCCGCCGTCATCGAGCAGATCGCCCAGGCCGGCCGGCTGGCCGCGCGTGGCGTGGTCACCGCGGCAAGCGGCGTGGGCGACGAGCGCGAGCGCGGCGTCGGCAAGCTGATCACCGCCTACCGTTCGCGCGGGCACCTGGCCGCCAACCTCGATCCGCTGGGCCTGACGCCGAAACCCGAGGCGCCGGACCTGGCGCTGGGCTTCCATCGCCTGTCCGAAAGCGACACCGGGAGCGAATTCAGCACCGGCGGCGTGGCCGGTCGCGAGCGGATGAAGCTGGGGGAGCTGGTCAACCTGCTCAAGGCGACCTATGCCGGCAGCGTTGGCGCCGAGTTCATGCACATCACCGACGCCGAACAGCGCCGCTGGATGTACGAGCGCCTGGAAGCCGCCGGCGGCAACTACGGCCGCACGGCCGCCGACAAGCAGCGCATCCTCGAACGCCTGACCGCGGCCGAGGGGCTCGAGCGCTACCTGCACACCAAATACGTCGGCCAGAAGCGCTTCTCGCTGGAAGGCGGCGACAGCCTGATCCCGATGCTGGACGTGATGATCCAGCGCGCCGGCGGCGACGGGGTCAAGGACATCGTGATCGGCATGGCCCACCGCGGTCGTCTCAACGTCCTCGTCAACACGATGGGCAAGCCGCCGCGCAAGCTGTTCGACGAGTTCGAAGGCAAGTTCGAGCACAGCCGCGCCGGCGACCACGCGCACACCGGCGACGTGAAGTACCACATGGGCTTCTCCGCCGACATCGCCACCCCCGGCGGTCCGGTCCACCTGGCGCTGGCGTTCAACCCGTCGCACCTGGAGATCGTGGATCCGGTGGTGGTCGGCAGCGTGCGTTCGCGCCAACTGCGCCGCAACGACAAGGAGCGCAAGCAGGTCCTGCCGATCCTGCTGCACGGCGATGCCGCGTTCGCCGGCCAGGGCGTGGTGATGGAACTGTTCCAGATGTCGCAGGCGCGCGGCTTCCGCGTCGGCGGCACCGTCCACGTGGTGATCAACAACCAGGTCGGCTTCACCACCAGCGCGGCGGAAGATGCGCGTTCGACCCTGTACTGCACCGACGTGGCGAAGATGATCGGCGCGCCGATCCTGCACGTGAACGGCGACGATCCGGAAGCCGTGGCCTTCGTGTCCGAGATGGCCTTCGATTTCCGCCAGCGCTTCGGCAAGGACGTGGTCATCGACCTGGTCTGCTACCGCCGCCACGGCCACAACGAGGCCGACGAGCCGGCTGCGACCCAGCCGCTGATGTACCAGAAGATCCGCGCGATGAAGACCACCCGCGAGCTGTACGCCGCGCGGCTGGATGGCGAAGGCAGCGTGCCAGCGGCCGCGTCGCAGGCGCTGGTCGACGGTTATCGCAATACGCTGGACGCCGGCGACGTCACCACCGACGTGGTGCAGGTCAAGGCCGACGAATTCACCATCGACTGGAGTCCGTACCTGTCGGCGAAACTGTCCGATCCGGTCGATACCCGCGTCGAGCGCGCCACCCTGGATGCATTGGCGACCCGCATCAACGCAATCCCGGAGGCGGTCAAGCTGCACCCGCGCGTGGCCAAGATCTACGAGGACCGCCGCAAGATGGCGGCCGGCGAACAGGCCGGCGACTGGGGCTTCGCCGAGAACCTGGCCTACGCGACGCTGGTGAACGAGGGCTATCGCCTGCGCCTGGTCGGCCAGGACTGCGGCCGCGGCACGTTCTTCCATCGCCACGCGATCCTGCACGACCAGTCCACGGACAATTACTACCTGCCGCTGCGCGAACTGCTGAAGGACACGCCGGCCCGCAGCCCGGAAGACGTGACCATCATCGATTCGCTGCTCAGCGAGGAGGCGGTGATGGCGTTCGAGTACGGCTACGCGACCGCCGACCCGATGACGCTGGACATCTGGGAAGGCCAGTTCGGCGATTTCGCCAACGGTGCCCAGGTCGTCATCGACCAGTTCCTCTCCTCCGGCGAAGCCAAGTGGGACCGCCTGTGCGGCCTGGCGCTGTTCCTGCCGCATGGTTACGAAGGCCAGGGCCCGGAACACAGCTCGGCGCGCCTTGAGCGTTTCCTGCAGTTGTGCGCGCTGGAGAACATGATCGTCTGCGCGCCGACCACGCCGGCGCAGGATTTCCACATGATCCGCCGGCAGATGCGCATGGGCACGCGCAAGCCGCTGGTGGTGATGACGCCGAAGTCCCTGCTCCGCCACAAGCTGGCGGTTTCTACGCTCGACGAGCTGGCGAATGGCGAGTTCCAGCGCCTGATCCCCGACACGAACGCGACCTCGAAGAAGGTGCGCCGTGTGGTCGTCTGTTCCGGCAAGGTCTACTACGACCTGCTGGACGAAGCGCAGAAGCAGGGCATCACCGATGTTGCCCTGGTCCGCGCCGAGCAGTTGTACCCGTTCCCGCGGCCGGAACTGGCCGCCGAACTCAAGCGCTTCGCCTCCGCCAATGAAGTCGTCTGGTGCCAGGAAGAGCCGCAGAACCAGGGCGCGTGGTACCAGATCCGGCACCACCTGCAGGCTTGCCTGCAGGGCAAGCAGACGCTGACCTACGCCGGTCGCCCGCGTTCGCCCTCGCCCGCCGCCGGCCACCTGGCCGAGCACGTGGCCGAGCAGAACAAGCTGGTCGCCGACGCCCTGGTCAACCCGGCCGGCGCCGAGATCACGGCCGAATAAACCCCTTCGCACCACCATTCCAACGCATACCCGACAGGACGCCCTCATGGCCACCGAAGTCAAAGTTCCGGTTCTCCCCGAATCCGTGTCCGACGCCACCATCGCCACCTGGCACAAGAAGGCCGGCGACGCGGTCAAGCGCGACGAGAACCTGCTCGACCTGGAAACCGACAAGGTCGTCCTGGAAGTGCCCTCGCCGGTCGATGGCGTGCTCAAGGAAATCAAGTTCGAGGCCGGTGCCACCGTGACCAGCCAGCAGCTGATCGCGGTGATCGAGGAAGGTGCCGTGGCCGCGGCACCTGCAGCCGAGGCAGCGAAGGCCGCCCCCGCCGCGGGCGCCGATGAGGTGCAACCGAAGGCCCAGGCCGCCGCAGCGCACGCCGCCGCTCCGGCCAGCACCACCCCGGCACCGGCCGCTGGCGACCTCCCGCCGGGCGCCCGTTTCGCCGCCACCACGGCCGGCGTCGATCCGGCGCAGGTGGAAGGCACCGGCCGTCGCGGCATGGTCACCAAGGAAGACATCGTCAATTACGCCAGCGGCAAGACCGCCGGCGTGTCCGGCGGCGCGCGCCCGGAAGAGCGCGTGCCGATGACCCGCATGCGCACCCGCATCGCCGAGCGCCTGATGCAGTCGAAGAACAGCATCGCGATGCTGACCTCGTTCAACGAGGTCAACCTCGGCAAGGTCATGGCGATGCGCAAGGA
>ERZ795044.2658-NODE-2658-length-15419-cov-11.445652_pt1 | contig 15419 bp, 19 predicted proteins | sample MGYA00375128_ERZ795044 | MGnify/ENA primary metagenome ERZ795044 (study PRJEB30173, sample SAMN05720213) | anaerobic digester metagenome | isolation source: active sludge of municipal wastewater-treating anaerobic digesters | place: USA | collected 2014-12-22 ... | reverse complement strand
ACTTCGTTTGTGGCCTGTGTGAGCCACCAGCACGTGCGGGTAAAAGCGGTGGCGCAGGAAACATCCATCTTCACTAGAAATGTGCGGTCTTAAAGGTAGGCCGCTCTCACTTTGGACGTCACCCGCTTCAATAGACACCTGTTAAGGTCTAAATTGAACTGGAGTGATAGCCATGAAGAGAGTGAGATACCCGGCCGAATTCAAGGCTGAAGCGGTACGCCAAGTAACCGACCGTGGGCATGGAGTCGTTGACGTTGCCAAGCGATTGGGTATGTCGGACAAAAGTCTTTACCTATGGGTGCGTCTTGCAAAGGACAGAGCAGGCCCAGGTAGTGAAGAAACTGCGCAACTCAAAGCGGAAGTATCGCGCCTCAAAGCAGAGTTGAAGAGAGCCAACGAGGAGCGTGACATCCTAAAAAAGGCCGCAACGTACTTTGCCAAACTGTCCGGGTGAAGTACGCATTTATGGCTGAGCACCAAGGCCAATTCCGGCTCAGCAGCATGTGCCGAGTCCTGCGTATCCAGCGCAGCGGCTATTACGCTTGGAAGGCTACCCCCAAGAGCGCACGTACCTTGGCCGATGAATCGCTGCTGGCTGACATCAGGAAGTCTTTCGAGGACAGCCAAGGCATCTATGGCAGCCCACGCGTCCATTGTGACCTGCGTGAAGCGGGTATTGCTTGCGGTGAGAAGCGTGTTGCCCGCCTGATGCGCCAAGCCCAACTGCGCTCGGTTCGAGGCTACAAGCGACCGCGCTACAAGGTGGGCATGCCCTCCACCACATCGCCAAACCTGTTACAACGGGAATTCAACGTGGCGCAACCTGACCAAGTCTGGGTTACAGACATCACCTACATCCGCACCTATGAAGGCTGACTGTATCTGACGGTAGTGATTGACCTGTACTCACGCGCGGTAGTTGGCTGGTCAATGAAATCCACAATGGCCACGGAAATAGTGCTGGATGCGCTCATGATGGCGGTGTGGCGCAGGCACCCCAAAGCACCGGGATGATTCACTCTGACCAGGGGAGTCAGTTTGGCAGTGATGAGTTCAACCGCTGGTGCAAAGATAACCACCTGCTGCCCAGTATGAGCCGGCGCGGGAACTGCTGGGACAATGCAGTTGCAGAGTCCTTCTTCAGCAGCCTGAAGAAGGAGCGAATCAAACGTCGCATCTATGCTTCGCGCCAGGAAGCCAAGTCAGATGTGTTTGATTACATTGAAGGTTTTTACAATCGAGTCCGCAGGCACAGTCATCTTGACCAAATGAGCCCGCATGCGTTCGAGCAACTGACGTCTCCCCCGAAATCGGAGGAGGCGCAATCCATTCGCCACCACCAGCAAACTCGCCCCCACATCGGCAAACACGGCCATCCACATCGTGCCCATGCCGGTTAGCGTCAAGATCAGAAACACCGCCTTGATACCCAGCGCCAGTACGATGTTCTGCACCAGCAGAGCATGGGTCTTGCGCGACAGGCGAATGAACCGGGGGCAGTTTGCGCAGGTCGTCATCCATCAGGGCCACGTCAGCAGTCTCGATGGCTGTGCCGGTACCGGCCGCACCCATGGCAAAGCCGATGTCTGAGCGTGCCAGCGCAGGTGCGTCGTTGATGCCGTCGCCGACCATGCCTACGGCACCATCTTTGCTCATCTTGCTTTCAATCGCCTTGAGCTTGTCATCAGGCAGCAAGTCGCCACGAGCTTCATCAATACCGACCTGAGCAGCAATCGCTCTGGCCGTGTGGGCGTTATCACCCGTCAGCATGACCGTTTTAATGCCCAATGCGTGCAGTTCTGCAATGGCCTGACGGCTGCTGTTTTTGACCGTATCGGCAATGGCGAAAAGGCCATGCACGCTGTGTTCGTTGGTCAGCAAAATGACGGTTTCCCCCTGCTCTTCCAGAGCCGACAACCGGGACTCTAGTTCGTCGGAGCATTGGCCTTGTTCATGAATCAGGCGGTGATTGCCCAAGTGATAAATTTGGCCGTGGATAACCCCTTTGGTGCCTCGCCCGGGCAAGGCTTCAAAAGCCTCTACGCTGTGCAAGGGGATGCCATCGCGCTTGGCCGCGTCAGTCAAAGCGCGTGATACCGGGTGATCCGAGCGTCTGGGCTGGCTTGCCGTCGGTAATGGTGCCGGTTTTGTCTAACGCCAGCCATTTCAGCTTCCGGCCTTCTTCCAGATAGACGCCACCTTTGACCAAAATACCCTGACGCGCTGCTGCGGCCAAACCACTGACGATAGTGACTGGTGTTGAAATGACCAGTGCACACGGACAGGCTATGACGAGCAGGACGAGCGCCTTGGGCACCCACGTAAACCAGTCTTCTCCGGAGGCTACCGGCGGCAAGATGGCAACAACCAGCGCGATGGCAAAGACCACCGGGGTGTACACCCGCGCGAATTGGTCCACAAATCGCTGGGTCGGTGCCCGGGCGCCCTGCGCTTCTTCAACCGCATGGATGATGCGTGCCAGCGTGCTGTCACCCGCCCCTGCGGTCACTAAATACTCAAAAGAGCCGGATTCGTTGATCGTTCCGGCAAACACGGTGTCGCCTTCGGCCTTCTCCACGGGCAGGCTCTCGCCCGTGATGGGCGCCTGATTGATGGCAGAGCGCCCGCTGACAATTTTGCCGTCCAGCGCTATGCGCTCACCGGGTTTGACCCGCACCCGCGCATCAATCCCCACCGACCTGGCAGCAATCTCGTGCCAGGTGCCATCGCTCTGCAAAATGGTCGCACGCTCGGGTGCGAGCTGAATCAGGCTTTTGATGGCGTTGCGTGCCCGGTCAAGCGACCTGGCCTCAATCAACTCCGCCACTGTGAACAGCACCATCACCATGGCCGCTTCGGGCCACTGGCCCAGCAGGAAGGCCCTCCGTGACGGCAATGCTCATCAACGCGTTGTGATATTGAGGTTGCCGGTGCGGATGGCGATCCAGCCCTTGTTGTAAGTGGTGATGCCGCACGCCAGAACCGCCACTGCGGCCAGCAAGGCAGCCACCCATGTGGGCAAACCCGCCCAGCCTGCGGCCTCGGAGGCAATAGCAGCCACACCGGCCAGCGCCAGCGGCCACCAGGGCTTGACGGGTTCCGGGGTAGGCTCCGCCTGGTCTGCTGACCCGTTCGCGACCTCCGGCGTGAAGCCCAAAGAGCGCACGGCCTCCAGGATGGGCTCGATGGCTTTTGGCTCGTGCGTCACCGTCAACACACGTTGCATCAAATTGAACTCCATACCCGTCACACCCGCCATGCCACCCAATTTCTTGCGCAACAGCGCTTCTTCCGTGGGGCAGTCCATCTGCATGATGCGGATGGCCGTGATCATGCTCGTGTGCATCGTGCTGTTGGTGGGCTGACATCAGGTGTTTCCAGATAAGTTGACCCAATTACACAACCTGAAGTTACTATAGAGTCAAGACATTTCCGGAGCCCATCATGAAAATAGGTGAATTGGCGAACGTGGCGCAATGCACAGTCGAAACGGTGCGCTACTACGAGAAGGAAGGCTTACTTCCCGAACCTGGGCGCACGCCGGGTAATTTCCGGGTGTACGGCCCTGAGCATCTGGAGCGTTTGCGCTTTATCCGCAACTGCCGTGCGCTGGACATGAGCCACGAAGAAATTCACACCCTGCTCGGCCTGGCCGACCAGCCCGCCGACGGCTGCGGCGCCATCAACGCAGTTTTTGACCAGCACATCGCCCATGTGGAAGCGCGCATTCAGGAATTGTCTCACCTGAAGCAGCAACTGAGTACCCTTCGCCAGCAATGCCAGACCGAACAGGCGGTTGACGCCTGCGGCATCCTTCAGGGTCTGGCAGCCATGGAGACCGAAGCCAAGCCCGAACGCCACACCAATCTGGGTTGAGAGAGAGTCGAACCTCCGGCCACTATATTTTTGATAGCTAATCACGCATAGTGGACGAGGGATGAGGCCTGTTTTTTCTTATAAAAACACGGTTTTCAGGATTGCCAACCCGTTACCGCATCGAAATAGCCCTCAGGGCAGATCACAATTAATGACCCCGGATGGGGCCCTTCTGACTCTGACCCGGTTTCCTTACCACTTGGAAGTCAGCGTTTCCGGCTATCGGATAGTATTCGACTTCGAACTCTCAAACTCTTGGGCTCGATGAGGAAAGTTAAGGCAAAACGTAGTCACTCGGCCGCTAGATTTCACTGAGGCACTTCCGCCATGAGCATTCATGATGGCTTTGGTAATGGATAAGCCAAGTCCAGTTCCCTCGGAATCGCCGTGGCTGCGCGACTTCTCGACGCGGTAAAACCGGTCAAACAGACGCGGCAAGTCGTTCCTATCTATAGCTGGTCCCGTGTTTTGCACACTCAACCGTACCTCACCAGGGAGCTGGGAAATCAATATTTCCACGGACTCTTGGTTCGGTGAATAGCGGATCGCGTTCGACAAAAGATTGCTGATCGCGCGACGAACCATGAGGCGGTCGCACACAATCTGAGCGTCGCCGGTGGCTACTAGCTGGATTTGATTTTCGTCTGCGAGCGCCTCGTAAAAGTCAACCAAATTGTGAACCTCGTCAAGCAGTGACACTGTCTCGCGATGTGGCAATTCGATCCCGTGCTCGGTCTTGGCCAGGAACAGCATGTCGGACACCATGCGTGCCAAGCGCTGGAACTCCTCAGCATTGGACGCGAGGATGTCTTGGTAAGTGGCTGCATCCCTCCTTTGCGCCAGCGACACCTGGGTCTGGGTCAGCAAGTTGTTGATAGGAGTGCGTAGCTCATGAGCCAGATCGCTGGAGAACTCCTGCAGACGCGTAAAGTCCGCCTGCAGTCTCTCGAGCATGGTGTTCAGACTTTGGGCCAGGTCGGCAAATTCCACAGGCACAGCCTCGATGGGCATGCGCTGATCCAGCTTCTGGGCGGTGACCGTCATGGCGCGTTCTTTCATGATGCGCAGCGGAGCCAAGCCACTGCGCGCCGCCCACCAGCCCAAAAAACCGCTGATCAGGATGGCTCCCAACAAATAAGTCGCCAGCGTCTGGCACAGCGCCCACATGAAGTGCGCGTGGTGCTCGGTGTCCGTGGCGATCAATAGTTGCAGGGTCTGAGTCGAATCTGAACTGCCCGACGTATGCAGGCCCTCAAGAGTCGCCTTCATGCCCCGCAGTGTTCGGTCACCTTCAGTCCAGTCAATGGGAGCGCCCTGGGGATCTGCCAACGGCAAAGATGGCGGAAAAACCATGACATCGGCCCCATGCACCAATCGGCCTCCTTGGCGCAGATCGATGAATAGGCCGTGATGAGTCCCCAATAGCTCATCCAGTTTGGTGGACAAAAGGTCCGACGATGGAGATTCCCGGACGATTTTTTGAATTAGTCCGATCTTGTCAAGCAGGTAGTCACGATCCAGTTCGACAAAGTGCCGACTCGTCGCAAACACCACCAGAATACCCAACCCGACCAGAACAACGGCCGAAACTAGGGTGTAGAGAGCGGTCAGGCGTGCGGTCAGCGACAGGCGTCCGAGCATCAGTGCTAAACCTCTGGTACTTCCAGCACATAGCCCATGCCACGCACGGTCTGAATCAGACGGGGTTCAAAGGCGTCGTCCACTTTAGCTCGCAAGCGGCGCATGGCGACCTCAATCACATTGGTATCGCTGTCGAAATTCATATCCCAAACCTGTGAGGCGATCAGGGAGCGTGGCAAGACCTCGCCGTGACGACGCATCAACAGCTCCAGCAAACCGAACTCCTTGGCCGTCAGATCAATACGCTTGCCGGACCGGGTCACGCGCCGACGAAGCAGATCCAGCTCCAGGTCAGCCACTTGCAGCGTGGTGGCCTCCAGACCGGTACGGCCCCGCCGCAGGATGGTGCGTACCCGAGCCAACAATTCAGCAAACGAAAACGGCTTGACCAGGTAGTCGTCGGCACCGAGCTCCAGGCCTTTGACGCGGTCCTCTACCTGATCGCGGGCCGTGAGAAAAAGAACTGGCATATGGCGCCCTTGACTGCGCAGACTGCTCAGAATCTGCCACCCATTCAAGCCTGGCAGCATGACGTCCAGAATCACCATATCGTGATCGCCTTCCAAGCCAAGGTGCAGGCCATCCACGCCATTGGTCACAAGATCAACGGTGTAGCCCGCCTCCCGCAGGCCCTGCTTCAAATAGTCGCCTGCTTTTGGCTCGTCTTCAACGATCAGAATTTTTGTCACTGTCTTTCTCCTGACCGGGAGTTTGCCTGCTCGCGAGCCCACGCGGTTGAATATGACATATTTGTAATCTGTCGGACAGGGAAGTGACGGCTTAGCACGGACAGAATTCGTTTCGCTTGATTTATGTCAAAAAGGAGCGACTTCAGTGACATTTTCGTATCGTATCCGTGCCACGAGCCATCTGCTGGTGGCGGCCATTTTTGCCTTACCGCTTGCGCTATCAGCGCAGTCAGCCAGCCCTATACAAGAACCAGACTGGCGTCGCGCCAATGACGCAGTTGGGGTTTTGAAGCGTGGTCACGTCGATGTGCTCAAGTGGGAGCAGGCCAATCCGGCTGCAGACATCAAAGGGCCAACCAGTGTCAGCAGCGTGGCCATCCCGACAGCCGAGGCGGCGGTTCGCATGGCATGGCGCGTACACCGTGACTTAGCCCGTCCTTTGGCGCGGTTGGGCCCTCAGAATGTACAGCTGATTGCCGAGGGTCGATGGATGGAACTCGATCCCAGCCTTCAACGTCGTGTCGAAGGCACGGACGAGGTGCTGGAGGTAGCTATCCAGGGACGAAAAGCCTGGATCCAAGCCGTAGTCGCCCAGCAGATCCTCAAGAATCAGCGCGACATATTTGAGGCCACCCAAGCGGCCAGCGAGTTGGGCCAGCGCATGGTAACGATCGGGAATTGGAGCAAGCTGCAGTTGTCGCCAGTTCTATTGGCCACGTTGACCGCCAGGATGAACCTTCGCCGTGCTCAGTATGCGGCAGTCCAAGCCCAAAGCAATTTGGTCAAGACGCTGGGACAGATGGGTATTCATGATGGATATGTACTTCCTGAACGACTGCCGGCAGTCCCGGACCAGCCGATAGCCGAAGGCGAACTGGATAAGCGTGCCATAGCCATTCGCAACCAGTTGCCAACGGCTGAGAGCCTGCATAACCGAACGCTTGCCAAGGAGGCCATGAACGCCTACCGGACGGCCCATGCTCTGGCACAGGACAGCCAGGGTGATGTGCTGAAGGCCCGGGAGTTCATCACCGAGGAAACGGTTCTTCACTACAACGGCATGCTCAAGAGCGTATGGAACCTTCTGGATGAAGTTCGCAACCAGTCACAAACCACGATAGATGCCATTGGCGCGCAACGCGACTTCTGGATCGCAGAGGCCGATCTTCAATGGGTCTTGCAGGGTGGAGAGCCCGACAGTTTCGTATCGCTGGGGGGTGCTGGTGGAGAGGCCCCGGCAGCAGCAGCGCATTGAAAGGACAGAATTCATGACAAACACCAACTCCAGACGACAATTTTTTGCAGGTGCCGCCGTATCCGTGGCCGGCCTGGCAGTGGCCCGCTCCGCCTTGGCTGCTTTGCCAGAGCCGGTCATTCAGACATCCGTCGATACCGCACCACCGCTCGTTCCACCGACAGGAAGGCCCTACAACCCGGTAGTTACGCTTAACGGGTGGACCTTGCCCTGGCGCATGAACAACGGGGTCAAGGAATTCCATCTGGTGGCCGAGCCCGTGGTGCGCGAGGTCTCGCCGGGCTTCAAGGTGAACATGTGGGGTTACAACGGCCAAAGCCCGGGACCCACCATCGAAGTGGTTGAAGGCGACCGCGTCCGCATCTTCGTGACCAACAAGCTACCAGAACACACCACCATTCACTGGCACGGTCAGCGTCTGCCCAGCGGTATGGACGGTGTGGGCGGTTTGAACCAGCGCGCCATTCCCGTAGGCAAGACCTATGTCTACGAATTCGAAGCGCGCCGCCCCGGAACCTTCATGTACCACCCGCACGCCGATGAAATGGTGCAGATGGCCATGGGCATGATGGGCATGTGGGTGACTCACCCCAAGACCAAGCACCCGCACATCAGCGAGGTGGACCGGGATTTCTGCTTTCTGCTCAACGCATTTGATGTTGAGCCTGGCAGCAAGACTCCCAAGATCAACACCATGACTGACTTCAACATATGGTGTTGGAACAGCCGGGTGTTTCCGGCCATCGACACCCTGAATGTGCGATTAAATGACCGGGTGCGCATCCGGGTGGGCAACCTCACCATGACCAACCACCCAATCCATTTGCATGGGCACGAGTTTCTAGTCACAGGCACGGACGGCGGTCCGACTCCACCCAGCACCCGTTGGTACGAGGTCACAACCGATGTGGCGGTGGGTCAGATGCGCCAGATCGAACTGATCGCCGATGAAGAGGGCGACTGGGCCATGCACTGCCACAAGAGCCACCACACCATGAATGCCATGGGACATGACGTACCGACCATGATCGGCGTGGACCACCGTGGCCTGATCAAGAAGATCCAGAAGGTCGCTCCCGACTACATGCTGATGGGTGAACGTGGCATGGCCGACATGGGCGAGATGCAGATGCCCATCCCTGACAACACAGCACCCATGATGACCGGCACCGGCCAATTCGGCCCGCTAGAGATGGGCGGAATGTTCACTGTCTTCAAGGTCCGCAAGGATCAGAAGCCAGGCGAGTACAAAGACCCAGGTCCGTACAAATTCCCGGAGGGCACCGTGGCCTATGAATGGAATGGTGCGCCCCCTCCTGCGACTCGCCCCGCAGCCAGCAGCGATACCGCGCCGGCAATCGCCATGGCGATCAAACCCACCGCAAAGGGCATGTCTCACTAATCTGACCACACCACCCCAAAACCATGTTTTTCAATCAAATCCTGAAAGTAGCCCAATGAAGTCCGTCAAGTCCAACATCGCCTCACGCGCCGGTTTTGTTTTCGCAGCTGTCGCCTTGGCCACCTCTGTCGCCGTCGCAGGTGGAAATCATGCCGGCGGGCATGGTGAGTCACCCATCGGTCAACCTGGCGTCGCGGCGAACGTCACGCGCACCATCGAAGTGGATGCCGCCGACAGCATGCGGTTCACGCCTTCAGACGTATCGGTCAAGAAGGGCGAAACGATTCGTTTTGTCATCAAGAACTCCGGTAAGGTGCCCCATGAGTTCAGTCTCGGCACGGAAAAGGAGCTCAAGGAGCACTACGAGGTCATGAAGAAGTTCCCGAACATGGAGCATGAAGAAGCCAACAAGATTTCGCTCAAACCTGGCAAGCAGGGTGAAGTGATCTGGCGCTTCACCAAAGCCGGTGCGGTGAACTTTGCCTGTCTGCATGTGGGGCACTACGACGCTGGCATGAAAGGCCAAGTCAAGGTCGCGGCCAAGTAACCTGTCTTTAAGCAAGCACAACCTCACCTCAACATCTCAAGGAGTCACTATGAAATTACAACTGGTTTTGAGCGCAACTGCGTTGGCCATCACGGCCTTTGTCGGCAACGCCGTTTTCGCGCAGATGACTATGGCCCCCGGAAAAATGGGCATGGCAACGGCCCCCAGCATGACCGACGGCGAAGTCCGCAAGATCGACAAGGAAGTGGGCAAGATCACCATCAAGCACGGTGAAATCAAGCACATGGATATGCCAGGGATGACCATGGTTTTCGTGGTCAAGGACAAGGCCCTGCTGGACAAGACCACCGTTGGTGCCAAGATTCAGTTCATGGCCATGAACGAGAACGGCCAGATGACGGTGACTGACATCCAACCCGTGAAGTGATTCTTAATTTCCGGCCTTCTCACTTTTCTGGGTGGCTGCAAATTCAGCCGTACATACCAACCATAAACATTGACGTCCTCAGTGCCGTGGATATTGCGCCAATCAGGACCGACGCTTGCTGCCATGCAATGTCAAACGTGAACATGACAAGAACGTAACCTTGCCGTCATCTTGGTGGAGGTGTTCGGCCCATAGACTGCATATATCAAGTTAACCAGATGCAGGGGCCTGAAGATGCAAGTAACCATGACAATGAATCGACGTCAATGGCTGGCTGGGGCGCTTTTGCTACCAATGGCGGGCATGGCCGCCCAGCCGCAAATGCCTTTGGTCGAAGTCTGGAAAGACCCGAGTTGCGGTTGCTGCAAAGATTGGGTTGCCATTTTGGAGCGGTCCGGGTTTGCTGTGCGCGTATTCGATACGGGCAATAACGCCATGCGGGCCCAACTGGGCATCCCGGTCAAGCTGGGGTCTTGCCATACCGCGTGGGTGGGTGGTTACGCGATAGAGGGACATGTCCCCGTACGTGAAATCCAGCGCCTGCTGCGTGAAAACCCCCAAGCGATTGGATTGGCAGTACCCGGTATGGTAGTGGGATCGCCCGGTATGGATGGCCCTTTCTACAAGGGCCGCAAAGACCCTTACTCGGTCTTGCTGGTTCTGCCCAATGGTGAAACCTCGGTTTACCAAAAGTACGCATAAGGAGACTGCAGCATGCAGCAGAAAAACCATTTCACCACCCGCCGTGGCTTCATTGCGGCCAGTGGCTTCGGTGGTATCAGCCTGTACGGCTTGTGGGCCGCGTATGGCGCAGCACCGAGCCCCTTAGCATTGCTTGGACTGGAGCATCCGCAAGATCCCACGTCCAGCAACGGTGGTGGCCACTCGGAACACGGTGCCGCTGCAGCACCTGAGGCCCCGACGACGGGCTCTGGAGGGCACGGAGGCCATGGTGCCGCCACTGAAGGGGATTCTGTGGAAGAGTTCAGCCGCTTGACGACCGAATTTGCCGAGCGCTACCGCATGCCCGATGGTAGTGTCTATCCACGCAGAATGAACGAGCAGAGCGTAACTGCCATGAACCCGCATGTCGGGCACGACATGTCAGCCGCAATGCCCGCAGACCATGCCATGCCAGCCGAGTCTAATCCGCATGCCGGGCATGGTGGGGCAACGGCTCCCTCTGTTGCCGCGGATGTGCACGCTGTCCATGCTGGAATAGACATGCCCGTTGGCAAAGATCAACCTCTTGATGTGCTGATGACTGCGGGCAAGTGGTACTACCTGCCCAATGTATTGCGTCTGGATGCTGGCCAAGCCTACCGCTTCAGGATGATGTCGGTGGACATCGCCCACGGTGCATCCATTCAGCTAGGCAAAGCCGGGCGAATGATGCGTCTGCAGCCTGGGCGCATCACCGAAGCCGCACTCACATTCCAGAAACCTGGGCGTTACCTGATGTACTGCACGGTCTACTGCGGTGAAGCACACCAACTGATGCAAGCAACGATAGAGGTGGTCTGAGCATGGCACACATAAAGACCTATCCCCAACGTCTGGCCGGTTTGCCGGGAGCAGACCGCCGACTTCTCCAAGGCATGGCTGCCGTGGCTTTGCTGGCTTTGATCATTGGCGTACTGGCCGGTATGGCCACCGCCTTGGTGCGCGGTGGTTTGATCAGCGTTGGAATTGCCGATGGCTACCGCTTCCTCACCGTCCATGGTGTTGGCATCTTTTTTTACTGGCTGTTCACCACACAGACCGCTTTGCTGCTGGGCCTGGCCGCATGCGAGCAGGGAAAAGGGCTGGCCTGGCGTCCACTGGCTGGGCTGGCATTTGGCTTGATGCTACTGGGCTTGGTTCTGAGCATGGTGGGTTCTGTTTCAGGCACGCCTTTGCTCTACAACGGCTCCCCGGAGCTGGTGCGCGACAACCCACGTGACCTGTTGCTGTTCAATCTGGGCTACAGCCTGTTGGGCCTGGGACTGATGTTGCTGCCAGTGAGTGCCATCGTGACGCTGTTGCGCCCACGCTGGCAGGGCCAGCAAGACAAGCTCAGTGCGGTGGGCTTTGCCTTGTTCGCCTGGGCTGGTTTCCTGGTCGTCACGGGGTTTGCCGCCTTGTACACCTTCGTCCCCGGCGTTTTGTGGGCACTGGACGTGGGGCCGTTTCCGCTCAGCCACGGCACACGCTGGCACATAGTGTTCCACAACATGCACTACCTTCCGCTGATGGCTACCGTGATCCTCTGGTACGTACTGGTGCAGGTTCTGACAGGTGTCAAGTCGGTGTTTGGGGAGCGGTTCTCGAAGATCGTTTTCTCGATGTACCTGGTGTTCGTGCCACCGACTTCGCTGTACCACATGTTCCTGGAGCCCGACTTGCCCAAGGTGGTCCAGGTGGCCGGTTCGATGTTGTCCCTGTTCGTCAGCGTACCAACCTTGACCGCCTTCTTGATCATCGTGGCCTCGCTGGAAGTGCATGCACGTTCCCACGGTGGGCATGGTCTATTCGGCTGGATCCGCTTGTTGCCCTGGCGAAATCCAGCCATGTCCGCCATCGGGGTGTCGGTGCTGAGCATGGTCTTTGGGCTGGTGTTTGCGTTCGTCCTGATACAGGGGCAACTCGCTCCACTGCTATCGGACACCTTCTTTGTTCCCGGCTACTTTCACTTCTTTACGGTGGGCACGGTGAGCATGACCCTGCTGGCGGCACTGTCCGTGGTCTTGCCCGCCATCGGCGGCCGCCCACTATGGAAGCCCTATGTTCTGCGCTGGATGCCTTGGCTGGCACTGGCGGGCTTGCTGGTGTTTGGCGCCGCTGGCATCACTGCCGGCTACATGGGCGTACCACGCCGGGTCATGGACGTTAGCTACCAGCAGCAGGCTCCGGCGCTGTGGCATAGCCTGATGCTGGCAGTTGCACTCGGTGGCAGTGTCATGGCAGCTGCGTTGCTGGTGTTCGCCGGTGGGGTTGCCGCAAGCCTTCTGCCTAAACGCCAGCCCGGAGTTTCTGTCTCTGAGGTGGTTGTGGCTTGGGGAGGGACAGCAGTGAAAGCAGGTTCAAAAGCCTGGGTAGGCCCTGTTTCTATCCTGGCGATCGTGGCTGCCATGTACGCGTTTTCGGCAGTTGGGTTCGAACTGATGCAGTCCTTGCCCATCAGCGCCTCAGGTGGCGGCGGCCATTGATCAGGAATTGAAGGAGTTTCTCCATGAATGAAGATTTTTGGCTCGTCGTCCCTATGGCCCTGGTTTGGGCGGTACTCGGCTTGCTGTATGCGCTGGCTCCCTGGGGCGACATGATCGGCTACGCATGGGTATGGGGCTTCGGCTCCGTGCTGTTCATGGGCCTGGGTGGCTTGTTGTTGCTTCGCACAGAAGTGCGAAGCAAGTCGTAGCGCAAGTCATGGCCCCATTCACCTTCGTTGCTCCGGGCGGCAACTCGACATCGAAAGGAAGTTCATCATGCAATCCCGTACCATTGGTTTTTCCCCATCACGGTTGGTCATGGCGCTGTTGCTCGCGCTCGCAGGCGCCGGTGTGTGGGCACAGGACATCAAGGCCGAAGACCATACGGCCCACCATCCTGCCGATGCAGCCTCCGCACCCAAACCAGCGCCGAAACCTGCAGCCGCCAAGCCAGCTGTAAAGCCCACACCTGCCAAGGCCCAGCCTGCGGCCATGGACAAGGGGAACATGGAAAAAATGGGACAGATGGATTCCCAAATGAAGGCCATGAAAGACATGCATCAAAAATTCATGACGGCCAAAACGCCGGAAGAGCGCATGGCCTTGATGCCTGAGAACATGAAAACCATGCAGGAAACCATGACCATGATGGAAGACATGCGCAGTGGTGGCATGGGAATGGGCATGATGGGCGGCACCGACAACGCCACCATGATGGGCAAGATGCCTATGGACATGATGCAGTCCATGATGCAAATGATGATGGATCGCATGCAGGTACCTGCCACAAAATAAGGAGCAATCCACCGTGCACCATGACCACTCCGGTGACGTTATCCAATAAACTCCGCTTGTGTTGCACTTCAACTTGAGACCGCCTTGGTATGGCTGGTGGGGAGCACGTCAAAATCCATGAGCACACTGCATCGTGCCGCCTTGTCCGCTCTGGGCGCGGCCATCCTGTTTGGCGCGAGCACGCCGTTTGCCAAACAGCTCATTGGTGACGGACTGGCCACCGCGTCTCCTTTTCTGTTGGCAGGATTGCTTTATTTGGGTAGTGGGCTGGGCCTGACGCTGATGCGTTTGCTGCGCGACCGTGGCTGGAAACCCATAGAGCTACCCCGCGACGAATGGCCCTGGCTGCTGGGTGCCATCGCTTTCGGCGGTGTGCTGGGACCGCTGTCGTTGATGGTGGGGCTCTCGCACAGCACAGCGGCGACAGCTTCACTCTTTCTGAATCTGGAGTCGGTACTGACCGCCGTGCTCGCGTGGGTGGTTTTCCGGGAAAGTACCGACCGGCGCATCGTGCTGGGCATGTTGATGATTGTGGCGGGGGGTGCGGTGCTGGCGTGGCCGGGTGGCGAAGCATCCGCTTTCGGCATCGGTCCGTTGGCCTTGGCGGGCGCGTGCCTGGCCTGGGCCATTGATAACAACCTCACGCGCAAGGTTTCGGCGTCCGATGCGCTGTTCATTGCCGGCAGCAAAGGCCTGGTAGCCGGGGGTGTCAACACCGGTCTTGGGCTCGCTCTGGGCGCTGCCTGGCCGACGGGTGGCGTGCTGTCTGCCGCGTTGTTGGTTGGTTTTCTGGGTTATGGACTGAGTCTGGTGCTTTTCGTTTTGGCGTTGCGCGGGCTGGGCACTGCCCGCACAGGCGCTTATTTTTCAACCGCTCCGTTTGTGGGGGCCGCCATCTCGATTGCCGTGTTTGGAGAGCCCACGAGCCCGGCCTTCTGGTTCGCTGCGGCGCTGATGGCCGTCGGTGTGTGGCTGCACCTCACCGAAAAACACCAGCATGAACACGAGCACTTGCCCATGTCCCATGCCCATCCGCACCGGCACGACAGCCATCACCAGCACATGCATGAATTCGAGTGGGACGGGGTGGAGCCCCACACCCACCCGCACCCGCATGGTGCGTTGAAGCACCGCCACCCGCACGCGCCCGACATACACCACCAACATTCCCATTCATAACGGGCCAGGTGTCAGATCTCATGCAACTATTATTTTGATAGCTACTCACGCATAGTGGACGAGGTCTAAGGCCTGTTTTTGCTTATAAAAACACGGTTTTCAGGATTGCCAACCCGTTACCGCATCGAAAAAGCGCTCAGGGCAGATCACAAATAAAGACCCCGGATGGGGTCCTTATTCTTCTATCGGGTCATTCAAGTCTCGGTACGCTACACCGATAACCCTTGCAACAGGTCTCACCCCAGACCCGTGCCCAAGGTCGGTATCAATCCTGTTATCAGAATGCGACTATGTTTGTCATCATCGGCTGGTTAGTGGTCCTGGGATGCGTCTTTGGCGTATTCATCGTCCACGGCGGAAACATGGCTGTCATCTTGAAGGCGTTGCCATGGGAAATGCTCACTATTGGCGGTGCAACGCTGGGCGCTTTTCTGGCGAACAACCAGATGAAGGTCGTCA
>ERZ795044.2657-NODE-2657-length-15424-cov-4.524823_pt1 | contig 15424 bp, 16 predicted proteins | sample MGYA00375128_ERZ795044 | MGnify/ENA primary metagenome ERZ795044 (study PRJEB30173, sample SAMN05720213) | anaerobic digester metagenome | isolation source: active sludge of municipal wastewater-treating anaerobic digesters | place: USA | collected 2014-12-22 ... | reverse complement strand
CCTGGAGAATTATGTGTTGAAGCCCCTTTTCTCTTTTGCCGGCATGGGCGTGGTGATTGATGTAACCAAAGAAGATATTGACGCCGTAAAAGACCCTGAGAACTGGATATTGCAGCGAAAAGTTAAGTATGCCGATGTGATAAAAACACCGGACGAGCCTGCCAAGGCCGAGATCCGTCTCTTTTATTTCTGGAAAGAAGGTTGGGCAAGACCAAAGGGAGTACACAACCTGGCAAGACTAAGCAAAGGAAAAATGATCGGCACCCGCTATAATAAGAACAAGGAATGGGTGGGCGGCAATGTAGCGTTTTTTGAAAAATGATTTTTTGTTGATGGGCTAAAGCCCGACCCCAATAGTTTTGAATTGCCCATGCCTTAAGACAAGGGCAATTTAAGTACACACGTAACCTGACTTTAGTCCATCATTTAACCAGTTGCAAGCCATTAATTAATAAAAATGAAAAACGGATTAGTAAGATTTGAATTCTTCCTCTCCCAGCTACAGGAACTTATTGCAAAATCATCCAAACAGAAAAATCCGGCGCTCTGGCTTTACCAGAACAATGCCCGAACGCCCCTGTTCATGCTGGAAGGGCTGGCTAAATTATACGCAGGTATCCACAACAAAAAGAAGTTCACCAAACTAAAGGCACATTTCAAATTGCTGGAAGATGCCATCGGGCAGATCGATTACTATGATGCGTTTGCAAAAGAATTGGCGGTGAATAAGAAGATCCCGAAAACGATCACCGCTTACCTGCAGGCACAGGCCCGTGAAAAAATACAAAGCCTCAATGAAATACTGACGGAAAAAGACTGGCTGGGTAGTGATAAGAACCGCATTGAAAAGATCCGGAAGAAATTAAAGAAGGCAGACTGGCAGGAAGAAAAAGACGATGTAAAAAGCATTCATGATTTTTATGTGACCACGATCAACAGTATCCTGGAGTTCATCAATCAAAAAGACTTTCATTTTGATAATGTGGAAAAAGACCTGCACGAACTCCGGCGAATGATCCGTTGGCTGAGCATTTACCCGCAGGCATTGAGAGGATGCATTCAACTCAGTGAAACACAAAAGCCACCGGCCTATCTAAGCAAATACCTTACAAAAGAGATCACCGGCTCGCCTTATAATAACATGCCCGATGCAGGAGGGAACAAACATTTCCTGCTGCTTGACAAGAACCGCTTTTATGCACTCAGCTGGATGATCGCTGAATCGGGCAAATTAAAAGACAATGGCCTCCGGCTTGAAGTGGTAAAAGAAGCCATCCTGCAAACATCTTCTGCTAAAGAAAAAGAAGCGCTGGCAAAGGCAAAGAACTGTTTTGGCACCAGTCAGTTATCTATACAACAGGTGCTCGACAAGGCCGAAGAACTCTTTAAAACGTTCTGTAAAGAAAAGAACCTGGAATCCCTTGTAGCCGGCACCGCTTCGGTTAAGAAATGATCTTCCCCATTCCGTCCCTGTCATTTTGTATGCATTATTCCCTTATCTTTACCAATATTTAGACAAGACTAACTTTTATTTTAGAGCTATGATTAAAAATGTAACCCTGGCTGCCTTCTTTTCGCTTGGTTTTTTAAATGCCTTTGCGCAGGTTGAAAAGATAGATACCGACCGGCCCGACCAGACCGAAAGCGCCGTACTGGTTCCCAAAAAATGGATGCAGTTCGAATTCGGGATCAGCAAGCAGGAAAACAAACCCGGCGATATCGGGTTCCAGCATCCCACCCTGCTCAGCAAATACGGTTTAAATAAACGTATCGAATTCAGGTTGATCACCACCCTGGTCACTAATCATTTTTATAATGGCTCAGCAGTCAAACAAAAAGAATCGGGATTGGAGCCAGTGGAGATTGGAGCAAAGCTGGCCCTGTGGGAAGAGAAGAAACTGTTGCCCAAAACCTCTCTTATCTTTCATTTTGCCATTCCAACGCTTGCCTCAAAAAAATTCAGGGCAGATAAACTGGCGCCCAACTTCCGTTTTACCATGCAACACAGTATCAGCGATGTTGTTGGTCTTGGGTACAACCTGGGAGCCGAGTGGGATGGTTATAATAAGGAAGCCACCTGGATCTATACATTTGCTCCCGGTTTTAATATCGGTGAAAAATGGTACGGCTATGTGGAAGCATTTGGTTTTATATCTAAGATAGACGAACCGCAGCACAGCCTGGATACAGGCATTGCTTATTATGTAACACCTAATTTCAAACTTGACTTATCATCTGGTATTGGAATAAGTGCCGCAGCGCCTGATTGGTACGTGGCATTTGGCTGGTCGGTTCGCTTTAAAACAGCTAAATAGTTATTGAACCAGGCTTTTCACTTTATCGAACAGTTCCTTTCCATCCAGGTCAATGGCAACGATCTTCCCCGTACGGTCTACCAAAAAATTGGTGGGTAATAATTCCACAAAATACCGTTCAGCTACTTTCGATCTCCAGCCACTATTGTCAATTACCTGTGTGTATTTGAGCCTGTCCTGCTTAATGGCTTTCAGCCATTCCTTTTGTTTGGTATCCAGCGAAACGCCGAGCACTTCAAATCCCTTATCCTTATACTTGCTGTACAATTTCTGAATATAGGGATTGGCAGCCCGGCAGGGAGCACACCAGCTTGCCCAGAAATCGATCAGCACCACTTTCCCCTGCAGAGATGAAAGTTTGATCATACTGTCCTTTGTATTGGGCAGTTCAATTTCAGGCACCGCATCTCCGACCCTTAATTGCGCATTACACAATACCGGGGCCGTTAACAGCATAACTAATAACAACTGTTTTTTCATCTGCAACATTTTCTTTTTTGAAATAACGATAATATATACAACAATATTCTTTTCACCTGTACTCTTTTAAAAGTTTCTTACTTTATCTTATACCGTACCCCGCCATAGAACATCCGGCCGTTCACCGGTCCCCAGATCATCGACGCATCAAAGTACATACTGAAGGGCTGGTCTGCCGACAACACCACATTCTCCTGAAAATAATTGGCCAGGTTCTCGGCGCCTGCATAAATATCAACCGGGTGTTTCTTTCCGATCGTTTTTGATACCTGTGCATTCATCAATATAAAATCCGGGGAATAATCCGGCAGCTGATACGCCATCATATTACCCTTTGTACCGGGCAATCTTTTTTTGCCATTGTATGTAATGGTATAATCAAATTTAAACCCACTTACCGAATAAGCAAGGTTCACAAAAGCCCTGTTCTTTGCAATGAACGGCCTTTCTTTCAACTGGCCGCTATAGGTTGTTTTCACATCAAAAAAACGGTAAGCAATCCGCACTTCAAATTTCTTAACCGGCTCCATATTCAATTCGGCCTGGAAACTGTTTGAGTAAGATCTTCCCTGCAGGTTATAGAACTTAACCATTCTTGCATCCTCCATATCCACCACCACCTGGTTGGTAAAATCATTCCGGAAAAAATCAAGGGCCAATAAAGCATCGTTGCCAAACAATCTGAATTTCTGATCAACACTCAGTCCTTTGTTCCATGCCACTTCGGGATCTAACCCGTATCCATTTCCCACCGCCGTACCCATAACTATGGCCTGCCTTGAACTTACGAATACGCTGCTGTTCTCAGCAAATATATTCGCAGTGCGTTGCCCACGGCCTATACTGGCACGTATGGTTGTTCCTTTCACCGGTTCGTACCGCAGGTTTAACCGGGGCGTTACAAAAAAACCGGATAAACTGTTATGGTCTGCCCGCAACCCTGCTACTGCGCTGAATTTATCATTCGCCGTGAATGTATACTCAGCAAAAACTCCCGGCACCGTTTCAACCCGTAGATAATTGCGCACTTTATAATCCTCATCATACCTGTCGTACAAAAAGCTGAGCCCTGTACGGAATTTATGCATAGTGGTTTTTATGATCGACTGATAGATCAGGTTGCCGTAAACAGTTTGCTGTTTGGCATTGTACCGGGTAAATCCAAAATAAGAATCCTGTTTGTGGCTGATAGCGGTCAGCTGCAGGCCGATGCTTTTATATTTCTTCTCTGGAAAGACATAGCCGCTCTTTGCAAAGCCTTCATAGCGTTCGGTATGGATGCCAAGCCCGTAGCGGTTGGTTGTATACTTATCTTTTGAAGGATCAAAGCCCACTTCACCACCGGTTCGCTGATCATTCAATACTTTAATTCCAAACTGTATCATCGTTCCCTTACTGTTATCAAACTTATACCGGTTCACCACGCTTACAGTATTGCCGGTTGGCAGATCACGAAACCCGTCTTTATTGAAGTCCAATTTTCTATTGGTAAAGAAATCATCGTGCAACAGCAATGCAGCTGACCAGTTCTTACCGAGTTTCCCGGAAAGGTTCAGGTTCAGATCCGTTTTCCCGTAATCATTCACATAAATATTTGCCAGCAGTTTTTCGCTGTTCTCCGGCTTCTTCAACTCCACGTTTATCTGCCCGGCAATGCTTTCGTAACCATTGGCAACCGATCCTACACCTTTTGTCAATTGAATGGATTCGATCCAGGGCCCTGCAATGGAATTCAATCCCAGCGGCGTGGCAATACCCCTTGGCCCCGGCAGGTTTTCAACCGTAAGTTGTGTATAGTTTCCACTCAATCCCAGCAACTGTATCTGCTTAGATCCCGTAACAGCATCATTGTATGAAACATCCACCGAAGGATTTGTTTCAAAACTTTCGCTGAGGTTACAGCAGGCAGCTTTCACTAATTCGGCGCCCGTCATGGTTTGTATCCGTATCGGGCTGAAATTATTGATGTATGTGGCCCGCTGTTTTGATGTGATGGTAACTTCTTTCAGCTGTTTATTGGATGCCAGTACAATTTTCAGTTCATTCATTTCTGAAACGGTAATGGTGTCTGATTGATAACCGGTATAACTCACCACAAGCCGGCTGCTTTTTCCGTTATGCTGTATGCTGAACAGGCCCGTACTGTCGGCCAGCACACCGTTGCCTGTTCCCAGCCAGAATATACTTGCTCCCGAAAGTGGTCTGAACTTTCCCTTATTATCGTCTTCCAGTACAACACCTTTTACAATATGTGAAGTGGGAACAGTAGGCAATAAAGAATCCATTGCATTTTTTATTGCCACGATCGCAGAAGCGACCGTATCCTTTTTGATCTCTTCCATCATGCTTTCCATTTCCCGGTAAAGGCAGCATTTGGGTAACGCATTATACACAACATCTTTTGCCTTCTTACCGGCAACATCATGCCCCACCGCCACGATCCTGTTCTGTACTTTTTCAAGAGAAGCCAGGGATGGGTTATAAACCAGCAATAGTTCTCTGGAGTCCACATCCCATACAGCCTTCTTAACGCCTTTCCCTTTTGCCGCATTTTCAATACGTTCCTTACACATTTCACAGGCGCCAAAAACAGTGAAGGATATGGAGGTATCCGGCAACGCATTTTTTTGCTGCGGATAAGATGCTTTGCCCGGAATGACCAGGCAAAGCATCAAAAAATATTTTATCCAGTTCATAGAGCGTTCTTATTGCTTTTTCGTCAGATCCATTCCGCATTTTGAACACTTGCCGGGTTTATCACTTACCACATCGGCATGCATGGGACAGGAGTAAGTTGCTGCTGTAGCAGGCACCACAATACTTCCTTCTTTACGATCGTATTTGCAGCAGGCGTGTAAATTATCGTAGGCTTTGATATCGGCGGTAAAATCCTGGGTGTCGTAACCCGATTGGGCGATGGCTTCCTGTATTTTGGCAGCCGACGTTTTATTTACCGCATAGGTAACTTTAAGTTCTTTGCTGTCTTCGTTCCAGCTGGCCTTGCTGGCACCGGCTTTTTTGGCCGCTTTTTCAATGGTCGTTTTGCACATACCGCAGTTGCCCCATACTTTAATGGTTTCTGTCTTGGCCAACTGGGCGCTAGTGGTATTAAATGAGAAGATGCTGAACAGGACGCCAGCAAATAATGATACTGTTTTCATTGTATAAAATTTTTAGATAAATAAATAGAACATGCAGGCAGCATGATGCACCGCTGATCATCATCAACGATGTACTAAACCTTAGTAAATTCTATAGCCGGAAAACACAGTTCCTGATACAGGCAGAGGGGCCGGTATGATCTGGTGGAGAATGGTCGTTTACAGCTGCCCATTCATTGCCTGCAGCCATTTGCCATGAGAACAGGCTGTAGTTAGCAGCAATGACCAGGTCACTGGCCGCAAGTTGTATATCGTTGTAAGAAGAATAATGAGAGTCGTTGATCTTATAGAACTTAAACTCATCGTGGCAGCAACCGGTTGTTTTATCTTCCATGCCGCACCTGCCGCATTTATCGCTGGTGGATCCGTAAAACTCGATACCGGCTTTTTTACCCATGCAATAATGTATCTCCATAGCGATCCCCGAAGAAACAGCCAGGTACAATATTGCCAATATGCCGGTATATACCTTTTTCATCTGTGCACAAAATTAAGCCGCAATTGGTAGAAAGCAACTATTAAACCGTTAATATTTAAATGACCTTTACCAGGCTAGTTAACAAAGCCCCAGCGGATACCGAAGCGAAACATAAAACCCTGTGTGGGATAATGAAGGGCGGCAAAATTATTGTTGGTAAACCCAAAGCCATCGGCAAAGCGAACGGTATTCAGGTTTTCGGCCCGGATAAAGGTGGTGAATGATTTAATGCGGAAGTGAAAGAAGGCAGCAACATCCGGCAGGTTCTTAACCGTAACCGAATCCTGCGGACTGAACTGCCCAACGAGGGGCGAATAATTATACGCTTCAAAAGGAGTATGATACCTGATCTCCAGGCCCGTACTCAGGTTGAGATTTTTATAAAACACGCCTTCGTAAGCCAGGCGGTTGCGGGTAAACAACAGCGGCACCTTTATGGGCGCACTTCCATCCACCACCTGCACGGTTGCATCGGCATACCATTTCCACCGCCGGGTAAGATGTATCTTCTTGGATGCATATACCTGCAATAAATTGATCACCTTACTGCTCTGTGCCGTATGAAAGTAATCATAGAAATAAGCCAGGTTGGCAATGATGTGATTTTTGAAACCGAAGTTTATAAACGGGTTGTTTGCCTCGGCGCCAAAAGATATGATGTTCTCTTTTTTTGTGATGCTTGCATTGGCATTCCTTAAATTGAAAGAAGAACCATTATCATAAATAAAGGATGGAGAACGGTTCACATTATTAAAGAATAAACGAACACCACCCAGCCTTTTACCCAGGTTCCTGGCAATGGTGATATAAGCGCTGTAGTCGCCGGCATTAAATCCGTTCAGGTAAAACTCGCCTTTGGCCAGTATGTCCCAGCGTTTATTCCGTGTTTTATTCCGGTACTCGCCATGAAGAACAAGGTTATGATAGTTGCTGGTACGGTTCTTCAACACACCCTTTATATTCTCCAGCCTCACCCCTGCCAGTAAAAATTGTCCGGAGTTCTTTGTGTCCGGGAACTGGAGCAGGGAAAAATCGTTGCTGATCACCGTCCACTTGTCTCTTAAAAAAAAACTATCGGTACCGATCTTCACCAGCGTATCGTACCACGCTTTGTAAACTCTGGTATCGGCATTATCATCCTTATACAGGTAATTATACGTGCAGTAGGTAAAACTATGCTGCACCCTTAACTTGGGATAGAACAGGTATTCGGTGGTAGAGTCGTTAATGGCAACAGAATCCCTTTTACCGATATCGTAGGTTTGCCGGAAGAAAAAAGTAAAATCCTTGTATACATTTCCCGTAGTTACGGAAGACAGGAAAGGGTTGGGCTCAAACAGGTTTGCATTACCCAGGTTCACCGGTATGGAATATCTTTTTTTATGATTGGGATCCAGCAGAAACGAATCGCTGGTGATGCCGCCGTTCTCTGACTTTTTTAACGTATTGCCAAGCAGGATAAGATAAGCAGCATATCGTTTACGCTTTCCCTGGTAATTGCTGAACAGCCGGTAACTTTTATGGTTGCTGTTCTGCGTTACAAAAAAACCGGGGGCGCTGATGAGCCGGTAATCAAATCCAAAACTCCAGTTGGGGCGGGGACTTTGGGTATGAAACGCCTTTATCATCTGCTCCTTACCCGATGCCAGCTGGTAGCTGAGTTGCGTAAAAGGCCGGTTTGTTTTATAGAATTTTGATTCCTCCAGTGTATAACGGTAAATATCAAATGCGTGAAAGCCGGCATCCCAGCCCGGTTTAGCGTAGGGTGAATAGATGAGTGAATAAGCAGCGGCGCCATTGTTACCGGTATACTGATACGAAGAAGGAACCGAAAAATATTTATCAAAATCATTGATGCTGGAATCGAAATAATTGATACGGATGGAATCGAGGTATTTGAACGTGATGGAGATGGAATCTTTCTTATCATCCCGGTGAACAAACCCGATCGTATCTACCCCACTCCTGCCGCCGCCGCCAAAACTCTTTACCCGGTTGCCGATCTGGTTCAGCAACTGGGGCTCCTGTGCATATGTAAACTGAAAAAAGAATATCAATGCCGCTACGGCAATAGTTTGCTTCATCGGTTTTACTTATAGTTGTGCGATCAGTTCGCAGAATAGTGCCTTGAATTTTGGCTCGGCCTTTTTAGCAGCCTGTAATACTTCTTCATGAGTTACCGGCGGCTCCCCTTCTTCGCGGATACCCACATCGGTAACCACGCTCATGGCAAAAACGGGCAGGCCCATGTGCACCGCAACGATCACTTCCTGAACGGTACTCATCCCAACCACATCGCCGCCCATGGCAAGGATCATTTTGTATTCTGCCGGTGTTTCAAATGTAGGGCCCGTTACCGCCACATACACACCTTCTTTCAGTGGTATGTTTTTTCCGGCGGCTATCTGCTTCATCTTTTCAATAAGATACTTCTTATAAGGTTCACTCATATCCGGAAAGCGGGGTCCCAGTTCTTTGTAATTTTTCCCGATCAGCGGGTTGGGTGTTAATTGGCTGATATGATCGGTGATGATCATCATATCGCCTACTTTAAACGCAGGATTAACGCCACCGGCCGCATTGCTCAACAACAGCGTGTGGATACCCAAAAATTTCATTACCCGTATGGGGAATACCACCTGCTCGGCAGAATAGCCTTCGTAATAATGAAAACGCCCGGCCATGCAAACCACTTTTTTGCCGGCTATTTCGCCAAACACCAGTTTGCCTTTATGTCCTTCCACGGTACTCACCGGGAAGTGAGGGATATCGCCGTAAGCGATCTCCATTTCGATCTTTATCTCATCGGTAAAACTGCCCATACCACTGCCCAGCACAATACCCACAGAGGGTTTATGGCCGTAATTCTTCTTAATAAAATCAACCGCTTCGTTAATTTCCTCCATCATGTTCCATTCTGTTTAGCGCCAAAGGTAAGGTAAGAAACGTTAAAGGAATGTTCAGGATGCTGGTTTGCAGTTTGAAGTTTGAGGTTTTGTCTCTGCAGGCTGATAACCGCTGCCTAAACGCTATTAGCCCACATTAGTGAAGGCTCTCAAACTTCAAACCACGAACCTCAAACCTCAGACCTCAAACTTCAAACTGTTTTATTTATCTTCGCCCAAACTTTCAAATTATGAATCTTCACGAGTACCAGGCAAAGGAATTACTGAAAAAATATAACGTTCCCGTACAGGAAGGCATACCCTGCAGCACGCCGGGTGAGGCAGAACAGGCATACAGGCAGATACATACCCAGTACGGAAGCAATTTTGCCGTGGTAAAGGCCCAGATACATGCTGGCGGCCGTGGTAAAGGAAAGATAGCCGGTACCGAACAAAGGGGTGTGGCGGTTGGAAAAAATGCCGACGACGTAATGCAGATCGCTAAGAATATTTTAGGAGGTACATTAGTGACCATACAAACAGGGCCTGCCGGAAAATTGGTAAGCAAAGTATTGGTGGCACAGGATGTATATTATGAAGGGCCAAGCCCGGTAAAAGAATTTTACCTGTCGATATTGTTAGACAGATCAACCGGGCAGAATGTGATCATGTACAGTACTGAAGGCGGAATGAATATCGAGGACGTGGCACACGATACCCCCGAAAAGATATTTAAAGAATGGGTTTTCCCCGGTGGTCCACTGGAAGCTTTCCAGGCAAGAAAGATCGCTTTTAATTTAGGCTTGAGCGGCGCTGCTTTTAAGAACTGCGTGAAATTTGTAACCAACCTGTACAATGCCTATGTTGGGTCCGATTGCGGCATGCTGGAAATAAACCCGTTGTTTAAAACAAGCGATGACAAGATCATTGCGGTGGATTGTAAAATGAATGTGGACGACAATGCACTGATGCGTCACCCGGATATTGCTTCATTAAGAGACCTGAGTGAAGAAGATCCTACCGAAGTGGAAGCCGGTCAGTACAACCTGAACTTTGTAAAATTAGACGGCAATGTGGGTTGCATGGTAAACGGCGCCGGGCTGGCCATGGCAACGATGGATATGATCAAACTGAGCGGCGGCGAACCCGCTAACTTCCTGGATGTGGGCGGTACGGCGAATGCGCAAACAGTAGAAGCCGGGTTCCGTATCATTTTAAAAGACCCGAAAGTAAAAGCGATACTCATCAATATCTTTGGCGGTATTGTTCGTTGCGACCGGGTGGCACAGGGTGTTATTGATGCCTACCAGTCTATCGGCAATATCAATATCCCGATCATTGTAAGGTTACAGGGCACCAATGCCGATGTGGCCAAGAAACTCATTGATGAAAGCGGGCTGAAAGTACAAAGTGCTATCCTGCTTAGTGAAGCGGCAGAACTGGTGAATAAGGCAGTGGCATAATTTTATTGAACAAACAATATTTATGATCCCGCCAAACAGGCGGGATTTTTTATCTTAGCCGGTAATCAAACCAAAATGCTTGAACTCAACTTCTCTCCTTTTCCTGAATTAAGAACGGAACGGCTTTTATTGCGTAAACTGGTAAAAGCCGACGGACCGCAGATGCTCTTCCTCCGTTCGGATGACAAAGTGATGCAGTATATCGACCGGGAGAAAACAAAAACACTGGAAGAAGCAGAGCTTTTTATTGAGCGGCTGAATGCTGCCGTAGATGCAAACGAGAGCATCATGTGGGCCATCACAATGGCCAATGATCCGGCCACCCTGATCGGCACCATCTGTTACTGGCGCATGCAGTTGCAGCATTACCGGGCCGAAGTGGGTTATGTACTTCATCCGGGCTACTGGAACCGGGGCATCATGCATGAAGCGCTGATGGCTGTATCCAGGTATGGTTTTGAAGGAATAAAACTGCACAGCATTGAAGCGCATATCAATCCCGAGAATGTTGCTTCGGGCAAAGTGCTGGAGAAAGCCGGGTTCACCAGGGAAGCTTATTTTAAAGAGAATTATTTTTTCAGGGACCGGTTCCTTGATACCGCCATATATTCCCTGCTGAAAAGATGAAGGCCCCGTTCTCCATGAAGAACAGGGCCCGTTTTACTCATCCAACTTAAAAACCAACTTTATTACATTTTAGGTAATAATACATGATCAATTACGTGGATCACCCCGTTGCTCTGGTTCACATCTTTGATGGTAACATAAGCAACCGAACCGCTTTCGTCTTTGATGGCGATCTTCTTTCCTTCCATCATGATCCATAGTTTACCACCTGCCACTGTTTTTACTTCTGCTTTGCCATTACCATCCTTTATCATCCTGGCTATGTCTGCAGAACTCCAGCGGCCGGCAACCACATGATAGGTAAGAACACCTGTAAGTGCCGATTTGTTCTCTGGTTTCAATAAATTATCCACCGTACCTGCCGGCAACATAGCAAACGCATCGTTGGTAGGTGCAAAAACCGTGAAGGGCCCTTCGCTTTGTAAGGTTTCCACCAGCCCGGCAGCCTTAACGGCAGCAACCAGGGTGGTATGATCTTTACTGTTAACGGCATTCTGTACAATGTTCTTTGTGGGATACATGGCAGCGCCGCCAACCATTACCGTGTTTTCTTTCTGGGCAAAGGAAGCGTTGGCAAATAAAATAACTGCCGCTGCAAAAACTAATTTTTTGATCTGTTTCATGATTCTGTGTTTATAATGTTTTGATTAATGATTGTACAGCAGATACGGGAGATGAAACCGATTGGATTTATTTTCTGAAAATTTTTGCTGTGCAGCCAGGCAGCTATATGCCAAAAAAAAGCCCGGGTAATTTCCAGGCAAGCTATTTTGTATGAATTAGAAGGAGAATTAAATACTTCCCACGGCCATCACCTTATCCGGTTTTGTTTTTGCCGGGCCGGCATCTTCCAGGGAGATGGCAAAAGCCTGCACTTTACCGAAGCTCTTCATCTTTTGTATATGAACTTTTTTGCCGTTTATTTCGCCGGTAATAACACCGCCATTAACCGGCGCTCCATCAACGATGGCCCAGAATTCGTATTGTTTGCCTGCCGGCGCCTTGGGTAAATTAGCAGGGTCTATATATACTTCTTCGGTATTTTTCATCCAGTATATACGTGCGCCCATATTGGCAGCGGTGGAGTCGATGCTCTTAACAGCAACCGGCGTTGCATACATATTGCCCATCACACTCATGGCCGTATCCATGGATTGCGCCAGTTCTTTTTGCTGGTTCAGTTCCGATTGAGTTGACGCAAGTTTATTGCTGGTTTCGTTGTATTTATTGTAATAGATATAATTGGCAAAAAGGCTGCCCAGCAATAAAACGATGCTGGCTGCTGCCGCATTTTTCCAGGCGGGTGAAATGGAATAAACCCTGGCTGACCCGTTTTGTACAGAAGGCAAATTCACTACCGGTGCAGCAGTACTTTTGTTTATTTCTGCAAACAGTTTTTCCTTCACCGAAGCGGCCGGTGCAATGGCCTGTGCCCGGGCATACCCTTCCAGTGCGGCCTCGATGGCTGCAATTTCAGCGGCAACTTCGGGATACTGTTTTGCCCACTGCTGCACGTCAGCAGTTTCTGCTGCTGAGGTTAGCCCGGCGCAATAAAGCTCCAGCATTCCGGATGATATGATCTCTTGTGCGTTCAACTGTATTCTAACAATTTTCTTAATTCAATAATGGCCGATCTCATTCTTGTTTTAACCGTACCCAACGGAACACCAAGTTCTTTGGATATTTCGTCCTGGGTATACCCGTTAAAATAGGCTAAGTCGATGATACTTCGTTGTTCGGGTTTCAGGTTCACTAATTGTTTCCGCAGGCCCAGGGCATCAAAGCGTTCTGCCATGCGGTTGTCGTCGGTAAAATTACTTACGGAATTTTCATCACTGGAGATTTTTGCCTGCTTTTTATAACCCTTGCTCCGCAACGTATCGATAGTGAGATTTCTTGTAATATTAAGCATCCAGGTAAACAGCCTTCCCTTTGTGGTATCGTAGCTGGCAAAGTTATTCCAGATCTTCACGAATGCTTCCTGCAGGATGTCTTCCGCCAGTTCCCGGTCTTCCACCAGTCGGTAAATGACCCCATTAAGGGCGGCAGAATAATTATCGTATAAATAAGCGAATGCCTGTTGGTCTTTGTTCTGAAGCAACGCAACCAGTTCTTCCTCGCTATATTTTTTTACGTCGGCCAAGCAGTCAGTAGTTAATTTATCACCGAAAATAAATGATTTTTTTTAATCCGTAGTTTCTAAGAATACGTATTTGAAAAATAGGTAGGTTTGAAGTTGATTTATGATGAATGAAAACAGGAATGCTTATCAGGAATATTAAACAGGCCGACAATGTGGCTCTTGCAAAGATCATCCGGGATACCTTAAAAGAATTTAAGGCCAATAAGCCCGGCACGGTTTATTACGATGAAACCACCGATCAGCTGTACGAAGTTTTTAAAACAGCGAACAGCATTTATTATGTTGCCGAACTGAATGGAGGGATCGTGGGTGGCAGCGGCATCTATCCAACAACCGGCTTGCCCGAAGGCACCTGCGAACTGGTTAAATTCTATTTATCGCCTGCCGCCAGGGGAAAGGGCATCGGAAAAGAATTATTGCAGAAATGTATTGCCGCTGCAAAAGAAATGGGCTATAAAAAAATGTACCTCGAAACCATGCCCGAACTTACCATTGCCATACCGATGTATGAAAAATATGGGTTCACGTATTTATCATCGGCCCAGGGCAGCAGCGGGCACACGGGTTGTGATGTGTGGATGATAAAGGAGCTGGATTAAAGAATTATACAACATCTACCTCATACACCGCACTAAACAAATAAACCTTGCCTGTTTTTACTTCCGTGCATTTATACCGCTTCCTGATCTTCTCTCCCCGTTTAAATATCCTTCCTCCTTTGATAACAAACAAGGTTCCTTCCGGAATTTGTTCCACCAGGTGCGTGCCTTCTTTTTTCTCGTCGTAATGATGCAGCACCCGTAAAAGCTTTTCATCGCCGCAACTGCTGGCAGCGGGGTTTTGCAGGGTGCTCATCAACGCTTTTTCAATATCGGCCGGAAATACCTTTTTCAAAAGGAACCGGGCCAGTATCTTACTGAATTCGTTCTTCCATTCCCTGCCGTGCGATTGCACCCGGTGCCCGAATTGTTCATACGTAAAAAGATGGGCCAGCTCATGCAGCAGGGTAATAAGAAATGCATATTGATTGAGATTGCCGTTTACGCTTATGCGATGTGTTTTATCTGCCAGGGCATGCCGGTAATCGCCCAGGATGCTCTGGCGCTGGCGGGTAATGGTGAGATGTACTTTATAATGCTGCAGGTAATGCAGCACATCATCGAAACTTCCGGGCGGCAGGTAAGATCTTAACTGTAAAAGCGGGGCTTCCTGCTTAGGCATTTTTATTTTTGTTCAGCTGCATGACGGTTCTTACTTCCACCGTCAGAAAAATAATATAAATGATCATGGCCAGGTATACGGCCGGCTTATTGAAATGTTCCCGGCTTAAAAAATAATAAGCGATCACGGCGCCGATACAAACAAACACTTTAATGATCATGCCCGACATCACACTACGCACAAAAACATTGGGGTTGCTGTTGTGCATGGCATTGTACTGCATCCGGAATACCAGCAGGCTTACCAAAAAGAAAAGACAGTTGGCCGCCATCAAAACCATGTAATCAATGCCGCCCCTGCCCGCAAGGGTAAATTTTGCAGCTAACACAACAACGCTAAGTACCAAAAATGTTATGATCAGCGGAAATACCTTCTTAATACCCGGGTTCATTAAATTGTTTTTATTGATTTACTGCATTGGCAATGCCTGCCGTGCTGTTGTTCAGTTCCACCACATTGGCGCCGCCCATATTACACTTGCCATTGAAAACAGCGGTAGGCTCTATCTGCAGCTTACCGGCATAAATATCACCATTCAGTACCGTGGTTCCATGCAGGTATAACAGTTCCTGTACTTTTATCTTACCGGTAACACGGCCCATGATATCGGCATGCTGCCCTTCAATATCTCCTTCCACCACCCCATCGGTG
>ERZ795044.2655-NODE-2655-length-15426-cov-15.360354_pt1 | contig 15426 bp, 14 predicted proteins | sample MGYA00375128_ERZ795044 | MGnify/ENA primary metagenome ERZ795044 (study PRJEB30173, sample SAMN05720213) | anaerobic digester metagenome | isolation source: active sludge of municipal wastewater-treating anaerobic digesters | place: USA | collected 2014-12-22 ... | reverse complement strand
AGCGCCCTTGGGGCGCTCTTCGAAAGGCGGCGGGCCGGGAGGGGCCCGCCGCGCTCGCGGATTCCGGTCATCGGAGGATGAATCCCGGAATCCCGGAAGGTGATCTTCGCGCTCAGGCGGCCACCGCCTTGCGCTGCTCCATCATGCGCATCAGGCGCGGGCCGAGCAGCATCGCCGCCGCCGCCACCCACAGGCCGATCGAGATCGGGCTGGCGAACAGCACGCCGACGTCGCCATCGCTGATCGACAGGGCGCGGCGCAGGTTCTGCTCCATCATGTCGCCGAGCACGAAGCCGAGGATGAAGGGCGCGATCGGGAAGTTCATCACCCGCAGCAGGTAGCCGACGCCACCGATCAGGGTGCCGAGGATGAGGTCGAAGGTCGTGCCATGCACCGCATACACGCCCACCAGCGAGATCGCCGCCACGCCCGGCACCAGCAGCCAGTTGGGGATCGAGAGGAACTTCACGAACACGCGGATCAGCGGGATGTTGAGCACCAGCAGCATCACGTTGGCGATGAAGAGCGAGGCGATGAGGCCCCACACGATCACCGGCTGGTCCTGGAACAGGGTGGGCCCCGGCGTGATGTTGTACAGCGTGAGCGCGCCGATCATCACCGCGGTGGTGCCCGAGCCCGGCACGCCCAGGGTCAGCATCGGCACCAGCGAGCCGTTGGCCGAGGCGTTGTTGGCCGCCTCCGGCGCGGCCACGCCGCGGATGTCACCGTTGCCGAACTGGTGGTCCTTGCCCGCCATGCGGCGCTCCATCGCGTAGCACATCGCCGAGGCGATGGTGGCGCCGGCACCCGGCAGCACGCCGATGAAGAAGCCGGAGAAGGCCGAGCGCAGCATCGTCCACTTCGCCAGCATCAGCTCCTTCATGTTGAACAGGATGCGGCCGGTGATGGTGATCGGCTCGCTCGCGGTGTGCTCGTTCTGCAGCATCAGCATCAGCTCGCTGACCGCGAACAGGCCGATCACGATGACGATGAAGGGGATGCCGTCCTGCAGGTGCAGCATGTCGAAGGTGTAGCGATAGACGCCGCTGTTGGCGTCGATGCCCACGGTCGACAGCAGCAGGCCGATCAGGCAGGCGGTCATCGCCTTGGGCAGCGAGTCGCCGACCAGGCCGCCGAGGCAGGACAGCGCCAGCACCATCAGCGCGAAGTACTCCGCCGGGCCGAAGGCGATCGCCCACTCGGCGAGCAGCGGCGCGAAGGCGACGATGCCGATGGTGGCGAGCAGCGCGCCGGTGAAGGAAGCGAGCGCCGACATCGACAGCGCGGGGCCGGCGAGGCCCTTCTTCGCCATCGGGTAGCCGTCGAGCGTGGTCATCACCGCGCCGGCGTCGCCGGGCACGTTGATCAGGATGGCGGAGATCCGGCCGCCATACTCGCAACCCGCATACACCGCGCACAGCAGGATCAGCGCGGACTCGGGCGGCAGCTTCATCGCGAACGCGATCGGCAGCAGGATGGCGACGCCGTTGATCGGGCCAAGGCCGGGCAGCAGGCCGACCACGGTGCCGATGAAGCAGCCGATCAGCGCGATCATCAGGTTTTCCGGCGTACCGGCGACGGCGAAGCCGTCCATCAGAAGCGACAAGGTTTCCATGGTTTACCCCAGGATGCCGTTCAGCCACAGCCCGGTGGGCAATGCGACGTCGAGCAGACGGTCGAAGAAGAAGAACATGCCCACGCCCAGACCGATGCCGCCGACGACGCCCTGCTTCCAGCTGCCGCCGAAGAAGCGCGCCACCGGGACGGTCATCAGCGCGGTCGCGATCGTGAAGCCGAGCTTGTCGAAGAGCAGGGCATAGGCGAGCACGATCAGGAACAGCAGGCCGATGCGCTTGAGCACCGGGGGCGGTGCCCACACCGTCTCGCTCGTCTTCTCCAGCATCAGCGCGATCGCGCACAGGCCGAGCAGGAACAGCACCAGCAGCGGGAAGGCGCGCGGCCCCACCGGCTCGTAGGACATCGGCGCCTGCAGGTCCCAGCCGATCCAGATGCCGGCCAGGCTCACCAGCAGCAGCACGCCGCCGAAGATTCTTTCACTCATGGTCGAACTCCCGTGTGCCGCCTGCTGCGGTGCCCCCTCGGGCGCCGCAGCAGGCGGCAGGGTTTGCGGAGGAGGATTACTGCGCGGTGAGGCCGAGCTCGACGGCGAGCTTCCTGAAGCGCTGCACTTCCTGCTTCACGTACTCGGTCGCCGCCGCGCCGGTGCGGGCGAAGGGGAACAGGCCGCGCTCGGCGCGCAGCTTGTCGAACTCCGGCGAGGCCAGCATCTTGTCGAAGGTCGCCACCCACCAGGCGTAGTCCGCATCGGCGACCTTGGGACCGACGTAGTAGCCGCGGGCGATGGTCCAGTCGACCTTGTAGCCCTGCTCGATCGCGGTCGGGATCGCCGCCAACTCGCCCGGCAGGCGCTGGGGAGCGAGCACCGCGAGCACGCGCACGCGGCCGCCCTTCAGGTGCGCCGCCACCTCGGAGGCGTCGCCCGAGTAAACCTGCACATGGCCGCCCATCAGGGCGGTCATCGCCTCGCCACCGCCCTCGAAGGCGACGTAGCGCATCGACTTGGGATCCACGCCCGCCTCGCGCGCGACCAGGGCCGACTTCATCCAGTCCTGGCTGCCGACCGAACCGCCCGCGCCGTACACCACCTTGCCCGGGTTGGCGCGGGTGGCCTCGATCAGGTCCTTGAGGCTCTGGAAGGGCGAGTCCGCGCGCACGATGATCGCGCCGTAGTCGGCACCCACCGCGGCGACCCACTTCACGTCATCCTCGGTGTACTTGCCGAACTTGCCGATCGCCAGGTTCAGGAAGGAGCCGCCGGAGAAGGCCACCACCGTGCCGGCCTCGGCCGGGCGGTTGGCGATCACGGTGTTGTAGGCCACCGCGCCGATGCCGCCGGGCATGTAGGTGACGCGCATCGGCGCCTCGAGGTAGCCGTTCTGCAGCGCGCTCTGCACGAGCTTGCAGGTGAGGTCGAAGCCGCCGCCGGGCTTGGCGGGCGCGATGCATTCGGGCTTCTCGGGGGCGGCATGGACGACACCGGCGGCGAGCGTGGCAAGCACCGCGGTGGCGGCGGCGAACAGGGTCTTCTTGAGCAGCATGGCGATCTCCTCCATATCGGAATATGTTCGCTGCGCGGCGGACACGTGCCGCCTCGCAGGGTGAGGCGGACGATACGGAGGAGGGCTTTCGAATGCCTTTCAGTGAAGCCGCTCGGCAGAAGTGCCGGGCAAGCAGGATCACATCAGCCCGACACCACGCAGGAGCGAGACGCCGACGCTGGTGGTGAAGAGCGAGCCGAGCGTGGTCAGCGCGATGATGTTGGCGGCCAGCGTGGCGTTGCCGCCCATCGCCCGCACCATCGAATAGCTCGCCGCCGCCGAAGGCGAGGACGCCATCAGCATCAGCACGCCGAGTTCCATGGCGCGGAATCCCGCCGCCCATGCGCCGAGCGTGAACACGAGCGGCATCGCCACCAGCTTGCCGAAGGTGGCCAGCGCGGTGTTGCCGGCTTCGCTGCGCAGGCTGCGGAAATCCAGCGTCGCGCCGGTGCACAGCAGCGCGAGCGGCAGCGTCATGTCGGCGATGTAGGCGGCCGACTTCATCGCCACCGCGGGCAGCGGGAGGGCGAAGGCCGACACCGGCAGCGCGAGCAGGATGCCGAGGATCAGCGGATTGGTGGCGATGCCGCGCAGGACCTTGCCCGGGCCCTGGCTGCGGTGCAGCGAACGGCTGAGCGTGATCACGCCGAGGATGTTCACCAGGATGGTGAGCACGCCGACGTAGAGCGAGGCCATCGCCAGCCCCGCCTCGCCGTAGGCGTTGCCGCAGTAGGCCAGGCCGACCACGCCGAAATTGGAGCGGAAGGCGCCCTGCACCACCACGCCGCGGTCGCGCTCGGGCTGCACGACGAAGCTCGCCACCCACTCCATCAGCAGCCAGATCGCCACCGTCGCCGCCAGGCCATACACCAGCATGCCGGCGCTCGCCGAGTCCTCCAGGCGCGTGCGCGCGATGTTGACGAAGAGCATGGTCGGCAGGCCGACCACGAACACCAGCCGCGAGCCCGCCGCGATGAAGCCCTCGGTGATCAGCCCGACCCGACGCAGCAGCACGCCGAGGCCGAGCAGCGTGAAGATCGGCCCGGTGACCCCGAGGGAGAAGTCGAGCAGTTCGAGGAATCCGGACATCAGGGCCGCAACACGAAGAGCAGCACAGACAGCGTGCCCACCGACACCAGGGTCGACAGGAACACCGCCGAGGCCACGGTGGACTGGCAGGCGCCGTAGCGCTGCGCGAACAGATAGGGCGTGATGCCCGCCGGCAGCGCCGCCAGCAGCACGCCGGTGGCCACCCACAGCGGCGGCACGGCGAACACCTGGGTGGCGAGCAGCCACACGATCGCCGGATGCACCACCGCCTTCAGCGCCACCAGCAGCGCCGGCTCGCGCAGGTTGCCGCCCAGGCTGTAGCGCGTCAGCGAGGCGCCGAGCGCGAACAGCGCGCACGGCGTCGCCGCGCTGCCCAGGCCCTTCGCGACGGCGTCGAGCGGACCGGGGATGTCGATGCCGAGCAGCGCGAACGCCAGCCCGCAGGACAGGCCCCAGATGATCGGCGTGCCGAGCACGCTCTTCGTGAGCTTGAGCAACATCGGCCCCAGCCCCTCGCGCGCGCCCTGCGCGGCCTCGATCAGCGCGGTGGTGGGCGGCAGCATCAGCAGGCTGTGGCAGGCGATCATCACGAACAGCGGCAGCGCCGCCGGCGGGCCGTAAGCGGTCATCACCAGCGGAATGCCGAGCATCCCGGTGTTGGAGAAGCCCGCCCCCAGCCCGAGCACCGCCTGCTCGCCGAGCCGGCGCCCGAACAGCACCCGCCCGCCCAGCATCGCCAGCGCATACACCCCGAAGGCGCCGATGTAGTAGGACAGCAGATAGCCCCAGGGCATCGCGTCGGGCAGCTCGGCCTGCGCGATCGCGCGGAACAGCATCAAGGGCAGCGCGAAGTTGAACACGAACACGGACAGCCCGCGGTTGGCCGCCTCGTCGAACACGCCGGAGCGCGCCGCGACGTAGCCGAGGCCAAGCGTGCCGAAGACCGGCAGGATGATGCCGAAGATGATGTCCATACAGGCCTTCGTGCGGGGCGCGCGACGGACGCGCTGGAAGGATCGGGCGGCTCTCGGGAGCCAGATGCGAACCCGCATGATGCCCGCACACCGTGGCACCGTGCAGTCGTAGCAACACGGATGAGGGCGTTCGCCCGCCTGCACCGCCCCGGCCTGCGTCCGGCCTCGAGTGGAGACTACCGGATCAGCGTCGCGCCAGCCCGATGCGCAGCACCGCCGCCACGTTGCGCGCGGTCAGTTCGACGTTGGCCGCGGCATCGTGCAAGGCCTCGTCCAGCGTGCAGGGCTTGCCCAGCACGCTGAACACCGCGTCGATGCCGTGCGCGTGCACCACGCCGACGTCCGCGCCGAGCGAGCCGGCGATGCCGATCACCGGAATGCCGTGGCGCTTGGCGACGCGGGCAACGCCGATCGGGGTCTTGCCATGCACGGTCTGGAAGTCGATGCGGCCCTCGCCGGTGATCACCAGGTCGGCGTCGCGCACGTGGGCGTCCAGCCCCACGGCGGCGGTGACGATCTCGATGCCCGGTTTCAGCGCGGCGCCGAAGAAGGCCAGCATCGCCGCGCCCATGCCGCCGGCCGCACCGGCGCCCGCTACCGCCTCGACCGCGACGCCGAGGTCGCGCTCGACGATGCGGGCGAAGCGGGCGAGATTGGCATCGAGCGCCTGCACCATCTCGACGCTGGCACCCTTCTGCGGGCCGAACACCGCCGAGGCGCCGCGTGGCCCGGTGAGCGGGTTGTCCACATCGCAGGCGACCTCGATGCGGCATTGCGCCAGGCGTGGATCGAGCGCGGAGACGTCGATGCGCTCGAGGGCGGCGAGCGCACCGCCGCCGGGGCCGAGCTCGCCGCCCTGCGCGTCGAGCAGGCGGGCGCCGAGCGCCTGCACCATGCCGGCGCCGCCGTCGTTGGTAGCGCTGCCGCCGATGCCGAGGATGAAGCGGCGCGCACCGGCGTCGAGCGCGGCACGGATCAGCTCGCCGGTGCCGCGCGAGCTGGTGACGAGCGGGTTGCGCCGGTCCGGCGGCACCAGCGCCAGGCCGCTGGCGGCCGCCATCTCGATCACGGCGGTCGCGCCGTCGCCGGTGAGGCCGTAGAAGGCCTCGACGGGCTGGCCGAGCGGGCCGCTCACCGCCACGGTCTGCCTGCGGCCACCGGTGGCGGCGACCATGGCGTCGACCGTGCCCTCGCCGCCGTCGGCCACCGGCACCAGCACGTACTCCACGGCGGGGAAGACCTGGCGGAAGCCGGCCGCGATCGCCTGCGCGACCTCCAGCGCGGACAGGCTCTCCTTGTAGGAATCGGGGGCGATGACGATCTTCTTCATGGGCAGGGTCTCCGGTCGCTGCGGGTCGAATGCCCGCTGCAGAGGAGCTTAGTCCCTGGGAGCCGACAATCAATCGTCGGATATCACAAAAAAATAAACTTTAATTGACAGTTTATTGTGGAATTTCCCTATTTTCCGCGACATCCAGTTCGAGGCCGATGAACAGCAGCAGGCAGTCGTTCAGACGGGCGAGATCCAGCCCGGTGATCTCGCCGATGCGGCGCAGGCGGTACTCGAGGGTGTTGCGGTGCACGTGGAGCGCGCCGGCACTCGGCGCCGCCTTCATGTCGTGCGCGAACCACGCCGCCAGCGTGCGGCGCAACTGGCCGTCGCGGTCTTGCTGCGCGAGGCGCCGCAACGGGCGACGCAGCTCGTCGGCCCGCCAGCCCTCGCCCAGGCCTGCGAGCAGCACCGGCAGGGTGAGTTCGTCGTAGCAGTGGATCGCCGCCTGCGGGCGATGGCGTCGCCCGGCCTGCAGCGTGGCGCGCGCGGACTGCCAGGAACGAGCCAGGCCATCGTCGCCACCGAAACGGCCACCGAGGGCAAGACATGGCTGCCCGCTGCCCTCGCCGCCCAGGCGTCCGTGCAGGGCCTGGAGGCGACTACGCAGATCGGATTCCGCCGCCGGCAAGGGCATCAGCACGGCAAGCTCGCGCAACGTCACCGGCGCGCAGGCAAGGCCGGGCTCCTGCTCGGCGAGCAGCCGGCGCAGGCGCTGCTGCGCGGCGAGGACGGCATCGGCCGCCAGCGATGCGTCGGCGATCTCGATCAGCAAGGCGACGCACGGTCGGGCAAGATCGACGCCGAGCCGGCTTGCCCAGTCGTCCAGCCCGGCGCCCGGCGGGGAGACGCCGATCAGCTGCAGCACCAGCTCCTCGCGCAGGCGCTGGTCGCGCGCGAGCATCTGCATCCACTGCGCCTGCTCGAGCATGGTCTCGGCCGCGAGACGGACCAGCTCGGCCTGCTGGCGGACCGCGTCGGGTTCGCCGCTCAGGCCCACCACGCCCACCACCCGGCCTTCCGCGCGCAGGGGCAGGTTGATGCCCGGCCGGGTGTCGTGCAGGCGCTGCGCGACCGCCGCGTCCACCTCCACCGCCCGCCCCTGCGCCAGCACCAGCAGCGCACCCTCGTGGCGGCTGCCGATGCGCGCGCGATCGCCGCTGGCGATGATCAGGCCGCGCTCGTCCATCACATTGACGTTGGTGCGCAGGATCTGCATCGCGCGATCGACGATGGACTGGGCGAGCGAGGCATCGAGCAGGAACATGGCGGCGCACCGGTGGCGGATTGGACATACACCGGCCACATGCTGCCGCGCGGCGTGCTGCGGAACAAGCGCGGCACCGACGGCGTCCGACGGCGTAGGGACGGAGTTTTCCGTCTGCCCGCCCGTGGAGGCCGAACATGACCCGCAGCGAAACCGACAGCCTCGGCCCGATCGATGTCCCTGCCGAAGCCTATTGGGGTGCTCAGACCCAGCGCTCGCTGCACCACTTCGCCATCGGCGAGGAGCGCATGCCGATCGCCATCGTGCATGCGCTCGCGCTGATCAAGAAGGCGGCGGCGCGCGTGCATGCCCGCAGCGGCGAACTGCCCGCAGAAATCGCCCGCCTGATCGAACAGGCGGCCGACGAGATCCTCGCCGGCCGCCACGACGCGCAGTTTCCGCTCGTGGTGTGGCAGACGGGCAGCGGCACGCAGACCAACATGAACGTCAACGAGGTCGTCGCCGGGCGCGCCAATGAACTCGCCGGGCAGGGCCGCGGCGGCAAGGCGCCGGTGCATCCGAACGACCACGTCAATCGCGCGCAGAGCTCGAACGACTGCTTCCCGACCGCGATGCACCTCGCCGCCGCGCGCGCGGTGCACGACGAGCTGCTGCCCGCGATCACCGAGCTGTCGAACGGGCTGGCCATCCAGGCCGAACGCCATGCCGGGGTGCTCAAGACCGGACGCACGCACCTCATGGACGCCACGCCGATCACCTTCGGCCAGGAACTGTCGGCCTTCGTCGCCCAGTTGAACACCGCCGCGCATGCGATCCGTGCGGCGCTGCCCGCGGTGTGCGAGCTCGCCCAGGGCGGCACTGCGGTAGGCACCGGCTTGAACGCACCACCGGGTTTCGGCGTGGAAATCACCGCCGAACTCGCGGCGCTGACCGGCCTGCCCCTGGTCAGTGCGCCCGACAAGTTCGCCGCGCTCGCCGGCCACGAACCGCTGGTGGCCTTGTCGGGCGCGTTGAAGACGCTCGCGGTGGCGCTGATGAAGCTCGCCAACGACCTGCGCCTGCTCGGCTCGGGCCCGCGCGCCGGCCTCGCCGAGCTGAAGCTGCCGGCCAACGAGCCGGGCAGCTCGATCATGCCCGGCAAGGTCAACCCGACGCAGTGCGAAGCCTTGTCGATGATCGCCTGCCAGGTGCTCGGCAACGATGCCACGATCGCCTTCGCCGCCAGCCAGGGACATCTGCAGCTCAACGTGTTCAAGCCGGTCATCGCCTACAACCTGCTGCAGTCGATCCGCCTGCTCGCCGACGGTTGCCGCAACTTCCAGCGCCATTGCGTGGCCGGCCTGGAGGCGGACCACGCGCGCATGTCCGAGCACCTCGAGCGCAGCCTGATGCTGGTCACCGCGCTCAACCCGCACATCGGCTACGACAAGGCCGCGCAGATCGCCAAGAAGGCCTGGGCGGAAGGCACCACGCTGCGTACCGCGGCGCTTGCGCTCGGCTTCACCAGCGCGGAGGAGTTCGATGCCTGGGTGCGCCCGCAGGACATGCTAGGCAGATGAGACCTGCATCCGGATGTGATCGACGCGACCGCCCCGCAGGCGTGCGGTCGGCGCGCCGGCGCGCCGGAAAGGCCGGAAATCGGCGCTTGCCGCGCTGCCGCATGAACCGGGAAGTCCGAAACAAGTCGAAACCTCGCGACCGGATCCCTGCGTCGGATGCGCACTCATACTGCACACCCCCGACGGCGCGGCAATGTCTCTGTGCTCCGCGCACCGACCATCACAAGGAGGCCATCATGAAGATCCGTACCCTCGTCCCCGCCCTGCTCCTCGCCGCCGCCGCCACCGGCTGTGCGACCTGGGACAACCTGTCCTCGCGCGAGAAGAGCGCGGCCACCGGCGCCGCGGTCGGCGGCGTGGCCGGTGCCGTGATCACCGACGGCGGCATCCTCGGCACCGTGGGCGGTGCCGCGATCGGTGGCGTGATCGGCGACCAGGTCGGCAAGAAGAAGTAAGCCCCCGTCGCCGCGCGATGCCGCCGCGGGTGCGTCCCGCGGCGCGGCATCCCCCTGATTGCTTGGTAGAATCCCGCTCGTCCCGCCGCGCCCGACCCCGGGCGGGCGGTTTTTGCTTTCCTGCCGACGAGCCCCGATGACCACCACCCCCTTCCCGCCCGAACTGCTGCGCGACGTCGAGAAGCGCCGCACCTTCGCCATCATCTCCCACCCCGACGCGGGCAAGACCACGCTCACCGAAAAGCTGCTGCTGTTCGGCGGCGCGATCCAGCTCGCCGGCACGGTGAAGGCGAGGAAGTCGGCCCGCCACGCCACCTCGGACTGGATGGAAGTCGAGAAGCAGCGCGGCATCTCGGTGACCAGCTCGGTCATGCAGTTCGAGTACCAGGGCCACACCATCAACCTGCTCGACACCCCGGGCCACGAGGACTTCTCGGAAGACACCTACCGCGTGCTGACCGCGGTCGACGCCGCGGTGATGGTGATCGACGCCGCCAAGGGCGTGGAAGCGCAGACGATCAAGCTGCTCGAGGTCTGCCGCCTGCGCAACACGCCGATCATCACCTTCGTCAACAAGCTCGACCGCGAGGTGCGCGAACCCTTCGAGCTGCTCGCCGAGATCGAGGATGTACTCAAGATCACCTGCGCGCCGGTGACCTGGCCGCTGGGCATGGGCAAGGCCTTCCGCGGCGTGTATCACCTGCTGCAGCACCAGGTGCTGACCTTCACTCCGGGCGAGGAGCGCCGCAGCGACGGCGAGATCATCAAGGGTCTCGACAACCCCGAGCTCGACAAGCGCTTCCCGATGGAGGTCGGCCAGTTGCGCGAGGACGTCGAGCTGATCGACGGCGCCTCCCCGCCCTTCGACCTCGACGACTTCCTCGCCGGCAAGCAGAGCCCGGTGTTCTTCGGCTCGGGCATCAACAACTTCGGCGTGCAGGAGATCCTGCAGTCGCTGATCGACTGGGCGCCGCCGCCGCAGGCGCGCGATGGCGGCAGCCGCATGGTGCAGCCGGCCGAGCCCGCGTTCACCGGCTTCGTGTTCAAGATCCAGGCCAACATGGACCCGAAGCACCGCGACCGCATCGCCTTCTTCCGCATCTGCTCCGGCCGCTACAGCGCCGGCATGAAGGTGCGCCACGTGCGCGCCGGGCGCGAGATGAAGCTGGCCAACGTGCTCACCTTCATGGCCAACGAGCGCGTGATCATGGAGGACGGCGTCGCCGGCGACATCGTCGGCATCCACAACCATGGCCAGCTGCAGATCGGCGACACCCTGACCGAGGGCGAGAACCTCGGCTTCAAGGGCATCCCCTACTTCTCGCCCGAGATGTTCCGCGCCGCGCGCCTGCGCGATCCGCTCAAGTCCAAGCAGCTGCAGAAGGGCCTGCAGGAGCTCGGCGAGGAAGGCGCGATCCAGGTCTTCGAGCTCGAGGGCGGCCAGATGCTGCTCGGCGCGGTCGGCGTGCTGCAGTTCGAGATCGTCGCCCAGCGCCTGAAGGACGAGTACAAGGTCGATGCGATCTTCGAACCGGCCGACATCCACACCGCACGCTGGCTCACCTTCCCCGATGACGTCACCCGGCGCAACTTCGAGCGCGAGCAGGCGCTGCGCCTGGGCAAGGACATCGACGGCAACCCGGTGTATCTGGCCACCAGCCGCTACAACCTGGCAGTGACCGCGGAGAAGTGGCCCAAGGTGACCTTCCACGCCACGCGCGAGCATGGGGAAGTGCTGGGCTGAGCGAGGGCAACCGAGCATCGTTGCCCATTCATCGCGCAGCCCCGGCCGGGCTGCGTCCCCGCTCAGGTGCTCAGATAACGCGAAAACAGGGTCGCCATCGGTTTGGCTGCAGTCGACAGCGGCAAGGCGCGCAGGCGCAGCAGGCCGAAACACATCGGCGGCGGCATGGGCGTCACGTCGATGCGCTGCAGGCCATAGCCGACGAACTTGTCGTCGAACAGACGGCCCGGACCGATGCCGATGCAGTCCGTGCGCTGCATGAGCTCGAGCATGAGCAGGGTCGATGAACAGTGGATCACGTGCCTGGGCGTCGGCAGGCCCTGCTGCTCCATCCAGCTCATCAAGGCACGTCCGAGACTGCCGGGGCTCAGGTTCATCACGAACTTGGCGTCGCGGAGTTCCGCCCAGGTCGTGGCTGCGGCCAGTGGGTGGCCTTCCCGTCCTTCCAGCACCGCATTGGCGGGTCCGAGCGGCTCGAAGATGACTTCGTAGGGCAGCTCGGCGGGATCGGCGACCGCGATCGCAAAGTCGAGGCGCCCCTCGATCAGGTCGGGCAGAACCTGGCTCAGCAAGCCTTCGGTCAGGTGCACCTCGGCGTCCGGACACAATTTTTCGTACTCGCGCAACACGCGCGGCAGGGCTACGGCCCCCGCCATGGGCGTGACGGCGAGGACCACGCGTGCGCCTGCACCGCCCCGCAGCAGGCGGATTTCCCTCGCCGCCTTGTCGAGAATCGACAGCGCCAGCCGTGCATGGCTGAGCAGCATGCTGCCCGCCGGGGTGAACTCGATGCCCTTGTAGCTGCGGGTCATGAGTTCCTCACCCACATCTTCTTCCAGTTCGCGCAGCGACTTGGTCAGGGCGCTCTGGCTCAGGTGCATCGAACGGGCCGCCGCACGAATCGAACTGCATTCCGCGACCTGCACCAGCGCTCGAAGTTGATGCTCTTTCATCGGTTTCGTTCGGAATGTTTCGGATTCAGTCCAGACAATCGACTAAGTCTTATTGCCGGAGTCATCAGCAGATAAACCGTCCGGGGTGATTCCAAACGGTCTTCACCACAGTCAATGAAATGCCTTTTGCCGCTCGAGCGAATGACTAACATGGCCGCGTGAATTCCATCCAGAGCCCTTCATTCAGGAGATCGACATGACAGCCGTCGTGGGTACACCAAGCACTGCCTACCAAGGCAATGACAAGCTGCTGTATGGCATCATCTTAGGCGTCATCACATTCTGGCTTTTTGCACAGACGGTCCTCAACATTGCGCCGGACATGCAAAAGGACCTCGGTCTCGATGCCAGCATGATGAACAATGCGGTGGCCATCACCGCACTCTTTTCCGGCATCTTCATCGTCGTCATCGGCGGGCTTGCAGACCGTATCGGCCGCGTGAAGACCGTTCAGATCGGCTTCCTGCTCAGCATCGTCGGTTCCCTGCTGATCGCCCTCGCCCCCACCGGCAGCCTGGCGACCACCTTCCTGCTGGTAGGTCGTGCCCTGCAGGGGGTTTCGGCAGCCTGCATCATGCCAGCCAGTCTCGCGCTGGTGAAGACGTACTGGGACGGTCCGGCCCGTCAGCGCGCGGTGAGCCTGTGGTCCATCGGCTCCTGGGGGGGTCGGGTGTCTGTTCGCTGTTCGGCGGCCTGGTCGCGGAGAACCTCGGCTGGCGTTACATCTTCTTCGCCTCGATCGTCGTCGCCGTGATCGGCATGCTGATGGTCAAGGGCACACCGGAAAGCAAGGCCGAAACCAAAGGCGCCTACAAGTTCGACCTGCCGGGCGTGCTGACCTTCATGATCAGCATGGTGGCCCTGCAGATCGTCGTCACTCAAGGCAACAAGATGGGCTGGACCAGCCCGCTGATCATGGGTCTGATCGCCGTCGTGGTGATCTTCGGCACCCTGTTCTTCCGTATCGAAAACACCAGCGGCCAGCCCTTCGTCGATTTCAAGCTGTTCCAGAACCCGACCTATACCGGCGCCACCCTGTCCAACTTCCTGCTCAACGGTGTGGCCGGCACCCTGCTGGTTTCGCTGCAACTGGTTCAACTGGGCGGCAACATGACGGCGCAGCAAGCCGGTGGCCTGACCCTGGGTTATGCGATCGCAATCATCGCCTTCATCCGTGTCGGTGAAAAGCTGCTGCAACGCTTCGGCGCCCGCAAGCCGATGATCTGGGGTTGCCTGATCGTGGGCGTGTCGATCGTGATGCTGTCCCCGGCCAACCTGCTGCTCGAGGACTACAACACCCTCGCCATCATCGGCTACACCCTGTTCGGGGTCGGTCTGGCCTTCTACGCCACGCCTTCGACCGACGCCGCGCTGTCCGCGCTACCGGCCGCCCAGGCCGGTTCGGGCGCGGGCATCTACAAGATGGCTTCCTCGCTGGGCGCCGCCTTCGGTGTGGCGATCTCCGCTGCGATCTTCACCGCGCTCAGTGCCAACCCCGAGAGCATCGCCTGGCTCGAAGGCGTGATCACCTTCGCCGGACGCCAGGACAACCTGGCCGTGCGCGAGGCAGCGATCATCGCGCTGATGTTCAACGTCTTCATGGTGGTGGTGGCGATCATGTCGATCATGCTCACCGTGCCGAAGTTCGTCGGCAAGAAGAACTGACCCGCTTCCAGGGCAAACCCTCTCCGCGCCGTGCGCAGTGGATTCCAGCATGGCGCGTGCGCACAGTCAGCCCGGGCCGATCGCATCGGTCCGCACGGCCCGGGCGTTTCATCAACCGGTTTCAGATTTCGATCGGGAGTCATCATGAGCACGCTTTTGCAAGAGTTGTCGGCGAATCAGGAAGCGATGAAGACCTGGCGTCACCACATGCACCGCCACCCCGAGGTCGCGTTCGACGAGCACAAGACGGCCAGCTACATCGCCGGCCTGCTGCGGGAGTGGGGATACGAGGTCACCGAAGGCGTCGGCAAGACGGGCGTGGTGGCCAGGATGCGCTGCGGCGACAGCAAGAAGTCGATCGGCCTGCGTGCCGATACCGACGCCCTCGCCGTGCAGGAGGCGAATGACAGCGACCACAAGAGCACCATCGAAGGCAAGTCGCATACCTGCGGTCATGACGGTCATAGCGCCATGCTGCTGGGGGCTGCGCAGTACCTGGCGCGTACCCGTGCGTTCAACGGCACGGTCAACCTGATCTTCCAGCCCGCCGAAGAAATCATGGGCGGCGCGGTCGCCATGATCCAGGACGGTCTGTTCGAGCGCTTCCCGATGGATGCGGTCTTCGGCATGCACAACATGCCCGCGCTGGAGCAGGGCAAGATGTACTTCACCTCCGGCCCGCTGTTCGCCGCGGTGGACAACTGGGAAATCGTGCTGACCGGTGTCGGCAGCCACGGCTCGATGCCCGAGAAAAGCATCGACCCGGTGGTGGCGGGAGCTTCCCTGGTCATGGCGCTGCAGACCATCGTCTCGCGCAACGTCGCGGCCAAGGATTCGGCCGTGGTGAGCGTCGGCGCCTTCCTGGCGGGCGATGCCGGCAACGTCATTCCGCAGACCGCGACCCTGCGCCTGAGCACCCGCACCAGCAAGCCGGAAACGCGTCAGCTGGTGCTCGCCAAGATCAAGTCCATCACCGCGGCGCAGGCCGAGGCCTTCGGGGTCCGCTACGAGATCCGCGAAGGTTCGCCGGGTGCCGTGCTGGTGAACGACCCCGCACTGACCGAGGAGTGTGCCGACGTCGCCCGCAAGCTGCTCGGCGAGGATCAGGTGGTGATGCCCGGGCCGACCTACATGGGCAGCGAGGATTTCGCCTTTTTCGCCCAGCTCAAGCCGAGCACCTACTGCATCATCGGCAACGGCGACACCGCCATGGTTCACCATCCCAAGTACGACTTCGACGACGACAACCTGCCCGTGGGCGCCGCCTACTGGGTGGCGCTGACCCAGCACCACCTGAAGTAAGCGCGGCAACCAGGCGCTGGAAACGTCTGCAGCCTCGACGAGCCGGT
>ERZ795044.2654-NODE-2654-length-15427-cov-5.611632_pt1 | contig 15427 bp, 21 predicted proteins | sample MGYA00375128_ERZ795044 | MGnify/ENA primary metagenome ERZ795044 (study PRJEB30173, sample SAMN05720213) | anaerobic digester metagenome | isolation source: active sludge of municipal wastewater-treating anaerobic digesters | place: USA | collected 2014-12-22 ... | reverse complement strand
ATCCAGGCTTATAATCTGGGAACGGTTGTATTTAAAGGAAGTAAAGTATTTAAAGGAAAAGATCATCCAGTAAAAACAGCTTTTTTGATTTATAAAACCATTCAAGGATCCGAGAAAGAAGATTTTAGTATGGTTGATGCCGATTTTGAAATTACAACATTCAGAGGCAAAGATCACTTTAGAAAGAAATCATTTGAATATTATGTTTTATCCTGGGGAAAATATTATTCAGGAATGGTAAATACCACAGGAATTTATCCAGCAGGTAGTAGAAAAGCGGGAAAGCCATTTTCAAAAGCAATAGGAATAAATGTTAAAACTGAGAGTAAAAGGCCGGAATTAGAAGAGTTTCTCCGAACTTTTAGAAAAGATCATATACAGGAAATTGAAAGGTCTTCAATTACTACTTCAAACTCATTTGAACTTCAGCAGTTTAAAAAATGGGTCAAAGAAGCATTATATTAAAGAAACGTTAAAAATACTTCCCGAGTTATTTTTTAATTTGGGAATTTTTTTGTACTTTTGTAGCGAGGATAAATAAAAAAAACATTCTATGAGAGCTAAAACTGTTAATAAGTCCTACCAATCCAGGGATTTTTATAAATTGGATAGTGAAGGGAAGAAGATACTTTCTGATGTTAATTCCGGAGAGGAATTTCCATTTTCCAGATGGCATAAGTTTATGGGAAGACCATCAAAAACTGAAATGGTTAAAGAGATCAAAGGCCATATAGCTTTCATGGAAGAGGAGATAGCTCAGTATAGGGCTGGTGTAGAAGGAGAATATAAGAATTATAATGATCCCGAAGGAATGCTTGAATATTTCCAAAGGAAACTAGAGACAGCTGAATATATGAAAGATTATTGGGAGTATGTTCTAGATGCTGCTTACGAGTTTTATGAAGAAATGAAATAGCGTTAATTTTTTCTTAAATTTTAACGTTTTTTGCTCAAACATCATTGGTATTCGGGAATTTTTTTGTATATTTGCTTTATGGAAACAATAGTAAACTATTCAGGAAATTTCAGCAACCAAAAACATCAGGAAGATTGGACCGCATTAATATTAACTAGTTATTTAAATCTGAATTATCCGCAGATAAAGTCTCTATTCCCAGATATTTTGGAAGAAGCTTATCTTATAGCACAAAGGATTAAAGAATTTATCAAGTCAAAAGATGAAGAAATAGAAAAGATAATAAAAAAACCAAAAGCTTCCGGAGCAATATATGGGAAAAATAATGAGCCTAAAGTGGATTTAAGAATTATTTCTAAAAAAGGAAATCCCTATAATTTTTCCATCAAAAAAACACACGATTCAGGATATTTAATAACTATTGGGGATTCTCAGCAATTTTTAACCATTTTTGATCATTTCAAAAAAGATATACCCGAAAAATTATATCCAGTGATCCAAAAAGCTGCAGAGTATATTAAAATAATAAGTGCGGTTTCTTCTCAGCTCCCATGGGCAGAACATGTAAATAAATATTTTTCCATCGATAAGTTTCCCGAGAAAAAATTATCTGGAACTAACGTGTCCCGAGAAGAATTAATCAAAAGAGCTATTGAATTTGGAACCGAAGAAAGAAGGAAACAGTATTTAGAATATCTTCATGAAGCAGAAACCTGTATCCAGGAATTATTCAAAGATATAATGATCAATTATCCGATTCTTGCGAAAAAATTAATCTATGAATTTGCAACAGGATACTTTAGATTTCCAAATGGGTCTGGAAGAGCAAATATTATTGTAGGAGCAGATGATTTAGTAGAATTGCCAGATGGGGAAGAATTTTTCGATAATGATTATACGGAAAAAAAGAGAATCGAATTTTCGAAAAGAGGGGGTCGTTTACAAAATGTTCCCAGGAAGGGGATTCCTAAAAGAGTTATTAAAACTGGGGATTATGACTTAATGATTCAAGAATTTACAAAATTGCAAATGAGCTTCAAAATTTAGAACCTTTATCCATATATAGCATATAATAAATAAATGATTTATGCCAATACCCATACGAGGTCCGTTTTCCTATTCGGGAAATAAATATAGAATTTATTCCAAGAATCTTAAAGAAATAATGTCAAACTTTGAGAGAGTTCATGAGCCTTTTTGCGGGTCTGCTGTATGTTTATATAATGCAAATAATGGAGGCATTGGCATTGATATTGATAGTGATGTTATTGCTCTCCATAATTCTCTTTTTGACAAGGAATTAATTCCCAAAATACAAGAATCATATTCCAAATATTTTCCAGATGGGAAAACAAAAGAGGGGTTTTATCAATTAAGAAAAGATTTTAATCAATCCTGGATTAAAACAGGAACCACCCCTGAAAATATTCATTTATTACATTTAGCACTTCAGCTTTCTTTTAATTCTTTACTCAGATTTAGTAAAAATGGGTTTAGCTGTCCTTATGGCTGGAAAGATATGCACATTGAAAAAATTCAAATCCATCAGGATATTATTTTGACTAAAAATATAGAATTTTTTAAGGGGGATTATAGGGGATTGGATTTATCGAAAGTAGATAAGGAAAGGGACCTAATCTATTTTGACCCACCCTATCTTGCTTCTATATTTAAATATGGAGGATGGAATCTGGAAGATGAAATTAAGCTTTTGGATTATTTGGATCAAATTAATTTACAAGGATATAAATTTCTATTATCTAATACCTTTCTCCATCGTGGATTAAAAAACGATTATCTTATTGAATGGTCCAAAAAATATGATGTGAAATTTATTGATATGAGTTATAGTGCTTGGTCTTCTTCTTTGCCAAGCGTAAAAGCTAAAAAAGATACTATTGAAGTTATTATAAAAAACTTTGATATTTCTGAATCAGCAAAACCTCTTTTTTAACATATTTTTAATAAAACTTTTCTCTTTTTCGCTATACTATTCTAAATTAACCAATTTAGACTTTTATGACGAGATCAGAAGAAAAGCTCATCACTTTTAAAGATTTATTAAATCTTGTAACTCACCAAATCAAAATTTATTTGTCCCACCCGGATCCTGAAATGAGGGGTCTCATTCATCATTTTCCTAGAATTATTTCAAACACGGTTTTTGATAACACAAGTAATCAGGAATTTTGTCTCCAGAAAGATCTGATTTGCAAAATTTTAATGTTTGATTGATGAAGCAAATATACACGATTCAGGATATTTAATAACTATTGGGGATTCTCAGCAATTTTTAACCATTTTTGATCATTTCAAAAAAGATATACCCGAAAAATTATATCCAGTGATCCAAAAAGCTGCAGAGTATATTAAAATAATAAGTGCGGTTTCTTCTCAGCTCCCATGGGCAGAACATGTAAATAAATATTTTTCCATCGATAAGTTTCCCGAGAAAAAATTATCTGGAACTAACGTGTCCCGAGAAGAATTAATCAAAAGAGCTATTGAATTTGGAACCGAAGAAAGAAGGAAACAGTATTTAGAATATCTTCATGAAGCAGAAACCTGTATCCAGGAATTATTCAAAGATATAATGATCAATTATCCGATTCTTGCGAAAAAATTAATCTATGAATTTGCAACAGGATACTTTAGATTTCCAAATGGGTCTGGAAGAGCAAATATTATTGTAGGAGCAGATGATTTAGTAGAATTGCCAGATGGGGAAGAATTTTTCGATAATGATTATACGGAAAAAAAGAGAATCGAATTTTCGAAAAGAGGGGGTCGTTTACAAAATGTTCCCAGGAAGGGGATTCCTAAAAGAGTTATTAAAACTGGGGATTATGACTTAATGATTCAAGAATTTACAAAATTGCAAATGAGCTTCAAAATTTAGAACCTTTATCCATATATAGCATATAATAAATAAATGATTTATGCCAATACCCATACGAGGTCCGTTTTCCTATTCGGGAAATAAATATAGAATTTATTCCAAGAATCTTAAAGAAATAATGTCAAACTTTGAGAGAGTTCATGAGCCTTTTTGCGGGTCTGCTGTATGTTTATATAATGCAAATAATGGAGGCATTGGCATTGATATTGATAGTGATGTTATTGCTCTCCATAATTCTCTTTTTGACAAGGAATTAATTCCCAAAATACAAGAATCATATTCCAAATATTTTCCAGATGGGAAAACAAAAGAGGGGTTTTATCAATTAAGAAAAGATTTTAATCAATCCTGGATTAAAACAGGAACCACCCCTGAAAATATTCATTTATTACATTTAGCACTTCAGCTTTCTTTTAATTCTTTACTCAGATTTAGTAAAAATGGGTTTAGCTGTCCTTATGGCTGGAAAGATATGCACATTGAAAAAATTCAAATCCATCAGGATATTATTTTGACTAAAAATATAGAATTTTTTAAGGGGGATTATAGGGGATTGGATTTATCGAAAGTAGATAAGGAAAGGGACCTAATCTATTTTGACCCACCCTATCTTGCTTCTATATTTAAATATGGAGGATGGAATCTGGAAGATGAAATTAAGCTTTTGGATTATTTGGATCAAATTAATTTACAAGGATATAAATTTCTATTATCTAATACCTTTCTCCATCGTGGATTAAAAAACGATTATCTTATTGAATGGTCCAAAAAATATGATGTGAAATTTATTGATATGAGTTATAGTGCTTGGTCTTCTTCTTTGCCAAGCGTAAAAGCTAAAAAAGATACTATTGAAGTTATTATAAAAAACTTTGATATTTCTGAATCAGCAAAACCTCTTTTTTAACATATTTTTAATAAAACTTTTCTCTTTTTCGCTATACTATTCTAAATTAACCAATTTAGACTTTTATGACGAGATCAGAAGAAAAGCTCATCACTTTTAAAGATTTATTAAATCTTGTAACTCACCAAATCAAAATTTATTTGTCCCACCCGGATCCTGAAATGCAGGCTCTTATCCATCACTTTCCTAGGATTATCTCCAATACGGTTTTTGATAACACTTCTAACCAGGAATTTTGTCTGCAGAAAGTTTATCACAGAAATGGTAAATACTTGAGAAAAGCCAGTATTAATGGAAGAATCGATTTTTTAAATCCCTATATTAAGGAAACAAAAAAAGCGATTCGAAATCTAAGTTTTAAGAAATGGAAAGGACAATATTATCAGGATGTTCAACTTTTAAAACTTAAATTAGAGGGAGCTCAAAATGAGCTGAAATCCCTTAAAGAGGAAAGGTCCAAAATAGGAGCTTTAGATTTCATGCACGAACATGTTACCGGAAGGGAGCAAGCTTCAAAGTATATCCTCGATTACATTCTCCAGAATGATTTAACTATGGATATAGAAAAAACAAAGGAAGTTCTTCAGAAATTCTGCTTTACTATTCAGTTGGAAAAAGTAGATAATATCCATACAAGAGCAAATTTTCTTCTTGAAGAAATACAGAAAGGAAATACTACTTTTGAGGATTATGAAAGAATCATTTCAGAGTTGGGGTATCAAGGTTTATCAGAAGAGTTAAGACCGCGATTTGAAGCGGCAAAAATTGATCTTAAGTATTTTACTAAGTAAATTTAATCCCAGATATTTTTTTATCTGGGATTTTTTTAGTATATTTGCTGTGAAATAAAAAAGATATGAAACAATTTTCTATTCATCAGGGAATCAAATCCGGCCAGGCTGAACAAGCAGTCCGGAAGTATAAAAAAATTGTTGGGAAGACCGGAGTATGGTATGTTTCTATCCAGGAAAACGAAGGAGATAATATCTACTACTCCAAGAACAATGGAAAATACAGCGATGGCTTTGGCGGATCAACTCTTAGCTTTGAACTTGAAGACGGAACAGTGGATCATGTTCAGGGACCATGGCACAGCAATTCTGGAGGTCTTCTTTTGGATACCGGATATGATGCAACGCATAAGCACCTAACCAGAGGCATTGTTGCATTGGATCTTCTACCTGTAAAAGGTGATTTCTGGAAAACTCAGCATGAACAGGTACTTCATTTTGACGAAGAACCAGTGATTGGAGATTACAGTCGAATAGAAATCATGGCTCAGGATTTTGCCAATAAACTCGGAAAGCCAGTTTACTATGCAGTTGTTTCAACCGGAGGCGGACATTCAGGATGGAAAAACCCTATAAAAGAATAATCATGGAACTACTTGCTTATCACAAATGGCTTCTTCGGGAAGCTAAAGGAGACAGGGAAAAATTGGCATCCATCCTTTTGAGAAACATTATGGAAGATCAGAACCCGATGGCATTTGATTTGCTCAAGGAAACTGGGGATACCAATTACAGCAGGAGAACTCTATTGAAAGCAGCAGATATTTTGCTAAAAGCCGAAAAAGAACAGAATAAATAAATAAAATTCTATTCTTTTGAAAGCTCTTAAGGTCTTCGAAAATATTCGCTTTGAAAGAGGCGCAGATCCTATGGATTCGATGTCAATAGGAAGGGTAAAAGCTAGGACTATTGAAAAAAGATCCTTCGAGGCTACAGATTTGATGAAAGAACTTCAAAAAAAGTATGGCGGAGAAATTTTCTTTATAGAATTAGATGAAAATGGCTTCAAGATAGTTTTAGCAAAAGATAAAGAAAGAGTATTCATTGAATATAATTATGAGAAACCGATCCCTCCTAGAATGCATCCAGCATGGGGAAACGATAAAGAAAGTTTTCTTATTGGATATGACGAATTAACTAACGAGGGAATAAGATGGACCTCTGTGATACCGGGAGGAGGTAAGAAAATTGAAAATTGGGAAAAAGTAAAAGACGGATTGGAAAGTTATATAAAAGATAATAATTTATTAGGATATGGGAACTGAAGAAAAATTGCAGGAGTAATTGTTTTCATTATTATAGGATTTTTATATAATAAATGGGAACAGAAGAGGGCTACCTCTTATTTTAAAAAAAGAATGGATAAGAATGGAAAATCTATTTCATAACTATCTTAAAGAATTAAAACAACTTTTAAAAACAGACGAAGCCGAAAGAGATAATCTTTTAGATATTATTACTGACTTTGAACTAATGGACGAAGATGCTATTGAAGAAATATATAACTTCTTAATAGAATTGAATGTCCGTAAAAGTTTACCCTTGCCCCCAGATGAAAGATTAAGGGAATATTGCAATTATCTTCTTTTATTCTTTTCCAATAATCCCTATATCTTAACAAACATTTAACAAAAGCTCTTAATTTTCTAAGAGCTTTTTTTGTATATTTGTATTCTTAATAGTTTTAATATGGTAGTTAAATACAAAGGATTTGAAATAGAAGCACATAGAGATTGGAATATGCTCTATACCGAAAAATTTGTTTGGACTAGCTGTACTAGAATTATAGATGGCCTTGATGCCGGAGGCGGTAATTATCCCCCAGAAATGTCTATCCGGGAAGTTATTGCTGATTGCAAATTTGGCATCGATGAAAGGCTTAAAGATTCGGGATGCAAAGACGGAAACGAAGAATTTGAAAACGGAATAGAATAAAATATTATGAACAAAAAATTTGGAGCATGGGATTCTCTCAAAAAGAAATTTCTCTGGCCGTGGCCTGAAGCATTTCATATTTTTGGAGAGACAACTGTCATCGTTCAATTTATTGGGTTGAAAGATATTAAAGGAAAAGAAGCTTACTCTGGAGCTATCTTTAAGGATAACAAAGGGGTTATCCGAACCATTTTTGAAGTACCAGGGGGATTTGCAACCGAATCAAATCCAATATCTTTTGGCTATGGATTTCAGAGTAACAGTAATCCAACCGAAGCATTAAGTGATAAACAAACTGCTTCCTGGTTTGAAGGAAATTGTGAAATCATAGGAAATATATTTGAGAACCCGGAATTATTAAACAAAAAAATATGAAACCAAAAAAAGAGCAGCTCTTTTACTGGGATGCAGAATGGGTTCCAATATCAAAGAACCTAGAAGAATTTGAAGCAGATTATCCCGCCTTATATGAAGCCTTTGTTCATCAATACAAAAAGAAAGGCGGAGATATTATAAATGAAAGAAAGAACCTGGAAGAAAAAAAGGAAGGGATGACCCTTCAAGAATTCTGGGAAGAAAAAGCCCATTTTTATCCCGAGTTCTGCAAAATCATTTGTATCTCTTATGGATACTATTATAATGATCAGTTCATCATTAAATCTCTTTATGGCGACGACGAGAGGAAGCTTTTGACAGCATTTCAAGAAGTTCTCCTTAAAGCATCTAAAGCCGGATTATATCTTGCCGGGTATGCTATTAAACGGTTTGATATGCCATGGGTAAGTAAAAGGATGATGGTAAACAGCATAGCTCCCCCTAATTGCATTTCCTTTTATGGAAAGAAACCATGGGAAATAGAGGTATTTGATCTACCTGAAGTTTGGGGTCAAGGATCAATGGGGGAAAGTTATACTCCATTTGAACTTGCTTGCGCAGCCTTAGGAATTGAAAGTTCCAAAGGAGATCTTGACGGGTCAAAAGTAAAATTTGCTTATTGGGATGGAGAGATCGAAAGGATCAAAACTTATTGCGAGAAAGATGTTCAAAAATCTGCTGAATTAGCCGAGAAATTAATAACTCTATTACCTTGATAGACACAAATAAAGAATATATTCTTTGTGCAGCTATTTGGTATAAAGATTTGCCATTAGTTGTAAATCATTTTCCAAAAACTCACCTCAGACCAGTTAATGTAGATCGTGGTATTGTATTTTGTGGGCATCGGCATCTTCAATGTTTGTATCAAATGATCGCAATGACAGGCCTTAAACAACATGAAGCTGGGGAAGAAATTCAGGGATTTTTAACTAATGAAAATAGATTTGTCGGCAGACAGGAAGCTCGCATGATAGCTTATAGTGCCGGACAGGTTGATAAGGAAGCCGGGCAATTATTCAGTGAAGATCTTTATTGATATGGGAAATTGGGATAATATAACTGAAGAAGAATTAGAAAAATTTATTCGAGATAATAAAGAAAAGTTCGATAGTTATAGTATTGAACAATATCATGAAAGGAATTTTTTGAGGAAACTCCATTACAGGTTTAGAAAGATTGTAAGTATTGTTCCCCATCTTATACGCGTCTCGATCGCGACCGTGATAATATTTATTGTATCTTTTTGGATATGGAATGGATATATCCGTAAAGATCGACATGAGATAACATTAAAACATAAAATACAAAATGTATGGCACTTAAAAGAAAAACTACCGAAGAAGTAGTAGAGATGCTTCTTCGGGAAAAATGTATTGCTTCCATCAAAAATTGGGAATGTATATCGAGCGATAATGTAAAGTATTGTTTGCAGGATCCTGAATACTTTGAAAGATATTATGAAGAGTGGTTAATTAGACACGGATTTGCTGAGAAAATAAATTAACGATTTTTAACGAAAAAAGATCCCAAGTAATTTTTGTACTTGGGATTTTTGTTGTACATTTGCTCATGAGATTAATAATCACCAAAAATTAAAGAGACATGAGAAATTTAGATCTTTCATCAGTAGGTTACAAAATCGGAAGCAGAGAGGATTTGCAGAACCATATCCCCGCCGCTTTTGCAGTAAACCCGCATCCTGACAGGACCGAGCGTTATTCATTTGTTTCGACGATCGACCTTCTGGATACTTTCGAGAAACTTGGCTGGATAGCTTATTCAGCAAAACAGCATGGCAAAAACATTTACGGACGCCATATTATTCGCCTCAGCAACCAGGACCTTGGCTTCTTGGCTCTCAAGGGTGACAAAGTAAAACCTCACATTCTTCTCGACAACAGCCACGATGGTTACACCCCTGCTTCTTTGCACCTCGGCCTTTTCCGTCTCGTTTGCGAAAACGGCCTTGTCATTGCCATGCCGGGCATGTCCACCCAGATCAAATTCCGTCATATTAATGTTGACCGTGCAGAGCTCATGCAGATCCTTTCAGAAGCTGCTGAACAGTACCGCACAATAGGTCTTCATATCGGAGACATGCAGAGCAGGATCCTTACAAATGACGAAAGGGAAGAATTTGCCATAAGAGCGGTTTCCATACGTGAACCCAAGAGGTTTATCAATCCTGATGGAACCATCAATCTTTCAACTCTTACTAATTCCCTGAACCCCAAGGCCCTTCTCGAAGCAGTTCGTCCCCAGGACCAGTCAAATGACCTCTGGACGACTTTCAACCTGATACAGGAAAGGACCATGAAGGGCATGTACGAAAGAAAAGGAACAACCGGCCGCAAGAGCTCACCCAGGGAAATAACCAACGCAGCTCGCGCTCTTGATTTCAACAAAGAGATCTGGTCAATAGCTGAAGAGTTCCTCGGAACAACTACCGATGCCCTTACAACTTCCGAAAAGAAAACATATACCGCAAAGAGTGGTAACAAAATGGAGGTTGAGGTTCTTCAGAAAATGGACCAGGATCACGTCCAGGTAAAATCATCAAATGGCCTGGTATTTACCGCCAATGTTTCACAGTTGTCATAGTGTTGTATTTGTTTTTGGAGAGCCTGGGATTTTCTCAGGCTCTTTTTTAAAACCTTTAACGTATCTTTAACGTTATAAAACAAAAAGATAAGGAATTTTTAAGTATATTTACGACATAAAGTTTATCAATAAACAAAAAGAGAAATGAAGATTAAACATTTGGTTATCTTGATGCTAGCTCAGGTGTCTTTAGTTTTGAATGCTCAGGACAAGACAAATATGCTGGCTATCGAAAGTGCAAGCACCGATATTTTCACTCAGCCGTATGAAAGAACGTTTAATGTTTATTCCATCGGTTTGGGATACAAAGGACCCAAAACTGCGCTTTATGGTTTTTATAATGCAGGGCAATTACTTCAGACAGTAAATGATTCGCTTACTACTTCTCTGGAGGATCAGTTTGAATTGGATTTTTATCACAGACTGACAAAAACTACAAGTTATTGGCTAAATTATGCTTATAGCTCCGACGTCCATTTTCCTGAACATCGGGCAATGGCAAGGGTTTGGCAAGACGTTGGCTACGGATTTCTAATTTCCGGGGGAACCAGATATTTTAGAACTCAAGACGATTTAGATATTTGGATGGCTAATGCTGGTATAGAAAAATATGCCGGACGATTTTGGTTCGAAGCTTTAGGCCATTTCTTATTTAAGGAACCCGGGACACGATACGCATATCAATTTAATACTCGCGTATTCTGGCAGGACGCCAATTTCGTAGAATTATCCTTAATGACCGGAGCAGCACCTGAAGAACCCTGGAGAACTCAACTTCTAAATCCAGATTTAACCGCTCATTTTGCCCGATTAAGTATTTGTACTTATCTAGGAAAATCCAAAACTTTGCAATTAAGAGCCGGAGCTGGATATTATTACGAAGAGTATCAACAAGATCTCTGGAGAAATAGGTACGTTGGAAACATTTCATTAACTTATAAAATGTTCTAACCATGAAAAAAATTATAACAATTCTTTCTCTTATCACTATTCTTTTTTTAATTAGCTTTGTTCTTCAATCGAAATACAATACAGCTATTTTCAATGCCATTAATGTCCCGACTCCTCAGGAAACAATCCTGGTTAAACAAATACACCTGGCCGGAACAACTTTCCTTTTTATGAATCTTTTGATTTATTCAATTGTTCTTTGCTTTTCCATTATGGCAGTTATACTTGTTTTTGTTTTATTCAACCGAAGAAAACTCGAAAGAAGACAAAGGATAAGTGATAAATTCCTTGTATTATATCAGAAAAAACTTATTGATTATTTGATAGATGTCAACAAAGAAATACCAGGGGCTCGAGAAAAATATATCAAAGAGTTCAGGGAATTATCTTCTGGTAGGTACCACAAAAAACTTTTGATGTCCCAGATTTGTGACTTGAACCTTACTTTAACTGGGCTAAACAATGAGAGATTAAAAGGACTTTATTATGAACTCGGATTTCATAAAAAAACCTACCGAAAAGTCCATAGCCCTTTTTGGTATAAAAAAATACAAGGGTTTAAGGAATTATATGCCATGAATATGACCGAGAAAAATGATGTTTTAATGGAATATATTAACTCCAAAAACGAATTGGTAGGTATTGAGGCTCAGATCGCTTTAGTGGATCTTTCAAAGGAAAATCCTGATGTAAATCCATTTGAATTTCTCGGAACCCTTAAAACTGATTTTTCTCTTTGGGAACAAATAACTTTGCATCAAATAATGGTTCAAAGAGATATTAGGGTACCCGATTTCGGCCAATGGCTCAACAGCCAAAATGATACTGTTGTTACATTTTGCTTAAGGATGATCAGAGAATACCAGCAGGTTTCAAATGCTTCAAAGATAGAAGAACTTTTGGATCACAAAAATGAAAAAGTAAGAAAACTGGCTATTGAAGTTCTTGGGGATATAAAAGCAACCGAATCTGCTTTTCCGCTTAAGAAAAAATACAAGGAAGAAGTCTATGAAAATTCTTTGGAAATTATTAAGTCCTTACGTAAAATATCTAATCCAAAATCCATCGGATTCCTTCAGAAAGTTGTTGATTCTGAACAGGATACAAACCTCCAAATCGAGGCAGTAAAAGCTATAGCCGAAATGGGGGACGAAGGAAAGATATACTTGGAAAAAATGATGAAATCCGATTATAAAGATTACAACATCATTATTAAGCATGTTCTCGATAAACGAATCAATTAATATCTAAAACTATGTGGTTTTTCATAAATTTCATTTTCATTTTTACTTTGGTTCTTTTTGCATCTTATCTCCTTTTGGGATATTTCTCTATAAAGAGATTAAGAAATTATACAAAAAGGAACTCGTATACAGATTATAATAGTGTGGGTATTTCCCCGCTATCTCCTTCTGTATCAATCATCTCGCCTGCTTATAATGAAGAAAAAAATATAGTTAATAACGCCAAAACACTATTGAATCTTCATTATCGAAATTTCGAAGTGATTATTGTAAATGATGGGTCAAAGGATAATACATTTAATTATCTGGTCGAGAATTTTGAGTTGGAAAAAGTAAATTACTTTTTTGAATATAAAATTCCAACTCAGAAAGTTCGAGGAATTTATAAATCCAGAAATCCTCATTACAATAAATTAATAGTCATTGATAAAGTAAATGGCGGGAAGGCAGATGCCATTAACTCTGGAATAAATCTTTGCCGGAATGATTTGGTTATGTCAATAGATGCTGATTCTATTATCGAACCAGATTCTATTACGAAGCTTGTCAAACCTTTCCTGGAAGAAAAGAAGAAAAAAGTTATTGGCACTGGTGGAGTTGTAAGGATTCTTAATTCCTGCGAAGTTAAAGACGGGTTGGTAAAAGCCGTTAATCTCCCCCAGAAATTTCTTCCCAAATGGCAAGCTCTTGAATATACTAGGGCATTTCTTCTCGGACGTATGGCTTGGAGCCAGCTCGATGGTTTGATGATTATTTCTGGTGCTATGGGAATGTTTGACCGGGAAACGATGATTAAAGCTGGGGGTTATGATACTCAATGTGTTGGCGAAGATATGGAAATTGTTCTTCGAATGAGAAGATATATGGCCGAACAGAAAAAAGAATATGAAGTAACTTATATCCCAGATCCTCTTTGCTGGACAGAAGCCCCCTCAGATTTGAAATCTTTACAATCCCAAAGAACAAGGTGGACAAGAGGATTAATGGATGCTCTGAGAAAGCACAATATCATATTCCTAAATAAATCTTATGGGAAACTTGGGATTCTTGGATACCCCTTCTGGCTTTTCTTTGAATGGATGGCTCCTTTAATTGCCTTTCTTGGAATTGTTTATACCGTCTACTTGGGAATTTCCGGTTCAATAAACTGGAGTTTCTTCCTTCTTCTTTATCTTTTCGTTTATTCTTTCTCAGTGTTTATGTCAGCTATTTCTGTTTTATTCGAGGAATTGACATTTCACAAATATAAGAGGAAAAGAGATGTTCTCCGACTACTTGGCGTTTCTTTCTTAGAACCTTTCCTTTACCCAATACTTTCGTTCTTTGCAATAAAAGCAAACATCCAGTATCTTAAAGGAAACAAGGGTTGGGGCAAAGTTCATAAAAATGGTTCAATAAACGGTACTGTATAATAATTAATCCTTTCAATCATGAAAAAAGTTTTATTTTTGATCCTTTCTTCTTTTCGCTAGTTGTGAAAAGAAAGACGAACTTTCCGATATTGTGATCGGGAATTGGTATTCCCAAGCAACTTCCCAAGCAACTGTAATCGGAAGTGGAGAAGATGCTCTTATGGTTTATTTTACCATTCAGTTCAATTCTAATGGTAAATATTCCTTGAATTTTATGGATGCTATCGAGGCGGATTCCCCTATTTTGCAAGTGGTGGATTACATTTACAGGGTAAATGACGATAAAAGTCAAATATCTATAGAAGATCCAATCGCTCCACGAAACTCAGGAGATCCAATTATGGTAACATTTAATGTTGTTCTTGGCCGGGATGATAATAATTCTATGACTTGGGCTCCAGAAGATTCGGAAGAAGGAACTCCAACTCTATTTTGGACAAGAGGAACTTATTAATTTTAACATTTTTTTAAAGAACAAATTCCTAGATATTTTTTTATCTAGGAATTTTTTTGTATATTTGTAAAAGGATGAGATGAAAACTTTTTATTAGATTTATTCTAAAATAAAGAGATTAATAATTTATGGCAATCGAGATAAATCAAAAACACCAAAAAGAAATCATTGCCCTCAATACATTTGAGGCCGTTCGTCTTCGACCGACCATGTATCTTGGCCAGGTGATGCCTTTCGATGATAAGATTCCTGTAATAAGGGAAGGTAAAATTGTTCAAGCAGATAAATCTTGGTCCCCGGGATTTATGCACCTTATTGTTGAAATCCTTGAAAATGCTATTGATGAGGCAAAAAGGATGAAGGGAAAAATGAAAGGTATTGAAGTAATTGTTAACCTAGATACAAACCAGGTAACTATTACTGATGAAGGAGATGGATTTCATAAAGCAAATTCCAAGCACCCTAAAACTAAAAAGAATGTGGTTCGTACTGCATTCGAAGAGCTTCATGCTGGAAGTAACTTTGCAGATACATCAACAAATATTCTTGGAACACATGGGGTGGGGGCTTCTATTGTAAATATTCTTTCCAAATATTTTAGTGTAACTACTGTTAATTCAACAAGCTACGTTCATTATGCTTGGAATGATTTCAAAGTTATTGAAGAGGACAAAAGAGGGAAAACCCCTAAAGATAAAAAAGGAACCAGCATATCTTTTATCCCATCACCTGAAGTATTTCCGGGGTTCAAATGGGACGAAGAATTAATCGGAACCTATCTCTCTTTTAAGCAATTTCTACTGGATCTTGATCCTGCTCTGAAGGGTCTTAAGCTAAGTGCTAAATACCTTAGAGGCACTCAGTCTTTTGACATAGGCTTAACTAAGACCTTTATTCCAGAGCAACATATTACTGTAAAAAATAAGCTTGGATACGTGT
>ERZ795044.2652-NODE-2652-length-15433-cov-6.891403_pt1 | contig 15433 bp, 16 predicted proteins | sample MGYA00375128_ERZ795044 | MGnify/ENA primary metagenome ERZ795044 (study PRJEB30173, sample SAMN05720213) | anaerobic digester metagenome | isolation source: active sludge of municipal wastewater-treating anaerobic digesters | place: USA | collected 2014-12-22 ... | reverse complement strand
AATTTCGTCAGCGGTTTCTGGCCTTGCGAAAGGGCTGAGTCGCAACGGCGCAGGGCCTAGCTAGGACGACTTGAACAGCCGTGTAATGCCGTCTTGCAGATCTTTGATCAGGCTGGGTTGCTGAGTGACCTGATGCGGTTTGATGAGGAGCTCGGCCTGCGGCGGGCAAAACGGCCATTCGATCCTGTTTTTGCCTTGGACCTGCGCGATGATTTCCTGTTCATCCGATCCCTCGGTTGGTGCATGGAGAACAATCATCGGATCCTTTGGATCGAGCAGGCAGGTTGAGTCATAGCCGGCCTGACGGTGTTGCTCCGGTTTAAAGAGCGGGACCTTGTGGGCCCCGGTGGAGAAGACCGTATCGCCATTGCGAATGGGTCCGTCGGGGGCGAGCGAAAAGAGCAGCATCGGCGTTAACAGAATCACTGCTGCCGCTGCTGCAATGGACCACAGCGGGGGCTCGGCTCCCTGCCGAGAAGACTGTTTGCTCGGGCTCATACCCGTCGACTGGGCTCCTTGCGATAGGACTTGCTTCCACGCGGGAACTGTTTCACACTCACGCCCCCCGCACCGGCGTCATCTTACGCGATGCGAAGGAGAAAGGCGCGTGACGACTGCCTCCATGGTGTATTGTCCAATGTGTTCCGGTAGCGCCAAGCGGGTGACCCGTCATGGCTGGCGTGATTTCGTGATGCGTGTGATCGGGTTCTATCCGTTTCGATGCACCCTCTGCCTCTATCGTTTCCGCTTGCGGCGCCGCACCTGATGCCGCTTCGACTAAGCCTGTTGTCCTAAACCGGCATCGTTGTGTGCGGATCTGGCACAGATGTTCCGTCGTTGTTGGACGGCCATGTCGTGGAAACTTGACTTGCACCACCCTAGGGTCTTTCTGTAGGATTCTCTCCTGGTCGTCACGTTGGCTTCGATGCAACTGAGTGAGAGAGATGTGAGAGAGATATGTCGTATTGCGGTAAGTGTTCCGGGTATACAAAACGTTCACGCCGTCAGGGACTGTTGGATTTTTTCTTCTTCCTGATCGGCTACTATCCCTACCGCTGTTTGCGATGTGGTCGGCGGACCCATCTGCGGCAGCGCGCCTGACTGTCCCTTCTGCGCCTTTTCCCTCAATGTTGAGCGATGGTTGCGCGACCTACCCTAACACCGGTGCGCCGGTGGTTCGCACGAGGTCAGCCTGCAGCGCACCGCGGGTCATACGCTACAGCAGATCTTCCTCGGCATCGGTCACCGTAGCGTCAGCGGCGACAGGGTCCGCTTTCAAGTCGGGGAAGTTGAAGAGCGAACGATCCAGGAGCAGCGAGGGCGCGATGTTCCCAAGTGCGGCGAACATGCTGTCGTTGGAGCCGGGGAAACGCTGATTCCAGTCTTGGAGCATCTGCTTGACCTGTTGACGTTTCAAATCTTCCTGCGAGCCGCATAGGTCGCAGGGGATGATTGGAAACTGCAGTAGGGCGGCATAACGCGCCAGGTCGGCTTCCTTCACATAGGCCAACGGACGAATCACCACATGGCGTCCGCTCTTGGATCGCAACTTCGGCGGCATTGCCTTCATCTTGCCGGTGAAGAAAAGATTCAGCAGCAGCGTTTCGAGAATGTCGTCGCGATGATGCCCTAACGCAATCTTGGTCGCCCCCAGTTCCGTGGCCAGGCGGTACAGGTGGCCGCGGCGCAGGCGGGAGCAGAGCGAGCAGGTCGTCTGCCCTTCCGGAATCAACCGTTTGACGATCGAATAGGTATCGCGCGTTTCAATGTGAAAGGGGACGCCGCGCCGGGTCAGATATTCCGGGAGCACATGGGCAGGGAATCCGGGCTGCTTTTGATCGAGGTTCACGGCGATGATGTCGAAGTGAATCGGGGCCCGGCTGCGTAGCGACAGCAGAATTTCCAACAGCCCGTAACTGTCCTTCCCTCCCGACAGACACACCATGACCTTGTCGCCATCTTCGATCATCCGGTAATCGGCAATCGCCTGCCCGACGAGACGGCAGAGGCGGGTTTCCACCCGTTCGATTTCGTCGGAGTGCGCTGGTGGTCGTGTGGGGAACGGGATGAGTTGGGTGCTTGGGGGTTGCATGGTCGGGCATTCTATCTCAAGAAGGGGCGCGAATGGGATAGGCTGAAGGCCTGCTGCGACCGACTCTGGAATCCGCTCTTCCTACGGGCGACCCCTCACTCGCCAGAGCCGGCGTGAGTCGCGTCCCGGCATCGCGTGTATCAGGGGGCATGTTCCTCCAAGGGTTTTCCCTGATCGTCGAAGAGTGGTGTCCGGTGATCCGGTAGCACAATTTTTGCGAGCTGCTATAGTTGAAACAGACAAAAGGGCGCCGGACGGGGCTTTTTGGTGGTTGCACGATGGGGCGGACACAGATTCATCGACGACAGAAGCCTGCAGGGGGCGCCCACGTCCCGGTATGGGCGGAGTGGACAGACGAACAACTACTCGACCTCCGCATGTGCGATCTGGATTTGCGCCTCGAAGGCACCTTTTACCAGCAGCCTATCGAGCAGTTGTATCGTGAATTGGACAGACGTCGACTACTCTTCAGGCCGCACTTCTGGATCTCGGATGAGTGGTTTACCCCTGATGGAGTACCTGGCATTGCGGTGCCGTTTTACCTCGCGCATCCGCGGCTCGCGAAGCTGGAAGCCAGCCAGATGCTCGAAGTGGAAGGTGGCACTCACGACTGGTGTATGCGCATCCTGCGCCATGAGGCCGGGCATGCGATTGAAAATGCGTTCCTCCTTCGTCGGCGCCGGCGTCGACAGAAACTCTTCGGCTGCTCCTCGCAACCCTATCCCGAGTACTACACCCCGCGGCCCTATAGCCGGAGTTTCGTACGCCACCTCGATGTCTGGTACGCCCAAAGCCATCCGGATGAGGACTTTGCTGAAACATTTGCCGTGTGGCTGGATGCCGGGTCGCTGTGGAAGGAACGCTACCGGGGCTGGCCGGTGATGAAGAAGCTGGATTTCATGGAACGGCTTATGAGTGAACTTGCCGACGTGGCGCCTGTGGTGACGGGCCGGCAACAACTCGATCCGTTGCCGCGCATTTACAAGACGCTGCGGGACCATTATGAGGAAAAGCGGAAGCACTATGGCATCGGCCGGGCCTCCTCCTACGACACCGACTTGAACAAATTGTTTTCGGCCGGGCCCGCCTATGCCAAAAATCCCAGCGCTGCCGAGTTTCTCCGTCGAACGAGGAAGGAGATTCGCCGCCGGGTCGCTGAGTGGACGGGAGAGTATCAGTACACCATCGACCAGGTCCTGGAAGGCATGATCGATCGGTGCCATGCGTCGAAATTGCACCTGACCCAGCAGAAGGAACAGGCCAAGCTCGACTTCGCGATCCTGCTGACCGTGCAGACCATGAACTATCTGCACAGCGGGAGACATAAGGTGGCGTTATGAGACGAATGCGGGTGCTTGTGCTCATGCATAAAGATCTGGTCCCACCGGAGCAACTCAACGGACAGGATCTGGAGACCGCCGCGTGGAAAACCGAATACGACGTGGTCTCGACCCTCCGCAAACTTGGCCACGATGTGCAGGCGCTCGGTGTCAAAAGTGACCTGGAAGTCATTCGCGCGGCCGTGGAAGATTGGAAGCCGCACATTGCCTTCAACCTGCTGGAAGAGTTCGACGGCACGGCGGTCTACGACCAGAATGTGGTGTCGTATCTGGAATTGATGCGGATTCCATACACCGGCTGTAATCCGCGTGGGCTCATGTTGGCGAGAGATAAGGCGCTAGCCAAGCAAGTGATGTCCTACCATCGGATTCCGTATCCCGAGTTTATGGTCGTCCCGCTCCACCGGATGGTGCGTCGTCCCAAGTATCTGCCCTTTCCCTTGATCGTGAAGTCGGTGACCGAGGAAGCCTCGTTGGGCATTTCGCAAGCCTCCATTGTCGATGACGACGAGAAATTGCGCGAGCGTGTGGCGTTCATTCATGACAATGTCGGCACTGGCGCACTCGTCGAACGGTATATCGAAGGGCGGGAATTGTATGTCGGCGTCATGGGCAACGCGCATTTGCAGGTCTTTCCCGTCTGGGAGCTGGTCATGGATAAAATGCCAGACGAGGCGCGGCGCATTGCAACCCAGCGGGTCAAATGGAGCCGCAAATACCAGGACAAATACGGCATCCGTTCATGCGAAGCGAGAAATTTGCCGGATGGAATGGTCGATGATATTCAGCACCTCGCCAAACGCGTGTATCGCGCCCTGGGGCTGAGCGGCTATGCGCGTATCGACATGCGGATGGACCAGGCGGGAACGGTTTATGTGATTGAAGCCAATCCCAATCCTCAGATTGCCAGCGGTGAAGATTTCGCCGACTCGGCTGAAAAATCCAACCTTGCCTACAAAGACCTGCTGCAGGAATTGTTGCATGTGGGCCTTCGATGGCGCCCCGCCCAGGCCGCGTAGCGGATGTTGAAACGGGCTTGCGGCTGCGTTCTCGCGTCGCTCAGGCCCTCAACGTACTGCGCAAGTACGCCTAGGTCCTTCACTTGCTGCGGCCTTGCCGCCAGACCCGTTTGAACATCCGCCCGTGCAGCCGCTGAAACGAGCCTCCAGCTTCGTTCTCGCTTCTCTCAAGCCCTCGACGTACTTCATGCAGTACGCCTCGGCCTTTCGTTCACTGTGGCCTTGCTGAAAACCCGTTTGAGCGGCTGCGAACGTGGTATCGCTATGGCTGCGGCTGCGGGGGGCTCGCGGCGCTCACTACACTTCTCACGTAGGCCTCGGGCCGTCTTCGACTCCTTCAGCATGCACAGCGCAAGATCGGTGGGATGGGGACTACGGCCCCCAGCGAATGCCGAAGAGAAGTGCCACGCTGGTGTTGTCGTTCGGGACGGGTGGCGAGAGGGTGATGTGGTGCAGATTCACCATGAGGGTCGTGGAGAAGGCGATTTTTGGTCCGACCTGATATTCCAGTGACATGCCCAGCGGAATGAAGTGGCTGGTGTCGTTGCGATCGATCTTCGTGGGGCCGCTGCCGCGATTGAGGTCGGCATGCAGGATACCAAGTCCGGCAAAGGGCACGAGGTTGAATCCACTGTTCAGACGGAGATGGTATTTGGCCACCGCGGCCACGCCGATTTGTGTCAGATCCCCGACCGGGGTGAAGAGGGCCATCCCGCCGAACGAAAAATTGGGATCCATGTAGTAATCGAGGCCAAATCCCAGGGCGAAGGTCGTATTGTTGGTTGTGCCGGTCCAGAGCCCGAGATCGGTCGCGAAGCCCCAATGCGGATCCTGTGGCTCGGCGGATTGGGCGGCGCAAGGCGAAAAAAAGCCGAGGAAGGCAAGGCTCGCAAGGAAGAGTCGGATTCGTCGTGTGTACGTCATAGTCCTAGCAGCTAGAGGTGATGAGCTGTATGTAGCATAGGCCTTTGCCACGGACAAGCGAACGCGGCCAAAGCCTCCTCGACCGAGGGTTGTCAACGCGCGCGATGCTCCAGTATGCTCGCCCTCCTGGGGGAGGGACGGTATGAAAAAAGAATCCATGACACCGGCTGAGGCTGCGGATGCCTTGTACAAACTGATTCCGCGCCGGATTACTGTGGACATGTTGAGTGACTATGGAATCGAGGGGGCGGAAGCGCAAGAGGACGTGATGACGCGCGAACTGCTGTCCTTTACGCTCTACTGGGTCTTGGCCGCCATCAATGCGCACATTCCGCGCAAGTACCGCGACCTGGTGTTTCACCGCGTGATGGACCTGATCCGCGCCGATTGGGAGCACGAGTACAAGCTCGGGGCGATGAAATGGGAAGACTACCTTGATGAGGTGGAAGAGCGCCGCGCCCGGTATGCGCCGGTGGGCGATTACGAGGGCGGCGCGATCGCGGCCTCTGAAGAAATCTCAGACCTGCTCGAAACCGAAGGATTGATTCAACCGGAAGATCGGCCCAAGCTGCTGGTGTTGCTCCCTGATTTGGTGCCGCTCGATAAATATCAGGAATTACTCAGCCAGTGTGTGTAACCCTCAGCGTCCGGGGCGGACATCTTCGGCGTTCACGTGCTGCGGCGATTGCAGCATCACGCAGATTGTTCGCCGCAGCGTGTGAAGCAAATTTGTTACAGGTAGCGGTGTGAGAGCACCTTCCCGTTGTTGTCGAGTTCGTACAGCAACGGCGCACCGGTGGGGATGTTCAGCTCCAGCACCTGTTCGCGGGTCAGTTGTTCGAGTTGCATCACCAGCGCTCGCAGGCTGTTGCCGTGGGCGGCGATCAGAATGGTTTCCCCTTTGAGCACGCAGGGCTTAATGCGACTCTCGTAATAGGGCAAGACCCGCTCCGCCGTGTCCTTCAGGCTTTCGCCTCCCGGCGGGCGCACGTCGTAACTGCGCCGCCAGATTTTGACCTGCTCGTCGCCGAATTTCTTGGCCGTCTCGGCCTTGTTCAGTCCTTGTAACTCACCGTACATGCGCTCGTTCAGCGCCTTGTCTTTTTCAACGGGAATGGTCGTCTGCCCGAGTGCTTCAAGAATAAAGCGGAGCGTTTCGTTGGCGCGGGCCAGGACGGAGGAAAAGGCGCGATCGAAGGTGAACCCTGCCAGCTTTTTCCCTGCGGCTTTCGCTTCCTCGATGCCCTTCGGCGAAAGCGGGACATCCACCCAGCCGGTGAAACGGTTTTCCAGATTCCACTGCGACTCGCCGTGACGAATGAGAACCAGTTTGCTCATCGTGCTTCGTCTCCTTAGTCCGAGGGGATACGACCTTGTCGCGACAGGTTATGCGATTTCCCCTTCACCCTGTCAAGTTCTCTTGTGCCTCAAAGCCGGCATGGACGCGGGTGGCTCGGTTGCAATCAGCAGTGGCAGTCAGTACCATGCCGCCGATTTCTTCTGTGGTTGTCTCACCCGTGGAACGTACCGATGCCGGATGTCTCCTCCTCGGACTGGTCTTCTTTGCAAGAGTGGTGGCAGGCCATGGGGCGTCGCCTGCAGATCGAGGATCGTGTCCAGGCGTTTTTCCGCCGTGCGATGGGGACGAGTCAGGCCCTTGCAGGCGCGGTGCAGGTCGGGGGCGAGGTCGAATACATTCTCTTTGTGCTCGTGCGCTACTGGATTCCCGTCGTGCTCCCGCCTGCAGGACGGGAGCGGGCCTCCAAGGGTGATCCGGACTACTGGCTGGAATCCGAACAGATTTTGAAAGCGGCTGCCGTGCGCTTACGGGAATTGAAGCCGCTGATCGAACTGCTGACGGCGACCAATCCACTCAGCGCCGGCACAGGTGAGCCGGCGGCTGCTAGACCGCCGATGGTGGAGGTCGAATTAGCCAATATGCTGCAAGGGATTGCGGAATCTGCCGGAAGTTATGGGGGCCCTGATTACACCTCGGTGATCAAGATCTTCGATCCCGTCCCCTTGCGCCAGACCCAGCCCTTTAAACACAACAAGAAAAACAGCGCCGAATTGTGGGTCGTCTTCCTGTTGCGCGAGCATTTCCGGAGCCTCGGGCTGGGCAAGGATCGGTACTGGCCGTTGGTGGCCGGCCTCTGCGCGGCTGCCGGGATCGCTAATCCCAACGGGCAGCCCTACGGGGCGGACGAACTGAAGTCGTGGTGGCAGAAGAACTGGCCGCGCACCTATACGCAATTAGAGCAGACGCAGGCGGCGCCCGACCTCAGCGGTGCGGCATACCAACAGGATTTTAATTGGTTCGTGTCCTGGATCGAGTGGCAGCGACAGCGGATCTCGGAGGCCTAGGGCCGCCCCAATGGTGTGATGATTTAGACGTGCGTCAGGCTCGCGGGGTGTGGTTTCGCCGGCGGGCCTTTCGGTCCATCCGGGGGGCCGTCTTTGAACATCGCGACCACCAATCCAATTTTCAGCACGAGCAGCCCGACGCCCACCCACACGACATAGGGTTGCACCCCGCCCAGTTCCCCTAACATCTGCTGACGGGTTTCCCCGCCCGTGGCGCGTTCACTTTTGATTTTGGCGAGTTGTTCCTTGGCATGCCAGAAATAAATGTAGTTGGCGCTGCCCCCCGCAATGACCCGCCAGACGATGTCGGCGGACAAGTCCTGGGTGATGTAAAACGCCATGGCGGGTCCGATGGCATAAATGAGCGCGTAGACATACATTTTCCGGTACAGAAACCAGAGGAAGGGCTCGAACACGAAGGCCGGCCAGTGCCAGGTCAACGCGAACTGCGATCCGTTCGGGCCTGAGAATTTTTTGAAGGTCTCCAGGTACCGGTCGGCATTAGGGCCGATGAAGGCTTTTAAGAGTTCTGTATCCGTCTGTGGAGCAACCTGCTCCGGCTCAATAGCGGGCGCGCGAGTTTCCGTCGCGAATGGTGCCCCGCACTGGTGACAAAAGCGGGCATCGTCACGGTTTTCTTGCTGGCATTGCGTGCAGGATTTCATATCGTCACCTTATCCCATCCGCCATCTCTTCCCGTCAAGGGAGGCCTCTCCAAAACCAGGTTCGATCTCTCCGTCTGCCGCGCTGGGAGCCGCGAATGGCCGTTGGTTCGGTTGCTTTCACCTGTGCCCTATGATAGCTTCGCCGACTCACGATGGGAGAGGTGTGCCATGCCGACGGGTGAGTTGCGTCTCAATGCCGAACAGTACCTGATGAATACCTACCAGCGTCAGCCGATTTCGATCGTGCGAGGACGGGGCTCGAAGGTCTATGACCTGGAAGGCCGGGAGTACATCGATTTTGTGGCCGGCATTGCGGTGAATGTGCTCGGGCATGGACATCCGGATCTGGTGCTGGCCATCCAGAAGCAGGCGCAGCATCTGCTCCATACCTCGAATCTCTATTATACCGAGCCGCAAGTGCGGCTGGCCCAGGCCCTGGTCGAACATTCGTTTGCGCAGAAGGTATTTTTCTGCAACAGCGGTGCGGAAGCCAATGAAGCCGCGATCAAACTGGCCAGAAAATATTCGTACGACAAATACGGCGCCGACCGGTACGAGATCGTCACGATGACCAGCTCGTTTCACGGGCGAACTATGGCGACGCTGACCGCCACCGGACAGGAGAAAGTTCAGAAGGGATTTGCTCCGTTGGTGCCGGGCTTTACCCATGTCCCCTTTAATGATCTGTCGGCCGTTGAGCGGGCGATCACGCCCAAAACCGCTGCGATCCTGCTGGAGCCGATTCAGGCCGAAGGCGGAGTGCATGTGGCGGAACGCGGCTATCTGCAGGGCCTGCGGGAGCTGTGCCGGGAACGTGACGTCTTGCTGATTTTTGACGAAGTGCAAACCGGCATCGGCCGGACCGGGACGCTGTTCTGTTATGAGCAATTCGGGATGCAGCCCGACATCATGACTCTGGCGAAAGGGCTTGGCGGTGGGGTTCCGATCGGAGCGTGCCTCGCCACAGACAGCGTTGCGCGTGCGTTTAGCCCGGGAACTCATGCCTCGACGTTCGGCGGGAATCCCTTGGCCTGTGCCGCCGCGTTGGCCGTCTTGCGGGTCTTGCTGGACGGCAAGATTCTGGACCAGGGACGGCGGATGGGGGAGTATCTGGCGAAAGGGCTGGCGACTTTGAAAGAGCGGCATCGCTGCATCAAAGAGGTGCGCGGCATGGGGCTCTTGCAGGGCCTAGAAGTAGACTTCGACGGAAAGGCGGTGGTGGCCGATTGTCTGGCGCGCGGGCTGTTGATCAACTGCGTCGGTGATCGGGTGCTACGTTTCGTGCCGTCGCTCATCATTACGGAGCGCGAGATCGACCGGTTGCTGGCCGCGCTCTCACAGATTTTTAGTCAACGAACCACCTCAACCCATTAATTGTGTAGTGGCGCGTATGGTACGGCGTCCTCGCCGGTCAACCACCCGGGCTGGCCTCGGGAAAGATTTTCTGGACTTGCTCTCGATTCCCATCGACGAGCTGAAGGGCTTGTTGCGTCTCGCGGCCCAATTGAAAGTCAAACAACGCCGCGGTGTGTCGCATCCTCTCCTGCAGGGCCGCATGTTGGGGCTGCTGTTCCAGAAGCCATCGACCCGGACGCGCGTCTCGTTCGAGGCGGGCATGAACCAGCTCGGCGGCCAGGCAATGGTGTTGCCGATGGGCGACATTCAATTGTCCCGCGGGGAGAGCATCGCGGATACGGCTCACGTGTTGTCTCGGTACCTCGACGCGATTGTCCTGCGCACCTTTGATCATGCCATTGCAGAGGAATGGGCGCGCGAAGCGAGCATTCCTATCATCAACGGGCTGACGGATCTGACCCATCCCTGCCAGGCCCTGTCCGATCTGCTGACCATTCAGGAAAAGAAGCGACGGCTGAAAGGTATCAAGCTCGCTTATGTCGGCGACGGGAACAATGTGACGAACTCGCTCATCGAGGCTGCCGCCAAGATGGGCATGACGATTGCGGTGGGTTGTCCCCCCGGCTACCAGCCGGACCGGAAGATTGTGGACCTGTCGTTAGCTGAAGCGCAGAGGACAGGGGCGGTGATTGAAATCGGCTCCGATCCATTCGTGGCCGTGAAGGATGCGGATGTGGTCTATACCGATGTCTGGATCAGCATGGGGCAGGAGCGGGAGCAGGCCAAGCGTCTCAAAACGCTCGCCCCGTATCAGCTCAATGCGCGTTTGTTGAAATGCGCCAAGCCGGATGCGTTGGTGATGCATTGTTTGCCGGCCCATCGCGGCGAAGAAATCAGTGCCGAGGTCTTGGATGGCCCGCAGTCGGTCGTGTTCGATCAGGCCGAGAACCGGTTGCACATGCAGAAGGCGATTCTGGTGAGGCTCCTCGGAAAGAAAACCGCCCGGAAGCCGTAAGGGAAAAGGAGTGGTATGAGTCAGTCGTCGTACAAGAAAGTGGTGCTGGCCTATTCGGGTGGACTGGATACCTCGGTCATCCTGAAATGGCTGGAAGAGGTCTATGGCTGCGAAGTGGTGGCGTTTTGCGCCGATCTCGGCCAGGGCGAGGATCTGAAGGCCATCAAGAAAAAAGCGCAGTCGCTGGGTGTGAAGAAGATATATGTCGAGGATTTGCGCGAGACCTTCGTCAAGGATCACGTGTTTCCCATGTTGCGCGGGAATGCGATCTACGAAGGCAGCTATCTCTTGGGGACGTCGATTGCGCGCCCGCTGATTGCCAAACGGCAAATCGAGATTGCCGCCAAGGAAGGCGCCGCAGCGGTGTGCCACGGCGCAACCGGCAAGGGCAACGATCAGGTGCGGTTCGAGCTGACCTACATGGCGCTGCATCCGCAGATCAAGATTATTGCCCCGTGGCGGGAATGGACGATGCGTTCGCGGCGCGAGCTGATCGAATATGCGGAGAAGCACGGCATTCCGGTCACGGCGACCAAGGCCAAGCCCTACAGCATGGATATGAACCTGTTCCATACGAGTTATGAGGGGGGCATTCTGGAGGATCCGTGGGAAGCCCCGCCGGAAGAAATTTTCGTCATGTCCGTTTCCCCCGAACGTGCGCCGGCCAAGGCGCGTGAAGTGGAGATCGAGTACGTGGCCGGCAACCCGGTCGCGGTGGACGGGAAGAAGATGAGCCCGGCCGCGCTGTTGGCGCACCTCAATACGCTGGGTGGCGCGCATGGCGTCGGTCGCGTCGACCTGGTGGAAAACCGCTATGTCGGCATGAAGTCTCGCGGTGTGTATGAAACGCCTGGCGGCACTATCCTGCATGCGGCGCATCGGGGTTTGGAGTCGCTCACGATGGATCGTGAAGTGCTGCACTTGCGGGATAGTCTCATTCCGCGCTATGCCGAGCTGATCTATTATGGATATTGGTATGCTCCCGAGCGCGAAATGCTGCAGACGGCCATCGATGAAGCCCAGAAGGATGTCACGGGCACTGTTCGTGTAAAACTCTACAAAGGCAACTGCACGGTCGTCGGACGGAAGTCGCCGCGTTCGTTATATCGCTTGGATATGGCGACGTTTGAAGAGGACGATGTGTACCGGCAGAAAGATGCCGAGGGATTCATTCGCTTGAACGCACTCCGGTTGGCGATTCGCGCGCAACGCAAGAAGAGGTCGAGCCGGTAATGGCGAAATCCACACCTCCCGGCGCTCGCGGGCGTAAGTCGGCGCGTACTCCGCAACGGACCGGCCGGGCCTTGCCCAAGGGAAAGGCCTGGGGCGGACGGTTTGCCGAGCAAACGGACCGTTTGGTCGAACAGTTCACCTCGTCGATCGCCTATGACCGGCGCCTGTATCCCTACGACATTCAGGGCAGTATTGCGCACTGCAAAACTCTCGAGCGGGCAGGGGTGCTAAGCGGCCGCGAAGCGGCGCAGCTCGTGCGCGGCCTGCAGTTCGTCAAGGTGGAATTGGACGGCGGACGGTTCCCTTTCTCGCCGCAAGACGAAGACATTCACATGGCGATTGAACGCCGGCTGACGGAGCTCATCGGTGCCGTGGGGGGCAAACTCCATACGGGCCGAAGCCGCAACGATCAGGTGGCGTTGGATCTGCGTTTGTTTTTGCGCGATGTGTTAGCGACCTTCATGGCGCAGGTGCAGGAATTCCGGCGGGTGCTGGTGGGGCAGGCGCGGGCACACCTCGATGTCGTGATGCCTGGCTATACGCATTTGCAGCGTGCCCAGCCGGTGCTCTTGGCCCATCATTTTCTAGCCTATGTCGAAATGCTCGACCGGGACCGGACGCGGCTCCACGATTGCCGGCAACGGCTCAATGTCATGCCGCTGGGGTCAGGTGCTCTGGCGGGGTCGAATTATCCGGTGGACCGGCGGTATACGGCCGCGTTGCTGGACTTTCCATCGGTCACGCAAAACAGTCTCGATGCCGTCTCGGATCGCGATGCCGTCGTGGAGGTGCTCAGCACCTTGTCCTTGATCATGATGCATCTCTCGCGGTTGAGCGAAGAACTGATTTTGTGGGCGTCGCAGGAGTTTCGCTACGTGGACCTGCCGGATACCTTCTGTACCGGCAGCAGTATGATGCCGCAAAAAAAGAATCCTGACGTGCCGGAATTGGTTCGGGGCAAAACCGGGCGGGTCTATGGTCATCTGATGGGAACCTTGACGCTGTTGAAGGGCTTGCCGCTGAGTTACAACCGGGATTTGCAGGAAGATAAAGAAGCGCTGTTCGATGCCGTGGATACGACCGGACAATCGCTGGTGCTGTGCACGGAGCTGGTGCGGCGGCTGGCCGTCAATCGTGACGTCTTGGCTGAAGCCGCCGAGGGTGGCGGGATGTTGGCGACGGAACTGGCGGACTATCTCGTGACGACGGGGGTGCCGTTCCGGGAGGCCCATTCCATTACCGGACAGATTGTGCGATTCTCACTCGAGAAGCGGCGGCCGCTTCAACGGTTGACGCTCAAGGAATTGCAGGGATTTTCATCGCACTTCAAGGCTGATGTATTGAACTGCCTCACGGTGCGAGGCGCGATCGACCGAAAAGCCCAGATCGGTGGGACGGCGCGGCGTCGGGTCGAAGCGAGGATCAAGGAACTCGAAAAGGCGCTGAAGGGATGACGCCCGTCGCTGCAAGGCGCGTGGCTATCCAGCGGCCTCTCCTGTTGGCGACTCTATCGTTGGTGCTTCTGGCGGGATGCGGGGTGTTAGGTGCGCCGCTTCCACCGGAGGATGTCGGGGTGGCGCCGATCATCGAACGGCAGTTGAGGCGGGAAGGGTTATTAGCCGCCGGTGCGAGCGTCACGGGATCGGCTTCACGGCCAAGCGCTCCGAGCGGGCTCACGATCGAAGAGGCGCCGATTCCGCCCGATCCGGATCCATTGCCGACTCCGCCCTGGAGATCGATGGGAACCAGATAAGCGTCAGAGTGTCACGATGTATTCCGGCGAATCGCATTCGCTCCGACTGTCCGCGTACCGGGTGTTTCGGGCTACTTCAGACTTGTTGATCGAGGATTATTGCCATGCATGACTTTCAATATCGGAATGGGGAATTGTACTGTGAAGATGTTCCGCTTTCGCGTATTGCGAAAGAAGTGGGCACGCCTTGTTATGTATATAGCCACCACACCTTAGTCCGGCATTTCCGGGTCTACGACGGCGCTTTTAAGAACATCCCCCACATCGTGGCCTTCGCGATGAAGGCCAATTCCAACCTGGCTGTCCTTCGACTCATGGCGAAAGAAGGGAGCGGGGTGGACATCGTTTCCGGTGGAGAATTGTTTCGCGCCCTGAAGGCGGGAGTGCCGCCCGCGAAGATCGTGTTTGCCGGGGTGGGGAAAAAGCCGGACGAAATTCGCGACGCTTTGAACGCCGACATCCTCATGTTTAACGTCGAATCATCCGCGGAGCTGCAGGCCATCAATGAAGTCGCGGCCTCCATGGGAGTGAAGGCACGCGTGGCCTTGCGAATTAATCCCGACATCGACCCGAAGACGCATCCCTACATTTCCACCGGCCTCAAAAAGAGCAAATTTGGTATTGCGGCCGACCGTGCGATTGAAGAGTTCAAGAATGCGGCGGCATTCAGCAATATCAAAGTGGTAGGACTGCATGCTCACATCGGGTCCCAATTGACGCAAGTGACTCCGTTTGTCGAATCGTTGAAAAAGGTGTTGACGATGGTGCAGACGCTGGCGGAGCAAGGGATTCCCCTTCGGTATGTCAATATCGGTGGTGGCCTTGGCATTACCTATTCCGATGAAACTCCTCCGGAGCCGAAAGACCTGGCTGAGGCGATTTCTCCGCTCGTGCGCGACCTGAAGTGTGTCTTGATCATGGAGCCTGGTCGCGTGATTGTGGGTAACGCGGGGGTGATGCTCACGAAAGTGTTGTACGCGAAGGACGGCGAAGCGAAACGGTTCCTGATCGTGGACGCCGCGATGAATGATTTGATTCGCCCCAGTCTATATGACGCCTATCATGATATTCGCCCGGTGTATGAGAAGGTGACGCAGGGTGAGAAAAAGACTGTTGATGTCGTGGGCCCCGTATGCGAATCGGGAGATTTTCTGGCGAAGGATCGAGTCATGCCGGCCATGGGCGCTGGTGATCTTATGGCCGTGATGAGCGCAGGCGCCTATGGATTCGTCATGTCCTCGAATTACAATTCGCGTCCTCGCATCCCTGAGGTGTTAGTCCACGAAGGGCAGTATCATGTGATTCGGTCTCGCGAAACATACGAAGACCTGGTCAGAGGCGAGCAGGTGCCGGAGTTTCTTTCGTAAGTCGAGTTTTAATCCTCTTCCTTGATGGAGCGCCCCATGTTTACAGGGTCTTTAGTTGCCATTGTGACGCCGTTCAAGAACGGCAAACTGGATGAGCGCGCGCTCGGTGACCTCATCGAATGGCAAATCACCAGCGGCACCCACGGGATTGTCCCCTGCGGGACCACCGGCGAGTCGGCTACACTCACGCATGCCGAGCATGACCGTGTGGTGGCCTTTACCGTCGAAGTGGTCAGGCGTCGTGTCCCGGTGGTGGCGGGGACAGGGTCCAATAGCACGGAAGAAGCGATCGCACTGACAAAACA